>Ga0182030_10000797_pt1 | contig 62037 bp, 51 predicted proteins | sample 812S3MmetaG_FD_121299 | JGI IMG/M metagenome (GOLD analysis project Ga0182030, IMG submission 121299) | Permafrost microbial communities from Stordalen Mire, Sweden - 812S3M metaG (Illumina Assembly) | ecosystem: Environmental > Terrestrial > Soil > Wetlands > Permafrost | place: Sweden... | reverse complement strand
CAGTTACTTTTCGGTAAACAGAAACCGTGGACTCGCCCTGCGATAGGTCGGCATACGAGTCTGCGCCGGCGTACAGGTACACCAAGATCGCTCAATAGTGATCCAAGCAGTTCGTATCCGTAACGGCAAACACCGCGGGGTCTAGGAAAGTGCAATGCACGGTCGCGAGCTCAGAAGTTGACCAGTTGCCCAGCTCCGTTGGCGGGCGGTCGCGATAATTGCTCCTCTGTGCGCTTCCTCCGCGCTCTGTTAGGGAGTGCAAAGAGCACCCGGGAAGACTGCCAAATCCCGTGTACTCGTAGCGTACTTGAGATCCGCGTATTGGCCGTCTTCAGCGTTTCTAGCGAGCCTTCAGAATCAATAAGTTGTTTATTTCCAACGCCAACCAATAATCCGACTCCCGCCGCCTCCACCATAACTAATTGATAATAAACTATTTACTTTGCGTGTTGCTTTTGGCACTTGGATTTATCCTTCCCATAATCAATATCTTAGGATTTTGGCTGTTCCGCCGCCCCCCCTATCAGCAGTCAGTGATGTCTCTATTGAGGTGCTTCGCATTTTCAGGCTCAGCTCAGAACCGAAGGGGAAGTTAGCCGAGACCATGGAGGACTTTGGTCAGGAAATTGACAATCAACTGCACAGAACCCCGCTCTTTCCCGGCTGGCGAGTCACGGTAGGCCTAAAACCGAGTTCTGTCCAGATGGCCGGATACAAGTGTTACCTGCAAACAGATAGAATTCCGTTACCATAGGCCGGACGCTTGGCTTCCATCCCGGGTGCGAAACAATCCTCTCCGCTTCCTCAATTGTCACGCCGTCCGGAAGAAGCCAGTTCCGTTCCAGCGTTTGTGCGTCCGAATTGAACGCCTGGTTCGACCGGAATCAACGCCTCACGAACGAACGGCAAGAGTCCAGGAATCCAACGCTCAAATCGTCTTGGCGACAGCCTCCTCCGCGGGAGGTTCCTTGGCAGCCGGCTCCTCCACAGATGCTTTGTTGGCGAGAGCCTTCTTTGCGGGAGCTTTCTTGGCAACAGCCTTCTTTGCGGGAGCTTTCTTGGCGACAGCCTTCTTTGCGGGAGCTTTCTTGGCAACCGCCTTCTTTGCGGGAGCTTTCTTGGCAACCGCCTTCTTCCTGGGAGCTTTCTTGGCGACAGCCTTCTTTGTGGGAGCTTTCTTGGCAACCGCCTTGTTCGCGGGAGCTTCCTTGGCCAGTGTTCTGTTAACAGCCGCTTTCTTCACCGCAACTTTCTCCGTGGCCACAATGATCGCCTGCCCTACGGTGTCTTCAATTGCTTTTTTGCTGACTCCCTTGCCCACGGCCTTCCTTACGGCAGTCTCAATCTTCTTGACCGCTTTTTCGCGCTTGCGCTCTTCGTTAGTCATGCTGAGGTCCCTCGGTAGACCATCTGCTCTGCAAGTCGGAATTCTACATCGTAACTCCGTGTCCTCACAGAAAATTCGTTTCGCCCAGCCCTGTGCGCCTCGCTTGCCGCTTGATGAGAACATCGGATTCAATCAGGAAAGAAGTCCGTCGTTGTTTTCTTCAGGGTTCCGAGACGCTTGTCGCCCATCCACGGTCTAGCTTTCACGGGATGGCCTGGTGCACCCTACCTGTTTATTGAAAAGAAACTGCCGGCTAGGCTTCCCGAGTCGCTGGTGACTCGCTCCGAAAAGCTATTGAAGCCAAGTCTCCTGGTTGGAGAGCCCTTCACCACTTGCAAGGACTTTCACTTCTGGCGGATGGTAAGAAACGACATCGATAAGGTGGTTAAGACAGATGAGTTTGTAATGCAGAATTTCTTGGATGTGACCGCCTGTGTCGCGCATAACGTGGTCGAGAAAGTGTGACTTTGTACAGACCCGCAGAATCTTGCCTGTGTAGACCTCATCGGCGTAGCCGTTCGGAGTGTTTGACCCTACGAGTTCCTCGGTTACTAGGTATGCCAGGTAGTGTTTCCACGATAGGAAAGCATCTTGCATCCCTCGACCGATTCTATGGGGTGGGCTCCGGCCAGCACACCGGCAAGCCCCGGTAGGTGGCTAACAGCTTGCGTTGCCTCGTTGACGATGGCTTCTTCCACGACGATTCCCACTGCGTTAAACACGCGCTTGTCTGGTTCGGAGATTTCGCGTAGGTCGATATATCGGACAGAGTTCAGCTGCCAAATTGCTTCTGATTCAGGGATTTGCAAGGGGTCCTCTGAGATTCCAGTCAATATCGTAACTCCAGGCAGCGGTTCCGGGCGTATCACCGCCTACTCGGAAGTGTCGCCTACGATGGATGCGCGCGAACGGATTGCCGAGTTTCTGCGCACCGATGGCCGCAGAAGCGCCAATGGTGCAATCTGAACTGCATCTCCAGGACTTCAACGGATCAAGCCCAGCGCCGAGGTTGCTCTCAAGAATCCACGCGAGGCAAATCCGGCCGGGTGCAGGAGAACCCTTCTTGCGCACAACAAATCGCCGACCGGCCGGGTGCGGAAATGGCCGATGCGCCGTCATGGGCGAGCGCGAGTGCGACTGCGGGCGTGGTCAAGTGAAGCGCCGCAAAGCGCAGGGGTTGCGCTGAGCGGTGATTGCAGTCACAGCGCGGCCCGTTGCGCGGATCGACTATTCTGGGCGGCACCGAGGTGCAGGAATGCCGACGCTCACGATGGCACTGCGCGCGTTGACAAGCGAATGGCGTAATGGGGATGGGCCGAGGACGGCAGCGATCCCGGTGCACAGGCGCGCGGCGCAGCGCAGGGCCGCACAGCAGCGCAAGACGAAACAAGCGATGGCCACTGCCGCGACATTCGGCAGTGGCATTTTTCATGACCCGAAACCTTGATCAAACGCGCAGCGGCGGCGCGGAATCCGCCGGCAAAGGGAAAATCTCATGGCTATTCTCCTCGACAAGAGAGCCGATCTGGCGGGGCCGGGAATCGGCGATTACAAAGAACTGGAAACGGTGCTGCCGAGCGATTACCGTTCGCTGCTGACACCGAGAGAGACGGAGCAGGCTATCTTCCAGGTGAAGCGCTACATCGAAGACAACCTGTGCAAGGAACTGAACCTGATGATGGTGGAAGTGCCGCTGATTGTGGACGTGGAGAGCGGGGTGAACGACATGCTGGATCGCGACGGTTCGCGAACGCCGATCCAGTTCCATATTTCGAACGACCGGGAACTTCATCCGATCGACGCGCAGGTGGTGCAGGCGGCGACGAAGTGGAAGCGGGGCGCGCTGAAGCAGTTCGATTGCCGGGCCGGCGAGGGCATCTGCACGGACATGCGGGCGGTTCGCAAGGACTATTTTCTGGATCACGACCATTCCGCGTACGTGGATCAGTGGGACTGGGAGCGGGTGATGACGGCGGAAGAGCGCAACCTGGACTTCCTGAAGGGCGTGGTGGGCGGGATTTGGAAAGTGATGGTAGGAGCGGAGAGGTTTGCCCAATTCCTGTTCCCGCAATTGAAGGATCCGCGGTATCCGGATCTGCCCGAAACGCTGACGTTTCTGCATGCCGAGGAAATCCTTGACATGTATCCGACGCTGCCGCGCAAGCAGCGCGAGACGGCGGTGCTGCAGAAGTATCCGGCCATCTTCATTGTGGGGATCGGCTGGCCTCTGAAGGATGGCTATCCGCACGAGATGCGGGCCGCTGATTACGACGACTGGGTGACCGACACGAGCGCGGAGACGGGCCAGGACACGCACGGGCTGAATGGGGACATCCTGGTGTGGAACCCGGTGACGAAGCGGCGCCACGAGCTGACGTCGATGGGCATCCGGGTGACGGCCGAGACGCTGAAGGAGCAGCTTACCCTGTCAAAGCAGCTGGACTTCATGCGGCTGCCGTATCACCAGGCGATCCTGAACGAGCAGATTCCGCTGTCGATCGGCGGAGGGATCGGGCAGTCGCGCACGCTGATGCTGCTGCTGCGCAAAGCCCACCTGGGAGAAGTGAGCGTGACGGTGTGGCCGAAGGTGCTGAAGGAGATGTGCGCGGAGAAGAACATTTTCGTGCTGGAGTAAAGATGCGGCGGCGGCCCTCGATGATGACTTTGTGGCTGCCTCAGTGGAGCAGACCGGGAGAGCAGGAGATGTACATTTGAGGGCCTGCGGCTGTCATGGGGCGATGAATCCTGGCGAATCAGCCGTTGATTTTCCGCGGCAGGAGGGCGGAATGCGGCTTCACAACCGCGCGCTTTTCTAAACCACAGGCGTCTGAGGTCCGAAAGAGCCGGTCGAATCAGGGGTTGGCCTCATGGATGCGCCAGGGATGGTATGTTCCCCGGAATAGTCCTGGACAAACTCCGATGGAATTTGAGTGATTGCGTCCGACTGAACGATGGGGAGGGTGGCTGCATCGGGCTGGGTTGCCGGCTTGCAGAGGTGCAGTTCTCTGCGGTCGCGGAGGTAATCCGGGACATCGCGTTTTTTAATGAGGGTCATGGCCACTCCGGCCGTGCTGTTGCGTATCTGAAAAGGTGCTCGTCTGGAGCGAAGCCTGGAATGCCGAAGGCGAGAGAGGGAAAAACCTGCTACTGCTTCAAGCATACGCCTGCCTGGGGTTTGCGGGCGGGCGGCTCCGCGGTTGAGGTGCGAGATGGAAGGGGAAAAACATTTACTGGACAGCGGCGGGGAAAAAGGGTAAGTTTTGCATTATGACTGAGATGAACGCGGTTCATTGGAGTGAGAAGGGGCGGTTTGCGCCCGGCATTCCGAGCCATGGGATGGCCGCGTAAAGGCACTGACACACCCGTCAACCGGTTGGCAGCATTCGACTCCGGTTGCGATTTTGACATTCCCCGAAGAGCGACCTAAAACTTTGCGTTTTCAGGAGAGCCGATGAGCGGTTCCGATGCGTTGTTGACGTTTAACGGCATCAACGGCGCCACTGGCCGGTACGACATAGAGCCGATGACGGCTGCGGAGTTCTCTGAGGTTGCGCTGGGGACGACGCGGAAGAGAGCGGACGAGAAGGCGCACGTAGAGGAGCTGAAGCGGCGGCGACAGCGGGACACGGAAGCGCACTTTGCGGTGAAGGAAGGCGTGGATCCGAAGAATCTGGCCGAGACGGGCTGGGGGGTGATTTTTGCATTTGGCGCGGACGAGGCGATCTACGAAGCGCTTAGCCCGCTGCTGAAGCTGCGCAGGCAACAGGCCGGCGACCGGTATCGCGAATACGCGGGGCCGAAGGCGTACCGACTAGCAACGGCGGAGGGACCGGCGGAGAGCAAGCAGGATTTCTTGAAGCGCAACGGCGCTGGGCCGGGGCCTGTAGATCCGCAGATTGTGCCTTATTACCTGCTGATCGTGGGAGATCCGAACTCGATTCCGTTTCGTTTTCAGTATCAACTGGACGTGCAGTACGCGGTGGGGCGGATCCACTTTGAAACGGTGGCGGAGTATGCCGCCTACGCGGAGAGCGTGGTGGCGGCGGAGACCGGGACGCTGGCGCTGGGTAGGCGTGCGGCGGTGTTTGGGGTTTCAAACGAGGGCGATGCGGCGACGCGGCTGAGCCACGATGAGCTGGCGGTTCCGCTGGCGGAGTGGGCGGCGAGCCAGCCTGGCTGGCAGGTGGAGAAGTACTTCAACGGGGATGCGACGAAGGGGCGGCTTGCCGATCTTCTATCGAGGGACGCGCCGGCGTTTTTGTTCACGGCGAGTCACGGAATGTGTTACCCGAGGGGCGATCGACGTCAACTGGCGCAACAAGGAGCTCTGCTTTGCCAGGATTGGCCGGGGCCGGGTTATCAGCAGACGATTCCCGAAGATTTTTTCTTTTCCGGCGAGGACGTGGGCGGGGACGCGCGAGTTTTCGGGACGATCGCGATGCATTTTGCGTGTTTTGGAGCGGGCACACCGCAGCTCAGCGATTATTCGGTGTCGGGAACTCCGCCGGCGATTGCGCCGAAGAGCTTTCTGGGGCGGTTGCCGCAGCGGTTGATCGCTCATCCGCGGGGAGGGGCGCTGGCGGTGATTGGCCACGTGGAGCGGGCTTGGGGCTGCTCGTTTCACTGGGACCGGGCGGGCAGCCAGACCGAGGTTTTCAAGAGCACGATCAAGCGGCTGATGGATGGGCACCCGGTGGGATCGGCGCTCGAGTACTTCAATGGGCGGTATGCCGAGCTCGCGTCCGATCTATCGACTGCGCTCGAAGACATCAAGTTTGGCGCGGCGGTGGATCCGTACCTGATCTCGGGACTTTGGACTGCGAATAACGATGCGCGCAGCTACGCAGTGGTTGGGGATCCAGCCGTGCGGCTGATGCTGGCCAATGAATTGAAACCGGTCGACCGGCCGGTTCTGGAGGTGAAATCCGTGTCTGGTATAAACGATTCTCAATCAACCGTTCCGCAAACGCCGGGCTCTGCGCCGGTGAATTCCCTGCTGACCGATTACGGAGTTCTCGACTCGGTGAGGGGGGCGGCATCGTCACTGCAAGAGGCGGCGCAGAAGATCGGCGCGTGGCTTGCGGACTCATTTCAGACGGTTACGAGCGTGCAGGTGAGCACGTACGTGAGCGACAACATCAACGAGGTGAAGTACGAAAATGGCGCCTTTACCGGGGCGCAACTGCGGGCGATGACGATTGCAAGCCTGGACGGGAACACGATTGTGTGCGTTCCGGAGACGAACGGGCAGGTGGACGACGCGCTTTGGAAGGTACACTCCGACACGCTGGACAAGGCGCTCGCGAACCGGGTGGAGCTGCTGAAGACGGCGGCGGCGGCGATAGCGAGCCTGGTGCCGGGAGTGAAGACGCTTTGATGGCGGAAGACGCTCAACTGGCGTCTCTGCGCCAGGTGCGCGCGGAGATTGAGGGGATTGCCAGCGCCGCGGGCCGGGCGGAGCCGGACGGACCGCGCGATGCGGCGGTGAGTTATTCGTTCGGGATATTTTCAGGGCCGGAGGAGACATTCTCAGAGCTGGTGAGAACGGTGCAATCGCTACTGACGAAGCTGAAGCCAGTGGCAACTTTGCGGACCACGGTGGACGGGTTGAGCGCGACGACGGTGATCAATTACGGCGGTCGAGCGACGTCGGTGTGGAGCAATCCCGTGTCTTACGCATTGGCGGAGACGCACCTGTGCTCGCTGGAGCGGACGATTGAATTGCGAATGGCAGCGGCGGGAGCGGTTGGGGCGGCAGCGAGCGCGATGGCTGCGATTTCGATTTTGGCCGCCAATCCACTAACGGTGCTGCATGCGCTGCGGTCGGCCGAGGCGCTGAAGCAGGCGTTGGAGCGGCTGCTGGACGCGGCCGAGGCGGCATGAGACCGAAGCCACTGCGTGGAGCAAGGAGAGACGGATGAGCCGGTACGCCGATCTCGAGATCACATTCAGAAAGCGCGACGAGCGGTCGTATGCGGTGGGATTCCGCTTCAACAGCGGGGAGGACGCGGCGGAACAGCGCGCGCGGATGGAGCCGGCGATCAGGATCGATTTCGGAGAGCTTGCCGGAGACGATCCCAAGGCATACGCAGAGGCGCTGAGCGCGGCATTTTTCACGGCGGAGGTGCGCGCGGAATTTGGCAAATTCCGCGCCGCGGCGGCGATGCTGGGCTCGATTTTGAGGGTGCGGCTGTCAATCGATTCGAGCGCATCGGAGCTGCACGGGATTCACTGGGAGACGCTTCGGGATCCGGATCTGGAGAGCGCGGATGCGCATCTGTTTGCGGGCGAACAGACGGTGGTTTCGCGATTTCTGAACAGCGGCGACGATTGGCGTCCGATCCGGCTTCGCCCCAAGGCTCAGCTGCGGGCGCTGGTGGTGGTGGCAAATCCGGGGACGGCGAACAGCTACGGGCTGGAGGCGATCGACGTGGCGGGCGAGAGCGCACTGGCGACGCAGGCGATGGCCGGCACAAATGTGACGCAGTGGGCAGTGGGTGAAGCGGTCACCGTGAATGCGCTGGCGGCGAAGCTGAGAGAGGACTTCGACATTCTCTACCTGGTGTGCCACGGCAAGCTGGTGGAGCGCGAGCCCTATCTGTTTCTCGACGAGGGACGGCCGGTTGCGGGACAGGATCTGGTGCAGGCAATCCGGGAGCTGGATCATCGGCCGCGGATGGTGGTTCTGGCGTCGTGCCAGAGCGCGGGCAAGGGTGGCGTGGGGCTAGCCGGGCTGGGACCGAGGCTGGCCGAGGCCGGTGTGCCGGCGGTGATTGCGATGCAAGGGAACATCTTCATGAAGACGGCAGCGGCTTTCATGAAGCGATTTTTCGCGGAACTGCTGGTGGATGGGCAGATCGACCGGGCTATGGCGGTGGCGCGCGGCGAAGTGCGCAAGAACGACGACTATTGGATGCCGGTGCTGTTTTTGCGCCTGCGCAACGGCCGCATCTGGTACGAGCCGGGATTTGGCGGCGGGAGCAAGAACGAGTTCGACAAATGGAGATCGATCTGCAGTTCAGTGCGGGCGGGGCGTTTCATTCCGATTCTGGGCCCGGAGCTGGGAGAGGATCTGTTTGGAGGAACGCGGGAGCTGGCCGCGAACCTGGCGGAGAAGCATGCATTTCCGCTGGCCAGTCATGAACGCACGGACCTGGCGAAAGTGACGCAGTTTATCAGCGTGGAGCAGAAGCGGAGTTATGTGTGCGAGGCGGTGCAGAACCAGTTTCTGGAGCAGATGGCGCGGCGGGTGGGCGGCGGAGCGGACGCAGGCCAGAGGACGCTGGGGTCGCTGCTGGATGCCGCGGTTGGGCAATGCCGCGCCGACGCCGCACATCCTTATCGAATTTTGAGCGAGTTGCCGGCTTCAATCTATTTGAATGCCAGTTATGAGCCGATGTTGCTGCGGGTGCTGAAGGCGGAGGGCAAGAATCCCGAGGCGGTGTTTGCGTCGTGGCGGGGCGAAGAAGTTCCGCAGAAGCCGCAGCCTCGGGTTACGAATCCGACGCCGGAAGACCCGTGGGTTTATCACGTATTTGGAATGTTCGGAAAACCGAATTCGATGGTTCTGACGGAGGACGACTTTTTCGATTACCTGATTGCGGCTTCACGGCTGGATCTGCTGCTGCCGACGCTGGTGGGGCAGTTGATGCAGAGTTCGCTGCTGTTTCTTGGTTTCAGGCTGGACGACTGGCGGTTCCGGGTGCTGTTCAGGATGATTGTCACGCGGCAGGGGACGCGAACTTTGCGAGACCTGGCGCACGTGGGAGTGCAGGTGAATCCCGGCGAGCAGAACGTGGCCGACGTGAACAAGACGCGGAAGTATATCGAGAGCTACTTCCAGGGCGGCGAGGACGCTCCGGAGATTTCGATTTACTGGGGCGGCCCGACCGATTTTCTGAAGCAGTTGAAGGAGAACCTGGAGCGGACGGCAGGCGAGGCGGCAACGCCGGTGGCGCTGGGAGGCGGCGATGACTGGTATTGATCCAGCCGCCGAGAAGCGCGCCAATCCTTTTGTGGGGCCAAGGCCGCTGGAGAAGGGGCAGAGGATCTTCGGCCGCGACCGGGAGATCGACCAACTGTATTACCTGCTGAGCGCGGAGCGAGTTGTTCTGTTTCATTCTCCGTCGGGAGCCGGCAAGAGCTCGCTGCTGCAGGCGGGGCTGGTACCGCGGCTGACGCAGCAATTTGACGTGTGGATTCCGGCGCGGGTGAACCTGGAGCGGAATTCAAATGGGCGCGAGGGAGTGAACCGGTACGTGCGCAGTTGCAATTTGGGATTCGAGGCTGAGGTTCCGAAGTTACTGCAGCGCGATGAAGAGACGATTTCCACCATGACGCTGGTGGAGTATGTGGATGGGAGGCCGCGGCGGCGATCGGCACGGAAGAACGTGGTCTTGATCTTCGATCAGTTTGAAGAGGTGCTGACTGTCGATCCGTTGGCGTTGGACGCCAAACGGGAGTTCTTCGCACAGCTGGGCAAGCTGCTGCAGGAGCCGCACATCTGGGCGATTTTTGCGATCCGCGAAGACTATCTTGCACCGCTCGATCCGTATGCTGAACAGCTTCCGACGCATCTAAAAAACAGATTTCGGCTGGATCTTCTGGGCAGAGACGCGGCAGAGGAGGCGATCCGCAAAACGGTGGAGGGCGCCGGACGCAGCTTTGCGCCTGAGGCGCTTGGGCGGCTGGTTGCGGACCTGGCGACGATGCAGGTGCAGCAGCCGGGCGGGGAGTTCAAGAGCGAGCCGGGACCTTATATTGAGCCGCTCCATTTGCAGGTTGCGTGCCGCAATCTATGGGAGCGCATGGGGGCGGGGCGGGCGGTGATTGAAGCGAGCGACATCGACGCGTTCGGCGACGTGACGGGGGCGCTGGCGGAGTATTACGAGAGCGAAGTGGCGAAGGCCGCGGGGCACGACGAAAGCGTGGAACGGTCGATCCGCGAGTGGTTCGGAGAGAAGCTGATTACGCGCGGAACGGTGCGCGGGCAGGTGCTGCGCGAGGCAGGCAAGAGCGGCGGGCTGGACAACAGCTTGATTGAGAGGCTGATCGATACGCACCTGGTGCGTGGAGAGCAGCGCGCGGGCGCGACATGGTACGAGCTGGCGCACGATCGGCTGGTGGAACCTGTTTTGCGCAACAATGAGCGTTGGCTTGGAGCGCATCTGACCAACGTGCAGCGGCGGGCGCGGGAGTGGGAACGGGAGGGCGAGCCGGAGAGCCTGCTGGCAACGGGTGGCGAGTTGAGCGCGGCTTTGCGCTGGGCGGCTTTACCGGCCAGAGAGCTGACCGACGGAGAGCGGCGGTTTCTGGAGGCCTGCCGCAAGAAGCGCAGGCGGGTGATTCAGATTCGCGCGGCGGTTGCAACGCTGATCGCGTTCCTGATTGTGACTTCAGGACTGGGCGTGGTGGCGCGGCGGGCGCGGGATCGCGCGGAGGAGAACTTACAACTGGCTAAGAAGGCAGTGGATGAGAGCCTGTCGTCGGCGGGACGGGAGCAGGCGCGCGAATCGGCCGATTCGCCGGAGATTGAGGCATTCAGGAAGGAATTACTGGACAAGGCGGCTCCGTTTTATGCGGCGTTTACGCGCGAGAATTCGAGCAACCCGGAGTTACGCGCGGAAGCGGCCTGGGCGCACTCGCGGCTGGGCGACGTGAATCGGCTGCTCAACCGGCGCGAGGTTGCGGCGAGCGAATACAAGCAGGCGATTGCGGGATTTCAATCTTTGGCGGACCAATATCCCAACGCGTCAGAGTACCGGCAGGCGCTGGGATATTGCCATAACTGGCTGGGCGAGACTTACCGTGTTTGGCTGGAGCAAACAGAGCCGCATGATGCGCAGATTGGGGCCGAGGCAAGAACGGAATACGATTCGGCGCTGGGGCTGCAGGAGCAGATACATGCGAAGGCGCCGGCGAATGAGCAATACAGCCAGGAGCTCGCGAGGAGTTACTACAACCGAGGGATTCTGTCTTACGATCAGGGCGACCGCAAGGGGGCGGAGACCGATTTTCGTACGGCTATCGGATTGCTGGAAAAGATTGGGCAACGGCCGGAGGGGCAAAGGAAGGCGGAGCAAGGCGAAGGAGCTTCTCCGAGTCCTGCGCAGGACTTGGCGCGAGCGGAAAACAACCTGGCGGCGCTGGATGCGATGGAGGGCAGAAACGAAGAATCGCGCGCGTTGTATGAGCGGGCTATCGCGACTGCGAAGCAACTGATAAGCAGCGACAAGGAAAAGCGCGAATACCAGGCTGAACTGGCGCAGTATTCCGATAATGAGGCCAGACTGCTGGCTGATTTGAATGATTTTCCAGGTGCGGAGCGGCTGAATCACCAGGCGCTGGACCTGGTGGAGGGATTGGCAAATCCGGCGCCGTCTCTTTCGATCGAGGAGCTGGAGATGCTTGAATTGCGGAGCGAGATTCTCATGGCGCAAGGATCGAAAGACGCGCTGGAGGAGTCGGAGCGGGAGAGCGAACTGCTGACGCGGCTGAAGAGCGGAGAGACGCTTGAGCGCCATCCGCTGTTTCATGTGGTGTACAGAGATTTGGCCGCCAATTATGTGGCGCTTGCGGGAAAGGATTTGAAGGAGGGGGATGTGGAGGGCGCGCGGCTTTCACTCAAGGGGCTGGCGCTGATTATGCCGGAACTGACTTCGGAAGACAGGGAGACAGCGCAGGCGCAATACACGTATCTCGAGCGCCAATTGCGCCTGAAGGTGCAACGCGGGAGATAGAGCAGCAAGCTAAGTAACCTCATTTCTGCCATTAAAATGGGAGAGCAATGAAACAGGTTTCATGGGTGCTGGTGGTTCTTATCTCGAATTCGATTCTCGCTGCGCAGCGACCGGGTGCATCGGCCGGAGATGCGGCGACAAGCGGGAGCGCGGCGGTGTCGTGGCCGGCGCATTCCGATTCAGGATTTATCGGCCCAATGGCGTCGGGTGAGCAGGCAGCAAGCGGACAGCGCAAAGCAAAACCAGTTGCGGACGCTCCGCCGCCGCCGATGAAGCGCACCAGGATCGATCCCAGCATGGTGGGCTACATTGACGATTCAGCGGTGCGGAACGAGGTTCGTTTGCGGCTTGACGCAGGCTTTGACATGCCGCGGCCGGATCGCGCGGAATATTTTTATGCGGGCAGCAGCGCGCCGGCGGCCAATACCGTTGCGGTGCAGCGGACGCTGAATTTTCAGGAGCTGTATTTCAGCGGCGAGTATGCGCCCACAAAGTTTATGTCGGCATTCGTGATGGTTCCCTACCGGTGGATTGAGCCGTTCTTTGTTCCCAGCGCGACACGAGCTCCGGATCTCTTCAGCGGCGGCGGGATCAGCGATGTGCAGGCGGGGTTGAAGGCCGCGGCGATTCATTCCGATGCGCGCAACCTGACGTTTCAACTGCGCGCATATTTTCCCACTGGAAATGGAGTTGACGGATTCGGCACCAACCATTACAGCATCGAACCCATGGTGCTTTATTACCAGCGGGTTTCAGATCGTACGGCGCTGGAAGCGGAAGCGGGAGATACGCACCCGATTGGTGGAACGACTTATGCGGCGAATACTACGCCGACGACTTCGCAGAATTTTGCGGGGGATGTGGCCATGTACGGGGTGGGGCCGAGCTACCAGTTGATTACGCGGGACAGCTACCGGTTTGCACCGGTGTTCGAGCTGGTGAGCTGGCATGTATTTGGGGGATTGCAGACGGGCCAGAATAGCCAGGTTCAATCCGCGGCGGGAATTAATGTTCTGAACGCCAAGCTAGGAGGGCGGATCAGTTTTTCGAATGGCAGTTCGATTTACGCTGGGTACGGGCGTGGGTTGACGGCGGATATCTGGTACAGGAATCTATTCAGGATGGAGTACCGGCGAGAGTTTTGAATGAATGGGCGAGTGTGAGTGGTGAGTGTGAGTGCGGTGGCAGCGATTAGATTTATTTTGATGTAAGTAATATATTTATTAATAACTTACATGCAGTCTTGAGGCCGATTTGGTGACGGGTCTTTCGCTTGAGAACGGCCGGAGAAGGGTGAACCAGATCACATCCCTTGGTGGTTCCGCGAACCTAGAATGACAGGGATGCAGAGAGGGTAAACTGCGCAATGTGAGCGCGGGGGGCGCGGGGTTGTGCGCCAAGCGAGAAGGATGGGACTCCCCGGAGGGGCGCGAAAGCATGGCGCTCAGGAATGGCGGAGCGTCCTGATGCCGCGCCGGGAGCAGGAATGGCCAAGCAAGAAGAGATTCAAAACAAGAAGACGATCGGGGACCGGATAGCGGAGCTCGATGCGAAGCGCGCCGAGCTGGAGCTGGGCGGCGGCAAAGAGCGGATCGAGAGGCAGCACGCTTCAGGCAAGCTGTCGGCTCGTGAGCGGGTGGCGCGGCTGGTGGACAAGGGCAGCTTCGAGGAGATCGGGCTGTTTGCGCAGCATCGCGCGACCTACTTCGGAATGGCGGAGAAGGAACTGCCTGCGGATGGGGTGGTGACGGGATGCGCCACGATCGATGGCCGGCTGGTGCACCTGGCGAGCCAGGGCTTTACTGTCGCGGGGGGCGCGGCGGGCGAGACGCACAGCAATAAAGTTGCCGACATGATGAGCATGTCACTGAAGACGGGGAGCCCGTTCATCTTCATCAACGATTCGGGCGGAGCGCGGGTTCAGGAAGGGATTGACAGCCTGGCCGGATACGCGCGGGTGTTTTACAACAACGTGATGCTTTCAGGGACGGTGCCGCAGATATCGCTGATCTGCGGGCCGTGCGCGGGCGGGGCGGCGTACAGTCCGGCGCTGACGGACTTCGTGATTCAGACCGAGCAGGCGCGCATGTTCATCACCGGACCACAGGTGATAAGGCAGGTGACGGGCGAAGAGGTGAGCGCGGAGGAGCTGGGCGGGGCGCAGTCGCAGATGCACTACTCGGGAGTGGTGCACCTGATTGCGCGCAACGATGAGGAAGCCATCCAGATTTGCAAAAGGCTGCTGAGCTTCATGCCTTCAAACAACGTGGAAGACCCGCCGCGGGCGGCATTCAACGCGAAACTGAAGACTGACGGGGACATGAACGGGATTGTGCCGGCGGACGCGAAGATCGCCTACGATGTGCGGGGCGTGATTGTGCGGATTGTGGACGGCGAGGATTTTCTGGAGATTCAGCCGGATTTTGCCGCGAATATCGTGATTGGATTCGGGCGGCTGCAGGGGCGTCCGGTGGGGATTGTGGCGAACCAGCCGTGCGTGCAGGCGGGCGCGCTGGACATTGATGCATCAGACAAATCGGCGCGGTTTGTGCGTTTCTGCAATGCATTCAACATTCCGCTACTGACGTTTGTGGATGTGCCGGGATTTTTACCGGGAGTGGAGCAGGAGCGGGGCGGGATTATCCGCCACGGGGCGAAGCTGCTGTTTGCGTACTCGGCGGCGACGGTGCCGAAGCTCACGGTGGTGCTGCGCAAGGCGTATGGCGGCGCGTACATCGCGATGTGTTCGAAGGGACTGGGCGCGGACCGCGTGGTGGCGTGGCCGACGGCGGAGATTGCGGTGATGGGCGCGGAGGGCGCGGCGGAGATTGTGTTCCGGCGGGAGATTGACGCGGCGGAAGACCAGGCGGCGCGGCGCAAGGAACTGGTGGACGAATACCGAGAGACGTTCTCGAATCCTTACGTGGCGGCGGGACGACGGCTGGTGGACGACATTATAGAGCCGGCGGAGACGCGCAGATACCTGGCGCGGGCGCTGGAGTCATTACACGCAAAGCGGGAGATACGGCCGCAGAAGAAGCATGGGCTGATTCCGCTGTGAGAGGAGGCCGGACATGAGGTCAAGAGAGACAGACGCAAACGTGATGGCGGCTCTGAAGGCGATGGCCGAGCGGCAGGATGCCGCGGAGCGCGAGTTGAGCGCGCTGCGGCAGACGGTAAAGGATCTTGAAACGCGGCTTGCGGAGGCGAGCGGGTTGCGCGGGACGGACAAGCAGGCGCCGGGGAGTGAGTTGACGGCGGCCGAAGCGGAGGTTGCGGCGGGCGAAAAAAGCGATGCCATTGCAGGAGAGACGATGGCGGTGATTGCCGCGGCAGCGACGGCGTTTGCGGGCGAGAATGTGCGGCTGCGTTCGGTTTCGATGCTGCCGACTGCCCAGGAAGCGGTGAGCGCATGGTCGCAGCAGGGACGGGCAGTGGTGCAGACGTCGCACAATCTGCGCTCGAGGTGAGAGAAGTCCCGCAGAGCAGCGGCGGAAAGGAAGCGGCGCATTGAAGCTTCAAATCACGATTGACGGACGAGTTTACGTAGCGCAGGTGGAATTGCTGGAAGAGGAAGAGGAGAGCCCGCGACTGCCGAGCTATGCGCCGTATTCGACGCCGGCCCCGGCGGCTGGGACGCGCGGGTTGAGCCATGCAGGCTCCACGTTTGGCGACGACGCAAAGGTATGTCAAAGCCCGGTAACGGGACTGGTGATCAGGGTGAACGTTGAGGCGGGACAGGCGGTAGAGGCGAACCGACTAGTGATGGTTCTGGAAGCGATGAAGATGGAGACCAACGTGATGGCGCCGTGCGCGGGTACGGTGAAGAGCGTGCGAGTAACGGCGGGCGATCCAGTGAAGGTGGGCCAGATTCTGGTGGAGTTTGCATGACGCCGGCGCGGAGTTGCGGATTGGAAAAGGAACGAGAGGCTGGGGAGATGAGCGACGCCGCGCAAATGCTAAGGCAGGTTCCGGGGATCAAGTTTGTGGATCACGTGGCGATTGCCGTGAAACCGGGCGAACTTGAAGGCCAGGTGAAGGCGTACGAAATGATGGGATTTCGCGAGATTCATCGCGAAGATGTGGGCGGGACGGACCAGGTGCGCGAGTCACTGTTACAGATTGGCGAAGGGCCGAATCTGATTCAGTTGCTGGAGCCGCTTACGCCGGAGTCGCCGGTGGCGAAGCTGATAGAAAGAAATGGCGGCAGAGGCGGGCTGGCGCACGTGGCGTTTCGCGTGGAGAGCGCGCAGCAGGCGTTCGAGGCGATGAGGGCGAGCGGGTTCCAACTGATTGACAAGGCGCCGCGGCGGGGCTCGCGGGGGACCACTGTATTTTTTGTGCATCCGAAGTCGAGAGCCGAATTTCCATTCGGATTTCTGATTGAGATGGTGGAAGAGCCCAAGACAAGTGAAAAATGATGGCTACTGAGAAACTGCTCGAGGAGTTTCCGCCGGTCAGCACGGCGGCGTGGGAAGCGGCGATTGCGCGGGATCTGCGGGGCGCCGACTACGAAAAGAAATTGATTTGGCACACGGAGGAAGGGCTGGCGGTAAAGCCCTACTACCGGGCCGAGGACCTGGCGGGGCTGGCGTTTGTGGATGCCGCGCAGGGCGAGTTTCCGTTTGTGCGCGGCGGGCGGGCGACGGCGGACTGGCAGATTCGCGAAGAGATCGATGCGGTTGACGCGGTGGAGGCGAATCGATCGGCGCGAGCGGCGGTGGCGGCGGGAACTGAGGGAATTGCGTTCAGCAGCCTTTTGGTGAGCAGCACCGCTGAACTCGAGGTTTTGCTGGCGAACCTGGGCGAGGTTCCGGTGCATTTCGAGCATGCCGACGAGAGTCTGATCCGGCTGCTGATGCAATGGCAGAGCAGGCGCGGCCGGCCCACGGTTTCGACGGGATTCGATCCGCTGGCGAACGTTGAGTTTGCAGCGGAGGCGATTGCGGCTGCGCCGGCTGGGCTGACGCTGTTTACGATTCGCGGCGATCAATACGAGAAGGCCGGAACGAACGCGGTTGATGAGGTTGGGCTGGCGCTTGCGGCCGGAGTGAATTACCTGGCGGCGATGCGGGAGCGGGGAGTGGATGCGGATCGCGCGGCGGGTGCAGTCGAGTTCCGGTTTGCGATTGGAGCGAATTATTTTTTTGAGATTGCCAAGCTGAGGGCGTTCCGCATGGCGTGGGCGCAGGCCGTGAAGAGCTTTGGCGGAACGAGTGTCGGCGCACGGGCACGGATCGTGGCGCGGACTTCGCAATGGAATACGACGACCGCCGATCCGCACTTGAACATTTTGCGCGGCACGACGGAAGCGATGGCGGCAGTGCTGGGCGGCGCGGATTCGGTTACGGTTGCGCCGTTCGACGCGTGCTACAAGACGCCGGACGAGGCGAGCCGTCGGCTGGCGCGCAACACGCAGCTTTTGCTGAAGCACGAGGCGCTTTTTGCGCGAGTCGCCGATGCGGGGGGCGGGTCGTATTACGTGGAGGCACTGACCGATTTCATCGCCCGCGAGGCCGGCAAGCGGGTGCAGGAGACGGAGGCGCGCGGAGATCCCGGAAAGACCAGCTCGGATGGCGGGATGGAGCGCATGGATGCGGCGGCCGGAGCAGCGCGCGAGGTTGAGGAATGGCTTTCACCTGAGCATATCGCGGTGAAGAGTTTTTATGCGCGAGCGGATCTGGAGGGCCTGGAACATCTTGAGTATGCGGCGGGGATAGCGCCGTTTTTGCGCGGGCCTTACAGCACGATGTATGCGATGCAGCCGTGGACGATCCGGCAGTATGCGGGGTTTTCGACGGCGGAGGAGTCGAATGCGTTTTACCGGCGAAACCTGGCGGCGGGACAGCGCGGGCTTTCAGTGGCGTTCGACCTTGCGACGCATCGCGGATACGACTCGGACCACGAGCGGGTGATGGGAGACGTGGGCAAGGCGGGCGTGGCGATCGACTCGATTCTGGACATGAAGATTCTGTTCGACCAGATTCCGCTGAACCAGATGTCGGTATCGATGACGATGAACGGCGCGGTGCTGCCGGTGATGGCGTTTTATATTGTGGCCGCCGAGGAGCAGGGCGTAAAGCCGGAGCAATTGAGCGGGACCATCCAGAACGACATTCTGAAAGAGTTCATGGTCCGCAACACGTATATTTATCCGCCGGCGGGATCGATGCGGATTATCGGCGACATTTTTCGCTATTGCGCGGCGAAGATGCCGAAGTTCAACTGCATCAGCGTGAGCGGGTACCACATGCAGGAGGCGGGCGCGACGGCGGACATCGAGCTGGCGTACACGCTGGCGGATGGCCTTGAATATCTGCGGGCGGGCGTGAAGGCGGGGCTTGACGTGGATGAATTTGCGCCGCGGATTTCGTTTTTCTGGGGCATTGGCATGAACCATTTCATGGAGATTGCCAAGATGCGGGCGGGGCGGATGCTATGGGCGAAGCTGGTGAAGGGATTTGGGGCGAAGAACCCGAAGTCGCTGGCGCTGCGGACGCACGCGCAGACGTCGGGCTGGAGCCTGACGGCGCAGGACCCTTACAACAACGTAGTGCGGACATGCGTTGAGGCGCTGGCCGCGGCGCTGGGGCACACGCAGTCGCTGCACACGAATGCGCTGGACGAGGCGCTGGGGCTGCCTACGGATTTTTCGGCTCGCATTGCGCGCGACACGCAGATTTACTTGCAGAAGGAGACTTCGATCACGCGGGTGGTTGATCCGTGGGCAGGCTCGTACTACCTGGAACGGCTGACGCACGAGCTGATGCACGGGGCGTGGGCGCTGATTGAGGAGGTGGAGAGGTTGGGCGGGATGGCCAAGGCGATCGAGACGGGGCTGCCGAAGATGCGGATTGAAGAGGCGGCAGCGCGCAGGCAGGCGGCGATCGATTCGGGGCGCGACGTGATTGTGGGCGTGAACGCGTATGCCGCGGCGGAGGAGCCGGAGATTCCAGTACTGGATATCGACAACGACGCGGTGCGCGAGGCACAGGTGAACCGGCTGGAGCAGTTGAAGCGAGGGCGCGACGGAAATGAAGTGAGCGAGGCGTTGAAAGAGCTGGAGCGGTGCGCGTCAACGGGCGATGGAAACCTGCTGGAGTGCGCAGTAGATGCGGCACGGAAGCGCGCGACGCTGGGCGAGATTTCGATGGCGCTCGAAAAGGTGTGGGGCCGTTACGAGGCGACTACGCGCACGATTGCGGGGGTTTACTCGGCGGGAAGCGGGGGAGCGGAGGAATTCAAGAAGGCGCGGCGGATGGTGGAGGAGTTTGCAGAGGCGGAGGGACGCAGGCCGCGGATCCTGGTGGCGAAGATGGGGCAGGACGGGCACGATCGCGGCGCGAAGGTGATTGCCACAGCCTTCGCGGACATTGGATTCGACGTGGACATGGGGCCGCTGTTCCAGACGCCGCGCGAGGTAGCGCGATCCGCGGTGGAGAGCGATGTGCACGTGGTGGGCGTGTCTTCATTGGCGGCCGGGCACAGGACGCTGGTGCCGCAACTGATCGAGGAGTTGCGCAGGCAGGGTCGCGAGGACATCCTGGTGGTAGTGGGCGGGGTGATTCCGCCGCAGGATTACAAGTTTTTATATGAGGCCGGAGCGGCGGGGATTTTTGGGCCGGGAACGGTGATTCCGGTGGCGGCGCAGAAGATTCTGGAGATGCTGAGGGTGAGCGCAGTGGGAGAGCGGAGCTGATTGGCGGACACGATAAAGAGCGCGCTCTTTGAACGGCCCGGTTGCGGGACGCCGGAGGCTCCGCGTGTTATGAAGGCACGCAGGCCGCTGACGCGCGAGGAGTTTGTTGAGCGCATCTTGCGAGGCGATCGCATGGTGCTGGCGCAGGCCATCACCCTGATTGAGAGCGCGCGGGGGGCGGACCGGGAACTGGCCGAGCAGATTCAGGAAGATTGTCTGCCGCACAGCGGGAATTCGATCAGAGTGGGAATCACGGGGGTGCCGGGCGCGGGCAAGAGCTGCCTGATTGAAGCTCTGGGCGGATTCCTGATCGAGGAGCAAAAGCAGAAGGTGGCAGTGCTGGCGGTGGATCCGAGCAGCCAGCTTTCCGGGGGAAGCATTCTGGGCGACAAGACGCGGATGACGGCTCTGGCACAGAACGAGATGGCGTTCATCCGGCCGTCGCCCTCGCGTGGGTCGTTTGGCGGCGTGGCGCAGCGGACGCGCGAGGCGATGCTGCTGTGCGAAGCCGCGGGCTACGAGAACATCCTGGTGGAGACGGTAGGGGTGGGACAGTCAGAGACCGCGGTCGACGAGATGGTGGATTTTTTCCTGCTGATCGCGCTGGCGGGCGCGGGCGATGAGTTGCAGGGCATCAAGCGCGGAGTGATGGAACTGGCCGACGTGGTAGCGATCAACAAGGCCGATGGCGCCAACGTGGAGGCAGCGGAGCGGGCGCGCGCGGAGGCCGAGAACGCGCTGCATTTCTTTCCCGGCCCGGGATCGGGATGGACGCCGCGGGCGCTGAGCTGTTCCGCGCAGACGGGCAAAGGGATTGGCGAGCTTTGGGCGTGCGTGAAGGAACATGCGGCCCTGACGCGCAACAACGGCTGGCTGAGCGCGTGGCGGCGAGAGCAGACACGGCGCTGGATGCACGAGATTATCGAGCAGGGATTGCGGCAGGGATTCGAATCGCATGCGGGCGTGCGGGAACGGATGAAGGAGCTGGAACGTGAAGTTGTGGAGGGACGCACGACCTCGTTCAAGGCGGCGCGGATGCTGCTGGAGATCTATTCGTCTGAGTAATCTGGATTGAATCTGATTCAATGCAAGAGTTTTGGGTGAGCAGGGCTGGTTGAGACCTGCGGTTTCCCACTCTTTCGCCGGAAAGACGCGAAGGGAATGGGTACCCGTCTGCCTACGGTATATATGCGGCGAGTTTGGCCGCTGCAATGGCGGCCTGGCTGGCGTCGGGCAGGTTGGAGTAGCCGGCGAGGATGCGGCCTTTGCGGAAGATGCAGAGGCCTTCGAGGTATGGGACCTTGACCTCGAACGCTTCGTCGCCGATCTGCGCCGGGGATGCGCCAGCGAAGTGTTCTCGGAGAGCTTTGAGCACCGCGGCGGCGGATTCGGGCGAAGCTTCAACGACGATGAAAGCCTGACCCTGCCTGTACTTTGCCACGAAGCCGCGCTGGAGCTGGCGGAGGCCGAGGACGCTCTCTGGAACCATGCGGACGGAGGCAAGATCCTGCTGCGGGAACCATTGCAAGGGTTCGGGAGGCGTGACGCGGCCATCGAGGCGGGATTCGATTTTTGCGGCGAGGGCCTGGAGCATGGCGGTGTCGTTGGCGGAGGGGTCGGCGGCGACTTCAACGATCTCGACGTAGTAATCACCCTTGGCGAAGCTGGCGCTCTGGGGCTGAACCTGGCCGCCCATGCCGATGCGGGCGACGGGTTGCGCGGGATCGAGATTGGCGGAGAAGATGCCGTAGGCGGCGTCTGGATCGGCCATCTCGGAGACGTCGATCTGGAGCGTGTTGGCGCCGGATTTGCAGTCGATGCCGGTCATGCGGACGAAGCCGTAGGCGAGGTAGCCTTCAGCGCCGCCGTCTTTGTAGTCGTAGAGGTTGCCGGAGACGTATTGGCGGATTGCTCCCGACTGTTCCCATCCGGGAGCGAAGCGGCAATTGAGATAATCCTGCGCGCCGGCGGTTGCGGGGATGAGCAACAGGCTGAGGAACAGGGCCGGCGCTCTCACGAGAGAAGCTCCTGGGCGCGGGTCATGCGGGCGGCGACGTGGACGCCGTGCGGGCATTGGACGGTGCATGCGGAGCAATCGGCGCAACGGGCGCCGGGCGCCTGGGCGAGCTCAAGATAGCGCTCGCGGGCGAGGGCGAACTGGCCGTAGCCATCGGCATAGGTGAGGCAGCGGAGAACATCGGCTACGGGCAGGCCCTGCTTGCAAGCGCCGTCGCACTGGCCGCACATGCGGCAGTAGAGCGGGCCGATCTGCTCAAGGTGGGCGGCGAGAATCTGGCGGTCGCCGGTGGAGAGCGGAGACTGCATGGCCTGGAGATTTTCGTCGAGCTGGTCCATGCCGGTCATGCTGGGAACGGTGGTGGCGACTCCGGGCTTGTTGACGACCCACTTGAGGGCGGCGAGAAGCGCGCCGGGCTGGGCGAGTTTCTGGGAGAGCGGATTGCCGGGCTTGAGGCCGCGAAATCCGCCGGCCATGACCTTCATGGCGACCACGCCCACGCCGGCTTTGGCGGCTGCGTCGATGGCCTGGTCCATGGAGGCGTCCATGGTGAAGTTGTAGGCGGCGAGGACGACGTCGAAGACATTTTTCTTCACCATCCAGGGCACAATCTGTTGCTGGCCGCTGTGGGTGCTGACGCCGGCGAAGCGGATTTTGCCTTGCTGTTTGGCGAGTTGCTGGCCTTCGATGAGCTCGTCGGGAACCTGGTCCGGCGTGTCTTTGCCGTGTAGATACCAGATGTCGATGTAGTCGGTGTTGAGCTCGCGAAGGCTTTGGTCGAGGTGCAGCATCATGCCGGCTTTGTCAGGGGCGTGGGACTTGGTGGAGAGGACGATCTGCTTGCGTTTTGCGCCGAGGGCGGCGCCGACCATGCGCTCGTTGTTGCCGTTTTGGTAGCCGCGCGCGGTATCGAAATAATTGATGCCCAGATCGACGGCGCGCTCGACGACGCTGGGGTCAGAGGTGATCATGCAACCGAAGCCGACGGAGGTGACTTTGAGGCCGGTGCGGCCAAGGGTTTTATAGGTGAGCTTGACGGGAGAGTTGGGGGGAGCGGGGTCGTCAAGCGGTTTCAGGAGGCCGATGGCTGGAGTTGCGCCGGCCAGGGGAGCAAGCAGGCCGGCGGAAAGACCGGTGGAAATAAAACTGCGGCGGGATGTTCTGGACGCCATGAAGACACCTCGGCTTTCAGGAAAAAGAGAATCATAACTCCCTGAGCAGAGGCGGAAATAGGATGGGGATCACAGCTAATTCTTGAATCCGGCAAAGGCTGTCATTGGCCGGCGATTACGGTTGTGCTGCCGCCGAGGCGCGCGGAAGATGTGGGCTTGCTCAAGCCGGCGGCGATGGAGGGCGGCAGTTTGCGTTCAGGAAAACGACGCCGATAGAACTCGATGGCTGCAAAGAAATCCGGCGAATCTGAATCCATGAGCTGATCTTCGGGCGTATACGCCCGCACAATGGCCGGATCGGCGACGGCTTCGCCGAGAAAACTGATGGCATCGGCAATCGTGTGTCCTGTGGGCGAGGTGTAGTTGTACAGCGGAACGTGTTGGCGCTCAGCGAATTCGGCGATGGGAAGCAGCGGCTGGAGCGCGAAGGACTGGTAGTGAATGGAGCGTTCGCTGCGCGCCATCTCTTTGGGGAGCGCGCCACGCTGGTCGATGTCATCGACCGCGTCTTTGTAGGCCTGGACGCCGAAGTTGAACAGGCCGGTGTCGGATGAGATGACGCCGGTGGCGATGGCCGCGAGGCCCCGCCAGTAGTGGTGATTGTTAGTGTGCTTCGACTCCGATGGAAATCCGACCATGCGGTGCGCCACCTTGTTCATCCAGGCGATGTCGCGCGCCATTTCATGCGGGTCGAGCTGGGCGTCGTTGACCAGAACCGACTCTGAAAGCGCAATTGAGCTGAGCGTCCACTCGGTCTGGTACCAGGACTGGGAGTTCTCGACGGCGTCGTAATCCACGAGTTCATTTGCCTGCGCCCAGCGGTCGATCTCGTCCTGGGCGCACTGGGCTTCAGGGTGGCTGGCGGTGACCAGGAACTGGTTCATCCCTGCGTTCACACGACGCTCGAACTTCTCGTAGATTTGGGTGGTTGCGTGTTCTTCAGGGTTGGTGGGGCCGTGATTTCCGTGCAGGTAGTGGGGCGGAATCCGCATCGGTCCCTGGGGAGGGCCGGCGGGAGGGAGCGCGGTGCAGGTCTGGAGCCCGGCGAGGGCAGCGCGCACGCGGGGGCTTTGGGTCTGGCGCAATTCCGCGCGCCGCGCCGCGACGTCGAAATACGAGACATGCGAGTCAATGGCGGGTTTTGCCTTGTAGCCGTCACCCACAGCCGAACTTGCCAGGGCAACGAGAATCGACGCAACTGCGAGCGGCCTGGGCACGGAATTCTCCTGGATTGAGGGTAAGTTTGTTCGCTTCTATTGGATTTGACGGTGACCGGCGCGCGCGAGTTTCCCTGGGGTTGAAGGAATTGGGCGCGGGATGGGGTTCAGGCGAGCTTCCATCCGATTCGCCGAGCGCGTTCGCGAGTGCGTTTCGAGAGTGGATGGCGTGGTTCTCCGGCGGCGAGGCCGATCCACAAATTCGCAATCGGCCTGGCGCCCAGCATCCGGGCGGACAGGCGCAACGCCCTGGCCGCGCCGGTGGCCAGCGGAATGAGAAACCCGGGCATTCCCGCCGACGCTATGAGGACGGCCTGGCGCGGTTGCAACGTGGTACGGAGCGCGGGAGTGTTTTGTCCCCACGGCCAATAGGTGAATCCCAGCAGCCTCTCCATGAATCCGCGGTAGATGGCGGTCACGTTGTAGTAGTTGACCGGCGAGGCGAGCACGACGGAATCCGCTTCCTCAATGGCCAGGAGGACCGGCTCCAATCCGTCCTGCTGCACGCACCTGGCCCGCGCGTGGCCCGGCGTCTGCACGCACTGGCGGCAATTGGAGCAGAACTCGAGGTGTCGATCGCTTAGACGAATGGTCTGGGTGACCGCGCCCTTTTCGCGCGCACCGGCCAGAACGGCCTCAACGGCGGCCTCGGTGGTCCCATCCCTGCGGTAACTGCCCACAATGGCCACAACCCTGGTCATGTTTCGCCCTCCTGAGCACGGACGCAGGTTACACTGGGGGTGACGAAGGGCGCAGTGATGGTGGAGACAGGATTCCTGGGCTGATTACGAGGAATGAGCTTCCCTCAGCCTGCGGGAGAGCGGCGCCCTGCTATCCTTTTAGAGTGATTGGATCGCGACGAATCAAGGGAGTGCTGGCGCTGGCGCTGCTTCTGCCCATTGCGCTTGTGGCCTGCCACAAGGAAGAGCAGGCCGTTGAGGGTGTTGCGAGCAATGCGGTGAATGCGGAGAAGCAGGCGCAGGTGACGGCGACGGTAGAAGACCAGGAGCGCGCGCAACTGGCGCTGATTCCGCTGCCGACCAAGAGCCTTTACGTGGATGTGCACGAGCCGGGAGCGTGGGCCAATCCATTTCTTTCAGTGGGCGCAGAGACGCTGAACCTGCGCGTTCTGATGCAGGACGCGAATCCCAGTGCGGTGGGCCAGGGAACGCTGCTGAGGCCAGAAGCGGCGCGGCGGCAGGAACTGCAATTGCGGCCCGCGGACCTGGGCAAGGCGATTGCCGCGATCCCTCCGGGGGCATGGCGGTATGGGCGCGTGATCGCGGTGGCCGAATCGCCGCTGGCCGCGCCCAAGGACCGGCCCAAGGTCCGCCGGAATGTTGAAACGACCATCCAGAAACTGAACGACCTGGGGATTGTGGTTGAGGAATGGCCGGGGCGGTGATGCGCCGCTCCAGGAGTATTCTTTTCCGATTTCAGACCAGCGCGGGCACAAGCGTGGAAGGCTGATTTACCTCTGCCAGGCGGGTGAGGGTGAGAACGGTGATGTCGTCGTCCTGGCCGAAGGTTTCAGCAGCGTGGGCGATGTCTTCGGCGGCCTCGGTGCTGAGGGCGGCGGCGCGGTCAAACCCAAAGAGTTCGCCGGTCTTGCCGCGGGCCTCAACCACTCCGTCGGTGACCAGGGTCAGGCGCTCATTTTCTGCGAGCTCGTAGGTTGTCTCGGTGTAGACAGCGGCCGCATCGAGGCCCAGAGGCAGGCCGTTCTCGACCTTTAATTCCTTGCCATTTTTGTACGGCGCAAGATGGCCTGCGTTGGCTACGGTGAGCTTGCCGCCCACATCGGCGCGCAGGATGAGGCAGGTGGTAAATCCGCCCTGACTTCGGCCGAGCATGCGGACATTCATGGCGGTGAGAATTTCGCCCGGGCTCTGGGTATAGTGCGCCAGAGTGCGCACGGTGCCCACCAGCAGGCTGACGGTCATGGCGGCGGGCATGCCTTTGCCGCTGACGTCTCCGATCACGGTGAGAACTCCGCCGCCGGGAAGGGGGAGGATCTGGAAGAAATCTCCTCCAACTTCGCCGGCGGGCTTATATACGCTCTGGATGGTGAATCCGGCTACCAGCGGAATGGCATCGGGAACGAGGACCTGCTGGACGGCGCGGGCATTGCGCATTTCCTGCTCAAGAAGGTTTTGCTGACGCCGGTTTTCGACGGAGTAGCGATAGACGGCATAGACGAGGGCGACCAGCAGCAGTGCGCCGCTGAGAGAGCGGGCATTGACCGGATTGCCGAAGACGGTGAACAGGGGCTCGGAGATTTTGAGGCCGATGGTCCAGTGGGTGAAGCGGCTTCCCTGCTGCAGGCCCACACTCACGACAAAGACCGTTTGGCATACGAAGGCCAGCAGGGCCACAGCCCATCGCGACCCATCCAGTTTTTTGCGGCGGAAGAGGGCTACTGCGACGAGGTAGACGGGGAAGAGTTCCAGCACCATGACCACCGGCATGAGCGCCATGTCGATTACCTGCCAGGGGACGGGGTTTGGCATGGTAAAGCCGATGGTGACGAGGCCATCCACAATGCCCTCGGACAGCTCGATGATGGCGAGAATGCGGGCCAGGCGAAGAATCCGTTGATCGCTGCGCAGGTCGAGCAGCCACAGGAGCAGAAACCAGAGCGAGATGTCGCCCATGACATAAACGGGCTGATTCCAGCCCATGGCTACAACCAGGGAGAGTGGCAGTTTCATGCCGAGGAGGATGGTTGCGAGTGGCGTGGCGGCGGCGAAGCAGCCCATCCAGAAGGCGAGCCACTGGTTCCGGTCGCGCAGCCAGGTGAGCAGGCCGAAGATTGCGACGAGCGCGTAGAGCAGGTTCAACCCGAAGTTGAACTGGCGGCTGCGCAGCCAGCTGTAATCCATTTTGGTCATGGGGCCATCGATTGCGGTCGGGCTGCCGACTTTTGGGGGCGCATAGAAGCCTCCCTGCCTGCCGGTGTCGAACGAGCCGAAGGGGGCCTTCCACACACGCACCGCCAATACGCCGCTTTCTGCCGGCCCGAGGCCATAGGTGTGCGGAAACAGGTCGTAGGACCACTCCGGATGCGGCGGCAGCTTTCCATACCTGCCCACGAGGCGACCGTTCCAGTAGACCTCGTAGTCGTCTTCAACCGACGGGAATAGGATGGCGAGAGTATGGGGCGCGTCAGAGCCGGGAGCCAGGCGCAGATGCCAGCGGTACCAGCCGTAACCGTCGACATCGGGGTGGCCCTGCTCGCCCCACGGCTTGTCGGCGTCCAGCTTTTCCCAGGCGGAGTCGTCGAATGCGGGCGAGGCCCAATTGATGTCGTCGCCGAGGTGGAAGGCCCACTTGCCGTCGAGGGTGGTCAATCCGCCGTCGAAGCGGGCATAGGGCTGGGGAAACGGTTGCGCCGTGACGGCGCGCGCGGCGGGGAACAAAACGGCGGCAATGAGAAGGGCTGTGGTTCCAAACATGCGGGGAAGCATGGAAGAAGCATAACTCCCCCAGTGCGGGATGAGCCACTGTTTACTGACAGGGTATTCGCAATTCCTTCCGGGCCTGAAAATCGGAGAAATTCGCGCCATCCCAGGTCCCAAAAACGGGACCTGGGGCACCCAGGCTCAGTGCGTGCTCTGGGGCACCCCTGGCGAGGCCGACCTCGAACAGGCGGACGCGATACTATTCCTGCGTGAGCCATTCTTCGTTTCCTATTCTGACTGGGGCGCTTGCGCATGAGGGATTTTCTGCGCATCGTGAGCTTGAATCGCTGTTGAAGAAGACACACCGCGGCGAAGTGCGGTTTGATTTGGGGTCGCGGGCACTATATGCTTCGGACTCGTCGAATTACCGGCAATTGCCGATCGGGGTGCTGTTTCCACGGGATGCGGCGGACGTGGAGGCAGCGCTCGGGGCGTGCAGGGCTACGGGAGCGGCGGTGCTGCCGCGGGGAGCGGGGACGAGCCTGGCCGGGCAGTGCGTAAACGTGGCCGTGGTGCTGGACTACTCGCGGCACATGAATGCGCTGACGTCAATCGATGCCGAGGCGAAGCTTGCGCGCGTGGAGCCGGGCATTGTTCTGGACCGGCTGCGGGACGCGGCTGAGGTGCACCACCTAACTTATGCGCCCGATCCTGCGACGCACTCGCGCTGCACGCTGGGAGGAATGATCGGCAACAACAGTTGCGGGGTGCACGGGCTGCTGGGCGGCAAAGTGGTGGACAACGTGGAGACGCTGGACGTGGTGCTCTACGACGGCACGCGGCTGACGGTGGGAGCGACGCCCAAGGAGAAGCTGGAAGCGCTGATGCGGGCGGGAGGGCGCGTGGGCCAGCTTTATTCGGGTCTGGCGCGGATTCGCGACCGCTATGGGGATTTGGTGCGCGCGAAGTTCCCACGGATTCCGCGGCGCGTGTCGGGCTACAACCTGGACGAGCTACTGCCGGAGAACCATTTCAACGTGGCGCGGGCGCTGGTGGGATCGGAGGGGACGTGCGCGAATATTGTTTCCGCGACGCTGAATCTGACCGCGAGTCCGCCATTCCGGGTGCTGACGGTGCTGGGCTTCAACGATCCATTTCTGGCGGCTGACGCGGTACCGCTTGCGCTTGAACACGGGCCGATCGGGCTGGAGGGATTCGATCATCTGCTGGTGGATTTCATGCGGCGCAAGGGGCTGGCGCTGAAGGAACTGGATGAGCTGCCGGCGGGGATTGGCTTTCTGCTGGTGGAGATGGGCGCCTGGAGCGAAGAGGAGGCACGAGCGAAGGCGGAGCAGTTGGCGCGGGGCTGCCGGGCCTGGCCTACGCCGCCGCTGGCACATATTTGCACGGCGGAGGAAGCGGAGGCAGTTTGGCGCGTGCGCGAGTCGGCACTGGGCGCGATGGTTTTTGTTCCCGGCGAGCCGGACCGCTGGGAGGGCTGGGAAGATGCGGCAGTTCCTCCCACAGAGCTGGGCAATTATTTGCGCGCGATTACGGCGCTGATGGCGGAGTACGGATATCGCAGCCCACTGTACGGGCATTATGGGCAAGGGTGCGTGCACACGCGCATCAACTTCGATTTTCGATCGGTTGAGGGTCAGCAGAAGTTTCGCGAGTTTATTGGGCGCGCGGCGGATGTAGTGCTGCGTTTCGGCGGGTCGCTCAGTGGCGAGCATGGGGACGGGCAATCGCGTGCGGCGCTGCTGCCGAAGATGTTCGGACCGGAGTTGATTGAGGCATTTCGCGAGTTCAAGGCGTTGTGGGATCCGGACAACCGGATGAATCCCGGCAAGCTGGCGGATGCGGCGCGGGTGTACGACCCGCTGGAGAATCTGCGGCACAACCCGCCGCGACCGGGAGAGCCGTCTGGCGCGGAGTTGGAAAGACATTTTGCGTTTGCGGCGGACGATGGACGGCTGGAGCGGGCCACGGAGCGGTGCGTGGGGGTGGGGGCGTGCCGCAACACGCAGGGCGGGGTGATGTGTCCGAGCTATCGGGCAACGGGAGAGGAGCAGCACTCGACACGGGGACGGGCGCATTTGCTGTGGGAGATGCTGGCCGGATCACTGCGCGAAGAGGGATTCCAGAGCCGCGCGGTGCATGAGGCGCTGGACCTGTGCCTGAGTTGCAAAGCGTGCAAGTCAGAGTGCCCGGTGCAGGTGGACATGGCGGCCTACAAAGCGGAGTTTCTGGCGCAGCGGTACAAGGGCCGGCTGCACCCGCTGCAGCACTATATTTTCGGTTTTGCGGACCGGCTGGCGCGGTATGGCTCGGTGGCTCCGGCGTTGACCAATGCGATGCTGACGGGACGGGTGACGAGTCCGTTGATCAAGCGTGTGGCCGGGGTGGCGCAGGAGCGGCGGCTGCCGCGGCTGGGGGCGAAGAGCTATCAGCATTTGAGGCGAGCGCGGCGGGAGGGCGCCTTAAGGAGCGAAAAGGCTGCGCCGGGACAGGCGGTTGTCTTATGGCCGGACACGTGGAACAACTACTACCATCCGCAGACGCTGATTGCCGCGGAGGCGGTTCTGACTGAGGCTGGATTCGAGGTTGAAGTCCCAAAGGGGCACATCTGCTGCGGACGGCCGCTGTACGACTTCGGTTTTCTTGACGCTGCCCGCTCTTATCTGGGTAAGGTGCTGGAACGGATGAGGCCGCAGATCGAAGCCGGATTGCCATTCATTTTCTTGGAGCCGAGCTGCGCGAGCGTGTTCAAGGATGAATTGCCGGAGCTGTTTCCGGGGGATCTTCGCGCGAAGCGGCTGAGCGGGCAGGTTTGGCTGCTGGCGGACTGGCTGGGGGCGAAGGCTCCGGGATTTGCATCGGGCCGGCTGAAGGGCGCGCACATTCTGGTTCATGGACACTGTCACCACAAAGCGGTTTTCGGCTGGCCGGGAAGCGAGATAGCAGTGCTGCGCCAGGCGGGAGCGAAGGTGGAAGCGATCCAGGCCGGCTGCTGCGGCATGGCCGGGCCTTTTGGGTTTGAGGCAGACAAATATGAGGTGTCAAAGGCTATTGCCGCGGACGGGTTGATGCCGGCTATTGAATCCGCGGATGCCGGGAGCATTGTTGTGGCTGACGGCTTCAGTTGCCGAGAGCAGATTGCGCAGCTTTCGGAACGGCGGGCGCTGCATTTGGCGGAAGTGCTGGTTCGGGGCTGCGATTTGGGTCGTGGAGGGCCGGTTTGAACGATTTGACGCCTGGGTGCTATAGCTCACCGTCCTATTTGGGCGGAGCTGGTGAACCGGCTGGAGCCCGTTCCGTCGACAGAGGCCCAACTTCATTTTTATAAGATGAAGGTGCAGGCTGAAGCCAATGCTCTTCGAGCTTAGGCATTGGCGGTTGGGTGTATATTTACGGTACGGATGTGAGTTTTGATACGCTCAGGAATCGATTGATCTGAGTGGAAGGAGAGATATTATGGCTGAAGACAGCAAGTCTTACGGAATCGCCTGGTTCGTGGCCGGACTGGGTGTGGGCGCGCTCATTGGGATTCTGTATGCGCCCAAGAGTGGCCGCGAAACCCGCGAGGACATCGCGAACAGCGCCCGCGAGGGGACCGAGTATCTTCGCGCGAAGACCCGCCAGGCGGCGGAAGAAGTGAGCGCGCTGGTGGACAAGAGCAAGGAACAAGTGAGCGCGTTTGTCGACAAGAGCAAAGAGCAGGTGAGCGAGTACGTGGACCGGGGCCGCGAGGCCGTGGATCGCGGGCGCGCGCAGTGGGAAGAGTTTGTGGAGCGGGGCAAGAACCTGGTGGCCGAGCAGACAACCCGGGTATCGGCGGCAGTGGATGCGGGCCGCGAGGCATACCGCACGACCACCACGGGCAACGACACACAAGAGTACTGATTGGGCCACTGCAACGGTGGGCCGCAGGGTGCGGTCCACGATTCCTTACTGGTCAGAGAGCTGAGCGCGGGGTGTTTGGCGCGCGCCGAGCGAGCGCCGGGACCGAGCGCCGGTTCGGGGCAAAGAGCTTCCATTTGCCTTGGGAAGCGGGTTTCATCAACTTGGCGCAAGTCCGCGGGAATTCCGCGCGAGAACAATTACGATGGCACATCTCGATCCACAGACCCTCCAGCTTATCGTCATCTCAGTTGTTGCCCTGGCGTTACTTTTCCAGGTGGCACTTCTGACGGCAATTTTTCTGGGTATGCGCAAAGCGATTCGCACGGTGAACGAAGACCTTGACGAAGTGCGTAACAAGGTGATGCCGATCATCGAGAATACGCGCGTTTTGGTAGCCCGCGTCTCACCAAAGATCGAAGCGACGGCGGTGGACGTGGCCGCGCTGGCGCACACGCTGCGCGTGCAAACGAACGAGCTGCAATCGACAACCACCGAAATCATGGAACGGGCGCGCCGCCAGGCCAGCCGTGTGGATCACATGACGACCTCAGTGCTGGACGCTGCCGACCGCACCGGGAACTATGTAGCCGACACGGTGGCGAAACCGATCCGGCAGCTGTCTGGAATTCTGGCCGGAGTGAAGGCCGCACTGGAGACGCTGCGATCGGCGGGACCGACGCCTCCGCGCACGAACCGGCGTCCGGGCGATCCGGATATGTTTGTGTAGCTGCCCGCAAGAGATCAGACGATCCAACCGCCGCCGACTACTTCGACGCCATCATAGAACACGGCTGACTGGCCGGGCGTGACCGCACGCTGCGGCTCGTCGAAGGTGGCGATTACTTCATCGGGGTCTGCCGGCTCGAGAGTGGCCCATGCGGGCTCGTGGCGATGGCGGATCTTGGCGCGTACGCGCATGGGGCCAGCGAGCTCAGAAATACCGATCCAGTTGAGGCGCTGGGCGCGCAGGGTTCGCGTGGCCAGTTCGGCATCTGCTCCGACGGTGACGCGGTGGCTGGCGGGATCGATGTTGAGCACGTAGAGCGGCGAAGGCGAAGCGACACCGAGCCCCTTGCGCTGGCCCACGGTGAAGTTGGAGATGCCCTCGTGGCGGCCAAGCACCTCGCCACTGGAGGCCACCAGTTCGCCGGCAGTGTCAGGAAGCGGCTCGCCCTGCTCCTCGAGATAGGCGGTAAGAAACTGCTTGTAATCGCCGCCGGGGATAAAGCAGATTTCCTGCGAGTCGGGCTTTTCGGCGAGCTTGAGGCCATGCTGACGCGCAACTTCGCGCACCTCCGGCTTGGTCATGTGGCCGAGCGGAAACAGGGTGCGCGATAGCTGCTCCTGGGTGAGGCCGAAGAGGAAATAGGTCTGATCCTTGGCGAGGTCAGCGGGGCGCTTGAGAATCCAGCGGGCACGCAGCGGGTCGTATTCGTTGACCGCGTAGTGGCCGGTGGCGATGCGATCGGCGCCGATGCTGCGCGCGGTGTTGAGAAGCTGGTCGAACTTGAGGTGGTTGTTGCAGAGCGAACACGGGATGGGGGTGCGCCCGGCGAGGTACTCGCTGACAAAGGGACGCACGACATCGCGCTCGAAGCGCTCCTGCTGGTTGACGACGTAATAGGGAATGCCGAGGTGCTCGGCGACATGGCGAGCATCGTAGACATCGTCGAGCGAGCAGCAGCGGCCGGCCTTGGGAGCATCAGGGATGCCGTGCTTGCCGGCGAGGCGCGACTGATCCCAAAGCTGGAGTGTGAGCCCGACGACGGTGCCGCCGCTGTGGGCGAGGATGGCAGCTACGGTCGAGGAGTCGACTCCTCCGGACATGGCTACGGCGATGGTGGTGTGCTCAGTCATTGAATTCTCGTAAAAGCGACGTTCGCGGAGTTAGCGGTGTAAGCGGTGCTAGAGCGGCTGAAATCGCCGATTCGGCTTTCTCTCGCTAGCTCCGCTGCATTTGCTAATCCCGTTTCATTCAATTGGCCCTCATCTTGCGGTTCCGGCGGCCACGGGGGACAGGGTGCGCAGATGTTCTACGGCTTCGGGGACGACTTTCAGGACGTGATCCACATCGGCGTCGGAGGCGGTCTTCATCAGGCTGAAGCGGAGGCTGGCTCGGGCTGTATTTTTGTCGATGCCCATGGCCATGAGGACGTGGCTTGGCTCGGTCGATCCGGAGTGGCAGGCGGAGCCGCCGCTGACCGCTACGCCTTTCAAATCCAGAGCAATGACCATCGCTTCTCCTTCCACCTGCTCGAAGCGGATGTTGGTGGTGTTGGCGGTGCGCGGAATCCGGACGCCATTCACTCCCGTGCCGGGAATGGCGAGAACGCCCGACTCGAGGCGGTCGCGGAGGGCGGCGAGGCGCGTGATGGTTCCATCCTCGAGGCTCTCCATGGCGAGTTCCACGGCCTTGCCGAGTCCCACAATGCCGGGGACGTTCTCAGTGCCGGCACGCTGACGGTGCTCGTGGCTTCCGCCGACGAGCAGCGGTTCCACGGGCGTTCCGCGACGCACATACATGGCGCCCACGCCTTTTGGCCCATGCATTTTGTGGGCGCTAATGGAGAGCAGATGACAGCCGAAGCGCCGCACGTCAAACTTGACCTTGCCCGCACCCTGCACGGCATCGATATGAAAGAAGGCGCCGGCCGCACGAGCGATCTCTCCAATCTCCTCGACGGGCTGGAGAATGCCGGTTTCGTTGTTTGCGAGCATGACACTGATGAGACGCGTATTGGGGCGCATGGCGCGGGCGATATCCGCCGGATCGATGAGGCCGTTGGGGAGCGGCGCAACAAATGTGACCTCGACGCCGCGCTCGGCCACGCGATCCGCGGCGCGCAGCACAGCGGAGTGCTCGATGGAGGTGGTAATGAAGTGGTCGCCGGGACGAAGCAGACCGAAGATGGCCGTGTTGTCTCCCTCGGTGCCGCCGGAGTTGAACACTACCTCAGCCTCACGGCAGTTGAAGAACCGCGCCAGCGCCTCCCGGGCGTGGTCGACGGCCGTGCGCGCGCCCTGGCCCTGAAAGTGGATGGATGAGGCATTTCCGAACTGCTCGATCCAAAAGGGGCGCATGGCCTCCATCACCTCCGGCAGCAGAGGCGTGGTGGCATTTGCATCCATATAGACGCGGGGCATGGGGTTCAGTCTCCTGCCTTAAATTGTACGGGGAATCGGGAATTCATGCGACCTGGGGGGTGTTGGGCGGAATGGAAAGCGATGCCGGAATGATCCACGGCGATCCGGGCGGCTTTGGCTTCCAATAGAATGCGAACAGTGTCCCGCAGCGTGTTTTGGAGATGGGCCTCATGAACGAGAAGCAACATGGAACGCCGTCCGGCAACCTTCGCATCCTGATTCTAGGATCCTATGGGCAGCTGGGCGTAGAACTCGAACGCAGATTTGCGGGCGCGGGGCAGATTACGGGTGTCGATCGCGACACGATCGATCTTGCCGACCCCGATCAGACACGGGAGTTGCTTGACCGCGTGCAACCCAACCTGATTTTGAACGCTTCAGCTTACACGGCGGTGGACCGGGCGGAGACGGAACCGCAGATTGCGCAGGCGATCAATGCCGAGGCGCCGCGGGTGCTGGCCGAAGAAGCTCTGAAGCTGAACGCGCTGCTGGTGCACTACTCCACCGATTATGTTTTCGACGGCAGCAAGCAGGGACCGTGGGAGGAAACCGATACGCCGCACCCGTTGAGCGTATATGGGGCGACCAAGCTCGGGGGCGAGCAAGCGGTTGAGAACGCCGGCGGACGATACCTCATTTTCCGCACCAGCTGGGTGTACGGGCCGCACGGAAACAATTTTCTGCTGACCATGCTGCGGTTGGCGCGGGAGCGCAGCCAGCTCAAGATTGTTGACGACCAGGTGGGCGCACCCACAACTTCAATCGAGCTGGCACGGGCGACTCACGCGGTGGTGATGGGGGCCCTGGAGGGCAGATTTGGCGCGGCGCAGGATTGGGCGGGGCTTTATCACATGACGTGCAGCGGCTCGACATCATGGTATGGATTCGCGAAGGCTATCTTTGCGCGGGCCGCGGTGCTGCCGGGGGTGAAAGCGCCGGAGTTGACGCCGATCGGGACCGAAGCCTACCCAACGCCGGCGGCGCGACCGCGGAACTCGGTGCTTTCGAATGCGAAGCTTGAAGCGCGGTTTGGATTGCGGATGCCGGGATGGGAGCTGGCGCTCGATGAAGTGATGAGCTGGCTGCGCGATCAATCCCTGAAGTAAGGCTGGCCTTGAAATAGGGCGGCTCTCGATATTGCAGGCGGCCTATTTGGGGAGGAGGCTGTGGGCGATGGCGTCGAGCATGCCGTTCAAGAAGTTGATGGACTCTGGGGCGCAGTAGCGGCGGCCGATTTCGAGAGCCTCGTTGATGACGATGGGGAAAGGCGTGGAGGAGAAGCCGATCATTTCGGCGACGGCCATGCGGAGTAGATTGCGATCGACGGCGGGCATGCGTTCGAGGCGCCAGTGCCTGGAGTTGAGCACGAGGAGCTCGTCGATTTTTTCGTGGTGGGCGACGGCCACGCGAAAGATGTCTTCAGCGAAACCCTGGATGGCGGGGTCGACGTCGTCGGCTGCTTTCCAGAAGGTGGCGCGAACCTGGTCGGGGGATTGCTTGCCGATGTCCGCTTGAAAGAGCATTTGCATGGCCAGCTCGCGGGATTTGCGGCGGGGTCCTGAGGTCAAGCGGGGCCGCCTTCATTGTGACTTAGCTTCCGGCGCAGGCTGACCATTTCGATGGCCGCGGTTGCGGCCTCAAAACCTTTGTTTCCGGCTTTGATTCCGGCGCGATTGAGCGCCTGCTCAAGGGATTCGCAGGTGAGGACGCCGAAGCTGTGGGGGATGCCGGTTTCCTGCTGGGACTGTCCGATGCCGCGGGCGACTTCGTTGTAGATGGCCTCGTAGTGAGCGGTTTCGCCGCGCAACAGGCAACCGAGGGTGACGATGGCGTCGACCTGGGCGGCGACAGCGCGAGCAGCAGCGGGAATTTCCCATGCGCCGGGGACGCGAACGACCTGAATGTCGGTGCGATGGGCGCCACTGCGGAGCAGAGCGTCGAGGGCTGCGTCGAGGAGGCGGTCGGTGACGACGGCGTTCCAGCGGGCGACGACGATGGCGAACTTCATTCCAGCGGCGGAAAGATCGCCTTCGAGAGCGATGGGCTTGCCTTTGAGGGGATCGGACCAAGCCCAGAAGCTGAAGAGCATACCTGGCTCCGGCTCGACGGTGAAGATGCGGGATTTCCAGTGGGTTTCAGAGATGGCGGAGAGGCGGGAAACGGCTGCGGCTTCACCCGCATTGACGCCCTGGGCGCGGAGCCAGGAAGCGGCGGCCTGATGAACGGCATCGAGGGCAGTGACTTCGACAAGGACATCGGCGGTGGATGGGAATTGGCCATCGACGAACTCGAGATTGCCGAGCGGAGCGAGAAACGAAGCGCCTCGGCTGCTTTCTTCCTGCCATCCTTTTCCGGGCGCGAAGCCGAGCGCGGCAAAGAAGCCGGCCAGCCGGTCATAGACCTCAGCGCTGGGAGTGGGACGCAGGAAGGAGATGCCCTTGATCATGATTCGATTCTATCGTGCGCAGGGGCGAGGAGCAGGTGCTTCGACTCGCGGCACTCAGGATGTCAGCAAGGATGGGGCACGGGATATTTTCTAAGGAGCGCTGAATAGAGCAAGGCCGGCGCTGGGCCGGCCTTGCTCGAGTGAGATGAACGTGCCGGAGGTTATGTAGTGGCGCGCGGCCGGACGCCGATGGCGGTGGCGGGGACGATGGTTCCAGTGCCCGTATAGGTACATCCGGCGTCGATGCCACCGGGGACGCAGGCGGGGAGATTGGGGCTGATCTGCTGGATATCCTTGGGCGGCGTAGTGGCGTTCACCGTGGTGGGAATGCTGATGTAGTGGATCTGGTTGTCGCCGGCAGTAGAGACGAAGAAGAGGGTGTGGTCGGGAGTGAAAGCGCCGACCAGCGGAGCGGTGACGGCTGAAGCGCCGGCGAAGGTGACGTAGTTGAAAGCACCGGGGGCAGGGCCGGCGGCCGGAATGTAGTAGGGGAGCTTGGCGCTTGCCGTCGAGCCGGAGTAAGTGATGAAGGCCAGGTTGGATGCGATGGTCTGGGAGCTGGAAACCTGGGGAATGGAGCCAGTGACAACCTGATCGACGGCAGTGGCATCGACGCCGGTGATGCTGGCCTGGGTGACGGTGCTGTCGATGATGAGCGGGCTGAGCGTCTGCACCTGGTTGGGAGCAACGCCGGTGGTGGTGACCGGGCACTTTATGGGAGTCTTGATGCCGTTGTTGGTGGTGGTCGGGATGGTTACCGCAATGTCATTGAGCGTAATGCCGCCTCCGGGCGTGGACTGCGCGCTGAGGATGTGCTGGCCGTCGACGGTAGTGCCGAGGACGTCAGACTGAACGGGTTCGGAGTCGCCCAGGGGATAGAGCTGGAGGGTGGCGCTGTCGCCGACTGTACCGGAGGGGCACCAGGTGTGGGCGACGGTGGGATTGCCTCTCAGATAGGCGCCGACGCCGGGGACGGTGATGGCCGGAGTCTGGACGGTGAGCGGGAGGGTGGAATTTGGCAGAGTGCTGCAGGCCGGCACGGCGTCAGCCGGGAGGGGGCTTGGCGGCAGCGGGTAGAGGGTCCAACCGGTGTTGGGGTTGTAGATGTAGAGGGTGTCAGTGTGGCCGGTGATGAGGCCGGTATTGCAGGACGCAGGAGTATTCAACTGCGAGTTGTCGACGACGTAGAGGGTGACCGAGTCGGGGGTCCAGGCAGCCGATGCGCCCATGCCTCCGAAGGTGGTGAAGCCGCCGGCGGAGGCGTTGTAGAGATAGAAGAGGTGGCGCGCCTGGTCATTGATGAGCAACAGGGAATTGTTGGGTGAGACAGCCAGAACCACGCCGGGGGCAGTGGGATCCTGCCTGGCGAGGGCGTTGGCGGTGGCACTGTAGACCATCAACTCGCGGGGCGATCCGAAGTAAAGGCTGTTGCCGCCGCGGTCCATGATCATGGAGTTGGGCACATAAGGCAGGCGGACGTCGGAGCCAACGGTCCCGGTGAGCAGTTCGATGGGAACGAAGTACTGCGACTGACCCGGTGAGGAGAACCATGCGAAATCGCTTGCGGTACCGGGAACGGAGATGGTGACGGGATTTGAGGAGATGGGTAGCCCGGTGCCATTGGAACCGATCACATTGATGGGGGCAGGATTGCAGATGGCCGGCTGGCAGATGGCATTGACGGAAGCGACGCCGGGATAATTGGTGGAGATGGTGCCACCGGTGTTGACGGAGATGTCGACGGGGTCAGTGGATTGATAGGTGAGGCCGAGGCCGGTGATGGGGTTTCCATTGGTATCGAGGACGTTGGTGGTGAGGCCCTCGGGCGTGCCCTGGGAGATGCTGCCGGAAGTGGCGCCGTTGGCGAGGGTGACGCTGATGGACTCGGGCGGGCACGTGGAGAAGTACCCAGCCGAGGAGCCGGAGCCGGCAATGGAAGCGGTTATGACAGTGGTGCCGGGCTGCTCAGCGGTGATTTGATTGTTGGTGGAGTTGATGGTGCCGACCGAATTGGTGCCGACGAAGAAGGACAAGGTGCCGATGGACGACTCGCAGGTGGGAACTGAACTTGAATTGGGGGCGCAGAGCAGGGTCTGGTTACCATTCAGGTTGTAAAAGGCGGCTGCATCGAGTTGGGCCACCTGGCCCTGGGAGAGACACTGCGAGGGTCCGACAAGGCTTATGGAAGTGACCGGGGCGTGAATGTGGACTTCGACGGGGTTGGAGGTAACGGAGTTGGCCGTCGCCGTAATATAGGCCACGCCATAGGGCAGTCCGCCGGAGGAGGGCAGCGGATTGGGGTAGTTGCAGTAGGTGTAATTGGCGATGCCGCCGCCGGTGTTGCGGTTCCAGGTTCCGGCGCAGATGTTGCCGGTGGGCGAGATGTCGACCAACTGATTGTTGGAGGTACCCCAGTTATAGCTTTTCGAGGTGATCACGGCATTGGCGCCGGTGCAAGTGGTGGCGACGGGAGACTGGGACTGAATGGTCTGCCCATAGGCCAGCGAGATGCCCGAGGTCTGGGGCTGCAAGGTGATGGAAGCGACTTGGGTATCGGTCAAGCCATAGGCCAAACCGTAGCAGTAGTGCCCGGCCGGGTTGCGATAGCAACCGGAGACCGAGATTCCGGCTGGAATGGCGAGGCAAAGCAAAATAAGAAGCGTCAAAAACCGCCGCATGAATCCTCCCCGGCCCACGTTGTCGAACCGCGGAACGGTCTGTCAGAACAAGAGAAGAAAATTGAGTTAAGACCGTCTGTACGCATGCCGAAGGCTGGCCTACAAACGGCGAACAGCGCCCTAGCAGCCTGCCCCGGCAACAGAACGTTGCAAGCGGCCGAGGGGGCGAACGACGCTCTCAAATACTCCAAGGAAAAAGTGTATCAGGGCGGACCTACTTCTGGCTTGGAGCGGGCCAGGGCAAACCCCGGAAACGGGCAATGGAATCACATGCCAGATAGACTCCGGAGGGCCGGGATGGAAAGCAGGAAACCGGAGTAAAGAGGCGGGGTCAGGAGGGGGGCGGCATGTAACGGGCGAACCAGTCGACGGCGCGGAGGAATACGTCTGCGCGGTGGGCGGGATCGGTGAAGCCGTGGCCCTCATTTGGATAGACGACGAGCTGGGCGGGGACGTGGAGGTCGCGCAGGGCATGCCAGAACTCGAAGGACTGGGGGGCTGGACATTCGCCGTCGCGGTCGCCGACGACGGTGAGGGTGGGGGTGGTGGCCTGCTTGATGAAGTCGATGGCGGAGCTTTTGGCGTAGACGGCCGGATCGTCGTAGACGGAGGCGCCGAAATAGGGAATCATCCACTGGTCGATGGAGTTTTCGCCGTAGTAGCTGAGCCAGTCAGAGATGCCAGCGCCGGCGACGGCGGCGCGGAAGCGGTGAGTCTGGGTGATGGCGAACATGGTCATGAACCCGCCATAGCTCCAGCCGGTGAGGCCGACGCGGTTGGAGTCGACGGAGTAATGGGCCTGGACGGCATCGACGCCGGCGAGGATGTCACGCAGGTCGCCGTAACCGAAGTCTTTTCGATTGGCCTGGGTAAAGGCTTCGCCCTGTCCGTAGCTGCCACGGGGGTTGGGCTGGAGAACGAAGTAGCCGAGGGCGGAAAAGGCGGCGGGACTGAGCGCGCCGCGCGCACCCCATGCGGCGGTAACCGCGGAGGCGGGCCCACCGTGGACCTCGACGATGAGTGGGTATTTTTTGGCTGGATCGTAGTCTTTGGGCAGCATTAGCCAGCCCTGGACATGAAATCCATCGCTGGTCCAGTCGAGGGAGACGGATTTGCCCCAGGCAGGCTTGACGTCGTCGTTGAAGTGGGAGAACTGGGCGAATCGGGCGCTGTCAGCGGATCGGCTGGAGGGAGGCGCACCGGTTCTGGCGACAAAGATCTCCGGCGCGGAGTCAAAGGTGCTGGCATGAAATACGAAGAGAGAGCGGTCACTGGTTGAGGACAGGCTCAGTTCGAGGCGGCCGTCGCCGATGGTGCCGGGAATACTGTAGATGGGGCTGCCGGAGAATGCGGAAATATCCGGTGCGGCGGGGTCGCCTTGAAGGTGGAGGCGGGTGAGGCGGCTGTCGGAGCCAGCGAGTTCGCTGACAAAGATGTCCTGATTGTCTTCCCATTCGATCCATGCGGGGGATGAGGGGCGGTTGGGGGTGAGATTGCGGGGCTGGCCGCCGGTTGAAGGGAGGATCCAGACATCGCCGCCGGTGGCGCCCTGGTCGCTCATGAGGCCGCCAATGAAGGCGATGGATTTGCCGTCGGGGGACCAGCGGGGAACGGCGATTTGGAGGCCGTGGAGGGGGCCGGAGATTTCTGCGGGGGCGAGGATGGGACGGGGTAGTGAATTTGGCTTGGAGCGATCCCAGGTCCCAGAATCGGGACCCTTCGACTGGCTCAGGGCAGGCTCTGGGGCACCCGCAGAATTTGGGACACTTAACTGTTGCGTGTAGAGCTTCGCGACCCACCAGTTGTTTTCGCCGGGGGGATCGGCGGCGATGTAGGCGAGGGATTTGGAGTCGGGCGACCAATCGAACTCGTAGACGTGGAGGCTGGCGGGCGAGACGATGGCAGGCGCGGCAGGCTGGGCAGCGCCGGCATCGGCTACGGCGATGCGCTGGATCTCAACGCCATCTTCTCCGATGACGCCGGAGGGCGGCTTCATGGCCGCGAGTGCGCCGGAGGGACGGGTAGCGTCTTCAACGTAGAGGAAGGCGATGGATTTTCCGTCGGGCGAAAAGGCAGGCGAATGGACGTAGCCTTTCAGATTGGTGAGACGAAGTGGGGGATTGCCGTCGAAGTGGGTGAGATAGAGATTGGCCTGGGTTTCAGACTGATTGGCGGAGGCGTCACAGCTGGAGAGGAAGGCGAGGGCGGCGGAGTCAGGGGACCAGGCGAGGCTGCCTTCAGCACAGCGCTGGCCGGGTGACGAGGCGGCGGTGACGCGTTGGGTGTTGTCGATGGCGTCGAGCGGGGCCACGCGTATTTCTTTGTTGATGATGAAGGCGAGGCGCTTGCCGTTTGGAGAGATGGCAACCTGGCCAATGGAATGGCCGCGATTGAAACTGCGGAGAAGGTCTTCAATCTGCGCGGAAGTTGGGGCGGCGTTGGCATTCTGGGCGATGGCGGAAAAGTGGAAGGCGGCGCAGAAGATGAGGGCCGCGGCGGAGAGGGATTTGCGAGGGGGGCACAAACGCATGGGGAGATGGTAACAGCAGAAACAGGGGTCAGGGATCAGAGATCAGGAACCAAGGCCAGAGGGGGCCGAAGGCTCGTCAAGCGGGAGGTTGGCTTGATTATTTCGGGTGGTGTCAAAGGGTGGCGCGGCTGATTATCTGACAACTTGTTGAAAACAGGATGGATGAGTTATTCGTGGGGATTGCAGGGGATTAAGTTGGTTTTAGGTAAGCTAAGGACATTGATACCGAATTGAAACCAAGGCAGGACGGAAGGCCGATGAGACTTTCCTGATCTTCTTCGGCCCATCTGCGCGGCAAGCGCGGGCGCAGGAGACAAGAAGAGGGCTCGCATTATCTAGAGTTACTACAAATAAAGAGCAATTCTGACGATGCGTTCTCGGGGCGACTCCGGTTTCGGGGCCGCCCTTGCAGGTCTTCACCGAGCGCGCAAGGGGCCGTGGAATGGTGGCCGGGAATGGTGGAAAGATGGGCAGATCGAAGCGGAAGGGGCAGGCAGAAGAAGAGCAAACGAAGATCGATGCAACGGAAGAAGCAGATTTGAGAGCCGACGCCGGGGCGGGCGAGGCAGCAGGCGAAGAAGCGGGTGCAGAGGTTTCGAGCGAAGAAGGCACGGAGCATCTGCGCGGCCTGGCGATCAAGGCAATGCGGCGGAGGAACAGCCGGATTGCACATTCGCTGCTGGAAAGCACGCTGCTTGGCGATCTGAATAGCGCGAGACTGCTGGTGACCATTACGGATCCCAAGAAGGGAGGCAAGGACGAGTTGAAGAAGCCGCGCCACCCGAGCCTGGGGCTGTTGCTGGAGGCGGAGCCGGAGTGGGAGGAAGAGCAGGACGATGACGAAGAAGACGCGGAGATGAATGCCGGATGCAGGGAACCGGAACGGTTGTGAACGATCCGGCGGTTGACTGTTGTTGGTTGCCGGCATTGATGTGAACAGGGGTTGCTGGTTGAAGACTGCGAGTTGAAAGAGGCATGGCCCGTGGAGGCTGTGCCTCTTTGTTTTTGGGGCGGCGGAAAGAGGGAAGGTGCGCGTGAAGGTTGGAGAGCAATTACGGGAGATCTGGCGGCAGGCGACGGGGAACAGGGATGAGGCGGGAAGCGGCCGGCAAGGCGTAGTTCTGGCCGAGGCAGAGGCCGAGCGGAAGACGCTGGCCCTTCCGTCGATTCTGGGGCCAGTGCACTTTCCGGGGCGGCACTTGCCGAAGCCGACGCCGGTAAACCTGCGCCGGTTTGCGGAGACACCGGTGGTGCGCCGGGCGATCAACGTAATCAAGGACCGGATTGCGGCCATGGATTGGCAGGTGCGGGTGCGGCGCGGGTTCAAGCCGGAGGAGGTGTCGTTTGCGACGAGGAAGTTGCGGGCTCTGCGGCGGACGCTGGAAGAGCCGAACGCGACGGACAGCTTCAGGACGCTGCTGGAGCAGGCAATTGAGGACGCGCTGACGGGGGGTTTCGGGGCCATCGAGATGGAGCCGACGGGGGACCCGGAGCGGCCGGCGATGCTGTGGGCGGTGGATGGGGCATCGATCCGGATCAACGCGAGGTGGGAGGGACAGGAAGAGACGCCGCGATACGCGCAGGTGATGCCGGGACAACCGGAGTCAAGCGCGGTGGAGCTGCTGGACTGCCAGTTGATGTATATCCGGATGAACCCGCGGAGCTTTACGCCGTTTGGCCTGGGGCCGCTGGAGGTTGCGTTCGAGACGGTGAACCAGTTTTTGAGCGCGCACCGTTTTGCGGGCAAGCTGGCGGCGAACGCAGTGGCGCAGTATGCGCTTTGGCTGAACGAGGCGACACCGACGCAGCACGACCGGCTGATCCGGTGGTGGCAGGACGAGATTGAGGGAACGGGACGGGTGCCGCTGATTTCGACCGAACAGAAACCGGAGGTGCTGAGGTTTGCGCAGGGGACGGACGCGGACCTGCGGCTGGCGTGGCAGGAGTTTTTGATCCGGATGGTGGCGAATGCGTTTGGACTTCCACCGCTGCTGCTGGGGCTGGAAGCGGACGTGAACCAGTCGACGGCATCGGAGATGGCGGACGAGGCGTTTCGCGGAGCGATTTCGCCGCTGGCGATGCTGGTGGCGGGGCACATCACGCGAGACCTTTTTTCGAAGTGCATCGGGTGGCGGGAATTTGAATTTGCGTTCAACGAGCTGAGCGCGCGGGACGAGACGACGGAGCTGGCGGTGCAGGTGCAACTGCTGCAGGCGGGCGTGCTGACGGTGAATGAGGTTCGGGAGATGCGGGGATTGGCGCCGCTGGGACAACAAGAACAGGGAATAGGGACCAGGGAATAGGGAATAGGGAGTTGGGGCTGGGGCTGGGCTTTTGTTTTTCGTTGCGGGCGCGAAGGGACGCGCCGGTCACGAGGTGCCCCTGTCGATCTAAATCGAAACGACAACACATAAAACTCCGGACCTGCTGCCAGGCGTGCGGCTGCGGGCCGGACTATCTACGGTGCGGATGGGCGGAGAGCGGATGCGATTGGAAGCAATGGCGTTAAAGATACCCCATGTGGAGGGTCACCCGAACAAGGTGGCATTCGACGGGGTATTGACGGTGGTGAACGCGGCCAGCGACAGAGCGCCGGCCGGAGCGCACGGACACCGTGTGATGTTGACACGGGAGGCAGCGGAGAAGGCGTTGCCCTCGCTGCTGGGCATGGCCGTGGATTACCGGCCGGGTTGGGACGGTCACGACGCTCGGCGCAAGATCGGTTTGCTGACCGAGGCGGACGTGGTGGGTCAACGGCTGGTGGTGCGGGGGTATCTGTACGCGCGCGATTTTCCCGAGGTGTCCGAGGCGATCCAGGCGCACGCGCCCGAGGCGATGGGAATGAGTTACGAGCTGGCCGATGCGCGGGTGGAAGATATGCGGGCCGAGGTGTGGAAGCTGACCCGTGTGACCTTTACGGGCGCGGCGATTCTGCTGCGGGAAAAAGCGGCGTACCGGGCGACAAGCTTTCGGATGACGAGTTAGCGGCTGCGGGAAGTTAACGGAGTTAGTGGAGTTAGCCGCGTTAGCGCATTCATTGGACAATTCATTGGCGATGTTATGGGTGGCACTTACGGACAACCAGAGAGGAAATGCATGGAAAACAACGAGAAGGCGATTTCAGAACGGCTGGAGGCCGCAACGACGTTGCTGGAGAGAACGCTGAGCTGGCTGGGGGAGCGGCAGAGCGCGCTGTCGGGCGAGGTGGAGCGGATCTCAGCAACCGTGGAGCAGAGCCGGCGCGAAGCCGAGTTGGCGGAGAAGCTGGCTGCGGCCGAGCGGGAGTTGGCAGAGGTGAAGGGCGCGGCCCAACCCAACGCATTGAATCCGCTGCGCAGGACAATGCCCGCGGCGACCGCGGAGATGCTGTCAAAGCATGGCATCGGCGACGGCCCGGTGGACGTTCGCACCCTGGACGCGGCGTTGTCGGGACTGAGCCTGGAGCAGCGCATCGCGGTTAAGACTCAACTGCTGCGGGCAGGCGCGATCGCGTAAACGCGGCTGACAGTGGCCAGTGATCAGTTGTTGGTGCTGACTGCTCGCTGTTCACTGTTCACTTTTTCACTGACCACTCAAGCTGGCAGCCAGAGGCTGATAGCTCATAGCAAAGCAATGACAGGTCCCCTGGAGGGGGCGGAAAGAGCCTATGAACGCAACTTTTGCAGACATACACGCAGCAGCGGATTACATTGGACCGGGCGCAATCGAAGTTCCGTTGTATCAGACCGAGATCTTCGACATTTGCCGGCGTTCGAGCCCTTTTGGGCAGCGCATCAAGCAGGTTCCGGCGACCGGGCACCCGTCGCGTTTCTTTGAGGAGACGGCGATTCCGAATCCGGGCACGGCCGGCTTTGTGAATCCGCGCAGTATCGTGCCGGTGGTGGTGAGCCCGACGCGGGTGGAGCGGAGCGTGCCTTTGAAGGCAATTGTTTCGCAGATCAACTACAACCTGTTCGACATCGAACTGGGCGATCAGCAGAAGCAGTTTGCCTATCTACAGGCCAAGGACCTGGTGGATACGGTGAGCGGAGTGATGGTGGCCCACGACGTAGCGTTGTGGAACGGCAACGACACCAGCCTGAGCACGCCGACGACCACGCAGTACATGGGAGTGACCGCGCAGATCGCGGCGGGGGGCAATTCGGTGACCGTCACAACCGCGATGAAGATCGTAGACACGATCAAGACGACCATCGCCGGGATGGTGGCCAGCAACGGTTACTACGTGCGGCCCACGGCGATCTACGCCAACCCGGTGCTTCTGGACCTGATCGACCAGGAGATGAAGAGCGAGTACAACGTGGTGCTGAACACCGACCAGATCACGGGCGGATTCCGGGTGAAGATGCTGTCGACGCAGGCCGGCGACGTGCCGCTTAATCCGGACTGGAGCCTGGGCTACACGGGGACACCGGGGACGGGCACCGCAGTGTTGCCGGCCTACATCGTAACCGAGGATCTGATCGAGTATCACTGGCTTGGGGACCCGACGCCGCGCATCTTCCAGCTTGGCCTGCCGAACTCGATGACTTATCAGTATGTCGCGGTAAAGTTTGGCGCGCCGGTGGTGAAGGGCGCCAACTACGCGCACTACCAGGTGCTGGTGGACCGGTAAAGCGGGGTTAGCGGTGATTGTGAACTTAACGCGCTGATCAGCAAGTGGACAGGCGAGCGGGAGTTATGAGGCGATAACTTCCGCTCGCCAGGCGATTACGACAAATGGGAAGGGTGGGGTATGGCATATCTGCAGCCAGCGGATTACCCGAATTATGGACTACCGGCTGGGACGACGGCGGACTGGGTTACGGTCGCCACGGCTTTGATCAACAGCTACTGCAGGCGGCCGGATCTGAATGTGATTCAGTACACGGAGCGCATGAGGATCACTTCAGGAGCGCAAACGGTGCTGCTGAGTTATCTGCCGCTGACGCCGCTGGGAACGGCTACTACGGCGATCGTGAGCATCTCAGGGCGGTATGCGCGTCCAAGGCGCGGAGAGATCGTGAACGAGGCGTTGTTTGAGATTGCGTGGGCGTTTTCATTGCCGGGACAATGGGCGGCGATCGATGCCAGCACTGTGGACTACGACCCGAATACCGGCGAGTTGACACTGCCGTGGAATGTGCTGGGGCTGCCCTACAACGAAGTGTCGGTGAGTTACACGGGCGGCCTGGCGGCGATCGGCGACGACGTGAAGTCAGCGTGCGCGCAGATTGTGCGCAATGCGCAGTCGACGCCTGCATTGAACGCCAGCCAGACCAAGATCGACACGATGCAGGTGAAGTATTTTTCGAGTTCGCTGATCGACGAGACAGTGCAGGCGTGGCTGAATCCGTACGTGGCGAACAGGCTGGGGTGAGCGATGAGCGATACTGCGCCGCGCAACCCGACGGGAGCGCCACGGATGTTGGCCGATGCATTGTTGCGAAGCATGACAGGGACGACGGCCCTGCTGCGAGTGACCGGCTCGAACACAGATAGCAGCATGTCGGAAGTAGGACTGGTGGCAACGACTTTTGCGGAAGTGGCAATCAGCCCGGTAGTTATGCGGAAGCTGCGACCGACGTGGCAGGAAGGTGGCGAGTCGAAGTGGGAGTTGTTTGTATCAGCGACCGGCGTCGAACAGCAGGTGATGACGCTTGACCTGGCTTCAGCACAGTCACTGTTTGCCATGACTCTTGCAATTACTGTGGCAGGACAGGATTACCTGATTGAGTCGATCGCTTCAAATGAAGCATTCGGCCAGATTTATCTTTACCGGTTGCTGTTGCGCGAGGCGCGGCAGCAAGGGGTGTGACGGGAGACAGTTGTCAGTGATCAGTGATCAGGAGTCAGGAGCTTTGGTTCATGCAAAATGCGAAGGACTCGTTTTATATGGCGCTGCGGACGCGGCTGGTGACGATCAACCCAGGGCGAACGATTCTGCTGCGCGGGGCAGTGCGGCCGGGGATTCTGGTGGAGGAAGCGGAGGCGCCCTTCAACCAGCTGCCGAACGATGTATTTGTGCTGCGCTGGCAGGGCCTGGGCGCGGATATGGATCTGGGGTCGACGATGGCGGTTGAACAGTGCGAGATCATCTACCAGACATGCGGAACTCAGAGTTTTGGCGGCCTTGACCGCGGGCGCGCATTGAGCGAGATGGACGACGAATTAATAACGATGCTTCAGCCGTTTAATACGCCCAAGCTGAATTACTCGGGGACGCCGCCGGGGGCGATGTTGACGCAGGTGTTTTGGGATGAGCCGGGGTTTTCGCCTGTCGCCCTACAGCGAGACCGGCTGAGCCGTAGCGCGAGCGTGATGGTTTACAGCTACCAGGAGCAGGGGGAATAAATGGCTTCGAGTTGGTATTCGGCTCCGGCACCGGTGGCACGGCGTGCGCGAGCGTATTTTGCGCCGGTAAATCGCGTGACGCAAACACCGGTGCTGTTCGATCCGTCGCAGCAAGGAGGGTTCAGCCTGGATGCTCCGCCGGCTCCGTGGATGAGCCTGGGATGGATTCAGGGGCTTGCACGCAAGGCTGCGAGCAAGACTACGGGGTTGTTGACGGGCATTCCGGCTGCAGTGGGGAACCAAGTGCGGGAGACGCTGCAGGCGCAGGTAAGCCTCCAATTTCTGAGCTGGACCAAGCTGACCATGGCGCTGACGACGGGCTCGCAGCACATGAATCTTCTGGCGCCAGCGAGCGGTGCGGCGGCGGCGGCGGATGGGGCGCAGGCATCTCCCGCAGTGATGCCGCAAACCGGCTCGACTGCGACTTCAGTCCTGCTTGCTTCTGCGGACGCATCGAAGTTTGCGGCTGGTTCGATGGTCGCGCTGGACGTGGATTACACGGGGCAGACGGGCTTTGTGGGGACGCCGGTTGCGGGTGCGTATGTGCGCCAGGCGCTGACCGACGTCGATTACATCCGGCGTGTGACATTCAACGTGGCACTCGTGTCGCAGGTGAACAGCACCGGGCTTACGCTGGCTGAACCATTGCCGGGCGGGACTCCTGCGGCTGGCGCAAAACTGCAAGCGCTCACCGGATTTGTGGATCGCGAGGGCGGCAGCTTTTACCACGAATGGTCGGCACTGTTTGTTATGGAGGGCAGCCAGGGGGAAAGAATATTTTTTCACTATCCGCGGCTGCAAACCATGATTGGAGCGGAAGAAGCAGTAATTCCGCTGAGCGGAAAGTCTCAGAACGGGCAATCGCGAGTTCTCCTGAACGGGCAATTTCTGGCGCTGCCGGTTACAGACCCATTGGACGGCGAGCGAGTGGTCTGTTACCGGAGTTTTTTGCCGGCGGCCAACGCGCTGGTGTAGACGAGTTAGCGGGTTAGCGAGACAGGACGTTAGCATGGCGGGCTAGAAAGTCAATATGAAGATTACGATTCAGGGGCAGGACTATACGGCGGCGCTCGATGGAGCGCGTCCGCTGACGATCGAGCGCAAGCTGAATGAGCCTTCCATTTGCCAGTTATGGCTGAGCATGGCGGCTCTGGGCAGCCTCGCAGCGCCGTCACGGTACCAATCGCTGGCGGTAATGGGCGACGATGAAACCTCTTACTTCACGGGTTATATCGCGGTAAGTCCGCTGCCGGAGTATTCCGGAATGGGCCTGGAAGGACCGTGCTACAGGGCAGCGATCCAGGCCGTCAGCGATGAACTGCTTCTTGACCAATTGCTGATGCCTCCCAGCGCGGGAGCGAGCGGAGACACCGCCGGGGCGCTTCTTACTTCACTTGTAACTCATGCGGGATCGGCGGCGCTATCAACCGCGGGGCTTATCCTGAACACCGCGATCGGCAGCTTTGCACCCGACCGGGGCGCCAGTTGGAGCAAAAGCGCGGGGCAGGCGGCGGGGATGGCGCGAGCTGCCTATCGGGCCGTCAATGGAGCGCTCTCGCTCGCATCCGTCGCAACCACCGTGCATCCGCTCAATGAGACGGATGGCAGCCTGAATCTGGGCAGCCTTGCATTTACAGCCAGCGTTAAGCGCGCGCTTGCGAACGACGTGACGGTTTGCGGCGAAGAAGAGCCGGTGGCCTATGTAACTGAGTATTTTCTCGGCGATGGAGTTACTACCTTATTTGATCTTGCGGCGGAACCGTACTTCCCAGCTGCTTCCAAGTCCACAATCATCAGCGAACTTTTCAACGAGCCGCAAATCAACAAGTGCCTGTGGGGCGTTTCCGGAGGACCCGGTTATCTCACATTGGGCGCAGGCGGACTGGCGATTACCGGGGGCAACGGCACGGACGGAGACACGCTGCTCACCTGGATCGATCCGGTGGAGATGGGCGGAACCCTACTGCTGGAGGCGGTGGGAGTTACTCTCTCTCCGGGGAGCACGGGGATTCTGGCTGGGTTCTTCAACGGCCTTGAGAACGCGGCCAACTGTACCGCAGGCTTTCAAGCAACCGCGCTGCAAGGCACGGGAGCAGTTACACTGCAACCTATCATTCAGGGAGCGGCGGCGGGGACGACCTACCCGTTGAATGCCGGCAACCAATATACATTGCGCGTTCGCGTGCATTGTCCTGAATGCGAACGAGAACGCGCAATTTATTACTCCTTTGGCGATAGCGGGGCAATTGCCGCGGGCGGCGAATGGGTACCTGCCCAGGGCAATATTCAAATGGAGATTCAGGAATTTGTGAACGGAGTGGGGGCAACTCCAGTAACTCTTTATGACGGCGTTCTCGCCAATTTGCCTGGAAGCTGCGTGGTGGCGGCTGCGAGCAGCGTCAGCTTGGTCGGGACCATGCGCGCTGTGAACCTGACTAATCTCGGTTCGGGCTGGGTGGTAAGCACACCGGCGGGGGGCGGGGCATACACGCGGCGAGTGGGAACAACGGCCGAGGCCGCCGAGTGCCATCTGGAGCGCACCGGCAAGATTGCGTTTTATACCGGATATGCGCCGGTTTCGGGCGAGCAGATTGCCGTGAGTTATCGGACAACAGGCAGAGCGGTGGGGCGCGCTGTAAACGCCGCCAGCCAGCAGGCGCTTGCGCAGGCCGGATCGCCGCCAGTGGCCGCGTGGATTGGATCGGTGACGAGTCCGGCGGCGCGCAGTTCCACGGATTGCCGCAATGCAGCGCTGGTGACGGAGCAGGCGGCGGCCAGCGTGAGCGCGCTGTGGAGTGGCACATACGAGGGAACCAGAAGCAGCTTTGCCACGGACGTCTGGCCGGGTGACGCGCTGCTGCTGAATGCGCCGTCGACCAATCTGGACGCACAGGTGGTGATGCGAACAGTCAGGGTGAGTTATGGCGCGAGTTATCCCGACCTAGTGAATTACGAGATTGCATTTGCCAACGACTGGGCCGACGACCTGGCGATCAAGACCAGCAGCGCGGTTCCGGATAATACCTGGCTTCCGGCGGCGATCGCTCCTACTTTGCTGGCAAATCTCAGCGGCCTTACGGTGACGACGCTGAACGGCAGCGCGGTAACGATCAACACGGGAGTTACTCCACCCACCGGAGGCGGGTTTGAGATCCGGCTGCGGGATTTTGCATTTATGGCAGGCGAGGATCCGGGGCTGGTGATGCGAGGAGCGCAGAGCAGCCTGACGTTTTCGCGCGTTTTTGCGAGCGACCGATTCTACATACGAATGTATGACGGATCGACGCCGCCAAACTATTCGGAGTTTTCGACGGCGCTGTTCATCAATCTGCCGTTGAGCGTGTAGACGGGAATTGAAGGGAAAGAGGGCGCAAATGGAGTCCGGCCGATGCGGATGATGAATGAATTCGAAGCGCAGGTGCTAAGCGACCTGAGCGTGCTCAAGACCCAGATGACCGGATTGACGGGCGACGGCAATGGCGGACGCATGGCGGAACTGGAGCGGCGCATGGAACACCATGAGCAGAACTGGCAGCGCGCCAAGGGGTTTCTGGCCGCGATGAGCGTGCTGTTTGCGATGGTGGAATTAGCATTCGAGGCCTGGCGCAGGCATTGATGTTTGGCGCAAGGAGCAACAGGCTGCTGGATGGAATTGGACGCACATTCTTTTGAGGGCCCCTAACTCGACCCTCGTATAATCAGCGCATGAGCGAAGAAGCGCTGGTGGGCGTGGTAATGGGCAGCAAGAGCGATTATGAAGTGCTCTCGGCGGCCGTGGAGATTTTGCGCGCGCTCGGGATTCCGCATGAGTCGCGGATTGTGAGCGCGCATCGGACGCCGGATTGGCTGTTTGAATATGCCGAGACGGCGCGGGCGCGGGGACTGCGCGCGATCATTGCCGGTGCGGGCGGCGCGGCGCACCTGCCGGGCATGCTGGCGGCGAAGACGCTGGTTCCGGTGCTGGGCGTGCCGGTGGCGGCCACGCAGTTGAACGGCCTCGATTCCCTGCTCTCGATTGTGCAGATGCCGAAGGGTGTTCCGGTGGGGACTTTAGCAATTGGCAAGGCCGGCGCAGCCAACGCGGCGCTTCTGGCGGCTGAGATTCTGGCGGGAACCGACGCGGCGCTTTACGAGCGGCTGGCGGCGTGGAGAGCGGCGCGCACGGAGGAAGTGCTGGAGCAGAAACTTGAGCAGACTCCGGGCGAGGAGCAGCCTGGTTGAGCCCCGTCTCCGATCCAAAAGCAGAAAAAATAAGACCGGGCGGACTTCTGGCCATTCTTGGCGGCGGCCAGTTGGGGCGCATGACGGCGATGGCCGCGCGGACCATGGGCTATCGGTTGCGGGTGATGGATCCGGAGCCGACTTGTCCAGCGAGCTTTGTGGCGGATGAAACGATCGTGGGGCGCTGGGACGATGTGGACGCAGCGCGGCGGCTGGCCACGGGCGCCGATGTTGTGACTATCGAGATTGAGCAGATCGGCGTGGACGCGCTGACTGAGGTGGCGCGTATTGCGCCACTACGACCTGGAGTGGAACCGATCCGCATTATTCAGGACAAGACGCTGCAAAAAACCTGGCTCGCTGAAAATGGATTTCCGGTAGGTCCGTTTCGCGTGGTGCGCAGTGAGGCGGAGCTGAGGGAAGCCGTTCCGGCGCTGGGCGGCGACGTGTTTTTGAAGATCGGACGCGGCGGATACGATGGACGCGGGCAGGCGCGTCTCGGGCTCGGTCCTGGCGATGCGCGCGGCGCTGATTTTGGAGATGCGTGGCGGGGATTAGGCGAGCGGCCGTGCGTTGCGGAGCAGGCGCTGGATCTGGTGTGCGAGATCAGCGTGATGGCGGCGCGCAATCCCGCGGGAGAAGTGCGCACGTATCCGGCAGCGCGCAATCATCATGAAAATCAGATTCTGGCCTGGAGCGTTTTGCCTGCGGGCGTTCCGCAGGAGCTTGAATCGCGCGCGGAAGAGATTGCTGCGGGAATTGTCGCGAAGCTCGGCATTGAGGGATTGCTGTGCGTAGAGATTTTCGTTACGCGACGGGGCGAGCTGTTGGTGAACGAGCTTGCTCCGCGACCGCACAACAGTTATCACGAAAGCGAGCGTGGATGCGTGACGAGCCAGTTTGAGCAGGCGGTGCGCGCGGTGTGCAATTTGCCGCTCGGGTCGACGGAGCTGATCACGCCTGCAGCGATCGTGAATCTGCTTGGTGATGTTTGGCTGAATGGCGAGCCGGATTTTGCGGCGGCGCTGGCGGTGCCCGGCGTACGGTTGCACCTGTATGAGAAGCACACGCCGCGCGCGGGGCGGAAGATGGGGCATTTGTCGAGCGTGGGCGCGACGGCGGAGGAAGCGCTGGAGCGGGTGCTGGAGGCGAAGCGGCGGCTCTAGCCAGCCATTGCGGCTTTTTCCCAGCGCTTGGGGCGGCGATTCTGCTGCAGGATTTTTTTGCGCAGGCGGAGGGACTTGGGCGTTACTTCGACAAACTCGTCGTCGGCGATGAACTCGATGGCCTGCTCCAGATTCAGTGTTCTGTAGGGCACGAGGCGGATGGCATCGTCGGCGGTGGAGGCGCGCATGTTCGTCATCTTCTTTTCGCGAACCACGTTGACGTCGAGATCGTTGTCGCGCGAGTGTTCGCCTACGATCATGCCTTCGTAGACTTCGACTCCCGCACCCACAAAAAGGATGCCGCGCTCCTGGAGGCCGTTGAGCGAGTAGGTGGTGGTGAGGCCCTGGCGATCGGCGATAAGCGCACCGGTGGGCCGCTGCGGAATCTCGCCCTGATAGGGAATGTAGCCGTCGAAGAGCGAGTTCATGACGATCGTGCCGCGGGTTTCAGTGAGCATTTCACTGCGCAGGCCGATGAGGCCGCGGCTGGGCACGCGAAACTCCATGCGCACGCGGCCGGAGCCGTGATTGTGCATCTTGTTCATCTCGCCCTTGCGCGGGCCAAGCTTTTCGATGACCACTCCGGTGTGAATTTCGGGCACATCGATGGTGAGGTGCTCGACGGGCTCCATGCGCACGCCATCGACCATGCGGGTAACGATTTCAGGGCGGCCTGCCATGAGCTCGAATCCCTCGCGGCGCATCATCTCGATGAGAATTGCGAGCTGCAGTTCGCCGCGGCCGAGCACCTTGAAAGTGTCGGGCGAGCCGGCCTCTTCAACGCGGATCGAGACGTTGGTGAGCAGCTCTTTTTCGAGGCGCTCGCGGAGATTGCGGCTGGTGACGTACTGGCCTTCGCGTCCGGCGAAGGGCGAGTTGTTGACGCTGAACTGGATGGCGATGGTGGGCTCGTCGATGACGATGAGCGGCAGCGGCTCGGGATTTTCAACGCTGGTGATGGTTTCGCCGATGGTGATGCCTTCGACGCCGGCCACGGCCACAATGTCGCCCATAGTGGTTTCGGCGATCTCAGCGCGCTTGAGGCCGGAGAAGGTGAATAGCTTGGTGATGCGGGTCTTCATCAGCGAGCCGTCGCGCTTGGAAATGGTGACGTCGTCACCGGCGTGGAGCGTGCCCTGAAAGACGCGGCAGATGGCGATGCGGCCGAAGTAATCGGAGTAGTCGAGATTGGTGACAAGAATCTGGAGCGTGCCCTCGGCGTCTCCGGTGGCGGCGGGAATGGTGTTGACGATGGCTTCAAAGAGCGGTTGCAAATCCGTGCCCGGCACAGCGGGGTCAGAGGTTGCGGTGCCGGCCTTGGCCACGGCGTAGAGCACGGGAAAATCGAGCTGGTGCTCGTCGGCGTCGAGGTCGATGAAGAGATCGTAAATTTCGTTCAGCACTTCCTGAGGGCGGGCATCGGGACGGTCAATCTTGTTGATGACCACGATGGGGGGGAGCTTGGCTTCGAGGGCCTTGGCGAGCACGTAACGAGTTTGCGGAAGGGGACCCTCGGCGGCGTCGACAAGCAGCATCACTCCGTCGACCATCTTGAGCGCTCGTTCCACTTCGCCACCAAAATCGGCGTGGCCGGGGGTATCGACAATATTGATTTTGCCGCCGGCAAAGTTGATAGCCGTGTTCTTGGCCAGAATGGTGATGCCGCGCTCGCGCTCCAGCTCGTTGGAATCCATCACCCGCTCGGCCACCTGCTCATTGGCGCGAAAGGTGCCGGACTGGCGCAGCATGGCATCCACGAGTGTGGTCTTTCCATGATCAACATGGGCGATAATGGCGATATTGCGTATCGTCTGGCTCACAAGTTCAATTTTCCTTCTCTGGTACCCAGCTGATGAGGCCGCCGGGGTAGTTGGGGGAACAAAAACAACATAAAACAGTGAAAAGCCGCACACTGCGGCAGTTTCTATTCTATCAGCATCGCGGTCTGAAGTTATTTTCGCCATAGAACACGACAATCAATTACACTTCTGAATCAAATGATTCCCGCCGCTCACCAACGCACGCATTCGCCGGCCTGTCCGCAGGTTTTCCGATTCGTCCGGATCTTCACTTCCCTGCTGCTCCCGGCCCTGGCGCTGCTGCTGGTCGCTGCGCCATGTGCCAGCGCGCAGTCCAAAGCGCCGAAGCAGTTGCTCATTTACTCGATCGACGTGGAAGGCGGGCAGTCCACGCTGCTGGTTTCCCCTTCCGGAGATTCGCTCCTGGTGGACACGGGCTGGCCGACTAAAGACGGCCGCGACGCAGACCGCATTCAGGCGGCCATGAAAGACGCGGGCATCACGCGCATCGATCACCTGCTGATTACGCACTATCATGTGGACCATGTGGGCGGCGCGCCGGAGTTGATCAGGCGCGTTCCTGTGGGCGAGTTTCTTGACCACGGGCCGAACCGCGAGGACTCGAACAGCACGCGTCAAGGCTATGCAGCCTGGCTGAACGCGATCGGAGACAAGCCGCACCGCGTGGTACATCCCGGGGACACGATCGCGATTCCGGGACTGAGCGCGATGGTGCTCGCCGCAGATGGCGCGCATATCGGCAGGGTTCCGGGCATCCGGGCCGCCAAGAATCCATTTTGCGCCACGGAGCAGTCATGGCCCGATGATCCGAGCGAGAACGCTCGCTCGGCGGGGATTTTGGTGCGATTCGGCAAGTTCCGGTTTCTGGATCTCGGGGACTTGACGGGCGCAAAGGAAGTTGCGCTCGTGTGCCCCCGGAATCCCATCGGTACGGTCGACCTCTACCTGGTGACGCATCACGGCATGGACCTGTCGAACTCGCGCACGATTGTGGATGCGGTTCATCCGCGGGTGGCGATCATGAACAACGGCGCGCACAAGGCGGGCATGCCTGAGGCGTGGCAGAGGGTGCATGACAGTCCCGGCCTCGAAGATTTGTGGCAGCTACACACGGCGGAGAACTCCGACGCCGCACACAACAGCGCCGAAGCGCTCATTGCCAATCCGAAGGGGGATGGCGACGGGGCTTACCTGAAAGTGGCCGCATCAACCGATGGCAGTTTCTCGGTCACGAATTCGCGCACCGGCGAGACCAGGAAATACGCGCGAAAGTAAATCGAGCGCGGCGCAGCCCGCAGTTTACAAGCGCGTCAGGCTGGACTCAATGCAGCAGCCGGCGCGATTTGTGAACTCAAGCTTGCCGCCCAATTGGTGGGCCAGGCTGGCAGCGAGCTTCAATCCCATGGACGGACAAGAACCGGCGTCGAAGTTTTCGGGAAGGCCGCGGCCATTGTCCTTTACGATTACGCGGGCCGCGCCGGGAATGCGATGAACGGCAATGGCGACGGTTCCACATCTGCCGTTGGGGAATGCATGCTTGAGCGAGTTGCTGACCAGTTCGTTCATCAGCAGCCCAAAGGGGATGGCGCGGTCGAGGGTGAGCGAAATGTCGTCAGTTTCGAGCTCGAGCCGCACCTGGCCCGCTTTCAACGAGCTGGATGCAATGACGCCGCAGAAGAGGTCCTGTAGATAACGTGAGAGGGGCAGGCCGGCGAGATCGGGCATCTGGTAAAGCCGTTCGTGCACCAGGGCCATGGCGTTCACGCGCTCCACGGTGGTGTCGATGGCGGTGCGCACCGCTCCGGCGGGCAGCAGGCGCGCGCGCATTTTGAGCAGGCTCTGGACCACCTGCAGATTGTTTTTCACTCGATGGTGGATTTCGCCGAGCAGCACTTCCTTCTCGCGCAGGTCGTGAGAGACGATTTCCGCGTAGGCCTGCGCCTCTTCGTTTTTGCGGCGCAATTCCTCCACCGAGTCTTCCAATTGACGGGTGCGCTCAACGACGCGAAGCTCGAGTTCGGCAGCCCATTGTTCGCGCGCATCGGCAAATCTTTTTTCTTCAGTCCGATCACGAGCGACGCGGATGAATCCGTTCAGGGCTCCGGCCCCATCGCGCACCGCGGAGATGACGCCGCTGGACCACACGAGCGTGCCGTCTTTTGAAGTGCGCCAACTGTCGGTGAAGCAGCATCCGGTAGCGGCGGCGTGGGCAAGTTCGAGTTCCGGAGCGCCCTCCTGGCGATCTTCAGGAGTGGAGAGCATGGAGTAGTGGCGGCCCAGAACCTCATCGGCGGTGTAGCCGTTCAGTTTTTGAGCCCCGGCTCCCCAGCTCACGATTCGGCCTTGCGCGTCGAGCGTGTAGATGGCGTGCTCGTCGGTGTTTTTTCCAGTGATGCGGTGTTTTTCGATTTCGGCGTTCAGGCGCCGGCACACGGCCATGGTGTAGCCGGCGTGGCCGCAAAGGAAGGGCCACAGCATGACGTTCACGGCAAACTCGCTGCCCTTGGAATTGCGGGCTCTCAAATTCACGCACGCGTTCATGGCCCGCGCCCTGGGATCCTGCGTGTAATCGCGGACGTGCCGCTCATGAAGGTGCCGCACGGGTTCGGGCAGCAGCAGCCCAATCGACTGGCCCTCAAGTTCCTGGCGGGAGTAGCCGAAGCCGGAGAGCAAGGGAGTGTTGGCGCCGGCTATGTTCCCTTGCGCGTCAACGATCGCCAGCATGTCCGGGTGTCCTTCAAAGAGCGCCAAGAGCACGCCCGTCGATTCCCGGGTGGGCAACAATTCGTGATTGAGCCAGCCGCTTGCCTGGATCGCTTCCATTTTCCAATCTCCGCTGTTGCACGCGCGGCGTGGTTCAGTCCATGACGAGCGGCTGCGCGGTGGTGGCCTGTGAGCGTCCGCGCAGCAACTTGTGCATCAGGTCGCGGGCAATGCGCGGATCGGGGTCCATGCTGAGCCCGGTAAGGGTGCGGCCCACCAGGCTCTCGGCCGATACCCCAGTCTCCTCAAGCAGGGTGCGGTTCACGCGGACCACGCGCCCACCGCTATCGAGTTGCACCATGGCGATGGGGGCCTGATGAAAGGAGCTGCCCTCGTTGAGCGCTTCCTCCATGGCCTGGGTGCGCAGCCGCTCGGAGGCATCGCGCAGCATGACCACCCATCCGTTGGACCGGCCCTCGAGGTCGCGAAGCGGCGACAGCGATATATCGACGAGGATCCGGCCTCCGCCCTTGGAATCGAGAGTGACGCCGAACTCTTCCGCGGCTGAAAACTTCCCGTCGGCCGAAAGCAGGCTCTGGATGCGCTCGCCAAGGTTCAGCACATCGGCAGCAGATTTGCCCCTGGCGTCTTCCAGGCCCCATCCCGTCAAGTCCTCAGCGGCAGCATTCATGAAGCGGATTTCACGCGCAGCTGAAATCATCAGCACGCCTTCGCGCATGCCGCCCACGGTGTCCGCGATCGTCTGATGCTCCAGCTTTTGCCGCGCCTCGGCGTTGCCCCGGTGCAGGCCCACTTCAAGCGCAGCCTTCAACTCGCGCCGCTGAAATGGCTTGTTCAGGTAGCCATAGGGGAGTTCACGCGCGGCGCGGCGTATGGTTGGAGTATCGCTGAATGAGGTAAGAAAAATGACGGGAATCCCATAGGCCTCGCGGAGCAGGCGCGCGGCCTGAATTCCGTCCATGCTGCCCACGATATGGATGTCCATCAGCGCCAGATCGGGACATTGACGTTCAATTGCCATTAGCGCTTCGTCAGCGCTCTCCGCCAAGCCGACTACATTGAGCCCGAGCTGCTCTACTTCCTGTTGCAGATCCAGAGCCACGATGGGCTCATCTTCGACAATCAGTATGTTTCCCTTCATATCGATCTCCTCGTGATGAATATCGTGGGTGGCAAAGTTTCCGTGTACGGGCGACAGGAATCTGTTCGTTCTTATCTTGTCGGAACGATAGGCGTGTTCCATCAGCGTGAACTGAGGCTTTTCAGGACCAAAGTAATTTGAGATCACTTAAGGACTCTATTGCTTCCGCGCCATGGGTTTCCGCCTGCTCGACCAGCGCCAATCCCCGGCGGTTATAATCGCTGGCGCACGCGAAGCGCCGTTCCCTTGCGCTCTCTATTCCGGGAGGACAACCTTATGTTTCCATCGCGCCGGGCATTTCTTGCCGGGCTGGCGAGCGCGGGCGCGCTGACAGCGGCGCCGCGCGCGGCACGCGCCTGTTTGGCAGCGGAGCCACTTTATCCGCCCATCGATCTGTCGGCCTTCGATGTTCCGCTCGATCGCGGCGAGCCGGAGATCCGATTTGGCTGCTCGGCCATCACGTGGAGCGACAGGGACGCGCAGGCTATCGAGGATATTTCCGCAGACGGTTTTGCGGGCATTCAGTTGCGCTCTCCGACGCTTGAACAGTATCCCGATGCGCACGCGCTGGGCGACCTGCTGGCGGAGCGCAAGCTCACTTTCGTCGCGCTTTCGAGCGGGGCGACGTCGCACGATCCTGCGCAGCGCCAGGCGCTTTTGGAGACGCACGTGAATCATGCGCATTATGTGCGCGAGGCGGGCGGACTTTATATGCAGCTTCTCAGTTCTCCGGCCAGTGGCGCAAAGACGTCGAGCGCGGCGGATTTGAAACTGCAAGGCGAGCTGTTCACCGAGATCGGCAAGCGCATCTCCGATTATGGCGTGCGCCTGGGGTTCCACAATCACATGAATTCGGTTGGGCAGGCGCCCGAGGCCATCGATGCGATTCTCGAGGCATCCGATCCGAATTATGTTTTTCTTGAGCTGGACGTGGCGCATTATCTGCAAGGCGGCGGCGATCCGGCGGCGGCGATCCGCAAGTACGGCCGCAGGATTCTATTCATGCACTTCAAGGACGTGAAGAATGCGCCCGTGCCGGGCGGTTACGAGTGGGAGGAACTGGGCCAGGGCCGCGTCGACTTCCCTGCCGTGTTTGCGGCGCTGCATGCGATTCAATTTCGCGGCTGGGGCATTGTGGAACTGGACCGCGTGCCTGCCGGACAGGACCTTTCACCGAAGGATGCGAACGCAGTGAGCCTTCGCTACCTCACGGAGAAGCTGGAGGCGCGCGCATGAGCTGCCCATTCCGTTTGTCGGTGATCAACGATGAGATCTCGCAGGACTTCGATCACACATGTTCGGTGGCCGCAAACGATTTTGGCCTGCAATGGATCGAGCTGCGCGGGATGTGGGGGAAGAACATCACCGAGCTCAACGCGGAGGAGGTAGATCGCGCGCGGAAAATTCTGGAGAAATACAAACTGCGGGTGACGGACATCGCCAGCCCGTTGTTCAAGGTGAATTGGCCGGGGGCGCCACAATCGAGGCAGGGCCCGCAGCGCGACCAGTTTCACGCCGACTTCGATTTCAAGCAGCAGGACAAGGTGCTGGAGCGGTGTATTGAACTGGCAAAGGCGTTTCAGACGGACCGCATTCGCTGCTTTGATTTCTGGCGGCTCGACGACCCGAAGCCATACCGAGCAACGATCAACGATAAGCTGCGCGCAGCGGCGCGGGTGTGCGCGGGAGAGAAGCTGATTTTGCTGCTGGAGAATGAGATGGCCTGCAACACCGGCAGCGGCAAGGAGGCGGCGCAGGTTCTCGACGAAATTCGCGAGCCCAACTTCATGCTCAACTGGGATCCGGGCAACTCCGCGACTTTTGCCGGGGACACGCCCTATCCGGACGACTACAACCTGCTGCCAAAGCACCGCATCGGCCACTGTCATTCAAAAGACACGATCCGCAAGCCGGACGGCAAGGCTGAGTGGGCGCCGGTGGGAGGCGGAAGCATTGACTGGGTGGGACAGTTTCGCGCCTTTGAACGCGACGGCTACCACTACGCGGTGAGCCTTGAAACGCATTGGCGCGGCGCGGGGACGCCGGAAGCTTCAAGCCGGGTGAGCATGAAAGGCCTGAAGGAGTGCCTGGCCAAGGCCGGAGCCAACTGCTGAGGAGGGCTATCGGCGGGGAACGGCAACATGCGACGAAATAGCTAAGCGAAGTCTGTGCTCTCCCACCCTTGTATGTTTCGGGGTGAGGCGTGACGATAGGTTACGTTTCGGCGGAGAGGCCGTTCCCACCCGAGGCCAGAGCGATCTGAGCCTGCTCGAAAGACCGGCCCCCGCCCCTCTCT
>Ga0182030_10000796_pt1 | contig 62045 bp, 54 predicted proteins | sample 812S3MmetaG_FD_121299 | JGI IMG/M metagenome (GOLD analysis project Ga0182030, IMG submission 121299) | Permafrost microbial communities from Stordalen Mire, Sweden - 812S3M metaG (Illumina Assembly) | ecosystem: Environmental > Terrestrial > Soil > Wetlands > Permafrost | place: Sweden... | reverse complement strand
GTCGATGACGGTGTCAACAAGCCGATCGCCGGGGAGAGCACGCCATAAGTCGTAAACCATTGCGTGCGGGAACGCCGGGTGTATCCGGTGCCCCGACTCCTCGTGCGCGCCTTCTCTCTCATTGCGCACGAGACTAGGGTGCATCGAGCACCCGGCGTTCCCGTGCGCCCTGACTTTCAAAAGGGCGCCAAACTACCCGCAAGGCTCGGACGCTACGCGCCGCGAGGCCGATAAGCCATGTCTGGCCGTCCGTGAATTTGTTCGGCCGTCATTGCGAGGAGCGTCAGCGACAAAGCAATCCGTTCTTGCTTGCGGCATTGGATTGCTTCGGAAGAGTTCGCTATGACGAACCAGGGCTGTTTGACAAGTGAATCCGTCAGCGTTCGTCATTGCGAGGAGCGTCCTTGTCCGCCGCAGCCCGCCTTCGGGCGAAGGCGGATGCGACGAAGATTCCACTCTTTGCCTTGCAGCATGGATTGCTTCGCTCGCGCTCGCAATGACGGCCTCCGCTATTTGAAAACTGCATACCTTTACTTCAACGGCACGGTTTCTGTCGCCTGGACCGGCACCGGCGCACCATGCGAGAGCACCGGCGATTGGACAAATTCCGGCATCGCCGCTTGCGATCCCCCTGACGGCGCCAGCCTGCGTTCGATCAGCCGGTTGCCAAGGCGGATCATCGGTCGTTCGATCGCAAAATAGGTGATGGCCGACAGCGCCGTGGTCAGCGCGGTCGTGCCACAGAACAGCAGGAAAAATCGTGCGCCGGCCCCGACCTGCAGGAGGTCAACGAGGCTGACAACGCGGCCGATGCAAAGCCAATGCAGCAGGTAGATGGAAAAACTGAATCGACCGATCCAGGTGATGACAGGGTTGATCAGATACCGGCCGGCGCCGCTGGCGAGACAGAGCGCAACCAGCCCGAACGCCAAAGAGAAATAGGAAACGGCAGGCGATCGGTAAGCGGCAAGGTATGCGATCAGGATCAGCGCTGCGGCCAGCAGCATCTCGGTCGCGGCGCGGCCGGCAAAATGCTTCCAGCGCGGAATGGCAAAATACAGCAATATGCCGACAGCGAAGGCGGGGAGCTGGCTCGGCAGCGACAGGAACGCCCAAATGCCGATTTCCGGGGCGTCGAAAGTCGGGAAGATGGCGGCTCCGAACGTACTGCCGTAGAGCACCCATAATCGCGCCAGAGCGAACCACGCTATCGCCAGAGCGCAGGCTTTCAGGAAAGAGCTGATGTGGGTGCCGATCAGCGGAAACATGCAGTAAAACGCCATCTCCGCACATACCGACCAGCCCCCCGGAACGATCGGCGCCTCGATCCAGTCCGGCCTGATGGCCTGCAGAAACAGCGCCGCGCCCAACACCTGTGTGGTATCTGCGTCGACGTGCAACGCCAGGTAAACCGGAATCGCAACCCAGAACATCGGGACGATGCGAAAAATCCTCCGCACGAAAAATGCGGTGGTGCCATCATGGCGCTCATGCCAGCTGAACATCAGGGTCAGCGCCGAGGCGACAAAGAACAGCTGCACGCCCCGGGCACCAAAGGCGCCTTGACTGTCGAATCCCGATTTCTGGCTGGTGTGAACCAGGATGACGCCCAGGATGGCGTAGCCGCGCAGCGCGTCGATATAGGCAAATCGCTTCAAGCCGTGCTCCGGCCGAATGCGGAACCTAGCATCATGCAGCGCCATGGATGATGCCGCGCTCGGTAGCCATTGTCTACCTTACCTGTTCTACGACGTCATCGGCAGCAACCGTGACGGCGAGCGGAGCGATCAGGGCGCGCCGCGCCAGATAGCGGCTGCCGAGCTTGATCATGGGAAGCTCGACAAGGTAATAGGTGACGGCGGAAAGTGCGGTAGTGATCGCAACCGCGGCCAGAAAAATCGTTACGAACCTGAGATAGCCGCTGGCATGCAACGCGTTCCCGACTTCGACTGCGCGGCCCATCGCAATCCAATGGAGCAGATAGATCGAAAAACTGAACCTGCCTATGAGAATGACGGAGGAATAGATCAGGTAACGGCCGGCACCATTGGCGAGACAGATGGCAATCATGCCGAAGGCGAGCGACCATTCCGGGACGACGAATGGACTCGAGACCGCGAGATATACGCAATAGAGCAACGCACCCGCGAGAAGCATTTCGGTGGCCGCGCGACCGACGAAATATTTCCAGTCCGGGATCAAGAAAAAACACAGGATGCCGACGGCGAAGGCGGGCAACTGCGCCGGGAAGGACAGAATGGCCCACAGGTTAATCTCTCCGCTATTGAAGTGCGGAAAGAGCAGCATTCCCGCCGCCAAGCCATGGTCTGCCCATAGGATGGCGATCGCGAAGCAAGCGATACCGAGGGCGATGGCTCTGAGCAGCGAATTGACATAGGCGGCGATTAGCGGAAAAGCGCAATAGAATACGACCTCGACGCAGACCGACCATGCGCCGGGCACGATCGCAGCGGTGATCCAGTCCGGTCGTGCTGCCTGAAGAAAGAACGCAGCACAGATTACCTGCAGCGTTTCAAATTCATATCCGCCGATATTCATCATGCAGACGTATATCGGGATCGAAAGCCAAAACATCGGAACGATGCGAAACAGGCGTCGCACAAAAAATGCCGTCACGCCATCGCGCCGTTCGTGCCAGCTGAACATCAGCGTAAGGGCAGAAGCCACAAAGAACAGCTGAACGCCGCGCGCGCCGAAGGCCGTGCCTGGAATATCGAATCCGCAATACTGGCCGGTGTGGACGAGAAGCACGCCGAGGATGGCGTAGCCGCGCAGCGCGTCGATATAGGCAAATCGCTTCAAGCCCTGTCCTCTTGGCGAGCGCGGACCCTACCACAAAAGGCTAACCCGCAAACAGCCCTGCGCCGGGTCGCGGAGCTTGACCAGGCCCTGCCACATTCACTAGACACGGCTGGCCCTCCGCGGCCGCTGTCCGGACCCAAGGTGCGATGAACGACGTCACGCGAAATCTCGATCCAAAAGTCGCGGCCGGCTTCGGCCATGAGTGGTCGACCTTTCGCCAGGACCAGGCCGAATTTTCGGCGGTCGATCGCGAGGCGATCTTCCAGTCCTACTTTCGGATCTTTCCGTGGAACGAGCTGCCGCCCGATCCGGTCGGGATCGACGTCGGATGCGGCAGCGGACGGTGGTCGGTGATGGTCGCCCCACGGGTCGGCCATCTTCACCTGCTCGACGCCAGCGCCGAGGCTCTCGCCGTGGCCCGGCAGAACCTGGCCGGTGCCGGCAATGTCAGCTTTCATCTCGATAGCGTCGCCGACATCCCGCTTGAAGACAACTCGCTCGACTTCGCGTTCTCGCTCGGGGTGCTGCATCATGTGCCGGACACCAAGGCCGCGATCGGCGCGATTGCCGCAAAACTGAAGATCGGCGCGCCGTTCCTGATCTACCTCTATTACGCGCTGGACAACCGCCCCTGGTGGTATCGCGCGATCTGGCGGTGCAGTAATATCTTGCGGCTGATGATCTCGCCGTTGCCGCCGACGGCGCGGCTCGTCATCAGCCAGATCATCGCGGTTGTGGTCTATTGGCCGCTCGCGCGTTTGGCGGCCCTGGTCGAACGCCTGGGCTTTTCTCCGGCCGCGATTCCGCTCGAATCCTACCGCGACCGGAAATTCTACGTGATGCGCACGGACGCCTATGACCGGTTCTGCACCCGCCTGGAGCAGCGCTTCACGCGGCGGCAGATCGAGCAAATGCTGGCCGGCGCGGGATTCGACGCGATTCGCTTTTCTGACGAGATACCCTACTGGTGCGCGGTCGCAAGAAAGCGCCCGCCGCGGGCCTGAGCCGGTCCGGCAAGCCGCCGGCCGGACCAGGCTGGGCATCCGCTCCCGCGCTTACCACGCACGCGCATTGTTGCTGAAACGAAACAAAATACTCCACCCATTACGAAAAATTCATTCCGTCCCGGCCCAAATCAGCACTATCTCTTGGCTGAACTGATACTCGATGTTGGCTGGCGAGATGACCGTTCTCATACCCACCCCCCGGATGGAGGGGCTGACGGAAACTTGGTCGGGTATGGCTTCGCTTCGGCAAAAATCGGTTTGCGTCATCGTCTGCGGCATGCACCGTACCGGCACCTCGGCGGTCGCACGGGTCGTCAATCTGCTGGGTGCGAATATCGCCAAGGACCTGGTTGCGCCGGAGTCCGACAACGTCCGCGGCTACTGGGAACCCAGCGCCGTGGTTCGCATCCACAATCAGATGCTGCTTGAACTCGGTACCCTGTCGTCGGACCCGATGCCGCTTCCGGATCGCTGGCTGGAATCGAAGCCGGCCAGGCAAGCCAAATTCCGGCTCATCAATTTCATCAAATCGGAATTCGCCGGCAGCCACCTGTTCGTCGTCAAGGATCCGAGGATTTCGCGCATCCTGCCGCTGTGGCTCGAACTGCTTGACGAGATGGAGATCGGCGCCGTCGTTGTGGTTCCGTTTCGCAACCCGCTTGAAGTGGCCGATTCGCTGAAGCAGCGCGACCGCATGCCATTGGCAAAATCGCTGCTGCTGTATCTCTACAGCTATCTGGAAACCGAACTGGCCAGCCGGCAACGGCGCCGATGCTTCGTGCGCTACGATCAGCTGTTGGCGGATTGGCAGCCACTGCGACAACAGCTTGCGACGGCCTTGGATAGACGACTGCCGCCGCTCGGCGAGCAACAGGCCGCGGAGATCGGTCAATTTCTGACCGACGAACTCTACCATCATCGGCACGGTCAGGACGAATTGTTCGGACGCAGCGATGTTCCGAGCGCCGTCGCCGGTCTGTTCAAATTGCTGAACCAGGCCACCGATGGCGAGCGATCAACCCTGCTGTGGAAATCGTTCGACGAACTTCGCGAACCGGCAGTGGCGGCGGCCAGGCTGCTGCGGCCATTCGTACTCTCCGAAAGAGAGCGGATCCGCGACATCGAGAATTCCATGAGCTGGCGCATGACCGCGCCGCTGCGGTGGATGAAGCAGAGCTTGCGATGATCTCCGCGCCCGCCATTGCGGCGGGCAAATCGCCCGATCTCCGCGGCGGGAACCGAACCGCCCCGCCCCGCAGTTTGCATGACACTGTCATCCACTCCTGCAATCAGGGATAGCTGCCTGTTGACTTGAGATGGCAGTTGAGGCTCGTCTTGCGTTCGAGATGAACTGGGTCGCGTCCAAGCCGTCGGTCGATTTTCGCAGGAATAGTCATGCTGTCAGTCAGTTATGCCGTTGCAGCCGCTGCCATCTGCGGCGCGGCGCTTTACCTGGTCCTGAATTTGCGCCTGTTCCTGACCACCACCACCATGCTGCTCGGATCGTTATTGCTGATCTATGGGCCGGCTTTTCTGACCTATACGCTTTCCTCCGGCGAGACTGATTTTTTGCTGCAGCGACTGTCCGGAACGACGGGCCTGCCCCATCCAATATATCCGATGATCCAGGCAAAAGTTCCGGACTTTGATGCCATCATCATTGCGATGAATTTTTCGATTGCGTTGATGTATGCCGGGATCATTGCGGGAATCGAAGCGGTCGATCGGCTGTTTCCGAAACGGACCGCGATGCTGAGGCCGGCGTTGACGAATTGGAGCACGCAACCACTTCACGACGATATCGGCAGACATCGCATGCTGCTGATGGTCATCCTGGCTCTCGTCCTGCTGATGTCGTATTTTTCGATCACGGAGAACCACATTGCCACGATCTGGAATTTCCTGTCGATAAAAGGCGACGAAGATGTCGTCAGGAACGCCTTCCGCTTCAGCCACGGCGGCAGCCCCGACTATCTTTATCGTTTGATCCTGGGTGCGGTCGCACCGATGTTCGTGATCTGGGGTTTGTTGGCAGGTTGGTCGGGCAGGTCCTGGAGGTTACTGTCGGCTGCATCTTTGCTCTTGATCGTCACCTTGATCGGAAAATCTGAAACGCTTAGCAAGGCGCCGCCCGCATTTTTTCTGGTTCAGCTGATGTTGGCGGCGTTTCTGGCCTTCTCCAACAAGGTTACCTGGCGGAGTGCGCTTGGCGCCGCGGGCGGCGTCGCGCTCACGCTGTTTGCCGTCACCGTACTGGTCGTAAGGTCCGCTCAGGGGATGGATGCGCTGCGATTCATGTATTCCCGTGTCTTCGAAGCGCCCAACCAGGCGTTGCTGGAATATTATGGCACGTTTCCTTTCGTCCATCCCTTTATGTGGGGCGCAAGCATCCGCCCGGTTGCGACGTTGATGGGACAACCTTACCTTCCGGCTTATAGTATCGTGGCTTTCGCCTGGTACGGCACTTATGACGTCACCAGCAATGCGCTTTTTATCGCGGACGCGTGGGCTGATTTCTGGTATGTCGGCGTGATTGCGTTCAGCCTGGTGGCGGGGGCTGTCTGCCGTTCGATCGACGCGGTCTTTCTGGCCGATGGCAAGACCGTCACCGCCATCGCCGTGCTGGGCGCGGCTTTTTTCGGCGTCTTCACTCTATTGGTAACCGCGCTCAACACGGCCATGGCCTCCGGCGGGCTGCTGCTGGCGCCGATTTTGGCCGGCCTCGTTGTTGTCGCAAGCCGATACTTCGGCTGGCGACGCCCGGCATCGCCGGCCAGGCATGCGGCTTCGAGCAAATAGACGCCTGTCAGCCTTCAACCGACGGGCTGTTCATCCGTCCTTCATACGTCTATTTAGAGCTGTCCAATAAGCTTCCCGGACTGTTTGCATAACGAGCGACCTGATTGTGAGCTGGATGACATCCGCGCCCCCCGGGGCCAACAAAAAATTGCTCTACGTCGTCAATGAGGATTTCGCATTTCTCCTCAACCGGCTGCCGATGGCGCGCGCGGCGCGGGCAGCCGGCTTCGAGGTGCACGTCGCGACGCGCGTCGACAGGGGCGCCCAGGCCATCGAGGCCGAAGGCTTCATCCTGCATCGCATTCCATTCCGTCGCGGCGGACTGTCTCCTTTCGCCGCAATTCCGACGATTCTGGCGCTTTGGCGTCTCGAAAACCGAATCAGGCCGGATCTCATCCATCACTCCGGTCTTCAATGCTGCGTCTATGGCTCGATCGCGGCGATGGGAAACAAGATTCCGCTCGTCAACGCGATCACCGGCCTTGGCTATATCTTCACGTCGTTGACGTGGCGAACCCGGCTTTTGCGGCGAAGCATCGCCACGCTGCTGCCGATGCTGCTGAACCGCCGGCGGAGCCTCGTTCTCGTTCAAAACCCCGACGATCAGGCAGCGCTCGAGACCCTCGGCATCAAACACGAGCGGATTGTTCTCATTCCAGGCTCCGGAGTCGATACCGATGTGCTGCAGCCGCTGGATGAGCCCGAGGGGACGATCACCATCGGCTTCGCCGGACGCCTGCTCACCGACAAGGGCATTCGTGCACTGGTGGCCGCGCACGCCATGCTGCGAAGCCAGGGTCACGATATCAATCTTATTATTGCCGGCAATCCAGACCCGGCCAACCCTGCATCGGTCACCGTAGACGAGGCGCAGGCCTGGAGCCGGCACGCCGGCGTCACCTGGCTCGGACACATCGACGATATCGTGTCGCTGTGGCGGCGCTGTCACGTTGCCGTGCTGCCGTCGCACCGGGAAGGCTTGCCGATGAGCCTGCTGGAGGCCGCGGCCTGCGGGCGGCCGATGATTGCGACGGACGCACCCGGATGCCGCGAAATCGTCGTCCACGATCTGACTGGCCTGCTGGTGCCGATCGAAGATCCCCCGGCGCTCGCCGATGCGATCGCACGGCTGGCTGGCTCGGCCGGCTTGCGGGCGCGCTATGGCGCCGCGGCACGGCAATACGTCGTCGGCAGGCTGTCTGCGAGAATCGTCGGCAAGTCCATCGTCGAACTCTACCAGGGATTAATGCCGCGACCGCGCGCTCCCGATCGCTGGCCACCCTCGCTCGCGGCGGCCTCCAGCCGTATCCCGCGTACCGGCAAAATTCTTCTGGTCACCCAACACTTCGCGCCGTTCCCGAGCACCACATCCACCTATATGACCGACATCGCCAGGGCGCTTGCGCTCGATAGCCGGGTCATCGTTCTGTCGGGCACCCCCAACTCGGGCTCGAAATTGCCGTGGAAACCCGGCGAGCCCGCCGTCATCGAAATCCGCAGCTGGTGGCCAGGGAAATCCGCATTGTTCTCGCGGTCGCTTGCCGCCGTGCTGTTCGCCATACAGGTTTTTTTCGCGGTCATGAAGCATGGCCGTCGTGAAGACGCTGCGCTTTGCGTGACCACTCCGTTCACATCGCCCTATGCCGTGAGCTTGGCGGCACGGCTACGCAAGTTCTCCGCCGCCCTCATTATCTATGATTTCTATCCAGATTCGCTGGTCATGGCGGGCTTTCTGCGGCCCACGTCCATATTGGCGGAAATGTTGCGATCGGCGAACAGCAAAATGTTCGAATGGCTCGACGCCGTCGTCACCATCGGGCGCGACATGAATTCGATGCTGATGGCCTACCCGCGGATGACGGCGGACAAGATCAGCTTCATACCGAATTGGGCGACGCTTCCAGCGCACTACCGTGAGATCACCGCCGCCAATCCCTATCGCCAACGTTGCGCAGGCAAGTTCCTGGTGGCGATGTCCGGAAATGCAGGATTTACCCACGATCCCGAGTCGGTTTTCGAGGCCGCGCGAATATTGCAAGGCAATGCCGGCATTCATTTTCTGTTTTCCGGCGAGGGCGTCGGCTGGACCAAATTGAAGGCAAGGCAGGCCGACACGCCGCTTGGCAACGTCACGCTGGTCGAGCGTGTACCCGATGCAGACCTGGAGGGCTTCCTGTCCGCCGCCGACGTCTGGGTCATTCCCTACCGCAAGAATAATACCGGGGTGTCGGTCCCGAGCCGGATCTACAATTTGCTCGCGGTGGGACGCCCCGTCATCATTTGCTCTGAACCGGACGCGGAAGCGGCCCTGCTCGTCCGTGAACATGATCTCGGATGGGTGGTGCAGCCCGAGAACCCGGCGGCGATTGCAGAAGCCATCAGGCTCGCGGCCTCGCCAGCCGGCAAGACCGTGGAGAAGGGCCGGCGCGCGGCCGAGATCGCTCCGTGCTACAGCCGGGAAACCGCGCTGAAATCCTACCGAGTGCTGATGCGCCGGCTGCTGGATCGGCAAGCTGCCAAATCAACAACCAGGTGACGCGGGGGTTGGGCGCCGCCAGGATGCACCGGCGACGTCCGCAAGCGGCGGTCACGCGCTGGTCTATTCGGAAGAGTAGCGCGAACGCGCCCAGTCAATGGTATCGGCGAAATCGGCGGCAAAGGCCGCTACCCGCCGGTCTGTGTCGGGAAGCGGCATGCGCGGTTCCGAGGGCTCGAACGCTGCGGCAACAGCCGCCAGGTGGTTCGCCAGTGCGGAAGCATCCTCCAGACCGAAATAAAGCGCACCGCCGGCGGCCTGTTCGCGATGAACGCCGATATCGGACAATATCATCGGGGTACCGAAAGATTTGGCCTCTTCCACCGTCGTGCTCCAGCCCTCGAATGACGACGGATTGATCAGAGCAGCTGCGCTTCGCAACAAGGCATAGACGTCACCAATCGGAATCATTCCGAGATGTCGAAAATTTGCCTGAATGCCGCGTTGCCCGACTTGCATCATTAAATTGGGAAAATAACTCGCGTCCTTCGGATTATGAGAGCTCCCCGAGGCAGCAACGACGATATCGAGCCCGCGGCGTTTGAGAATTTCCAGCGCCTCGATAACCAGCAGGTGATTCTTGTGTCTCCAGAACTGGTTCGGCAAGTAGAAGAAGCACGGCGGCAGTCCATACTTCTGAACCACTTCCCCTGGCCCGACCGACAACAGCGCGGCAGGCGGGGACGAAGCAAACCGCACCACACGGGTTCTGTTTCTCAGCGAAGGATAAAATTTGTCGCAATCACGGCGGGCGTCTTCGCTGCTCAGCATAATCACTCTTCCTGACGCGGCCTGCATCCGCAATCCCAACTCCCGTCGAATTCGCGCCGCAAATGTAAACAGGTGCGGCAGTCGCCGATGCTGCAGATCCGGAAACCAAGCCACCGAAGGATACGGCAGGCGCCATCCGAAAAATCGAGCCGTCTCGACGACGACGTCGATGCGCTGACGCCTGAATTCATCAATCGCGGCACGATCGAGCCCGGTCAACACCGCAGCAGCGATGGCCCCTCGCGTTTGCTCGAACGCGGCCGAGCGGACAACCTCGACCGACGGCAACATCGCAAGTTCAGCCAGTTCCTGCTGATCGGCGCCGCTGGCGGCGAATACCACGGGCGTAAACCGGCCTTTCTGGTGGGCATCGAGGCATGCAAACAAATTGGCCAAATAATTGTATCCTCCGGCCCAGGCGCGGCGGGAGATATGGGTAAATGCAAGACGCAGGGGAGCTGACGACATCAGTTCATCTGGCTTTGAACCATTGAACGTACTCGTTCACTCCGGCATCGAGCCTGGTTTTCCATTGAAATCCCAGCGCTTCGAGTTCGGTGCTATCGGATATCAGGCTTTTCGGATCGCCGGCGCGGGTCTGACCTGAAAACTCGACGCTCAAGCCGTCACCCCAGTTGTCGATGACATAACGCGCGATTTGGGCCACCGACGTTCCAACCCCCGATCCGCCATTCAGCACATGATAAGGGCCGGGAACCGCGTAGGTCGGAACAACCGCCAACAGCCGAGCGATATCGCGGACATTGGTCCAGTCGCGCATTTCGTCGCCGGTGCCACCCAACACCAGCTTGCGTTCTCCGCCTTGAAGCCGGCTGCACAAATCCCAGAGCAGCTGCTTTCGAAGCGTTGGACCATAAACGGAGAACAGGCGCAGGACGATGGACCGCACGCCGAAACTGGCCGCATAGCTTTGACAAAGCTGTTCCATCATCCGCTTGTGCTGGCCGTAGGGTGACATTGGATCAAGCCGAGCTGTCTCGGCGATCGGACCGCGGTGAACCGAACCATAGACGGCGGCGCTCGAGACGGTCACCAGCCTGCATTGCGGTGCGCTGCCCCGCATCCAGTCGAGCAGTTGCTCGGTGGCAGCAACGTTGCGCAGAAAATCCTCGTGCGGTTGAGCAATCGAGCGGCCCACCGACGCCCCACCCGCCAGATGGTAGATGATCTCCGGCAATCCTGTCGTAGAAGCCAGCGCGTGGAGATTTGACGCATCGATTTCGCCGTCAAGACAGTTGCGATATCCCCAGTGTGCCTTCTCCGCATCCTGAGGGGCGCCATAGCCAAGCCCGTCGACCGCGCGGCCGCGGTCAGCAAGCTCCCGAGCCAGATGGCGCGCAATGAACCCATTTGCGCCGGTGATCCAAACGGTCATGATGAGGCCTTGTGGCCGACGAAGGAATAAAGCCTTCCCGGCCGGTTATCGAAGTATCCGGCAACGGCGAGTGCACGCCGAAACAGCCAATTCGAACCCAATATTCCCTTTGCAAGACGCCGTGAAACCGGGTCGGGCAGCTGCGACACAATTCTCTCGCGCAGACTGTCCAGTGTATGGGGGTACAGGTTAATCGGGCTCTGCAATGGAGCCAAAACGTCGAGCGGTTCGAATCCCGAGGATTTCAGGGCCGACACGTATCGGTCAAGTCGAAATGCCTGCTCGCCACCATAAAGCCGATGCAGCGGATGCTGCTGCAAAAACCGGTCGAGATCAGAATCGGCGGTGACGACGTGCTCACGCGCGGCAATCAATATCCCGCCGGGTTTCAGCACGCGATAGAACTCGCAGCAGGCCTGCTCGAGATTCCGTGTATGATGCAACACCGCGCGCGCAAGCACCACATCGAAGCTCGCGTCCGCAAATGGCAAGCGCTCCGAGAATTCTTCAACCACTTCTATTGCCGCTGAAGTTTCTTTCGCCAGAGCGCGGATTGCCGCGGCACCGACGACGGAACTGGGATCGGGCTCCAGCGCGGTCACCGCAAAGCCCTCGCGAGCCAGCGCATAGCTTGCGATGCCGCGGCCGGCGCCAACGTCAAGCGCGCGGCCGCCGCGACCGCGCAACAAAGCCGAAATTGATTGCCATTCGGAGGTCGCGAAATAGCGCGAGGCCGCGTCGGCGAGCGGATCGTCATAGAAGGCGTCGCGTACGAGCTGTTGCTGGTCGGGCTGACCGCGCAGCCAGACGACCGCATCTTCCCACGACGATGGCTTCTGATCAGCGCTCATCCGGCGATAACTCCCTGGCGACGGCTGCCGGATTTCCCGCAACGATGCAAAACGGCGCAACATCCTTGGTCACGACGGCACCGGCGGCAACAATTGAACCCCGTCCCACCGTTACGCCGCGCAGCACGAATGCGCCGGCACCGATCCATGCGTCATCGTTGATGGTGACCGGCTGCTCGCCGAGTGCAAGCTCGCGTGGATGACCTTGGGTCAGAACCTGCCTGACCTGGTCATGGCGTTCCGCGGCTCTTATCGGATGCGTGAGATTATCAAAAATATTGACGGAATGCGCGATCAGCACCCGGTCGCCCAATATGATCGACGTCGCCGACCAGATCCGGGTTGCTTCTCCGACATAGCACCACTCGCCGATCGTGATCCGGCCGCCGTGCGGGAACACCAGCAATTCACCCTGAATGTGACTGTTTTTCCCGATCGCGATCCTGTCTGAATCGCCCGAGATGTTCCTGATGCGCGCCATCCTGCTCAACTTGGCACCCCGACCGAGGCGACAGGTCGCGCGCCCGATCAGACGCTGGGTGAGATAATCGAGATTCATGCCGTCAACTGCAAACACGCGATCGCGCGCGAGGAAGCGGCGCGATCATCACCCCATCCCTGCCCGGTATGGACGTCATATACGGTAGCGCCCTTGAGGGCTTCGGGCGACGATCGTTGCCAGCCGCCGCTGGAATACCCAAAATAGTCCACATGGCATGCGCTAGGCGAGAAGGTCTCGACAACCCTGTCGACCATTGCGCGATCAAATACCTGATACCAACCGAGATTGGCGCGCTTGCCAAACGGGAATGAAATGCAGCAGGAGCCTCCGGGCTTCAGGATTCGCTTGAACTCTTTCACCGCCGGCGCGAACCCTGCATCGTCCTGTTCGGCATCGACCGGATTGGCAGTGTATAACATGGTGTTGTCGAGGCCGATATGCTCGATGGTCGAAATGCTGGCAATCGTATCAAACGTCTGGTCGGCAAACACCGACCGCCTGAGATCCCCGAACACGTAAGAAAATCCCCGATACCAGTAGCAGCTCTTCTCGGGCGCAAGCGTCATGATGGTGAGATCGGCTCCCTTCAGGGGCGGCCGTGCAAGAAGATAATCGTGGTTCAACGCCGAACCGGCATCGAGCATTTTCCCGACGTCCGGCTTCAGGTGCGCGAACAGCCAAGGATACTCGACGACGCGCTCGTCCATGGCAATGCCATAGCCGGCCGGAAGATCCTGACCGTCGCGCACCAAGCCACGATCGATCGCCGACGTGATGGTGCGGAGTTTGGCGGTCTGATATCCCGGACTGAACGGACGACCGGTCACGCGGTAGACCGGAGCGGCGACCGCATCGAGCGCCCATTTCAGCCGATGGGTCAGTCCGTTGATATGCATCTTCAGGCCCTGGTTGCGGCTACGCCTGTACCACGATTACAGCCGCCCCGCGAGATCGGAAAAATGCTGCCATTGCAAAGGCTTACTATAGGCGGCGGCGATCCTTTCCCGTCCCCGTGATGCCATCGCAGTCGATCCTGCGCTGTCCGCCAGTCTTTCTTCGATCAATGCCACCGCCTGCTCCGGGGAGCCGTAAACCTTGATCGTGGTATCCGGCTCCATGGCTTCCGGATAGCGCCCAGCGTCGGAAACCAGCAGGGCGCCGCATCCCATGGCCTCGAAGCACCGCATGTTGCCGCGCTCCTCTCCCGCCATGTCGATAGCGCCGTTGAGGACTATTTTGGACCGCCCGATCAGATCATAAAGCTGCCGACCGAATACCGGCTGCTTTGCGATCGTCGCGATCCCTTGAGGGCGGCGATGTCTTTTTAGCGGCGGCAAAAACCCGAAAGGGCCCTCGGCAAGCCGCGTCAGACGCGACGCATCGAGACAGAAGACGACATTCCGGGTCGACGCGAGATCGGCAACCCGCTCCAGAATCCTCGCCCGTCGGGAATGGTGGCGGGAGTAGCCTCCGACGAACAGGACGTCGATGGGCCGGTCGCCGCGGCCATACTGATCCATCACCGGATCGACCGCAGGAAAAAACGACGCCACCCGGCACCCCTTCCTGCGCCAGTCCTCAAGAATTGACGGGAAATTGCCGACCACAACGTCGTAAGCCGACAAGTCGGCATTGCCCGATGGGGCCGCGCGCCAGCAGATCGTCTTCTTCACAGATCCCGGAAGCTTGCGCACGAAGCCGCTGCCATAGCGGATTGGATCGAGATTGTACAAGACTTCGGTACGATGATGTTCGATCTGGGCGATGAGAATGTCTTCCAATGCGCTCGATGACGGCATGCCGTTTTCCTGCGCCCAGTATTTCTGCAGCGTGTCGTCGTCGCCATTGGTAAAGAAGGCATCCGGGGATCCGTCGAGAACCGGCTGCAGAAGATGCAGCGCGCCGAACCTGTCTTGCAGAAACGCGCGTCGTCGATCGCCGAAGCGAACAGCGCCGGACGCCAAGCTATTGAAGTGCCGCAAGTAGGACGGATAAAGACCGCTGTTCTGAAACAATCGCATTCAAGAAGGTCCGACTAGCAAACAAGAATGAATGGAACTACTGAACCGCCGCACTGGCCAGCCGAGCCAGCATCCACTTCATATGGAGATATGGCCAGATCCGGCCGGCCGATTCCCAATCCCATGATTTGTCGCGGTTGAGCGCGACAACCGCCTTTTCGAGTGCCGGCTCGTCGACCAATTCGGCAAAGGCCGCTACCTTCTTAGCCAACAATGAGGCAGTCCAGCCCAAAAGCGGCCCATTGAGCCATTCCGGCATTGGCGAATTGAAGCCGACCTTGCGCGTCCCGACCCGGATCGATTCCGGCATGCGACCGGCCATGGCCCGACGTGCGATCAGTTTGGATATGCCCCCGGCGTATTTGCTCTGTTCCGGAAGCGCGACGGTATAGGTCACCAGACGCCAATCCAGAAATGGCATCCGCACTTCGATACCATGTGCCATCGATAAACGGTCAAAGTTCCGCAAGATCGTCGGCAACACGGTGCCATGAAGCATGCGATACAGCCTGCGATTGAAGGCTCCCCATTGGCGCGGCAAGCGGTCGTCATCACCCACCACCGGGAAGGGCCGCGGCAGCGCCAACAAGCCGCCACGCAGGAAAAACTGGCCCTTGCGTTTGATCAGCGCGGCGCGCGCCAGATCTACCGTCCGGGCCAGAAGCCGCCAGCGCGACACCATTCCTGAGAGCAGGTTGCGCAGTTGGAAATTTGCAGTCGCACCGGCCTGCAGATAGCCGCCCATCAGTTCATCCGCGCCATGACCATCGAGCGAAACCAATACCCTGTGCCGGCGTAGTTCCCGGTAGATCAGCCACACTGCCGTCGGCAGACCAATATAGACATCGTCCATATCCTCCAGAACGCGATCGAAATCTCTCAAGGCGTCATCGAGGCCGATCTGGAGAATCACCGGGTCGACGCCGGCCCAGGCAGCGGCTTGCTCGGCCTGCGGCCGTTCGTCGTTGGATGACCCCGGAAACGACGCGACAAAGGCATGACGCCAGGCATGATTGCCTCGTGGCCCCATCCCCGCCTTCTCGGCATCGGCCATCGCGCAAATGATTGCCGAAGAGTCGAACCCGCCGGACAGACAGGTGCCGATCGGCACGTCGCTGCGCATCCGCAGGGCTACAGCATCGCGAAAGATCTCGCCGAAACGTTCGACCCGTCCGACGTCGGTGGGCGGCAATGATGGCAGGTGATCGACCGTTCGCCACCAGCGCGTCAGACTGGTGCGGCCGGCCTTGATCCAGAGATAATGACCGCCCTGCAATCGTCTAACTTGCCGATGCAACGTGCGTTCGCTGCCCTCGATATTGAACGCATCGACCAGAATTCGGCGTGCGACATCGCTGTCGATATCGGCCGACACCAGGCCGCAACCGATGAGCGCCCGCATTTCCGAGGCAAAGATCAGACGACCGTCCGCAACCGAATAGAGCAGCGGCTTGATGCCGAAGCGGTCGCGTGCCAGAAAAACATCGCCGGAGATCGTATCGGCAATGGCGAATGCCCACATGCCGTTGAAGCGCAGCAGCATATCCGGCCCCCAAGCCTGCCACGCCGCGAGGATGACCTCTGTGTCTGATTCAGTGCGGAAGGCGATGCCAAGCGCTTCCAACTCCTTGCGCAATTCGAGGAAGTTGTAGATCTCACCATTGTAGACGATGACATATCGGCCATCGCCGGAGATCATCGGCTGGTTGCCGCGTACGCCGGGGTCGATAATTGCCAATCGGCGATGGCCGAGCGCGATCCGCTTGTCATCGCTATGCCAAAATCCCGCGCCGTCGGGACCACGGTGAGCGATCAGGCCGGTCAGGCCTTCAATGGCGCCGGGAGCGACGGTGCCGCCATGTAAATCGACGATACCCGAAATGCCGCACATCGATCAGAAACTCCACGCGGGAAGAAATCGCGCTGCGATGCGATAGAGATCGCGCCGGCAAATCCCTCCATAACGTCCAACGCTGGAGACCCCGATAACCACCCCCAGTATCGTTGCAGCCGAAAAGCCGTACCATCCCGCGACCTGCCACCAGGCGAGGCTCTGACCGAAACCATGACCCGAGATCCAGACCCGCAACAGCGCCGCACAGGCCAATCCGAGACCGATCGGCATCAGCACGAAATGCCAGACCCGCAACCAGATGTCCGGCAAGTCAAAAGTCCGCCGCAGCAGCGCCGTCATCACAACCATCTGTGCCAACGCGCCGGCGCAGGAACTCCATCCGGCGGCGGGCCAACCGATGGTGGGAAGTGCAACCGCACTTGTGCCAAGCGTGAACAGCGCGGTGACCAACGAGATCGCGGCGTTGGTCCTGGTCCTGCCGTTTGCCAACAGATAAAACGCGAAAACATTGGTTCCACTGCCAAGAATGCCTGCCAACGCCAGCACGATCAGGACGCGCTGTCCCTCCGCGGCCACTTCCGCGCCGGTCCACAGCCGCAGCAGGCTCCCGGCGACGGGAATCAGCGCTCCGAGCACACCTACCGCCAGAACGTTCAGCACCCACGCCGCACGAAAAAACAAGTCGCCGACGCGCGCCTCGCCCTCGCCTTGCAGCGAGCTGAAGAACGGAAACAAAATCTCGCCGATCTTCAGAACGCCGATATAGATCGCTTCCTCGAGCCGCTGCGCTATCGAATAGTAACCGACGTTTTGTGGCTGCAAAAATGCACCGAGCAGATAGCGATCTGCCTGCCCCGAAACAAGTCCGCCGCCCTGCGCGACCACCTGCCATTTGCCAGTATCCAGAAGGCTTGTCAGCGAACTGCGATGCAGAACTGGAAGCGCGGTCCATCCGGGCAACAATAGCAGCGATAATATCGCCGCCAATAATAGATTCGTCGCAAACCCCGCCATCTGGCAAGCCAGATAGGTGGACGCGACTGGCCATCGCGGGATCAGTACAAACATCAAAAGTGTCGAAACAAGGGTGCCCGCGATATTGATCAAAGCGAGCCGCGCATAGTCCTGACGGGCCACGAACAGCGCGAGGAAGACACCGGCCATGCACTGGCACAACCAGCCCAGGGCGCCGAAACAGAACGCCGCCAACAGATCCGCTGCGAAATCGCCACTCAGGTTGAATGCACGCTGCGCCAAAGCCGGGCCAGCGAGCGGGAACAGAACGGCAAGCGGAGCCCCGGCGGCAAGACCGAGAAACAGCGCGGTCGCCAAAAACTGCCTTGCTTCCTGACGCTTTCCAGAACCGAGGCGTTGAGCGAGCTCGCGTGCAATCATCAGCGCGAGAGAATTGCTTAGAATCAGCGCAGGCGCAATGCTGGCCATGACGAGCCCCGCAATCCCGAACGATGCAACGCCCAGCCGTCGCACCACAAACGGAAGGATCACCAGATTCAACCCGACGCCAACGATGAATGCTGCGGCATTCCAGGTCGAGTTTGCCAGCAGTCGGGAGCCAGTCTTCATGAGGTATCTTCAACCGCCTCCGGGCCGACGTAGCCGGGGACGCGGATCACTAGCTAAAGGCGCGAATGAGATCTACCACGGTGTTCTGCTGCTGGGTCGTGATTTCGGCGAACATCGGCAGCGAAAGGATGCGGCCTTGATGCCGGTGGGCATTCGGAAACTGCTCGGGACGGTGACCGAAACGCCGATAGGCCTCCAGAAATGGCAACGCAACGGGATAGTTGATGGCGGTCTGCACGCCGTTTGCGCTCAGATGCGCGGCGAGTTTGTCGCGCTGGGGATGCTGGATGGTGTAGAGGTGATAGACATGGGTGCGATCGGGAGCGACCTGCGGCACCACGACGTCCTCGATCTGATTGAGACCGCTGTCATAGACCGCGGCTGCGGCCTGCCGCGCCTCGGTCCAGCGCGCCAGGTGCGGCAGCTTCGCCGACAGAATGGCGGCCTGAAGTCCGTCCAGGCGGCTGTTGATGCCTTCGATTTGATGCTGATGCTTCACTAGACCACCGTGCCGCGCCAACATCGCCATCCGTTCGGCGAGATCGCTTCGGTTCGTTACAATGGCGCCGGCATCACCCATCGCTCCGAGATTCTTGCCCGGATAGAACGAATAGGTGGCGGCTTCACCGAAGCAGCCGGTCGGCTGACCCTTGTACCGAGCCAGGTGCGCCTGCGCGCAATCCTCGATGACCCAGAGGCCGCGTTTGCGTGCGATCGCCATGATCGCAGCCATGTCGGCTGGCTGGCCGTAAAGATGCACCGGAATGATTCCGACCGTGCGAGGCGTAATGGCGCTTTCGATCGCAACAGGATCGATGGTGAAAGTCCGGGCGTCGGTATCGCAAAACACCGCGGTGGCGCCGGCATGAGTGATCATGGCCGAGGTGCTGATCCACGAATGCGCGGTGGTAATGACTTCGTCCCCGGGCTTCACCTTCAACGCGGCCATCGCAAGGTAGAGCGCGTCCGTGCCATTGGCGCAAGAGATGCAATGGCTGGCATCAACGGCCGCCGCGAATTGCCTCTCGAATGCATCGACATAGGGACCGCGGATGAATGCACTGTCACGAATGACGGCGGCTATCGCGTTATCGATTTCGGACTTGATGTTCAGATACTGAAGATGAAGGTCCGCGTAAGGTACAGCCATGTTTAGGCCTTTGTTCGGGAAGCAGACGACCACACGCCTATCGTGCGTGCGTCTGCATGCGTGCCGGGTTGCCGATATAGGATCCCGACACCGTAATGTCTTTGGTAACGACTGCGCCCGCGCCGATCACCACATCGTCGCAGATCTTGACCGGAAGGATAGTCGCGTTGGATCCAACCGAGACTCGGTTTCCGATCGTGGTGGAGCGCCACAACTCCTTGTGCCCGCGCGCCGGACCGCCGGTCGAAAACGTATCGTTGATGAACATCACACCATGGCCAATGAAGCAATCTTCGCCGATCGTGACCAATTCGCAGACGAACGCATGGGACTGAACTCGGGTCCGCGCTCCAATGCGCACGGCTTTCTGGACTTCGGTAAAAGGGCCGATGAAACAATCGTCTCCGATTTCGCAGCCGTACAGATTGCACGGCTCGACGATCTTGACGCGCGCGCCAAACAGCACGTCACGCACGCCCGAATGCCGGATCTCGGGCTCGCTCATGACAACTCACCGAGGCGACACAGTTGCGGAACAAACTTCAGCATGACCTCCTTGCCCGTCTCAATCGACTCGTACAAGGCGGATATCAGTTCGAGGCTCTTCCGCCCCTGAAGACCGTCGACCAGCGCGGCACTCTGATCGCTGAGACATTTGACGACATGCTCGTAATAGGCCTGATGGCCGAATCCATATACGTTAGGCGGATTGACCGAGAACTTCTCCATGACGTCGATGTCCGACGACAGCGGTTCGGAAAACTGCCAGTGCCGGATCTGATTGACGGCAAACCCTGCAATTTCCACACTGCCCTTCTCTCCCATAATGGATAGCGAGCCTTCGAGATCCCTCGGTCTGACCGCCGTCGTCGCTTCGATGATTCCAAGCGCGCCATTTCTGAACTTTAGTGTCGCCACCGCAGTGTCTTCGGCTTCGATATTCACCAGCGCCGTCGTGGCCCGGGCGTGCACACTGACGACGTCACCAAAGAACCATTCCAGCATATCGACGTGATGGCTGGCCTGGTTGGCAAGAACCCCGCCATCATAGGCCCATGTTCCTCGCCACTTATCCTGATCGTAATAGGCCTGATCCCGACACCAACGCACTCTCACCGTTCCCAGCACCAGGCGACCAAAGCGACCGGCATCGAGCGCCTCGCGCGCCTTGATCACCGGAACATTAAACCGGTTCTGCTTGACGACGAACAGTTTGACGGCCGCGGCATCGCAGGCACGGATCATGGTATCGGCATCTTCCAGCCGAAGCGCCATTGGCTTCTCGACGATGACGTGCTTGCCCGCCCTGGCAGCAGCGATGGCATGAGCCGAGTGCATGCCGCTCGGTGTCAGCACCGAAACCGCCTGGATATCCTTTCGGCCAAGAAAGCTATCGATATCGTAGAATGCCGGCACCCCGAACCGCGCGCCGATTGCGTCGGCGCGCTCACGCACTTCGTCGCACACCGCGACAAGTTCGGCTCCTGCGATATGCCCCCCGCCAAGAAGCTCGGAATGGCGCTTCGCGATGCGTCCGCACCCCAGCAAACCGAACTTGATCAAGCATCACCCCTCAGGACTTCGCATAACATACCCGGCAGGAGGTATCCGATATCGCGCGACAATCCAACCATTTCACAGAACCGGCACGATCGACCGGTGGGCTCCTGCCCATACCCCCGATAGCCGAAGATACCATTAGATTCAATATGTTGCACATCGATGGCAGATCCACCATTGGCCTCGCTGGGGGTTTGACCCCGAATATCGGCACGTCGGCGGGCCTGCCTCGAGACGCCGCCAGCCCCGACAAGCTAAATCTGCCCGGTCTTGAATTCCGGCACAGCGGCCTTCAACACCAACTCGATGGCGCTGCGCTGCTCGCTAACAACGGCTTGATCGAGAGTGGCCAGCCACTCGCGCATGGTATCCAGCGGCGGCTCATTGGGCCGAGCCGCAAGAATTCCGGCGATGCCGATATCCGCCGTCGGCTCCTGATGCGCAAAAAGAATTTCGTTCAGACGTTCACCGGGGCGGATACCGGTGAACGCAATCTCGATATCGTAGCCCGGCTGCAAGCCTGACAGCCTGATCATGCGCTCCGCTAGATCGACGATCCTGACGGGCTGGCCCATGTTGAGCACATAGACTGAAACGTCTGGCCGCACCGGCGCCAGCGCGTGCGCGGCCGCCGAAATCACCAGGTCGCAGGCTTCACGGATGGTCATGAAATACCGCACCATATCCGGATGCGTAACCGTCACCGGCCCACCGGCCTCGATCTGGGCCTTGAACTTCGGGACTACCGACCCGTTTGACGCCAGCACATTGCCGAATCTTACGGAGATCAAACGCATCCGCGGCTTGCCTTCCGGCTGCGATGCCAGGACGTGATCGAGCGCTTGGCAATACATCTCGGCAAAGCGTTTGGTGAGGCCCAACATCGAGACCGGCTCAATCGCCTTGTCGGTCGAGATCATGACCATCGCCTCGGCGCCCGCCGCCAAGGCGGCATCAGCGACGTTCACCGAGCCGAAAATATTGGTCTTGACGCCTTCGCTCCAGTCGCGCTCGAGAATCGGTACATGTTTGAGCGCCGCCGCATGAAACACGATGTCCGGTTTGAACTCCTTCATCAGTCGCAGGATGCGTTCGCGATCCCGAATGTCCGCGATCCGTCCCTCGATCAGCGTGCTGGTTGCCTGCGCAGCCAGCGCCTCCGTCACCGCATAGAGTGCCGGCTCCGAATTTTCGATCACCAGCAATCGCGCGGCGCCGAATGTCGCGACCCGGTCGCAAATTTCCGAGCCGATCGAACCGCCGCCGCCGGTGACGATCACCGCCTTTTTGTTCACCAGGGCTTCGAGACGCCCGTAGTCGATCTCCACGCTGGAGCGCAGCAACAGATCCTCGACGGCGACCACGGTCAACCGCGGCGCATCTCCGCTTTCCAGCGACGGCAGTCGGCTGACGATCAGCCCGAGCCGGCGCGCCCGCATCAGTATGGCTTCCGGGTGCGACTCAGGGTCGAAAGCCGACGGCGTCATGACCACGCGCGTGATCGGTTTCTCGCGCCTGGCAAAGTCGCGGATGATATCCTCGATGTCGTCGACCCCGCCCAGCACTGGGATGTTACGAATCGACTGCCCACGATCCGCCATCGACGGCGACAATACGCCGACCGGCCAAAGCTGCTTGACCGCACCACTTTCGATCCCGCGCAACAGGATCTCCGCGTCCGCCGCTCGCCCTATCAACAAGGTCGGCGACGCCCCCCCGGTGCGGGCGTGGCGGCGCACCCGGGTGTAGCGAAAATACCGGTAGGCAAAGCGCAACGCGCTCAGGAAAAAAACCTCAAGGAACCAATAGAGGACGATCGTCACCTTGCCGAAGAAGAACGTGCCATGAACGTTCGGCGCCACGAAAACATAGTCCAGCACGAGCAGTCCGATCGTCAGGACCGTGGCTGCGCGTAAAATATTCAACGCGTCCGGTAACGAAATGAAGCGCCATTTGGTGGTGGTGAGGTTGCAAACGTAACACACCACCACGCTGAACGCGATGAAAAATGGCAGGACGTGCAGCAGAAGCGGCACGCGATCGAAGAAGTTCTCACCACCCTCGAAGCGCAGATAGAAGGCGGCAAGCACCGCGAACGTGGTCGCGAGCGCATCGTGCGCTGCAATCAATGCGTTGCGCGAAGTCAGGCTTGAGAGACGCATCATTTTGCCGACCGGTAGCGAAAGATACCCCGGCTATGCCGTCGCAGGGGCGGTGATAGCTGATCCGCTGTATGCATACCAGCCGTCATGGTTTAACGGAAAATTCCGGGGCCAGATGCGGCCTCGGGCGAGCGCTTGTTCTGCAGCATTCCGCCGGCGACGCCCACGCCCACGATGTACATCCACCCCTCGTGGAAATCGAAGATGTGAGAATTGAACAACGAGGTAAAAATATTCTGCGTCACAACCATAAATCCGATCCAGGCCACCAGCCCGTCGCCGCGAAAGAGCAACAGGTGAAACCACCACATCGCGTATAGCACGGCGACCCCTATCACACCCCACTGAACTGCGACATTGAGCGTTTGATTGTGCGGATTTCCAACGACCTGGCCGCCGGCGAGGACTTTGGGACCGATCGCAGCCTGTTCGAATAGTCCTCGCGTCGAACCGGTACCGTGTCCGGAGATCGGCGCCTCGGCAAAGAACCGCAGCGACTTCCTCCAGAATTCCAGTCGCAAGCCGATCGACGTCGGCTCATCTCGCTCCATGTAGATATCGTAATCCCTTCGGAAGGTCTCGGTGGTCCATTGCAGCTGCGGCGAAGCCGCCCACGCCAACGTCGCCAGTCCGACCGCCACGCAGAATATGATGACATTGGTGCGCCACTTCAGGTGCAGCAACGCGAATATCACCATCATGATCGGCATTGTGACCAGCGCCGTCCGCGAAACGATGACGAAAGCCATATTGATGACGAAACTAAGCGATACCATAAGCAGCAAAATTGCCAGCAGGATTCTCTTCGCCCGCAGCAGGGTGACGATCGGGTAAGCCAGCGCCACGGCGCACAGGGCGAATTCCTGGCTCTGATCGATATAGTTTTTGACCGGGACACCATATTCGGCTCCGGATTTGAGTGCGAGCATGGGATGGAACGCAACGATCCACGACATTGCCATCAGCAGGATGCAGGACAACAGAAAGGCGGCAAATACCCACATGCCGCGCGCCGAACGTTCGTAGTGATAAAAAAGCGCCGGCAGCACCAGCAGCTTTGCGGTCGGACTGACGGCATAAAGACGTGCGCCCCAGGACGCGTCCGACCACAGCGTTCCCGCAAGGGCCAGCACAAACAGCGCAATCGGGAGGGCGCAAATCGGGCGCTTCAGCGACGCCACGAAGGTCCTCGGATCGAGCGCCGGCACGGTCGTGATGAGCCAAGCGACCGCGAAGATAGCGACCAGCGACGTCGACCACGGCAGCGAGAGCGCGATCAGAACCGCGAAAATATCCGCGGTCCTCGCCCAGGCCAGCGGGTCGCGCCAAAGCGGCTGAGCCGGGCTTGCCGATGATGTTGCCACGCCAACGTTCACGCCTGGCCCCCACGCGCGCGATTGACCAGCGATGTCGTACTGAAGCCGGGCAAGACGTCGACCAGCCGCACCTCGCCGCCGCCGGCTTCGACGATCTCGTGGCCAACGACCTGCTCGCGGGTATAGTCGCCGCCCTTCACCAGTACGCTCGGCTTGATCTGCGTGATCAACTCGATTGGGGTATCTTCCTCGAACAGGATGACAAGATCCACCGCCTCCAGCGCCGCCAGCACTTCTGAGCGCGCGCGCTCGTGCTGCACCGGGCGGCCTTCGCCCTTCAGCCGCCGCACCGAGGCGTCGCTGTTCAAGCCAACGATCAGGCGGTCGCACGCGCCACGCGCCGCGGTCAACAACTTGACGTGCCCGGGGTGCAGAATATCGAAACAGCCATTGGTAAACCCGATCCTCAAGCCCTGCTTTCGCCAACCCAGAAGATGTGCGTCGAGTTCCTGGCCGGTCCCGATGATCTTTTCCTCAGCCGCAAGATATGCGTGCGGCAAAATTTTTCGCCGCAATTCCGCCGACGTCACAATGGCCGCGCCTTTCTTGCTGACCGCGACCGCCGCCGCCGCATTCGCCATCCGCACGGCAGCCTCCCAATCCCCGCCCGCCGCAAGCGCCAACGCCAGCACCGCGGCGACGGTGTCGCCCGCGCCAGAGAGATCGCGGACCTTGACCGGATGGCCTGGCACATGAATGACTTCGCCGCTACGCGGCACCAGGGTCATGCCGTGTTCGCTCTGCGTCACCAGCACGGCTTCGCAGTCCGCCAGCTGCATCACGTCCTGCGCCGCATCGGCAATGCTTTCTTCGCTATCGGCACGGCTGCGGGTCGCTTCGGCGAATTCCTTGCGATTGGGCTTGAGCAACGTGGCGCCGCGATAGATCGCGAAATTGGCGCTCTTGGGATCGACGATCACGCGCTTGCCCAGCTTGCGCGCGGCGTCGATGACGTTGCGGATCACCCGGGCCGTCAGCACGCCCTTGGCATAGTCGGACAGCAACACGATATCGACGCGCGGCAGCAACGGCAGAATGGCGTCGATCAGTTTCTGCTCGATATCGGCTGAGGCCGGCGCGGCCAGTTCCCAGTCCGCGCGCAGCATATGGGTGGAGAAATGCTCGGACACGAAACGCACCTTTCGCGTCGTCGGCCGGCTGGAATCGCACACCAGTACGCTTTCGATCCGGTCTTCCTGCGCCAGCTCCGCCATCAAGGTCCTGCCGGCATCGTCCTCGCCGATCAGACCGACGAAGATGCAGCGCGCGCCGAGCGAAGCGATATTGCGCGCGACGTTGCCGGCGCCGCCGATATCGGTCTCACTGCGCTGGACGGCAATGACCGGTGCGGGGGCTTCCGGCGAAATTCGCGACACCTCGCCATAGACGAATTCGTCGAGCATGAGGTCGCCGATACAGAGCACGGTCTGGCGGGTAATCGCATGCGACAGGGCATCAAAATCGAACATCGGAACTCGCACTCTGTTGCACCGTCAGCGGAAACGATCGCCGGAATCAAGGAAATCCTTGACGTAGGTCTCAACCGCGGCCTCCAGCGCCGTGAAGCCGCCGTTATAGCCCGCGCGCTGCAGCCGAACGACATCGCTTTGGGTAAAATACTGGTAGCTGCCGCGGATCGGCTCGGGCATATCGACATACTCGATATTCGGCATGGTGCCGAGCGTGGCATAGGCCGAGAGTATCAGGTCCCTGAAGCTGCGCGCGTTGCCGGTCCCGACGTTGAAGATGCCGCTGACCGACGGCGTCGCCAACAGCCACATCATAACCCGCACCACATCTTCGACATAGATGAAGTCGCGCCTCTGATCGCCGTCGGCGATGCCCTCGCGATGGGACTTGAACAGCTGCACGGCGCGGCCAGCCTTGATATCATCGAAGCGCCGCGCCAGCACGCTCATCATCGGGCCCTTGTGATATTCATTGGGGCCGAACACGTTGAAAAACTTCAAGCCCACCCATTGCGGCGGCAGCCTGTCACCCCGGGCGGCGCGCTCGGCGACCGCCATGTCGAACAGATGCTTGCTCCAGCCGTACAAATTCATCGGCCGCAGCGTCTTCAGCGCGGCCATCGACGGATCGTCGCGAAAGCCCTGCGCGCCATCGCCATAGGTCGATGCTGATGAGGCGTAGATCAAAGGCGTGGCATGGGCCGTGCACCAGTCGAGCAGCCGCATCGAGAGGCGGAAATTGGTCTCGATCACCAGATCGCCATCGGTCGCCGTGGTCTCCGAAACAGCGCCGAGATGGATGACGGCGTCGAGCCGGCGGCCATTCAGCCAGGCGAACAAATCCGCCGGCGGCACGATGTCTGCGAGCTGGCGCTTGGCGAGATTGCGCCACTTGCCGTCATGGCCCAGCACATCGCTCACCGCCACGTCCGCGCGGCCCGAATCATTGAGCGCGGCCACGACGTTCGACCCGATAAAACCGGCGCCACCGGTCACCAGCAACATGACATGCCCCGCCCTGATTGTGCACCGCCAGCTTTGCCCCAGTCCCGCCCGGCAGGCAACTTGGGCAATCGGCCGTGGCGAAGATGGTCAGGCGCCACCGGCGTGCCTTTACCTCCCGCAAGGGAGCAGTTACCGAGAGGCCGGCATTCTACCGGCATCAAATCTCTAAATAATGAATATAGATTCACAAGAAAGCGTAGTGATTGAGGACCGGGATAACACCCGGCCGATCCTTGTGGTCCCCTATATGTGGATCGGCGATTTCGTGCGTGGACATACCGTGGTGCGGGTTCTGAAGCAACGCTGGCCGAACCGGCCGATCGATCTGCTTACCACCTCCCAATGCGCTCCGCTGGTCGATTACATGCCTGGGGTGCGCTCCGGGATCGTCTGGGACCTGCCGCGCGGCCGGCTTGCGGTGGCCAGGCAATGGGGTCTGGCGGCCCGGCTGCGGGCCCGGAACTACGGCACCGCGTTGATCCTGCCCCGCACCTGGAAATCGGCGATTGCGCCGGCGCTGGCCGGCATTCCGGAGCGGGTGGGCTTTGTCGGGGAAGCCAGGTTCGGATTGATCAACCGATGGCGCTGGGGCGAGAAGGCCCTGCCCCGCTTCATCGACAAGAACGCCGCGCTGGCGTTGCCCGAGGGCGCGGCATTGCCACCGGAATGGCCGGTGCCGCAGCTCGTTGTTGCTGCCGGCGAGGCTGACCGCTGGCGGCAAGCCAATGGACTGGGCACCGGCCCCGCTGTGGCGCTGGCACCGGGATCGGTCGGCGCGTCCAAGCGCTGGACCTATTACCCGGAAGCGGCACGGCTTCTGGCCCAACAGGGGCTGGACGTATGGGTGGTCGGCGGTCCCGGCGAAAAGGCGCTGGCGGCAGAGATTGTGGCGGCAGGCGGACCGCGCATCCGCGACCTCACCGGTACCGATCTGCGCAACGGAATTCTGGCGATGGCGGCAGCCGATGTCGCGATCTCGAATGATTCCGGTCTGATGCATATCGCCGCTGCCCTGGCGACCCCGACAATGGGTATTTTCGGCCCCACCAGCCCCTATCACTGGGCGCCCCTAAACGGCCTTGCGGCGACGGTACAAACCAACACCACGGTGCCCTGCCAGCCCTGCCATCGTCCGGTTTGTACCATGAACGAGCATCGCTGCATGCGCGACATTCCCGCATCCGACGTGGTTGCCATAGCAGGGCGGCTGCTGAAGGAGACCAAAACTTCGCCGACGAGGCCCACAACAAGATGAGTGCCATGGATTCCGCCCGCTTCGTGCAAAGACCAGCCGCGTTCCTCGACCGCGACGGCGTCGTCAACTATGACGACGGCTTTCTGGGCACCAAAGACCGAATTCGCTGGATGCCCAACGCGGCAAAGGCGATCCGCCGCCTCAACAAGGCCGGATATCTGGTGTTCTTCTTCACTAATCAATCGGGCGTCGCGCGCGGTTTCTTTACCGAGGACGAACTGCACGCGCTGCACCATTGGATGCGCGCGGAACTCGCCGCCGAGGGTGCGGTCATCGACGACATCAGATATTGCCCGCATCACCCCGCCGGGTCGGTTGCCGGCTATCTCGAAGACCACCATTGGCGCAAGCCCCGTCCCGGCATGATCCTCGATCTGATGCAACACTGGCCGGTACGGCACGACGGCAGTTTTGTGATCGGCGACCGCGCATCCGACATTGAGGCTGCACAAGCGGCCGGCTTGCCGGGCTATCTGTTCGCAGGCGGCGACCTCGACGCCTTTGTCGCGGATATCTTGACGCAAACGGGCGCGAAGTGACTCAGCCCCCTTCCCGACGTCGACCCGCGCGAGCGGAAGGAATAGACAGGTTACGATAGACCTCTGCGATGCGGCTGGCCTCGACATCGAGGCTGAATTGCGCCAGTACCCGCGCCCGCGCCCGGGCACCCATCGCCGCGCTCGACGCCGGATCGCGCATCAGCGGCTCCAGCGCGGCCACCAGCGCTTCAACGTCTCCCGGCGGCGTCAGCACCCCGGTGACGCCGTCCTCGACCACAAGCTCGGCGGCGCCCGCCCGCGACGCCACCAGCGCGGCGCCCACCGACATCGCCTCGATCAGCGTCAATCCAAAACCCTCGTTGCGCGAGGTAAAGGCGTAGATCGTCAGCCGCTGGTACCAGCGCTGCACGTCCTCGATCGGCAGTTCACCCGTGATGACGATGCGCGATGGCAGACCGGCGGCCGCGATGCACTTTTTCAGATCATTGGCAAAGGCGGTCTGCTCGAGCGCAACGGCGCCGACGATCACGGCGGTGAAATCGGGATAGCGCGGCAGCAGCCTGCACATTGCCTCCACAAATACATCGGTGCCTTTTTGCGCCCGCACCCGGCCGAAGCAGCCGATCGCGTAGCGCCCCGGCAGTCCGGCTTCCGCGAATGCCGCGTCGCGATCGGCTGCCGGCGCGTAGCGATCGGCATCGACGCCATGCGGAATGACGGTCGCCTCGCGTCTGAGAAACGACGCCGAGATGTCGCTGGTCGCAATGATCGCATCCATCCGGTTGATCAGCCACCGGGTGATCCAGGTGTGGTGCCGCTGCGCCGCCGAGGTGAAAACCAATTTCAACGGCCAGCCGAGCCATCGCAGCAACACGCCCACGATCATTTCGTTGTTGCGCCGCGCGTGCCAGATCAGCGGCGTGCGGCGGCGCCATAATTTCGCGATATCGGCGATTGCAAGCTGCCCGATGCCATCGGGCGCGCCGGGGCCAAGCCAGCCTGCGCGAAACAACTTTGCCAGCCTCGGCGCCACCATGCGGTTGGTCGCGGTAACGCCCGAATAGCGCCTGTGCAGATTCGGCACGATCAGCTGCAATTTATCCGCGGAATTGTTCTCGATTCCCAAGTCAGGCTCCGTTCCGGGCATTCCCTATACGCAACATTAAGCATAGTGGCCAGTTCGCCGGCGCTGAAACCCCCTCTTCACCGCAGCCCGGGTAGCATCGCTGGCAGGGCACGGGCGGCAGGAGTGAGAGCCGGTCGTTCCGGGAAAATGCGCCGGCTGGTCCGGTGATCGCCCCAAACCAATGCAGGTGCGCATGATCCTTCGCCAAGCCATTCACACTTTGGCGATCATGCGTTGGTAGATGGGTGAGCTCATGACTGTGCTTGTCACCGGCGGCGCCGGCTACGTCGGAAGTCACATGGTTCATGCGCTGGCGGAAGCCGGCGAAAGCGTGGTTGTGATCGACAACCTGTCGACCGGCTTTTCGGCGTTCCTGCCCGAAGGCGTGCCGCTGTTCATCGGCGATGCGGCCGATGAGAATCTGGTTGAGGGGGTGATCGCGGCACACGGCGTCGAAAGCATCGTTCATTTCGCGGGCTCGGTGGTGGTACCGGATTCGATGCGCGATCCGCTCGCCTATTACCGCAACAACACCATGACGACGCGCAATCTGCTCAGCGCCGCGGTGAAATGCGGTGTCAACCGCTTCATTTTCTCATCGACCGCCGCGGTGTACGGCAATCCGGATCAGGTGCCGGTTCCCGAACATGCGCCGACCCGGCCGCTGTCGCCTTACGGCTCCTCGAAGCTGATGACCGAAATCATGCTGCATGACGTCGCCCTGGCGCACGGCATGAACTATGTCGCGCTGCGCTACTTCAATGTCGCGGGCGCCGATCCGCAGGCTCGCATCGGACTTGCCACCAAAGGCGCGACACATCTTCTGAAAATCGCCGTCGAGGCGGCAATCGGGCAGCGCGCCAAGATCGACGTATTCGGAACCGACTATCCGACGCCGGACGGCAGCTGCATCCGCGACTTCATCCACGTCAGCGATCTGGCGCAGGCGCATCGCGCGGCACTGTCCTACCTGCGCGGTGGCGGCGCCTCGGTGACGCTGAATTGCGGCTATGGCCGCGGCTACTCCGTGCTCGAAGCCATCGAGGCGGTACGACGCGTTTCCGGGCGCAATTTCGCGGTTCAACATACCGCGCGCAGGCCCGGCGATATCATGACCATGATCGCAGACACCAGCCGGATCCGCAGCGTCCTGGGGTGGACGCCGCAATATGACGACCTGGAGACCATTGCCGCGCACGCGCTGGCGTGGGAACAGAAACTGTCCCGCGAGCGTAACGGCGAGCCGCGGCACGCGGCATCGGCCTGAAATCTCGTTCCGCGCAAGCCCTGATTTGGCTTGAAAAATCCTGCCATAGCGGGCACTAGAGCCCTTGGATTTCCACTGTCGTTTCGAATCCGAATGCGCTCGACAACGCGCAAGCCGGGTCCAGCGAACTTTAGGATTCGGGCCACGGGCTAACCCAGACGCGCGGGCGGACACCCGGCGCCGTCGATGGAACGCGGATGACTGAGCTTCCCAAGAAAATCACCGACGATCCCTATGGCGCGGCGGTCCTGATCCGCCGCCTGGTGATGGAGCAGGGAGCCGCCTATTGGCGGCGCTATCTGCTCGCATTCGCGCTGATGGCGGTCTCGGCGGCGACCACCGCCGGCTCAGCCTATCTGCTCGGCGAGGTCATCAACCAGGCCTATGTCGACAAGAACGTCCGTGGCATCGCGATCCTATCGGGGGTCACCATCGTGATCTTCATGCTCAAGGGTGCGGCGACCTACGGACATTCGGTGATCCTGTCGCAGATCAGCAACGCGATCCTGGCCAACAACCAGCGCCGGCTGTTCGCCAAGCTGATGAGCGAAAGCGTCGCGTTCTTCTCGGAGCGGCATTCGTCGGAATTTCTCGCCCGCCTGACCTCGGGGGCGAATTCGGTCACCCAGGTGCTCAGCCTTCTGATCAACGCGGTGGGACGCGACCTGCTGTCGCTGATCGCCCTTGTCTTCGTCATGCTGATGCAGGACCCCTATATGGCGCTGCTCGGCTTCCTGGTGGCGCCGCCGGCGATGCTGGTGCTTCGCAAACTGGTGAAACGGATCAAGGGCCTCGCACACAACCAGTTCACCGGCACCGCCGATATTCTGGAAACCATGCAGGAATCGCTGCAGGGGATTCGCACCGTCAAGGCGTTCACGCTCGAACAGACCATGCGCGACCGCATCGACGCCAGCATCGCCGAGGTCGAACTCAATGCCAACAAGATGGCGCGGGTCTCCAACCGCGCCAGCCCGTTGATGGAAACACTGGGCGGTTTCGCCATCGCGGGCGGGCTGATGTATGGAGGCTATCGTGTCGTCGCCATGGGCGCGACGCCAGGCCAGTTCTTTTCGTTCCTGACCGCATTTCTGCTCGCCTATGAGCCGGCCAAGCGGCTGGCGCGGCTCAATATCGAGCTCAACAGCAGCCTGATCGGTGCGCGCAAGCTGTTGGAGATTGTCGACAGCCCGGCCAGCGAGCCCGCCGATGACGACAAGCCGGCGTTGCAACTGACTGATGCGCGGGTCGAGTTGCGCGACGTGACTTTCGGTTACCGTCCGAACGAGCCGGTGCTCAACCGCATGAGCTTTGTCGCTGAGCCCGGAAAGGTCACCGCGCTGGTCGGCCCCTCCGGCGGCGGCAAATCGACGGTGCTGGCGCTGCTGCTGCGGCTCTATGACGTCACCGACGGTGAGATCCTGATTGACGGACAGGCCATCTCGGGGGTGTCGCGCAACTCGCTGCGGCATCAGACCGGCTACGTCGGCCAGGACGTCTATCTGTTCCGCGACACCATCCGCGAGAACATCGCGTTCGGCAAGGTCGGCGCCAGCGAAGCCGAGATCATCGCCGCCGCCAAGGCCGCCTGCGCACACGAATTCATCATGGGCTTTCCGCTCGGTTACGATACGCCGGTCGGCGAGCATGGCGCGCAATTGTCCGGTGGCCAGCGTCAGCGCGTCGCCGTTGCCCGCGCGCTGGTGAAAAACGCACCGATTATCCTGCTCGACGAAGCCACCGCGGCACTCGATTCGGAATCCGAAAAGCTGGTGCAGGAAGCGATCGAACATCTGTGCCAGAACCGCACCACCATCGTCATCGCCCATCGCCTGCACACCATCATGCATGCCGACGCCATCCTGGTGGTCGAAGGCGGCGAGATCGTCGAGCGCGGGCGGCACGACGATCTGTTGCGCCGCGGCGGGCGTTATGCCTCGTTCTTCCGCCTGCAGCATCGTGAAGCCGGCCCCTTAACGCTGGCCCCGGTCAGCGCAACCGCGTAAAGCTACCACCGAGTTTTTGGACCATAAACCCTGCCGAGATCCTTCATGAACGCCACATCCTTTGTCATCCCAGCCCTGCCGCAGCCTTCGATCGCCGTCGCCGGCGACACCAAATCATTTCCGGTTCGCCGCATCTGGTGCGTCGGGCGCAACTATCTTGAGCACATCAGAGAGATGGGCAATGACGAGCGCGCGCCGCCGTTTTTCTTCGCCAAACACGCCGACATGATCGAGCCGGACGGCGCCACCGTCCCCTACCCGCCGCTGACCAAGGATCTGCACCACGAGGTCGAATTGATCGTGGCCATGAAGAGCGGCGGCCTCAACATTGCGGCCGACAAGGCGCTCGACCACGTCTACGGATATGCTGTTGGCATCGACCTCACGCGCCGCGATCTGCAGCAGGCTTCCCGCAAGAAGGAGCAGCCCTGGGAAATCGGCAAATCGTTCGACCATTCGGCGCCCTGCGGCGCGTTGCAGCCGGCCTCGAAAATCGGCCATCCGGCGAAGGGAAGGATCTGGCTGTCGGTCAACGGCACCGAACGGCAGAAGGGCGATCTTTCCGAATTGATCTGGAGCGTGCCGGAAATCATCGCGAAACTGTCGGCGCAGGTCGCGCTCGGCGCCGGCGACATCATCATGACGGGAACGCCGGCCGGGGTGGCGGCCCTGACGCCGGGCGACAAGATCGAATGCGGGATCGATGGCGTCGGCACCCTGAAGGTCAGCATCGGCAAGCCGGAATAAGCGCCTGACTATCACCGCTTAATCGAGGCCCCGAACCCGATTCGGGGCCTTTTTTGCGTCGCCAGCCGTTCGGGCAGAAACCGGCGGGTTTGCTCACCGCGAACCGGCCTCGGCGACAAAGGCCTCCGGCAGCGCATCGCACCGCTTCTCAGCAGGCAGCCACGCCCGTCCAACAAGAGTATCGAGGTACCGCCTCTGACGGCAATATATTCTGCAGGAGGCCGCCCGCGTCGCCCGGCCTCAGCCCCGCGCCAGTGCCTGCAGACCCTTGAAGGTCAGGCGCTTGGGGTCCTTCACGCCGGCCAGATAGAGCTTGCGGATGAAGGCGGTCACCTGCTCGCGGTCGCAGTCGGTCAGCGCTACCACGGCATCGACGGCAATTCTCTGGGCGTCCATGGGCTTCCTCGTGCTGTCGGCAGCTTCGGCCGCCTCAGCGTAGGGGTCGTCGATTAATACGACGTTAACCGTTTCGGGAAGATGGACGATTCGCTGCAATCCGCGAATACGTGAAACACCGCATAGCGGTGACTCTGGGTGACTCTGAAGGGGCTGCCCGGTCCACGCGCGGCCCCTCAGACCGACATGTCGGTGATCAGCCCGGTGCGCTGCTGGCCGCTGTTCTGGGTCTGTTGTTTGATCAATTCCCGAACCTTGTCCATCACCTTCTCCTGGTCGGCGGGACTCATCGCCTTGAACTGGTCTTCGGTAATGCCGAGCTGGTTCAGCATCTCGGCCTGCAGACGCTGCGCGGGCGTCATGTTGGCGTATTCGAGGAACTTCTGCGCCGCCGTCTCCGCGGGCTTGGCGGTAAGGCTTGTGGCAGCGCTTGCCGACTTCGACGGAGCCGCGGAAGGCGTCGGCGAAGCGGCGAAGGAGGCTGGAAATGAAACCGGCATCACACTCTCCGAACTGGTTTCCGGAGTCGAGCAAAGCCCATGCCATGCGAGCGAAGACGATAAAATGTTGATTTGTATCGAAAACTTGCTGGTCGATATCGGAATGTGTCTGCATCGAACCCGGCAACCATTGCCTGATATCGCGCGGGGGGTGGAAAAAACTGCCGGCAGCCGCGGTCACGAATACCGCATCACACCGTCATCGACCTTGCCGAAGCGCAGACTGACGATGTCGAGCGCGTAGTTTTGATAGAGCCGCCATGGCCGCTTCGATCCCTGCTTCGGCATCTTCGCCACCGAGCGCTGCACATAGCCGGACGTGAAATCCAGCGACGGCAATTCGGTGATGGTCGGGTCGACATTGTGCGGCACGCATTGTTTGTAGCCATGCCGGTCCATGTAATTGATCAGGCGACAGACATATTCGCAGGTCAGGTCGCATTTCAGCGTCCATGAGGCGTTGGTGTAGCCGAACGCGGACGCCAGATTGGGCACATCCGAATACATCATGCCCTTGTAGTTCAGGGCTCGCGCGAAATCGATCACGCGGCCGTCGACGCTGACCTCGAGGCCGCCTAGCACCTGCAGATTGAGGCCGGTGGCGGTAACGATGATGTCGGCGTCGAGCTCGCTGCCGTCCTTCAGCCGGATGCCTTTTTCAGTGAGGGTCTCGATCTGGCTGGTAACCACCGAGGCACGGCCCTGCTTGATCGCCTTGAACAAATCGCCGTCGGGCACCAGGCAGAGCCGCTGCTCCCACGGATTGTAGCGCGGGGTGAAATGGGTGCCGATGTCATAGTCGGGTCCGAGCGCGAGTCTGACGCCGCCGAGGATGAGTTGCCTGGCGCGTGCCGGGTCGCGCCGGCACAGCCGGAAGAAATACATCCCCCACAGCACGTTGCGCCAGCGGATCAGCTGATAGGCGAGTTTTGCAGGCAGCCGTGCACGCAATTTGTTGGCAACCGGGTCCTGCGCGGGACGGGAGACCACATAGGTCGGCGAGCGCTGCAGCATGGTGACGTGCCTGGCCTGCTTCGCCAGCTCCGGCACCAGCGTCACGGCGGTGGCGCCGGAGCCGATCACCACGACGCGCTTGCCGGCGTAGTCGATGTCTTCGGTCCATTTCTGCGGATGCACGATGCGGCCAGCGAAATCCGCAGCACCCGGAAACTCCGGAGAATAGCCTTCCTCGTATTTGTAATAGCCCGAGCACATGAAAAGGAAATTGCAGGTGAAGCGCACAACCTCTTTAACGCCCTCGCCCGCCCCGCGCTCGACCTCTACCGTCCAGCGCGCCTGCTGCGACGACCATGACGCGCGCTTGACCCGGTGATGGAAGCGGATTTTCTTGTCGATGCCGTACTCGGCCGCGGTCTCGCGTACGTAGTTCAATATCCGCGGCCCGTCCGCGATCGCCTTGGCCTCAAGCCATGGCTTGAACGAGTAGCCCAGCGTGAACATGTCGCTGTCGGAGCGGATGCCGGGATAGCGGAACAGGTCCCAGGTGCCGCCAATGCAGTCGCGGCCCTCGAGAATGGCGTAGCTCTTGCCGGGGCAATTGGCCTGCAGGTGATAGCCCGCGCCGATGCCGGACAACCCGGCACCGACGATCAGCACGTCGAAATGTTGGTCTGCTGCAGTTGGTTCCATGATTTGATTAGCGCCCAAGCCGAGGGGAAATCAACAGGCAAACCGCCGCGCCCGGGGGACAGGACGGCGAGGCTCGGCGACCATCGGAGACAACGAAACGCCGGCCATTTGGCCGGCGTTTCTGTCATTCTCGAGCGATCGACGTGGTCGCATCAATACCGGTAATGATCCGGCTTGAACGGGCCTTCCGGCTTGACGCCGATATAGTCGGCCTGGTCCGGCCGCAGTGTTGTCAGTTTGACGCCGATCTTGGCGAGATGCAGCCGCGCCACCTTTTCGTCGAGCGATTTGGGCAGCACATAGACCTTCTTATCGTACTTGCCGCCCTTGTTGTTGGCGAACAGTTCGATCTGCGCCAGCGTCTGGTTGGTGAAGGACGCCGACATCACGAAGCTCGGATGGCCCATGGCGTTGCCGAGGTTCACCAGGCGGCCTTCCGACAGCAGGATCATCCGCTTGCCGTCAGCGAACGTGATTTCGTCGACCTGCGGCTTGATGTTGTTCCACTTCAGGTTCTTCAGGCCAGCGATCTGGATCTCGTTGTCGAAGTGGCCGATGTTGCAGACGATGGCGCGGTCCTTCATCGCGCGCATATGCTCGATGGTGATGATGTCCTTGTTGCCGGTGGCGGTGACGAAGATGTCGGCGCGCGGGGCTGCCTCTTCCATGGTGACGACTTCATAGCCTTCCATCGCCGCCTGCAGCGCGCAGATCGGATCGACTTCCGACACCAGCACACGGCAGCCGGCCTGGCGCAGCGACGCCGCCGAACCCTTGCCGACGTCGCCAAAACCCGCGACCATCGCCACCTTGCCGGACATCATCACGTCGGTGCCGCGGCGGATGCCGTCGACCAGCGATTCGCGGCAGCCATAGAGATTGTCGAATTTTGATTTTGTCACGCTGTCGTTGACGTTGATCGCCGGGAACAGCAGCTTGCCTTCCTTCTCCATGGTATAGAGCCGGTGCACGCCGGTGGTGGTCTCTTCGGAAACGCCCTTGATGTTCTTGGCGATCTCGGCGAACCAGCCCTTCGGCTTTTCCTTCAGCAAGCGTTTGATCAGCGCGAAGAAGACCTGCTCTTCGTCGCTATTGTGCTGGTCCAGGAAGATCGTGTCGCCGTTCTCGGCGCGCAGGCCGTGATGCACGAGCATGGTGGCGTCGCCGCCGTCGTCGAGGATCATGTTGGGAGTGCCGCCGCCATGCCACTCGAACAGTTTGGCAGTGTAGTCCCAGTATTCGGTGAGGCTTTCGCCCTTCACCGCAAACACCGGAATGCCGGCGGCGGCGATCGCAGCGGCGGCATGATCCTGGGTCGAATAGATGTTGCAGGAGACCCAGCGGATGTCGGCGCCGAGGGCGGCCAGCGTCTCGATCAGCACCGCGGTCTGGATCGTCATGTGCAGTGAGCCGGCAATGCGCGCGCCCTTGAGCGGCTGCGTCGGGCCGTATTCCTCCCGCGTCGCCATCAGCCCTGGCATCTCGGTCTCGGCCAGCGAGATTTCCTTGCGGCCGAATTCGGCCAGCGAGATGTCCTTGACGATGTAGTCGGTGAAGGCAGGCTTTTTGGCGGTGGCGGTCATGGCATGGGTTCCTGAACGGATGAATTCGGACACATTGATACGAAACGAAACGGGACGCTTTGTGGCGCTCTTGCTCTAGAGCCCGCGAATGCCGGGTTAGTGGCAAACGCAGTGCGCCCTGCTCCACTGGCCCGGCTCAGGCGCACAGCTGCGCTGCCGGGCTCACGACCTCTCCCCGTAAGGAACCGGGAGAGGTGAAAAATCACACCGCGCGCTTCAGCGCCTCGGCAAGGTCGGTTTTTTCCCACGAGAAGCCGCCATCGGCATCCGGCGTGCGACCGAAATGCCCGTAGGACGAGGTCCGTGCGTAGATCGGCTTGTTGAGATCGAGATGCTTGCGGATACCGCGCGGCGTCAGGTCCATCGCCTCGGCGACCGCGGCCTCGAGCTTTTCCTCGGGCACGTTTCCGGTGCCATGGGTGTCGATATAGATCGACAGCGGCCGGGCCACGCCAATGGCGTAGGCGAGCTGCAGGGTGCAACGGCCGGCAAGGCCGGCGGCCACGATATTCTTGGCGAGATAGCGCGCGGCGTAGGCCGCGGAGCGGTCGACCTTGGTCGGGTCTTTGCCTGAGAACGCGCCGCCGCCATGCGGCGCCGCGCCGCCATAGGTGTCGACGATGATCTTGCGGCCGGTGAGGCCGGAGTCGCCGTCGGGACCGCCGATGTAGAATTTTCCGGTCGGATTGATGTGCCAGATGGTCTTGCCATTGATCCAGCCCTGCGGCAACGCTTCGCGGACATAGGGTTCGACCCGTTCGCGAACCTGGTCTGAGGTCATGTCCTCGACCAGATGCTGATGCGAGACCACGATCTCGCGCACCCCGACCGGCTTGCCGTTCTCATACTGCACGGTAACCTGGCTCTTGGAGTCCGGGCCCAGCACCTTCTCCTTGCCGGAGTGGCGGGCTTCGGAGATCAGCCGCAGAATCTTGTGGGCATAGAAGATCGGCGCCGGCATCAGATCCACCGTTTCATTGGTGGCGTAGCCGAACATGATGCCCTGGTCGCCGGCGCCCTCTTCCTTGTTGGTGCCTGGCTGCAGGGCATCGACGCCCTGCGCAATGTCGGCGGATTGCGGATGCAGCAGGATTTCGATGTCGCAGGTTTTCCAGTGGAAACCCGGCTGCTCGTAGCCGATGTCCTTGATCGCGGCGCGAACCACGCTCTCGATCTGGTCGTTGGTGACGGATTTGGGCCCGCGGGTCTCGCCGGCGATCACCACCTTGTTGGTGGTGGCCAGCGTTTCACAGGCGGCGCGGATCGCCCAGGGGTCGATTCCGGCTTTCGGACCTTCACGGAAGAACAGATCAACAATCTCGTCGGAAATCCGGTCGCAAACCTTGTCCGGATGGCCTTCGGAAACCGACTCTGAGGTGAACAGATAAGACGCGCGCATCAACCAACCCCTTTTCCGCCAGACCGCGGCGGCTGTTTCGAAATATGTCCTGAGATGTCAGTCGCGACGGCGCGAGATGACGTAGGATTCGTCGTAGAACCAGAGCCCGTTATGCTTGCGCAGAACCTCCCTGGCGGCATCGAGATAACGGCCGTTCTGGGTTATTTCCGTCAATCGGTCGTCCTCGATCTGGGCGACATACACTGCCGCGTTCCAAGCTGCAAAGGCCGTCGAGGTTCCGATCGAGCCGGTGACCTCATTGGGCAACGCTTCCATATCATAACGGAAGATCGAACGGTTATCGGCATAGGCGTTAAAGTTAAGATCGCGTGCGGCCGAACCCAGCTCGTATTTCACCGCGCGCAATAGCTCATGACGGCTCACCGCGAAAGGATTTTCTCCTGGCCAGACCGCCTGGATGATTTCAAGCCCGGGGTCCTGCCCGTGGGAGTGAATTCCAATCAAGCGGCCCCCGGCCCGCAGCGCCCGCGCCAACGGTGCGATGATACGTTTGGCGCGAAAATTGACCGAGGATTTGGCCCGATAGGGCTGGGAAGCGATGATCAGGTCGAAATTCGCCTCGGAACGGCCGGCGCGCGGAATGATCGAATCGAGCAAAAAGCGGTGATCCTCCCGATACAGCACGATCGCGACCGGCCGCTCGTAGACCGGCATTCCCGAGCGGGGGCTGACATTGGCGCGCCAGTTCTGTTCCAGAAAAGGTCCCAGTTCGGCGATTTGGGCCTCGAATTCGCCCGAGGAGGCCCCGCGCAGCGCCACCTCGTGCCAGATCATTCCGGCGGCCGCCGCCGGCGAGGCTGGTGTCAGCCAGGGCGCCTCGGCATAATACATGTTGGTCAGAACAAACACGGTCGCCGGATGCTCGAACAGCCGGTCCGGCACTTTGTTAAGCGTCAGCCGGACATCCTCGAGGCTGAGCTCCTTGCCGGCGATGTAGAAGGGCATATGAGGGAAGCGGCCGTGCATCGACCGCATCACCCGCGCCAGCACGGTGCCGTCGCCGACGCCGGCGTCGAACACCCGCAGCGCCGGCGGCCGGGGGTGGATGCTGCCGAGCTCGAGCGCCACCCGCTCCGCGATCACCCGCTTTTCGCTGCAGGTATGGACGAACAGCAGGTATTTCTGCCGATTCTCAAAGAACCGGAAATTGCCCCTGGGATCGCGCTTCTCAGGCGGGACTTCAAGGCCGCGCGGGGCCGGCAGCCCGCCCGGCATCGAGGCGGCGATGTAGGCCTGGATGCGGTCAAGGGTGTCGATGGTGATGCGCTTGCCCTCGCGCAGCCGGTGCACCAGCTTGCCGTCGTTCACTGCAAGGCGTCCGAAGGTCGATTCCGCCATGTCCACTTCGCGGCAATATTCGGAAATCTGGCTCAGGATCTGGTCGTTTTTCATCGGGAGGTATTTTGGAACCTGGATGGGCACGAGCTGGTGGGCAGCGGCGGATGGCGCCGCGTCTTACCACCATCTGCCCACCCCTGGGAATGCAGCGGCTGGCCCGCACCCGCTCCCCGCTTGCGGCAGCCATCGCGATCCGACGGGCCGCGCCACTGCTCGCCCGGCGACTGGCTCAGCCAAGCCATCCATCGGCGTCAGGCGCCGGCACCAAACTTTTCGATGACGGAGGTTTCCCCGCCCCCTCGCAACGGCGAGAAACCTACTTCCCCCACACCTCGTTGGCGACGTCGACGGCGAGCTTCAGCTTGGCCCACTGCTCTTCCTCGGTGAGGATGTTGCCCTCTTCGGTGGACGCGAAGCCGCATTGCGGCGATACCGCGAGCTGATCCAGCGACACGAATTTGCTGGCTTCCTCCAGCCGCCGCTTGATGTCGTCCTTGTTCTCGAGCTGGCCGGTCTTCGAGGTGATGACGCCGACCACCACGATCTTGTTGCCTTTCGGCAAATAGCGCAGCGGCTCGAAGCCGCCGGCGCGCTCGGAATCGTATTCGAGGAAATAGCCGTCGTAGTTGGTGGCGGCCAGCATGGTCTCGGCCACCGGCTCGTAGCCGCCGGACGAAATCCAGGTGGAACGGAAATTGCCACGGCAGACATGCGTCGTGATCGTCATGTCGGCCGGCCGCTCGGCGATCGCATAGTTGATGACCCGGGCATAGATCTCCTGCAGGCCCTCGGGATCGTCGCCGCGGTCACGGGCTTTCTTCAATTCGTCCTGCGAACACAGATAGGCCCAGACGGTGTCGTCGAATTGCAGGTAGCGGCAGCCAGCGTCGTAGAACGCCTTGACGGCCTTGCGATAGGTCTTGCCGAGATCCTGGAAAAATCCGTCGAGATCCGGATAAACCTGCTTCGAGATCGCCTTGCGGCCGCCGCGGAAATGCAGCACCGCAGGCGACGGGATCGTCATCTTCGCCATCACATGCGCGGTGTCGGCATGCTTTTTCAGGAAGCGAAAGTGATCCAGCATCGGGTGATCGGCCGGGAAGTCGAGCTTGCCGATCACGCGGATGGCGTCATGCCGGGTCTGGACGCCGGCGAACTGGATGCCCTCGTCGGGGTGGAACAGTTCGCAGCCGGTCAGATCTTTAAGGAAATCGAAATGCCACCACGAACGGCGGAATTCGCCGTCGGTCGCAAGCCTCAAGCCGATCGATGCCTGCTTGTGCACGACCTTCTCGATTTCCATGTCTTCGACCTTGCGCAGGTCGGCGGCCGACATTTCGCCCTTCTCCAGCTTGGCGCGCGCTTCCTTGATGCGCGGCGGCCGCAACAGGCTGCCGACCTCGTCGGCGCGGAAGGGGGCTTTGGTTCGTTGCATGGTGTCACTCCTGCGAAGCATGGTCAGTTCTTACCCGCCACGCCCAAATAGCGTTCGAGTACCGTGGGGTCGGCCTTCAAGGCGGCGCTTGTCGCGTCATGGACGACCGCGCCGCGCTCCAATATCACAACCCGGTCGGCCAGCCCTAGAATCTTTTGCGCATTCTGCTCGACAATGATGGAGCAGGTGCCGCCGGCCCGGGTGATGGTGCCAAGCGCCCCGAGCAGCTCCTCGACGATGATCGGCGCCAGCCCTTCGGTCGGCTCGTCCAGCAGCAGCACCTTCGGATTGAGCGTGAGCGCGCGGCCGATTGCCAGCATCTGCTGCTCGCCGCCGGAGAGCTGATTGCCGAAATTGTTGCGACGCTCTTTCAGCCGCGGAAACATCGCGTAGACTTTTGTCACCGTCCAGGGCCCCGGCTGGGCGACTGCCGTCATATTCTCCTCGACTGTCAGAGAACGAAAAATGTTGCGCTCCTGCGGCACCCAGCCGATGCCGGCCCGGGCCCGCTGGTCCGGCCGCATCGACGTGAGGTCGCGCCCGCCAAGGCTGATGCTGCCGGCAAAACGGTGGGTAACGCCGACGATCGAATTGATCAGCGTGGTCTTGCCGGTGCCATTGCGCCCCAGCAACGCCAGCACCTGGCTCTCCGCCAGGCACAGCGAGATGTCGGGCAATACCACCGCCTCGCCATAGCCGGCGCGGAGATTTTCGATGCGGAGCAGATCAGGCATCGGCCGCCTCGCCAAGATAGACCGCCTTGACCCTGGGATCGCGCGCCACCTGGTCCGGAGGCCCCTCCACCAGCAGCGCGCCGGCGACCAGCACCGAAATCCGGTCGGCGAACGAGAACACCAGATCCATGTCGTGCTCGATCAGGAGCACGGTGACGTCGCGCGGCAATGCCGCGATCGCGGCGAGGATATCGTGGCGCTCGCCCTCGGGAACGCCGGCGGCGGGCTCGTCGAGCAGCAGCACGCGCGGTTTGGCGGCAATGGCGACGGCGATTTCGAGCAGGCGCTGCTTGCCGTAAGGCAACGTCGCGGTCGGTTCGTTCATCACGTCGAGCAGCCGGAACCGGGCCAGATTCTCGGCGATCTCGCCGTTGACGTCATCGCGCGTGCCCATCCGCCGCCACCAGTCGCCGCCGCGGCCGAGCCGTTCCGACACCGCAAGCCCGATGGTCTCGAGCGGCGTCAGATCGGCATAGAGCTGGTTGATCTGGAATGTGCGCGACAACCCGCGCAGCACCCGCGTATGCACCGGCGAATCCGTGATGTCGTGACCTTGCAACAGAATGCGCCCGGCATCGGCCTTCAGTACGCCGGTCAGGAGATTGATGACGGTAGTCTTGCCGGCGCCGTTCGGGCCGATCACGGCATGGCGCGCGCCGGCCTCGATCTGCAGCGAAAGGTCGCGGGTGACCTTGAGGCCGCCGAACTGCTTTTCGAGCCCTCTGGTTTCCAGTGCGAAGCTCATCGCGGCTTGCCCCCGGGAGCCGCTACGATGGCCTTGCGAGCGGTGAACTGGCGGGTGATCAGGTTTGGCACCCACAACGCCCAGCGATGCAGGCGCTGGCGGCCTGCCAGCACGATCACGACCAGCACGAGGCCGATCCAGAATTGCCAGTATTGCGGCGTGATCGACGAAAACACCTCCTGCAGCATCCGGAACACCACCGCTCCGATCAGCCCGCCATAAAGATAGCCGGTGCCGCCGATCACCAGCACCAGCATCAGGTCGGCAGATCTTTCGAATGAGAACACGTCGAGCGAAGCCAACGCCGTGGTCTGGGTGAACAACGCGCCGGCTACTCCGGCATAAAGCGCGGCCAGCGTGTAAACCGCGATCAGGCGCCGGTTGACCGGGATGCCGATCGCCGCGGCGCGCAGCGGGTTGTTGCGGATCGCACGCAGCGACAGGCCGAACGGCGAGTGCACGATCCGCCGTGCCAGCAGGAACAACAGGAACAGCACCGCAAGGCAGTAGAAAAAGCCGGTCTTGCCGAACATGTCGAACGCAAACAGACCCAGGATCGGCTGCATCTCGATGCCTTGCAGCCCGTCGGTGCCGCCGGTGATGTCGGAAAAACGCTCCGCCAGGGCCTCCAGCAGCAAGGCGATCCCCAGCGTCACCATCAGCCGGGTCAGGTCGACGCCCCTGATCACCAGGAAGCTGGTCAGAAACCCCAGCACCGCAGCGGCGAGGCCGGCTGCGACCAGCGCGAGCACGGGTTCGGTGACGAGACCATGCAGCGCAAGCAGGCCGGAGCAATAGGCGCCGACGCCGAAGAACGCCGCGTGGCCGAGCGAAACGATACCGGCGTAGCCGAGGATCAGGTCCAGCGAGAGGGCAAACAACCCCAGCCGCACGATGTCGGTCATGATCAGATAGCGCGAGGGAAACAGGAACGCACACGACAGCGCCAGAATCCAGAATGCGATCTCGCTCCAGCGCCAGCGCGCGGGCAGTCTGGCATGGTGTCCGATGTCGGCTTGCGCATCCATAGCTGCGCTCAACGGGCGGCTGTGCGGCCGAACAGGCCGTTGGGGCGCCAGATCAGGATCACGATCATGATGGTATAGATCACGAACGGCCCCAGTTTCGGCACGTAATATTTGCCGGCGACGTCGCCAATGCCGAGCAGCAAGGAGGCAAGGAACGGGCCGGTGATGCTGGAGGAGCCGCCGACCGTCACCACGATCAAAAAATAGATCATGAATTTCAGCGGAAAATACGGATCGAGACCAAGAATCTCCGCGCTCAGGGCGCCGCCGAGGCCGGCAAGACCGCATCCGAAGGCAAAAGTGAATGCAAATACCTGCGGCACGTTGATGCCGAGGCCGCTGGCGGCGCGCGGATCGTCGACCGCCGCCCGCAACCGGCTGCCGAACCGGGTGCGCGCCAACACAAGTTGCAACGCGGCGGTCAGCAGACCGCAGATCACAATGATCATCAGCCGGTAGCGGCCGACGCCGACGCCGAAGAAATCGATCTGTCCCTCCAGAGCCGCAGGAAGCCTGATGAAGATTCGCGATGACCCCATGACGTAGTCGACCGCTGCCACCGACATGAAGACCAGACCGATGCTGAACAGCACCTGATCGAGGTGGCCGCGGCTGTACAGGTGGCGGTACAGCGATCGCTCCAGCACCGCGCCGAGCAGCGCGCCGGCGACAAACGCCAGCGGCAACGCGGCAAAGAATGGCCAGCCGGATTGATTGACCAGAACCGCGCAGACATAGCCGCCGGCCATGGCGAACGCTCCATGGGCGAGATTGACGAAGTTCATCAGTCCGAGCGTCACCGCCAATCCGCAGGCAAGCACGAACAGCAGCATGCCGTAGGCGACGCCGTCGAACAGGATGGTGAACAGCGTGGTCATGGCAGGGGCTTAACCGAGATAGCGAAACAACAATAGCGATACCAAAGCAATTGTGGCGTCATGGCCGGGCAATACAACGGATCAGCGCCAGGCGGGGTCCGAACACAGACTCCGCGCGGGCCGGGCATGATTGGAGGGTGCGGGGGCAGAATTTCCGCGCCCTCCGTGCCGCCTTACTTCTTGGTCTTGCCGGCGTCCTTGACGGCCTCGAAGGTCTCGAATTCGACGTTGTAGAGTTCGCCGTCGACCTTCTCGACCTTGCGGATGTAGACGTTCTGCACGATGTCGCGGGTTTCCGGATCGATCGAAATCGGCCCGCGCGGGCTCTCCCACTTCATCCCCTTCATCGCAGCGATCAGCCCGTCGCCGTCGGTCTTGCCGCCGGTCTTTTTCAGCGCTTCATAGATCAGGTGGATGCCGTCATAACCGCTCACCGCCATGAAGCCCGGGCGGCTGCCGAAGGCCTTCTTGTAGGCGTCGACGAATGCCTTGTTCATCGCCGAGGGATGCGCGGCGGAGTAGATATGCGCGGTGACGGCGCCGAGCGCCGCGTCGCCCATGGCATTGAGCAGGTCGTCGTCCATGACGTCGCCGGGGCCGATCACCTTGATGCCCGATTTGTCGAGGCCGCGCTCGGCATATTGCTTCATGAAGTTGCCACCCTGCCCGGCCGGAACGAACACGAACATGGCATCGGGCTTGGCGTCCTTCATCCGCTGCAGGAACGGGGCAAAATCCGGGTTGGCCAGCGGCACCTTGACCTCTTCGACGATTTCCCCGCCGCCGGCGGCAAAGTGCTGTTTGAAGAAATTCAGCGCATCGTTGCCGGGGGCATAGTCCGAGGTCAGGGTCGCGACTTTCTTGATGCCGTTCTTGGCGGCCCAGTCGCCGATGATGGTGGACGACTGCGCCAGCGTGAAGCTGGTGCGCACGATATAGGGCGAACGCTCGGTAATGATCGAGGTGCCTGCCGCCATCACGACTTCCGGTATCTTGGCTTCGGTTGCCAGCGGCGCGGCGGCAAGCGCCGCCGGCGTGACGCCGAAGCCGGCGATGAAGCTGACCTTGTCGTTGACGATCAGTTCCTGCGCCAGGCGCTTGGTATTGTCGGGAAGGGCGGCGTCATCCTTGAGGATGATTTCGATCTTCTTGCCGGCGACGCTGTCGCCATTCTGCTGCATGTACAGCTTGACCGCATTGTCGATCTGCTTGCCGGTCGAGGCCTGGCCGCCGGTCATCGGCAGGATCAGGCCGATCTTCACCGTTTCCTGCGCCCGCGCGGGCAGCGCCAAGCTGCCCAGGATCGCTACCCCGAGCGCAGCCCGCGACAGCATCTTACTCGTGCGTATGAACATCAACACCCTCCCCTGATCGGCTTCTCTGTCGAACCGAGTCCCCGGCCCTTGCCGCACCATAGCCCAGATTATTCAACCCTGTATCGCGGCGGCATGGCGTCTCAGCCGAACCGCTTTGTCAATCACGACGATGGGGGCAGCCTGCAGCAGCCCACAGTCCGCCCAATTCAACCCCGATTAAGGTGGAACGCCCTTTGAACTTCGTGGTCGGCGTTCGACGCCAAATGCTGGTGTTATAATACCTCAACCATACCCTTTAACGGCAAGCTTGCAATTGCGCCGTATTCTCGTTCGACGAAACCTGACGGGGCGACGCCGCCATTGCACCAGATCCGGCGATACGGCATCCGGTCGACCGAGGCAACTCCACCACTCGAGACTGTGACGCTTTCGCAAATGCCCGTCCGCTGCCGCCATCTTGCCATCGTACTTGCCATTGCGCTGCCGGCGTCCGGACTGGGCGGCTGCGGCACCATCAACGGCTATCTCGCCTCCAGCATGAGCGATGCCATCCCCACCTGGCTTGGCGGCATGCCGGCGGACGCGCCGCCCCGCCCCGGCACCGCGAAATACGATGAGTACATGAAGGAGCGGGAGCAGAAGCGCCTCGAGCCCGCGCCACCGAAGCCGGAAGCCAGCCAATCAGGCCCGGCGCTGGACCCCGTGCATTAGCCGAATATCGGGCTGGCGATTGTGCTTTTCCGCGTCGATCCTCTATGAAGGCGTGGGGCGCGCGGCGGATTCCGCGTCACGGCGTTTTCGATGTTTTCGTGGAGCCAGTGGGCCAGGTGGACTTGAAATCCAAGACCGAGCCAGCCAACAGCCTGGTGATAGGCGCCTCCGGGCTCGTCGGTGGCTATATTGTCGAGCACCTGGCGCGCGGCGGCGAGCGCCCGCTGGCGCTGTCGAGGTCGCAGCAGAATGGAACCGGCGTCGATTGGCTTGTCGGCGATCTGGAGCAGCCAGACACGTTAAAGCTGCCACCGTTTGCAACCCTTTACTGTACCACCGACGCAATCCTGCTGCCGAGGGCGCTTCCGCGTCTCTTCAATCCAGCCCTGAAGCGGATCGTCGTGTTCAGTTCGACCAGCGTGCTCACAAAACGCGACAGTGAGGTCGCCGCGGAGCGGGAAATGCTGAGCGCTCTCGCAGATGCCGAGCAGAAAATCGTCGCGGCCTGCGAACAGAACAAGGTGAGCTGGACGATACTGCGCCCGACATTGATCTACGCCGAAGGCCGCGACATCAACATCACGCCGCTGTCGCGGCTGATCCGGCGCTTCGGGTTCATGCTGCTGGTTGGCGGAGCGCCCGGCTTGCGGCAACCTGTGCACGCGGAGGATCTGGCGATCGGAGCCATTTCCGCGGCATCGAGCATTGTCGCGGCAAACAAGTTCTATTGTCTGCCCGGCGGCGAAACGCTCTCCTATCGCGAAATGGTCGGCCGAATCTTCGACGGGCTGCGAAAGCCGCGGCGCACAATTGCGATACCGGTCAGCCTCTGGAGGACCGTCTTTTTTCTCGCCAAGCCCCTGTTTCCGGACGCCAATGTGGCGATGGGAACGCGGATGATGAAAGATATGATTTTCGATTCCACCGCTGCCGCGCAAGACTTTGGCTGGAAACCGAGATTGTTCAATCCGGTGTTTGACTAGGTATTGTTGCGGACCACTTGATCGATGCCGACGCCTTGGCCGCGCAAGGTGGCGAAGATCAGCTTGAAATCACCCAAAAAGCTATGCGAGCGCACATATTGCGCATCGATCTCGGCCAGGCGTACGGCGTCCGACATATCGACGCCATTGACCTGGGCCAGCCCGGTGATGCCGGGCAGCACCTCGAGCACGCCCAGCCTGCGCCGCGCCTCGACCAGGTCGGTCTGGGACGGCAGGCAAGGCCGCGGGCCGACCAGGCTCATTTCGCCGGCCAGCACATTTAGCAGCTGCGGGAGTTCGTCGATCTTGAAGCGGCGGAGCTGCCTGCCAAGCGGGGTCACCGATGCCACATCCACCTGATGGGTCGGCACGTTCAGCGTTCCCGAATACATCGTTCGCAATTTGTAGCAGGTAAACGGACGGCCGTGCTTGCCGACGCGAACTTGCGCAAATAGCGGCGAGCCGGAATTTTGCAGACGAATCGCAATCAAGATCACCAGCAGAACCGGCCAGCTGACCAGCAGGAACAGAGCGGACGCTACGATATCGAACGCACGTTTCATGATCCGATTGCTCCGACGAGAGCCCTCACCTCGAAATTGTGGGCTCGAATTTGATTGTAGCAGGCTTGGCGTCGCGCCGCGAACGCTGTCATCGTATCGACCTGAGGATAATCAGCCGGCAAAGACCACGGTCTTGCGGCCGTTGAGAAAGACGCGATCATCGAGATGATGACGTATCGCACGCGCCAGCACCCGGCGTTCGATGTCGCGTCCCTTGCGAACCAGATCGTCGGGCGTATCGCGATGGCTGATGTGCTCGACGTCCTGGTCGATGATCGGGCCCTCGTCGAGCGCGCTGGTGACGTAGTGCGCGGTGGCGCCGATCAGTTTGACACCGCGCTCATGCGCCTGATGGTAAGGACGCGCGCCCTTGAACCCGGGCAGGAACGAGTGATGGATGTTGATGCAACGCCCCGACAGCCTTGCCGACATCTCGTCCGAGAGGATCTGCATATAGCGCGCCAGCACCACCAGGTCGGTGTTGGTCCGACCAACCAGGTCCCAGATCGCGGTCTCCTGCGCACGCTTGGTCTCCTTGGTCACCGGCAGGTAGTGAAACGGAATCTCGGCGAAATCGAGAGTGCCATAGGTCTCTCGCGGATGGTTGGAGACGATGGCGGTTGGGATCATCTCCAGTTCGCCGGTTCGCCAGCGATACAGGATATCGGCGAGGCAGTGATCGGATTTCGAGACCAGCAGCATCACCCGGCGGCGGGTGGCGCGGTCGCGCATCTGCCAGTCCATCCCGAAGCGTTCCGCAATCGCCGTGAAACCGGTCTGCAGCGCCGCAAGGTTGACCGCCAGATCGGCGGCGGCGAACACCACCCGCATGAAGAAATGAGCGGTCTCGACGTCGTTGAACTGCTGGGCGTCGAGAATGTTCTGCCCATTATGGGCAAGGAACGTCGACACGGCCGATACGATGCCGGGGCGATCCGGACAGGACAATGTCAAGACGAATTGATGATCGGGCATGGCGGGCTTGGCTGCAATCGGCACGGTGGATGGAACCGGGGTTTCGAGCCCTGCTCTATCACCGCCGACGGCCTTGCGCCAATCCCGCCGGCGGGGTCAAAGGGAACAAACGGAAGGCGCCCGGTGCTCGTGCCCGTTTCCCGAACTTCGTGATACATTGCCTCACCCGCCGATACGCGCCTCGGAAACAAAAGGGAACCGGCAACACGTCGTTTCCGGTGCGGCTCTTGGATTGGAAGTTTCTGATCGAACTCGTCGCGACCAGCGCAGGAACTCCTACTCGGCGGCAGTAGAGCAAAACCATGGCTGGCAGACTGAACGGCTACCGCATTCTGATCCTGGAAACCCGCGAGGAGGCCCAGTTTTCTCGCCTGCTCACCGAACAGGGCGCGGATGTGCTGCAATGTCCGATGTTCACCATCCACGACGCGCCGGATTCCGCGCCGGTCGAGGCCTGGATCAGGCGTTTTATCGACAAGCCATGTGACGATCTGGTGCTCATGACCGGTGAGGGCCTGCGCCGACTGCTGAAGCTCGCGCGCCGGATCGGGATTGAAGGGGATTTTATCGCCGCCGTCGGCAGAACGCGAAAATTTGCACGCGGGCCGAAGCCCGGCCGCGCGTTGCGCGAGATCGGGCTGGAGCCGCAGGCGACAACGGAAGAACCGACTTCCGAAGGCATCGCCAGGATGCTCGCGCGCCTCGACCTCAGGGGACATCGTGTCGGGCTGCAGCTTTATCCGGACAAGGACCACAGCGTGCTGATCGACGCCATCGCGGCGCAAGGCGCCGAGACCGATCCGGTGGTGCCCTATGTCTACGACGCGCAAGCGGCGGAAACCAATATCATCACCGCGATCGAGGAAATGGCGCAGGGCCGCATCGACGCCATTGCGCTGACCAGTTCGGGTCAGGTTCGCCGCCTGATCGAAGTTGCCCAGGCACATCGATGTGAAGCGCGGTTGCGCGAAGGTCTGGCGCGGACGCCGATTGCCTCGGTTGGGCCGGTGGTTTCCGACGAACTGAAATCGCACGGCTTGCGCGCCGACATCTCGCCCGCCAACGAGGCCTATTTCATGAAGCCGCTGATATCGGCGATGGCGGCGGCGCTCGCCAACACCTCGCCGCGGGCCGCCGCCAAATCCGGTTGATCTGAATGAAACATCATCACTGCGGCCCGGCCAAATAGGCCTGATAGGCGAGCTTGATTCCGTCCTTGAGCGAAGTGCGCGCGCGCCAGCCCAGTCCGGCGAGGCGGCTGACGTCGAGCCATTTGCGCGGCGTGCCGTCGGGCCGGGAGGGATCGAAGCTGATCTCACCGCTATAGCCGACCACCGCGGCGACCACGCGGGCGAATTCGGCAATGGTAATGTCTTCGCCGGTGCCGATGTTGACCAGCTGGTCGCCGGAATAGGTCTTGATCAGATGAATGCAGGCGTCGGCGAGATCGTCGACATAAAGGAATTCCCGCCGCGGCGTACCGGTTCCCCAGACCATCACATTCGCAGCGCCCGATAGCTTGGCTTCGTGAAACCGCCGGATCAGCGCGGCGACGACATGGCTGTACTCCGGATGATAATTGTCGCCGGGTCCGTACAGATTGGTCGGCATCACATTGATGAAGTCGGATCCGAACTGGCTACGATAGGCTTCGACCATCTTGATACCGGCGATCTTGGCGATCGCGTAGGGCTCGTTGGTCGGCTCCAGCGGCCCCGTCAGTATCGACTCTTCGCGCAATGGCTGCGGCGCAAGCTTCGGATAGATGCAGGACGAACCGAGGAACATCAGCTTTTCCGCGCCATTGACATGGGCGGCGTGGATCACGTTGGCCGCGATGATCAGATTGTCGTAGAGAAACTCGCCGCGCAGGGTGTTGTTGGCGACAATACCGCCGACCTTGGCCGCGGCCAGAAACACCACCTGCGGGCGTCTGTCGGCAACCCAGTGGAACACGGCCGCCTGATCGCGCAAATCGAGCTCGCTGCGCCTGGCCGTCAGCAGTTCGACATTTTCCTGCTCGAGCCTGCGCACCAGCGCTGCTCCGACCATCCCTTTATGCCCGGCAACGAAGACCGTTTTGCCCTTCAGCTCAAACGGGATTCTTGCCATTGGCGACCTCCCGCCTGGCGATCGCGAGATCCCCCGCCACCATCTCCTTGACGAGTTGAGCGAACGTCGTCTTCGGCTTCCAGCCGAGTTTCTGGCGCGCCTTGCTGGCGTCGCCGATCAGGAGATCGACTTCGGTGGGACGGAAATACACCGGATCGATGCGAACCACGGTGTTGCCGGATTTTCTGTCGATGCCGGTTTCCTCTACCCCCTTGCCGCGCCACTCGATGCTGCGGCCGATTTCCGCAAACGCGATTTCGACGAATTCGCGCACCGAGCGGGTTTCGCCGGTCGCCAGCACGAAATCGTCGGGTTCGTCGGCCTGCAGTATCCTGTGCATGCCTTCGACATAGTCCTTGGCGTGACCCCAGTCGCGCTTCGCCTCGAGGTTACCGAGATAAAGCGTATCTTCCAGGCCGGTCTCGATGCGGGCGATGCTGCGGGTAATCTTGCGCGTCACAAACGTCTCGCCGCGGATCGGGCTTTCATGATTGAACAGGATGCCGTTCGAGGCAAATATGCCGTAGGCCTCGCGGTAATTCACCGTGATCCAGTAGCCGTAAAGCTTGGCGACGCCATAGGGCGAGCGCGGATAGAACGGCGTCGTCTCCTTCTGCGGGACCTCCTGCACTAGGCCGTACAATTCCGAGGTCGACGCCTGATAGAACCGCGTCTCCTTTTCCATGCCGAGAATCCGGATCGCCTCCAACAGACGCAGCACGCCGATCGCGTCGGCATTGGCGGTATATTCCGGACTCTCGAAGCTGACGCCGACATGGCTTTGGGCTGCCAGATTGTAGATCTCGGTCGGCCGGATCTGCTGCATCAGCCGGATCAGATTGGTCGAATCCGTCATGTCGCCATAATGCAGCAGGAACGGCACATTGCCGGCATGGGGGTCTTCGTAGAGGTGATCGATGCGCGCGGTGTTGAACGAGGACGATCGCCGCTTGACGCCATGCACGGTGTAGCCGAGGCCCAGCAGATATTCGGCGAGATAAGCGCCGTCCTGCCCGGTGACGCCGGTAAGGAGCGCAACCCGCCGCTTAGAATCCTGAACCGCCATGTCAACTCCAACAGCGCGCCGGGACTGCCCAAAACAGCCCAATGACGTCAAATCGCAACCTATTGCACTGGACCACCCGGTGCCCGCTGGCAAGGCCGCAGGGCCGGATGGACCAGCCCGGCATCCCGTCGCCCGCCAAACCGGGCACATGGACGGCCTTGCGTCTGCGGCGCAGGCCATAGCATTCGACCCCGGCGAAGTCTAATACCAAAGTCGATTGGAATCATGATGATACGGGCCTCGGCGGGCCAACCGCAGGACCACCTACCCTTGGTTTTGGCGAGCCTGGCGCCGTGCTCGATGCTGTCAGGACGCTCCCAACCAAAATATCGAAAACAACCCCATGCAAAGTACCGCAGGTTGGCTGCGGGAGCGGTTCCAGGATTTCGGTTACTCGCCATAGCGCCGCAATCGCTCAAGGTCCGCGATCGTCACGCCGCCATATTCCAGCCGCAACAGCCCTTCCTTCTCCAGTTTCTTCAGACACTGGTTGGCATTTTGCCGGGAGATACCGGAGAGAGCTCCGATTTCTTCCTGGGTGATCTCGAGGTGACGGGTCGGGCCCGGATAGAGAATAGGGTTGAACAAGGACGCGATGCAACGCGCGAGCCGGGCGGTTGCATTCAGGGTACGGCCATTTTCCAGCAACGCGATAAACTGCCCGAGACGTTCGTTGAGCTGGCCGACCAGGAAACGATTGAACCCCACGCTGTTCTCGAACAGCCAAAAGAAAGTACCACGGTCCATCATCGCCAGGCGGGTGTCGCGCAAGGCCACCACATCATATCGGCGGGCCTCATTCTTGAGCACGGTGCCTTCGCCAAACCATGCGCCGGCGGTCAAACCGGCGAAACTGGCGGCCTTGCCGCCGCGGGACACGATGCCCATCCTGGCAAGACCGGTGACGACGCCGGTCCAGTACTCGAATTGGTCGCCCCGCATGAAGATGAACTCGTTGGCGCGGTAGGATTTCTCGACGATGCCGGCGCGGGCGACCTCGGTCTCATGCTGGTTCAGTTCACGCGACCAGGCCGCAATGCGCCTCAGGTAGTCTGCTGCAATCATGACCCGTTGAACCACCACCCAAACGCCTGCGATACCCTATGCTGCAGTGCAGCAAGTTTTGACGCCTGCGCTCCGCCGTCCTGCCAAGGCAAGGCATGACGTCCGGTAAAATTTGGCCCCCAATTGTCAGGCACAAGACATTTCAAAATACCGCTTTACCCTATTGAGGGCCATCTCGCGCAGCGCCGCTATGCTGCAACGGGGCGGGCAGAGGAAAGGGTGCGGCGCTACCGCGCAGGATGTCGGGTGCAGCCGGTTTCGGCAAGGGCCGCAGACCGCCGAGCCGGCACTGTAGCAAAAAGCGTCCTTAGTGGAATGGCTTACCTGTGACGACCGATATAGGATCGGCGCGGTTGAGGCGAACGATCGATAAGAGCGCGTCAAGCGCCGTATCTCGGAGGGATAAGTGGCTTATACGTTGGAACTGCGCGGAGTGTCGCTGCGCTTTGGTGGCGTACGCGCGCTCACCGAGGTCAGTTTTGGCGTCAACGACGGCGAACTGTTCTCGATTATCGGTCCGAACGGCGCCGGCAAGACCTCGATCGTCAACTGCATCTCCGGCCGCTACCGGCCGACCGAAGGCCAGTTGTTCTATCGCGGCCGCAATATCACCGCTCTCAATCCCAACGCGCGGCCTTCACTCGGTATCGGCCGCACCTTTCAGAACCTCGCGCTGTTCCACCACATGACCGTACTCGACAACATCATGGTCGGGCGGCATCATCTCTTGAAGAACAATTTCATTACGGGATCGCTGTACTGGCTGACCGGCGCCCGGCGCGAGGAACTCGAGCATCGCCGCAAGGTCGAGGAGATCATCGATTTCCTCGATCTGCAGTCGGTACGCAAGTCCACCGCCGGCACGCTGCCTTATGGTCTGCGCAAGCGCGTCGAGCTCGCCCGCGCGATGGCGCTGGAACCGCAGCTGATCCTGCTCGACGAGCCGATGGCGGGCATGAATTTCGAAGAGAAGGAGGACATGGCGCGCTACATCGTCGATCTCAACGAAGAATTCGGCATGACGGTGATGATGATCGAGCATGACATGGGCGTGGTGATGGACATCTCGCACCGCGTCATGGTGCTGGATTTCGGCCGCAAGATCGCGGAAGGCAATCCAGCCTCGGTGCTGGCCGATCCCCATGTGAAACGCGCTTATCTCGGCGAAGAGGACGAGGTTCTGGTCGATCCGGACGATACGCCGGCACCGGCGGAGAGCGTGGCATGATGGACTATGCCGGCCGCGCCGCAGCGGCCGATACCTATCCGAAGCTGTTGCGCCTTAACGCCAGGGAACATGGCGCCGACATCGCGCTGCGCGAAAAGGATCTCGGTCTCTGGCGCCTGTTCAGCTGGAACGACTATCAGACGCGGGTGCGCGACTTCGCCCTCGGCATGGTCGAGCTCGGGCTCGGCCGCGGTGACGTGATCGGCATCATCGGCGACAACCGGCCGGACTGGGTGTCGGCCGAGATCGCCGCCCACGCGATCGGGGCCATGAGTCTCGGCCTCTATCGCGACGTGCTGGATGAGGAAGCGGCTTATCTCTTGAGCTATGGCGAAGCCAAACTGGTATTCGCCGAGGACGAGGAGCAGGTCGACAAGCTGCTGGCGCTGGCCGAGCGGGTGCCGAACCTCAAGCACATCGTCTATTCCGATCCGCGCGGCATGCGGAAATATGACGATCCCCGCCTGATGCAAGCCGACAGGCTGGCGGCCCTCGGGCGCGACGGTGCCGCGCGAGAGCCCGGCCTTTACGACCAGCTGGTGGACGCCACCGGAGGCGAGGATGTTGCTATTCTCTGCACCACCTCCGGCACCACTGCCCACCCGAAACTGGCCATGCTCGCCGCCGGACGGGTGCTGCGGCATTGCGCGACCTACCTTGCGTTCGATCCCAAGGGACCGGATGACGAATACGTCTCGGTGCTGCCGCTGCCCTGGATCATGGAACAGGTCTACGCGCTCGGCAAAAGCCTGCTGTGCCGCATGAAGGTCAACTTCGTCGAACAGCCAGACACGATGATGAATGATTTTCGCGAGATCGCGCCGACCTTCGTGCTGTTCGCCCCAAGGGTGTGGGAATCGATCGCCGCCGACGTCCGCGCCGGCGTGATGGATTCCTCGCCGCTCAAGCAAAGCCTCTACCATGTCGGGATGAAGGCCGGCCTGTCGGCGCTGGCGCACGGCAAGCATTCCGCGGTTGCCGACCTGCTGCTGTTTCGCGCTCTTCGCGACCGGCTCGGCTTTACCCGGCTGCGCTCGGCGGCGACCGGCGGCGCCGCACTTGGCCCGGACACCTTCAAATTCTTTCAGGCCATGGGCGTCCCGCTGCGCACGCTGTACGGCCAGACCGAACTGCTCGGGGCCTACACCCTGCATCCGTTTGGCAAGGTCGACCCCGACACCACAGGCGTGCCGATGGCCGACAACATCGAGATCCGCATCGACAATCCGGATGTCCACGGCGTCGGCGAGATCGTGGTGCGTCATCCCAACATGTTCCTCGGCTACTACAAGAGCCCGGAGGCCTCCGCCGCCGACATCAAGGATGGCTGGATGCATTCGGGCGATGCCGGCTATTTCAACGGCAACAACCAGCTCGTGGTGATCGACCGCATCAAGGATCTGGCGGAAACCGCGCGCGGCGAACGATTCTCGCCGCAATACATCGAAAACAAGCTGAAGTTCTCGCCCTATATTGCCGAGACGGTGGTGCTGGGCGCCGGCCGCGACGCGCTGGCGGCGATGATCTGCATCCGGTTCTCGATCATCTCGAAATGGGCGGAGAAATACCGGATCGCGTTCACCACCTACACCGACCTTGCTTCGCGCCCCGAAGTCTATGCGCTGCTGCGCCGCGAGGTCGAAACCGTCAACGCCACGCTGCCGCCGGCGCAGCGCATTTCCCGATTCCTGCTGCTCTACAAGGAACTCGACGCCGACGACGGCGAATTGACCCGCACCCGGAAGGTTCGCCGCAGCGTCATCAACGAGAAATACGCCGGCATCATCGACGCGATCTACAGCGGCCAGCACGAGATTCCGATCGATACCGTCATCCGCTTCCAGGACGGCACCACGCAGCGCATCCGCACCAGGCTCGCGGTAGTCGATCTTTCGCCCGACGCGCCACTGGCGGAGGCCGCGGAATGAGTGGCGCAACGCTCGGCATCGAGTTCATTCACCTCTCCCCGCCTGCGGGGAGAGGCCGGATCGCTTCAGCGATCCGGGTGAGGGGGCGCCAAAGACGACGCAGTGGCTATCGCTTCCATCGCGCCCGCCAAGTTGCCCTTGGTCTTGATTTCATCGGCTTCCCGCACGTGGAAATGCCCCCTCGCCGGGCGCACTACGTGGGCCGACCTCTCCCCGCAAGCGGGGCGAGGTCAATCGTTCGCTGGTCGCCATGAACCTGCAGTTTCTGATCCAGCTTCTGGTCAACGGCCTCGTGGTCGGCACGCTGTACGGCGTGGTGGCGATGTCGTTCGTGCTGATCTACAAGGCCACCCAGGTGGTGAACTTCGCGCAGGGCGAATTGCTGCTGATCGGCGCCTGGGTATGCTGGGCGCTGCTGACCAAATACCACGCGCCGTTCTGGATCGGCATGCCGCTGACACTGGTGTTCATGTTCGCATTCGGCATCGCGATCCAGATCGTGGTCCTGCGACCGATGATCGGCGAGCCGATCATCTCGGTGATCATGGTCACCATCGGCCTGTCGATGGTATTTCAGGCCGCACTGAAGTGGATTTTCGGCGTCAATCCGCAACCCTTTCCGCGCGTGTTCACCAGCCAGTCGTTGAATTTTTGGGGCCTGCAGATTCAGACCGTCTATGTCATGAGCCTGGTGGTGTCGGTGGCGATGATGCTCGGCATGGCCTGGTTCTTCCGGGTCTCGAAATACGGCCTCGCGATGCGCGCCACCGCCTTCAACCAGCAGGTCGCGCAGTCGCTCGGCATTTCCGTCAAGAACGTGTTCGCGATGGCGTGGGCGATCTCGGCGACCGTCTCGGCGGTGGCCGGTGTGGTGGTGGCGGTCGTCAACGGCGTGTCGTCGGGGCTGTCGGATTACGGCATCAAGGTGTTTCCGGCGGCGATCCTGGGCGGGCTGGACTCGATCGGCGGCGCGGTGCTCGGCGGCATCATCATCGGTCTGTTGGAAAACATCGCACAATATATCGACAGCGAATATCTGCACTGGGGCAATCTGTACGAAATCGCGCCATTCTACGTGCTGATCATTGTCCTGATGATCAAGCCCTACGGCCTATTCGGCACCAAGGACATCGAGCGGGTGTAAGCATGATCGGCAAAAGGCGCGAACGGATTTTCGGCGGCGACAATGCGGAGCCGAGCAGCGGCTTGGCGATGCCCCACGTCAACCGGCGCCGGCGGTAAGTCCGATGGCAGGCCCTTCTTTGATTCCCGCCGGCGACTTCCGCACCTCGTACGCGGCCGACACCACGATCTTTCCGACCACGACCAGCCGCAACGCGGCGATCGCCGGCATCGTGCTGGTCTGCTTTGCGCCGCAGCTGCTCAGCGAATACAGCCTGAGCGTCCTGATCCAGATCGGCATCTTTGCCATCGCCGCCCTCGGCCTCAATATACTGGTCGGATTCACCGGACAGATTTCGATCGGCCACGCCGCGTTCTTTTTGTTCGGCGCGTTCACTTCGGCCTATCTGTCGAACACGTTGCCGATCCCGGTTTTCTTCGCCATTCCGCTGGCGGGCGTCGTCACGGCGCTGGTCGGCCTGATCTTCGGCGTGCCGGCGGCGCGGCTCAAGGGACTTTATCTCGTCATCGCCACCCTGGCCGCGCAATATATCCTGCTCGATTTCTTCTCGCGCGCCGACTGGTTCAGCGGCGGCTCGGTGCCCGCCAGCGCCAATCCATTCTCGATCTTCGGCCATACACTGCGCGGCGACCGGCAATATTTCTACGTGGTGCTGGCCTATCTGCTGGTCAGCTATCTCCTGGTGACCAACCTGATGCGAACCCGCGACGGCCGGGCGCTGGTCGCGATCCGCGACCACTATCTGTCCGCGGAGATCATGGGCATCAACCTCACCAAATACCGAACGCTGTCGTTCGGCCTCGCGGCGTTCTTCGCCGGCATCAGCGGCGCGCTGTACGCGCATTATCAGCTCGTGGTGTCCAACGAGGGCTTCGGCATCGAACGTTCGATCATTTTCCTGGCCATGGTCATCATCGGCGGCACCGGCTCGATCATGGGAACGCTGATGGGCACCGCCTTCGTGGTGCTGCTGCCGGAATCGATGGAGTGGATCAGCGCCGGCCTGAAAGGCAGCGCGATCGACAAGGCGCTGTCGCTCAACAACAACATCACCTTCCTGCGCGAGATCGCGATCGGCCTGATCATCATCGGATTCCTGATGTTCGAGCCCGACGGACTCGCGCATCGCTGGCGCCAGATCAAGACCTACTGGAAACTCTACCCGTTTTCGCATTGAGGTTGGAACGGGACCGGCTACAATCGCAACCAACAAACCACACGGAGGAAGCACCACATGACCATGAAATCTCTATTGGGCACCGTTTCGCTGGCGCTGCTGCTCGGCGGCGCGGCGACCGCTGCGCAGGCCCAGATCGCAATCGGCCATCTCGAAGACCTGTCCGGCGGCACCGCCGACGTCGGCACGCCCTACGGACAGGGTGTGGCCGACACGTTCGCCTGGGTCAACAAGAACGGCGGCATCGGCGGCAAGCAGCTCAACGTCGACAGCAATGACTACGGTTACCAGGTGCCGCGCGCGATCGCGCTCTACAAGAAATGGTCGGGCGCCGACAAGGTCGCGGCGATCATGGGCTGGGGCACCGCGGACACCGAAGCGCTCACCGGCTTCCTCGCGCAGGACAAGATTCCGGATATTTCCGGCTCCTATGCCGCGGCGCTGACCGATCCCGAAGGCACCAGCGGGAAAGCAAAACCTGCGCCGTATAATTTCTTTTATGGCCCGAGCTATTCGGACGCATTGCGCGCCGAACTGACCTGGGCCGCCGAGGACTGGAAGGCCAGGGGCAAGCCGGGCAAGCCGAAGTTCGTACATATGGGCGCCAACCACCCCTACCCCAACGCCCCGAAGGCCGCCGGCGAAGCGCTCGCCACCGAACTCGGCTTCGAGGTGCTGCCGCCGCTGGTGTTCGCACTGGCGCCCGGCGACTACAGCGCCCAATGCCTGAGCCTGAAGAGCGCCGGCGCCAACTATGCCTATCTCGGCAATACCGCCGCCTCCAACATCTCGGTCATGAAGGCCTGCAAGACGGCCGGCGTCGACGTCCAGTTCCTCAGCAACGTCTGGGGCATGGACGAGAACGCCGCCAAAACCGCCGGTGACGCCGCCGATGGCGTGGTCTTCCCGCTGCGCACCGCGGTGGCATGGGGCGGCAACGCGCCGGGCATGAAGACCGTGATGGAAATATCCAAGATGTCCGACCCCACCGGCAAGGTCTATCGTCCGGTGCATTACATCGCGGCGGTGTGCACGGCGCTGTACATGAAGGAAGCCATCGACTGGGCCGTCAAGAACGGCGGCGCGACCGGCGAGAACGTCGCCAAGGGCTTCTACCAGAAGGCCAACTGGGTGCCGGCGGGCATGGAGGGCGTCTGCAATCCCTCGAGCTGGACCGAGAAGGACCATCGGCCGACGACGACGGTCGATCTGTACCGCTCCAGGATTTCCGGCGCCACCGACGGCGACATCAACGATCTCATGGCCAAGGGCACCATCAAGCTCGAGAAGGTCAAGACCGTCGAACTGCCGCGCAAGGCCGACTGGTTCGGCTGGTAGGATGGCGATCTGGTCGCTTGCCCGCAGGCGACTCCAAAGCATTCAGCCGTCATCCCCGCGACAGCGGGGATCCAGTACGCCGCAGCGTCCCGATCTTTCTGCATCGCGTCGGAATACTGGATCACCCGCTGTCGCGGGTGATGACGGCAGTAAGCGGAGCGTGATGTCCCGCTCCATACTCAGCGCCGGGACCAGGCCATGACCGAAGCCATTGAAGCCGTTGCCACCACACCAGCCGCCATCACAACCCCCGCCCCGCTGCTCAGCGTGCGCAACATCGAGGTGGTCTACGACGACGTCATCCTGGTGCTGCGCGGGCTGAGCCTCGAGGTGCCGCAAGGCGCCATCGTGGCGCTGCTCGGCGCCAACGGCGCGGGCAAGTCGACCACGTTGAAGGCTATCTCCGGATTGCTCAAGACCGAAGACGGCGAAGTCACCCGCGGCGAAATCGTCTTCAACGGCGAGCGCATCAACGGCATCGATCCCGACAAGATCGTCCGCCGCGGCATTTTCCAGGTGATGGAGGGCCGCCGCATCGTTTCCGACATGACGTCGCTGGAAAACCTCAGGCTCGGCGCCTTCACCCGCAGCGACAACGAGGTCGGTGCCGATATCGACATGGTCTACGGCTATTTTCCCCGGCTGAAGGAGCGCACCGGGCTTGCCGGCTATCTCTCCGGCGGCGAGCAACAGATGCTGGCGATCGGCCGCGCGCTGATGGCGCGCCCCAAGATGATCCTGATGGACGAACCGTCGATGGGGTTGTCGCCGCTCTTGGTCAAGGAAGTGTTCGCGATCATCCGGGACATCAACCGCGATCTCGGCGTCACCATTCTCCTGGTGGAGCAGAATGCGCGCGCGGCCCTTTCGGTCGCCAGCCACGGCTACATCATGGAGCAGGGCAAGGTGGTGCTCGACGGCAGTGCTCACGAGTTGCGCGACAACGAGGACGTCAAGGAGTTTT
>Ga0182030_10000795_pt1 | contig 62057 bp, 53 predicted proteins | sample 812S3MmetaG_FD_121299 | JGI IMG/M metagenome (GOLD analysis project Ga0182030, IMG submission 121299) | Permafrost microbial communities from Stordalen Mire, Sweden - 812S3M metaG (Illumina Assembly) | ecosystem: Environmental > Terrestrial > Soil > Wetlands > Permafrost | place: Sweden... | reverse complement strand
TTCATAGCTGCCAAGTATAGCCCTAGGTCTGTCGTAATTAGGACAATTGATGGGTCACTTGCAAGGCACAATAGTATTGAGTCTGTTAGACCCAACCTTACGAACTCCTCTTGTCGTACTCCCATCCGGCTTCCCACATAAGATTCGTCAAATGCATTGATAATTTCAGCAAATTTACGAGAAATATCCGAACGAGCTGGGTCTTTTATGTGTTTGAGAAGATTTGAGGTCTCTGTCAGGGTATTAGGGGTGAAGCGGATGCTTGACGCTTGGCTGATCAACCCAATTAATAATTGGTAATCGGAAACTGTAAACTCTTTCAAGCATTTATGTTTTCCAATGTAGTCCACCGACGCCTGTCCGACGACGAGCAAAATTAAGAGATTTGTATCTACAAGCAACGTTTTCATATCACATCGTATAATTATAGTTCTTCACAGATAAAACTTTGCTATCTTTATCGGAAATCTCGACGATTTTATAGGATCGTTTCGAAGGAGCCTTCACTTGAGTTATCATTTCATATGCATTCTGAGGACTGTCCCATGGACGAGAAAACCCTAGGGTAATGTGCCAGCGATCCTCATTCTCGTTGAAAAATGCCTCTTCCAGCCCAAGGTTTGAGATGCCCTCCTCCGCAAACAGCCTGAGTATGTGTTGTTTCGCGGTCGATACGGCTTCCGATACGTCCATTGTCGTCTCCAGACTTGGAGTCTTGTTTATCCTCCATAATAACCCGGAGGAAGCGTAAATTGCCCGTACCTAACCGCCCATACGGAGGTCTTTCGCGACCAGCGTTTCGCGTCCTCAAGCAATGCCTAAAAGTCGGCTAGGCCACATTTTGCGAAATCAAACTGAGTGAGAGCTTTTGTCAATGCAATTGACATCCGGCGCATCCCTTGCGACGAACCGGCCGCATGAATGCTCAGGATCCGGTCAGCCGGCGGCGGACTTTCGCCATCATCTCCCACCCCGACGCGGGCAAGACGACGCTCACCGAAAAGCTTCTGCTTTTCGGCGGCGCCATTCAGCTCGCCGGCGAGGTGCGCGCCAAGGCGAACCGGCGTCAGACCCGCTCCGACTGGATGGGGATCGAGCGCGAGCGCGGCATCTCCGTCGTCACCTCGGTGATGACCTTCGAATATGGCGGCTGCGTCTATAATCTGCTCGATACGCCGGGCCATGAGGATTTCTCGGAAGACACTTACCGGACCCTCACCGCGGTCGATAGCGCGATCATGGTGATCGACGCCGCCAAGGGCATCGAGGCGCGCACCCGCAAGCTTTTCGAAGTCTGCCGCCTGCGCGACATTCCGATCGTGACCTTCATCAACAAGCTCGACCGCGAGACGCGGGACCCTTTCGACATTCTCGACGAGATCGAAAAGACGCTCGCCCTCGACGTCGCGCCGATCACCTGGCCGCTCGGGCGCGGCCGCAGCTTTGTCGGCACCTATGATCTCGAGCGCAAAGTCGTGCGCCGCCTCGACCGCGACAGCGAGCCGACGGCCGTCTCCGGGCCGGATGATCCTTTCGTCGCCGGGCTCCTGAATGAAGCTGATTTCAAGGAGGCGCGCGAGCAAATCGAGCTTGCAAGCGACGGTTGCAAGCGTTTCGAGAGCCAGTCCTTCCTGGAAGGGCATCTGACCCCGGTCTTTTTCGGCAGCGCCTTGCGCAATTTCGGCGTGCGCGACCTGATCGACGCCTTGAAGGATTTCGCGCCGCCGCCGCATGGCCTGGAGACGGCCTCGCGCATGGTCGACGCCCGCGAAGACAAGATGACCGGCTTCGTGTTCAAGATCCAGGCGAACATGGACCCGAACCATCGCGACCGGATCGCCTTTATGCGCGTATGTTCCGGCAAGCTGAAGCGCGGGATGAAGGCGAAGCTGGTGCGCACCGGCAAGAATATCGCGCTCAATGCGCCGCAATTCTTCTTCGCGCAGGATCGCCAATTGGCCGAGGAAGCCTATGCCGGCGACGTCGTGGGCATTCCCAACCATGGCGCCTTGCGCATCGGCGATACTTTGACGGAAGGCGAAAACCTCGTCTTTCGCGGCGTCCCGAGCTTCGCGCCGGAAATTCTTCGCCGCGTCAAGATCGGCGACGCCATGAAGGCGAAGAAGCTGCGCGAGGCGCTCGGCCAAATGGCCGAGGAAGGCGTCGTCCAGCTTTTCCTGCCGAACGACGGATCTGGCGCGATTGTCGGCGTCGTCGGCGCCTTGCAGCTCGACGTGCTCGCCGAACGGCTCGCGGCCGAATATGGCCTCGACGCCAGCTTCGAGACGAGCCGGTTCGAGACCTGCCGTTGGATTACGTCGAAGACCGCGGCCGAGCTCGATAAATTCATCCGCGCGCATCCCTCCTCCATGGCCGCTGATCTCGATGGCGCCCCGGTCTTCATGGCCTCCTCCGCCTGGGACTTGAAATACGAGCAAGACAAATGGCCGGAGATCGTCTTCTCCGACATCAAGGACTATCAGAAGGCGGCGGAGTGAGGCGGTATCCGGCTTGGTCGATCAACGATCCGCCGAGGGCCGGAAAGCGCCAGTTCCGGACACTTGGCGCTGCGGCGTGGCATGACAGAAATGGGCCGGAAGCAGCCCATCCGCGTTCGAACGAACGGCGCGCAAAGCGGACGTTAGGGTCCGGTCCCGTTTTCAGGCTAAACAACCGGCGTGGTCTTGTCGCAATTCCGGGAAATGGCATTTCGCGGAGCGGTTTATGCAGATTGACCTCGCAGGTGATCTCACCACCACGGGCGATGAGAGCGAGAGACTCCTCTCAAAAGCCTTTAATCTTCGGTTGAAACACTGCTTCATATGTTTTGATTTTTGTACGGCGGCGCGGACGACATGCTATTGTGTCGCCATGATCTCACGCCACGTTCGGACCGCTGACCAGCTTCTAGCGATGCCGCCCGCCGATATCGGGCGCATAATGCTGTTGATCGCGAAGGACGTGCAGCAAAGTGGCGGCTTTACCTACGAGGCGATAACACAGGTGCCCGTCGGCACGGGGATGGCGCTCGAATATCAGAGCGGGTATCCGTTTCATAAACAGCCACAGGTCAATGAACATCTTAACAAAGCATGGCGTCTGCTAGAGCGTGAGGGGTATATCGAACCTTCGCCCGGTATAAACGGCAACAATGGCTGGCGCGTTTTTACCGATGCTGGTGCGGCAGTAGCTAATGGGCAAGACTGGGAGGCAACGCGTGCGGCGCTGCTCTTTCCGAAAGAACTGATACACGTGACAATTCGCGACAAGGTTTGGGCGGCTCTGGCGAGAGGCGATCTCGATGAGGCTGTATTCGCTGCCTTCAAGGCCGTCGAGGTTGCGGTACGTGAAGCGGGCGGATACGCCCCGACAGACTTAGGCGCAGACCTAATGCGCAAGGCTTTTGATCCGAGCGACACGCCTAAAGACAATCGCGGGAAGTTGACGAACCTTGCTCATCCGTTGGGGGAACGTGAGGCGCTGGCGCACCTATTTGCCGGCGCAATTGGCTCCTACAAGAACCCGCATTCGCACAGGACGGTGAACCTCGACGATCCAGCCGAAGCGCGTGAACAGGTGATGCTCGCAAGTCATTTGCTGCGGATCATCGATGCGCGCCGCACGGCGTGACGTGCTTGCGACACTGAAAGCAAAATTTTGCTACTGGACGATTCTTCACTGAGCGGCGAGCGAAGCGTTTGCTTTCCGCGAGTCCGGCAAGCACTCGGAACGACGGCAATGGGCGCAAAGTGGCGGTCAGCACTCGTCCGTCGACAGGTCTCTTATGTTTCAAACTGACACATTGCGCAGCGCAGCAGTCGGCGCCTCACTTTGATCCTGACCGCAACAAAACCCTCACGCCGCCTTTTTCTTCGGCGCGATCAGCTTGCGATTGATCAACACTTCGGCGATCTGGACCGCGTTCAGCGCCGCGCCCTTGCGCAGATTGTCGGCCACCACCCACAATACGAGGCCGTTCTCAACCGTCGCGTCCTCGCGGATGCGGGAGATGTAGGTCGCGTCCTCGCCCGCCGCCTCATGCGGGGTGATGTAGCCGCCGGACTCCCGCTTATCGATCACCAGACACCCAGGAGCTTCGCGGAGAATCTCCCGCGCCTCCTCGGCGCTGATCGGGTTCTCAAACTCAACATTGACCGCCTCGGAATGACCGATGAAAACCGGCACGCGCACGCAAGTGGCGGTGAGCTTGATCTTTGGATCAAGGATCTTCTTCGTCTCCGCCATCATCTTCCATTCTTCCTTCGTGTAGCCGTCCTCCATGAAGACGTCGATCTCAGGAATCACGTTGAAGGCGATGCGCTTGGGGAATTTCTTGCTCTCGACCGGATCCGACACGAAGATCGCGCGGGTCTCGGCGAAAAGCGCGTCCATCGCCTCCTTGCCCGCGCCAGACACCGATTGATAGGTCGACACCACAACCCGCGTGATTTTCGCCTTGTCGTGCAGCGGCTTCAGGGCGACGACCAGCTGCGCCGTCGAGCAATTCGGATTGGCGATGATATTCTTCTTGGAAAAACCTACGATGGCGTCGGCGTTGACCTCCGGCACGATCAGAGGCACATCGGAATCGTAGCGCCAGGCCGAGGAATTATCGATGACGACGCAGCCTTGCCGGCCAATCTTCGGCGACCATTCCTTGGAAACGATCCCGCCGGCCGACATCAGGCAAATATCGGTTCCCGCGAAATCATAATTTTCGAGCGATTTGCACTTCAGGGTCTTGTCGCCAAAGGAGACTTCCGTGCCGATCGAGCGCGCCGAGGCGAGCGCGACGATTTCGGCGATCGGAAATTGGCGCTCGGCAAGAATATCGAGCATTTCGCGCCCGACATTTCCCGTCGCGCCGACAACGGCGACCTTGAACCCCATCTTGTTCTCCATTCGAGAGTTGAGCGTCGACGTCTGGAGCCGGAGCCCGATTTCCCGACCAGCCGCGCGCCGGGAGGCCCAATCGACGCCAGGAGCTAGAACGTTTTATTCCAAAGCCGCCTTGCATAGAACAAATGGCGCCGCGCCGCAACGCAAACGGCGACGATGCGCCGAGGGTCAGCCTGGAGCGCGTTCCGATTGGATGGAATCATCCAATCGATAAGAACTCGCTCCAGATCAGTAAGCTGGAGCAAAGCAAGATAAAGCCGCATTAATCTTCGTAAATGCGGCGTTGACGCTAATCATAAAGGAAGCTCGATCAGTAAGGCTCCACGCAATCTTCGAGCCGCATAATGGCGCATTCAGACATGCGCTTAAGCTGGCGCGGCGAGAGGATGGATCATGAGGCGCCCTGCCTTTCAAAGCCAAGACTTTGCCGGGGACATTGACGCAAGGGCGGCTTATGAGGGCGTTAGACTCCCTTTGTCGCGCGCGAGCCAATCTCGGCGACTTCTCTGGCGGCTCGGGATGGCCTGTCTCGCCGCCTCCGGCTTCGCCTCTGTCTTGGCGTTCCTGAGCGCGACGCAGGATCCCGCCTTGCGCGACATAGGCTCTGCGACGCCGCCGCCTCCCCCCTTGCCGGCCTGGATTGAAATTTCACGCGCTGCGCAAATTTTCGGGCTCGAAGCTCCCGAACTCGCCAAGGAAACGAAATCTTATGAAGCGCGGCGGCATCGGACCGGCGGCGGGCGGCAAGATGTCCTCACCTTCGGCGGCGCGAACGGCGACGCGCCACGCCTGCGCCTCACTATTTACCGGGTCGGCGAGGAAATCGCTCCGGACGCCGCTTTCTTCGTCGATCTCGCCCGGCGGGCCGCCGAAATGGGACGCGCCATCACCCGTGCGGCGCAACCGACGGCGCTGACCACCCGCCTCGGCGTCTTCGAAGCCGCCAGTCTCAACTTGGCCCAGAACGATGAGTCCGACTCAGCCTGTCTCGGCTTTCGAATGATCAACGCCGCGCCGAAACTGCGCATCACGGGCTTCGCCTGCGGCGGGGCCAACCTTGTCGCCACCGTCGCATCGAAATCCGAGCTCGCCTGCCTCATCGACCGGATCAACCTCGAGACGTCGGACGATAGCGAGCTCATTGCTTTCTTCGCCGCGAGAGACTTGAATGGCGACACAGCTTGCGCGGGATCAAGACCCGGAACGCCCCTTGCCCGTTCGACCCGGCTGGAAACGCCTTACGAGGCCGCATTGCCAAAGGGGCAAAGAAAAACGCGTTGATTTCTAACTTCTTTGATGTCTCCCGCGAACCAAAACGCTGCTGTGGCGTTGTGCTGACAACAGCAAAGGATGAGCCAAATGGTTAATAAAACGACGACGGTCCTTCTCGTGGCTTCCGCCATGGCGATGATCGCCACCGCGGCTTCAGCCGAGACCCAGGCGCGCCAGCATCGCCAGCATCGCAAACCCGTCACGCCAGTTTATTACGACGAGCAACCGCCGCTGACCGTCAATAAGCGCAGCTTCCTCGATCCCGGCCCGGTGGTCCCGGTCGGCAGCATGTCGAATTACGTGACCGCCAATACGATCTTCAACCGTACGCCGGATCAGACCTTCGCGCGGTCCAAATATGGCAATGAAGAATTGCCGTGGCCGCTTGAAGTCCCAGGACGTCCGGGACCGATCGTCGAATTCGAGACGCCCGCCTATCCTTATTGATAGCGCCGCGCGGGAAGCGGATTTTCTGGCGCGCCGGGGATGGCTCGCCAGCAAAAACATCGACCGACGGTGGCAAGATCTGGGGTCGCGCCAGGAATCCCGGCCGCAGGCTCCTCTGATTTCATTGCGCTCACCCCAATGAGGATTGCAGCTCCGCAAGGATCGCATCGCCCATTTGGGCTGTTGATATGGTTTCCTTGCTAGGGCCCGCGATATCGGCGGTGCGGAGCCCTTTGTCGAGCACGCCGGAGATCGCTCGGTCTATTCTATCGGCGATTTCGTTGAGATCGAAAGAATAGCGCAGCGCCATGCCGAGCGAGCTAATCATCGCGATCGGATTGGCCAGTCCCTTGCCGGCTATGTCCGGCGCCGACCCATGCACCGGCTCGTAAAGCGCCTTGCGAGCGCCGGTATTGGCGTTTCTCTCGCCGAGCGACGCCGAAGGCAGCATGCCGAGCGAGCCGGTCAGCATGGCCGCCACATCCGACAGCATGTCGCCAAAGAGATTGTCGGTTACGATCACGTCGAATTGCTTCGGCCGGCGCACGAGCTGCATGCCGAGGGAATCGGCGAGATGGTGCTCGAGCTGAACATCGGGATAGTCGCGGGTATGCAAAGCGGTGATGACCTCGTTCCAGAGGACTCCGGACTTCATCACATTGCGCTTTTCAGAGGACGTGACCTTATTGCGTCTCTTGCGCGCGAGCTCGAAAGCGACGCGTCCGATCCGCTCAATCTCATAGGTGTCATAGACCTGCGTGTCGATGCCGCGCTTCTGCCCATTGCCGAGATCGATGATCTGCTTCGGTTCGCCGAAATAGACGCCGCCGGTCAATTCGCGCACGATCATGAGATCCAACCCGTCGACAAGCTCGCGCTTCAGCGAGGAGGCGTCGGCAAGCGCCGGATAGCAGATCGCCGGGCGGAGATTGGCGAAAAGCGCCAAGTCCTTGCGCAGCCGCAAAAGTCCCGCCTCGGGTCGAACTTCATAGGGCACGCCGTCCCATTTTGGGCCGCCCACCGCCGCGAGGAGAACCGCGTCGGCGGCCGCCGCGCGCGCCATGTCGGCGTCGCTGATCGCCGTCCCATGGACATCATAAGCGGCCCCGCCGACAAGGCCCTTCTCGATCTCGAACCGGACAATCCCCTGGCTGGTCAGCCAAGCCGCGATCTTGTCGACCTCGGCCATGATTTCAGGGCCGATGCCGTCGCCGGGGAGCACAAAAAGCTTGTAAGTCGTCATATTCATTCATCCAGACGCGGCAGGAAGCGGCCGCCGAAACAGCGCATGCGCTTTTCTGCGGCTCTGAGTAAAGCCTTGTGAACCGTCACGCCGCCGCGAGTTGGCGCAAGACGTAAGGCAGGATGCCGCCATTGTTGAAATAATCGAGCTCGTCCAGCGTCGCGATGCGGCAGAGGAGCGGGACCTTTTTCACTTTGCCGTCGGCGTATCTGATTTGCGCCTCCATGGTCTGGCGCGGCTTCAAGCCTTTGCTGAGGCCATGGATGGTCACTTCTTCATCGCCTTTGAGCTTCAGCTTTTCCCATGTCGCGCCCGCCTCGAAGGTCAAAGGCAGGACGCCCATGCCGACGAGGTTCGAGCGGTGAATCCGCTCGAAGGATTCGGCGATGACCGCGCGCACGCCGAGGAGCTTGGTGCCTTTGGCCGCCCAGTCGCGCGAAGACCCGTTGCCATATTCGGCGCCGGCGAAAACGACGAGCGGCACCCCTTCGGCCTGATATTTCATCGCCGCGTCGAAGATCGGCAATTCTTCTCCGTCCGGCCAATGCTTGGTGAATCCGCCCTCCGGCACGACGCCGTCCGTAGCCCGGCGGATGAAATTCTTGATCCTTATATTGGCGAAGGTTCCGCGCATCATGATTTCATGATTGCCGCGCCGCGTTCCATATTGGTTGAAATTCGCCGGCGACACCTGCCGCTCGAGCAGATAAGTCCCCGCCGGCGAAGCCTCCTTGATCGAGCCCGCCGGCGAAATATGGTCGGTCGTGATCTTATCGCCGAACAGCGCCAGGATGCGCGCGTTCTCGATATCCTGCACCGGCTCAGGCTCGATCTTCAGCCCCTCGAAATAAGGCGGGTTCTGCACATAGGTCGAGCCTATGTCCCATTTATAGGTTTCCCCGGCGGGCGCTTTCACCTTGCGCCAATTGACGTCGCCATTGAAGACGTCTGCGTAGCGCGCCTTGAAAACCTTCTTGGTCACGAACTCGTCGATATAGGCGGCGATCTCATCCTGGTCGGGCCAGATGTCTGTCAAAAAGACCGGATTGCCTTTCTTGTCATGGCCGAGCGGGTCGGTCTCGAGGTCGCTTGCGACCGTGCCGGCGAGCGCATGCGCGACCACGAGCGGCGGCGAAGCGAGATAGTTCGCCTGGACGTCCGGGCTGATGCGGCCTTCGAAATTGCGATTGCCGGAGAGGACCGCGGCGGCGACTATGCCATTGTCATTGATGGATTTCGAAATTTCCGGCGCCAATGGCCCGGAATTGCCGATGCACGTCGTGCAGCCGAAGCCGACAAGATTGAAGCCGAGCTTGTCGAGCGATTTCTGCAGGCCGGAGGCGGCGAGATATTCGGCGACGACCTGGCTTCCCGGCGCGAGAGACGTCTTGACCCAGGGCTTCACGCCAATGCCTTTGGCGATGGCGTTGCGCGCAAGGAGGCCCGCGCCGATCAGCACATTGGGATTGGACGTATTGGTGCAGGAGGTGATCGCCGCGATCGCCACATCGCCATGGCCGAGATCGAAATTCTTGCCCTCGACCGGGAAGCGTTTCTCCGCCTCCCCCTTCTTATTATATTCGCTTTCGAGCGCGCTCCTGAAGCTCTTCCCGACCGAACCGAGGGCGACGCGCCCTTCGGGACGTTTCGGGCCGGCCATTGAAGGCGCGACGGAGCCGAGATCGAGTTCGAGCGTCTCGGTGAAGACCGGCTCCGGCGTCGCCCTTGTGCGAAACAGCCCTTGCGCCTTGGCGTAAGCCTCAACGAGAGCGACTCGCGCAGGCGTGCGCGCCGATGTCGTGAGATAAGCAAGCGTCTCCGAATCGATCGGGAAGAAGCCGCATGTCGCGCCATATTCCGGCGCCATATTGGCGATCGTCGCGCGATCGGCGAGCGAAAGATGGTCGAGGCCCGGACCGAAGAATTCGACGAATTTGCCGACGACGCCTTTTTGGCGCAGCACCTGCGTCACCGTCAAAACGAGGTCAGTCGCGGTGACGCCGGGCGCGAGCGCGCCCGTGAACCTGAAGCCAATCACCTCCGGCAAAAGCATGGAGAGCGGCTGCCCGAGCATGCAAGCCTCGGCCTCGATGCCGCCAACGCCCCAGCCCAAAACCGAAAGCCCGTTGACCATTGTCGTGTGGGAATCGGTGCCGACGAGGGAGTCTGGATAAGCGACCTCGACGGTCTCCGGCTTGCCGCGGCGCGGCGCGTATTTTTCTTTCCTCGTCCAGACCGTCTGGGCGAGATATTCGAGATTGACCTGGTGGCAAATCCCGGTGCCCGGCGGCACGACGCGGAAATTGTCGAACGAGTCCTGGCCCCATTTCAAAAAGCGATAGCGCTCGCCATTGCGGCTATATTCGAGATCGACATTGGTCTTGAACGCCTTGGCGCTGCCGAAAGCGTCGACGATGACGGAATGGTCGATGACGAGATCGACAGGCACAAGCGGATTGATCTTCTGCGGATCGCCGCCAAGCTTCGTCATCGCGTCGCGCATCGCGGCGAGATCGACGACGGCCGGCACGCCGGTGAAATCCTGCATCAAGACGCGGGCCGGACGAAACGCGATCTCGCGCTCGGTCTTGCCCTTGTTGACGAGCCAGGCGGCGACCGCCTCGATGTCTTCCTTGGTCACCGAACGCCCGTCCTCGAATCGAAGCAGATTTTCGAGCAGGACCTTCATCGAAAACGGCAGCTGCCCGATGCCCGCAAGTCCGTTCCTCTCCGCGGCCTTGAGCGAAAAATAATGATAGGTCTTGCGGCCGACCGTGAGCTTTTTGCGGGATTTGAAACTATCGAGCGAGGCCATGCGGAATTCGTCCCCGGAAAGCGGATAGAGAAGCGAAAAGATTTCCGGCTTATAAATAATTTCTACGGCGAGAGCTACATGGATGATAGACAACGCGCTCATTCATTTGTCGCGCTCCGGATTCTCCATCATGCGGCTTTCGGCCTCGGGCCTCTCCGTCGAACGCGGCGGCCGAATCGTTTTCGCCAAACTTTCCTTCACGCTCGACGCGGGCGAGAGCTTGATCGTCACGGGGCGCAACGGCGCCGGAAAATCGACCCTGCTGCGCGCGCTCGCCGGATTTCTGCCGCCTGCCGCAGGCGAGATCTCCTGTGCGCCGGCTTCGGACGAGACGCTCGCCGAAAGGGTTCATTACATCGGCCACAGCGATGCTCTCAAAGGCGCGCTGACGGTGAGCGAGAACTTGGAATTCTTTGCTTCGATGCTCTCCTCCAGGCGCGGCGGAACGCCGGTTGAAGCGGCGCTCGCAGCGTTCGGCCTCGCTCATGTGGCGGCTCTCCCTTCGGCCTATCTCTCAGCGGGCCAGAAGCGGCGCGCGGCGCTCGCCAAGCTCCTCGTCGCGCCGCGGCCGATCTGGCTTCTCGACGAGCCGACGACCGCGCTCGACGCGGCCTCCCAGGAGATCATGGCGGACGTCATGAGGAGTCATCTGGGGAGGGGCGGAATGATCGTCGCCGCGACGCATGCGCGCCTCAATCTCGCCGGGCGCGAGTTGCGGCTCGGAGCCGGCGCGTGAAGCCGGAAGCCCTGACGAGGCCAGCGCTTCATGCGCTGATGATTCGCGAATTGCGGATCGGCCAGCGAATCGGCGGCGGCGCGAGCTTGGGCGTCCTCTTCTTTCTTATCCTCGTCACGCTGACGCCTTTCGCCGTCGGCCCGGATCTCGCGCTTCTCGCCCGGATCGCCCCGGCCATGCTATGGATCGCCGCGCTGCTCGCGACCTTGCTCGGCCTCGACCGACTCTTTCAGGCCGATCATGAAGATGGATCGCTCGACCTCCTGCTGACGAGCAGAGCGCCGCTCGAACTCATCGTTCTTACGAAATGTCTCGCCCATTGGCTCCTGACCGGCCTCCCCCTCGTCGCCGCCGCGCCTCTCTTCGGCCTGATGCTCGCCTTGCCGACGAACGAGCTTTGGAGCGTCACTCTTTCGCTTCTTCTCGGCACGCCGGCCCTGACCTTGATCGGAGCGATCGGAGCGGCGCTGACGGTCAGCCTGCGGCGCGGCGGACTCTTGCTGGCGGTCCTGGTTTTGCCGCTCTGCGTGCCTGTGCTGATCTTCGGCGTCGCGGCGGCCGGCGCGCCGCAAAACGCGACGGCGTCTTTCGCTTCGCCCTTCCTTATCCTTTGCGCTCTCACGCTGATGGCGACCGTCGGCGCGCCGATCGCGGCGGCGGCGGCATTACGGCGCATGAGCGAATGATCTAAGAACTCCACGAATTCGGCGCCCTTATTCTCTCGGCGATATATTTCGAATCGCGTCTAATTTACAGATCGCCTAAAAAGAATTATCAGACAATATCCGTAACAGCGAAGCTATCGGCTATCGAGGCGATCATGAAGCATCTTGGCGTTCTCCTGCTCGCGGCCGCATTCGGTTTCCTAGGCTTCGGGGCTAGCGCAGTCGCGCAGAAGGCGCCAAAGCCTGCGGCGGCGCCGAGCGAGAAAGCGCCAGCGCCAGCCGCCGCCTCAAGCGACGCGGCCCATCCCGCCATCGAACCGGCGGCTCTCGAGATTCTCAAAGCCGCGAGCGACAAGCTCTCCCACGCCAAAAGCATCTCTTTCGTCGCGCGCGGCGCCTTCGACGTTCCGGCGCGCAATGGGCAGCCGCTCTTCTACCTGACCCGCTCGGAAGTGCTCCTCGTGCGGCCCAACAAGCTGCGGGTCATAGTTCCTGGAGACGGTCCCCCGTCCGAGTTCTATTATGACGGCAAGGAGGTCGCGGTCTTCACGCCTTACGCCGATTTGATCGCCACCGTGAATGTGTCCGGCAACCTCGATCAGGCGCTCCGCGCCATTTATGAGAAGGCCGGCGTTTACTTCCCCTTCGTCGATTTCATCGTCTCCGATCCCTATAAGACTCTGACCGACGGGCTGACCAGCGCCTTCGTGATCGGCAAGTCCAAGCTCGTCGGCGACACGACGACGGACATTGTCTCGATTTCCGATCCCCATGTGCATCTTCAGATCTGGATCGGATCGGAAGACAAGCTTCCCCGGCTCATCTGGGCCACCGCCGCGGACAGTCCCGAAAAGCCGCGTCATTCGGTTGAGTTTTCCGATTGGAGGCTCGATGGAGGAGCGGCAAGCAAGGACGCGGACTTCAAGCCGCATACGACGGCGTCGACCAAGCACATTCCGTTCGGACGGCCGGACGCTGGGCCGGCTCCAAAGCCCTGATCCATCGCCAGATCCACATGAACGATCGCCATTGAGGTCAACAGCCATGACTCGCAGTCTGCTTATGGGCGCCGCCGTTCTCGTCGCTGGCCTTATCGCCAGCGCGCCTCAACCTGCCGACGCCTTCCGCGGCGGCGGATTTGGCGGCGCGCATTTTGGCGGCGGCGGCGCCTGGCATGCCGGCGGCGCCGGCCCCGGCGGCGGCGGCTGGCACGCGGGCGGCGCGCATGCCGATTGGGGCGGAACCTGGCACGCCGATGGTTGGCACGCAGGCGGCTACTATGGCGGCGGCTTCCATGGCCCAGGCGTGGTCAATCACTATTACGGCGGCGGCTGCTGGAACTGCGGCGCCGCCGCCGCGGCTGTCGGCCTCGCGGCGGGCGCGGCCGCAACGGCCTATGCAATTGGTGCGTTGGTCAGCACCGTCCCAGCCGGATGTCCATACCAGACCGTCGCCGGAACCAATTATTACGTTTGCGACGGAACCTGGTTTCAGCCTTATTACGGCGCCAACGGCCTTTATTATCGCGTCGTCCCGCCGCTCTGACAAAGCCGGCTCCCCGACCGCAGGAGATCTCGCGAACCCTATAGAGGCTCCGACGCGGCGTTTTTTCCGAGAGGGTAAGGGGCCTCCTTTGCCGGAGTTCGTCGCAGCCCCAACGCTCACGCGCTAGGGCCTACGGCGGTCTCGCAAAAACGTGAAAATGCGCCTATGGCGCATTAGGCGGCCCAGATTTGCCTTTGGGCATGCGCGGGCTTAGATGAAATCCATGCTGAACTACGCCAATCCGACGAACTTCCTCCGGCTCGCCCGCATTCTCACGCCTTTGTTGGCGGCGATCACTTTGGCTCTTTTGAGCCTAGGCCTCTATCTCGCCTGGTTCGTCGCCCCGCCGGATTATCAGCAGGGCGAGACGGTCAGGATCATGTATATTCACGTGCCTTCTGCTTGGCTCTCCATGCTCGTCTATGCCGTCATGGTTTCGGCCGCGCTCGGCACGCTCGTCTGGCGCCATCCACTCGCCGACGCCGCGCAAAAGGCCGCCGCGCCCCTTGGCGCCGGATTCACCTTCCTTTGTCTCGTCACAGGATCGCTGTGGGGCAAGCCGATGTGGGGCGCCTGGTGGGTCTGGGACGCGCGGCTGACTTCGGTCCTGGTCCTTTTCCTGATCTATCTCGGCCTCGTTGCGCTGTGGCGGACGATCGAGGATCAGGGCAAGGCCGCGCGCGCCGCAGCGATTTTCACGCTCGTCGGCGCGGTGAATATCCCGATTATCAAATTTTCGGTCGACTGGTGGAACACGCTGCATCAGCCCGCCTCGGTCTTCCGCCTCGGCGGTCCTGCGATCGAGGCCTCGATGCTCTGGCCGCTTGTCGTCATGGCGGCCGCCTTCACCTTTCTGTTCTTTACCCTGCATCTGATGGCGATCCGCAACGAGATCCTGCGCCGCCGCTTGCGCCGCCTGTCGATCCTTGCGGCGGACGCCGAGGAGGCGGGCTTGAAATATTCCTCGCCTTCATTCGAGGCGGCTTATGAGCAATGATCCCAATTTCGGCTTCGTCATTGCCTCCTACGCCCTCGCCTTCGTCATCGTGGTGGGAATGACCTTGCTGATCTGGCGCGATTACCTGAGCTTGAAAAGGGAGCTGTCCCGATTCGCCACGCGGACCACCGGCAAAAGCTCGGGCCATGCAACTGCGGGACGCGAAGGCCGGAAATGAAGCCAACGAGCGAATTGCGGTCTCAGGAGCGGCGCCGGTCGCGCCTGCTCTACGTCCCCTTGATCCTTTTCGCCGCGCTGGTCGGGCTTTTTTTCGTTAGGCTCTTTTCTGGAGACGCCTCGCTTCTGCCCTCGGCGCTCATCGGCAAGGAGGTCCCCACCTTTGCCTTGCCGCCGGTGGAGGGCCTCGCGGATCGGCCAGGTTTCACGGACGCGGATCTTCGCAGCGGCGGAGTGACCTTGGTCAATATTTTCGCCTCCTGGTGCGTCCCCTGCCATCAGGAGCATGGGATTTTCATGAGGCTTTCCAAGGATGCGGCGCTGCAGCGGCTTCGCGTGCGCATTGCTGGCATCGCCTACAAGGACGAGCCCGCCAACATCCGCCGCTTTCTTGGCCAGGACGGCGATCCATACGCGATGATCGGCGCCGACCGCAGCGGGCGCGTCGCGATCGACTGGGGCGTCTACGGCGTGCCTGAAACTTTCATTGTGAGAGGCGACGGCACAATCGCCTATCGCTTCGTCGGCCCGCTCAGCGAAGAGACCTATCAGGCGACGCTTTTGCCCGAAATTGAAAAAGCAGCACGGACTAACCCTTGATCGCTACGGCCTGATTTGACCGCGCTTGCCTCCAACAGGGCCATGCTTCCGGCATCGCCGATGGCCTAGAGCGATAAGTTGGAGCATGTTCTGATCGAAAAAGTCGATCAACTTTTTCGGAACATGCTCTAGCGATCCTTGGCGCTTGGGAAGCGCCACCTGCCATCCTTCAACGGCAAAAACCTGCCGTCGTCGACTCCGACCTCCTCGGCGATTCGCGCATTGAGCTTCTCGTTCATGGCCATGATCAAGTCGGCATTGGACGTGGCGTCCGCCGCCAGATTGCGGATCTCTTCCGGATCCTCGTGGAGATCGTAGAGTTCGAGGTCGTTGTTGGCGGTCAGATCCTCGTAGGTCGTCGGGGTGTTGAAGGCGAACGGCGCGAAATAGCGGCTGAAGCGATAGCGGCCATCGAACACGCTACGGATGGCGCAGCGGTTATGGAAATCCGGCTCAATTTTCAACAGCATTTGAATTTTCCGCGCCAAAGGCGTGGTTGAATCCTTCATGTAGTCGTCCATTTTCTTGGCCCATTTGGCGTCTTGAAACGACAACATGTTGTAGTTGAACAATGCGGCTGGCCGAAGGGAGGCGAATTTCGCCTTATCCGGCGCCGCCATCAGTCCAGAAAAATCGCTGCCTTTGAGGTCTGATCCAGCCTTTTTGAGCGCGTCAGGGCTGGCGCCCGTCAAAGCCACTAGCGTCGGCGTCAGGTCGATCTGCGAGGTCACCGCCTGGCACATTCCTCCACCGGGATAGGCGGGATGGACGATCATCAAAGGCAGATGATTCTGCTGCCGATAGGCGCAATTGCCCTTTCCGCGCATTTGGTGATTGCCGCCGAGTTCGCCGTGATCTGCAGTGAATATGATGATCGTGTTCTTGTCCATGCCGTTGGATTTAAGCGCGTCCAACACGGAAACCACTTGTCGGTCGCAATCGCGGATGCAGTTGTAGTAATAGTTCCGCAAAAGCCGCCATCGTCGATCTTCGTCTGGCCATGCGCCCACCAGAACGTCCTGGACTTCCTGATAGATCTTTTGCCCGCGCGGCCTACCGCGCGCCTCAAACGACTGGCCTCTGCTTGCCGGCAAAGGCGCATCCCACTCGGCTCGATAGATTTCATCGGCAGGCGGGCGAGCAATCGGCATGGCCGTGCTTCCGCCCTGAATGGTTTCGCCCGGCAGATCCGAATTGACATACATGACATCGTGGGGATTGACGAAATTGACCGCCAGATACCAGGGTTTGCCCGCCCGCTTCAGCTCTTCGCCCTTCGTCCGCAGCCAGCGAATGACGAAGGCCGAGGTGGTGACGTCATAGCTGTAACCACCGAGCGTGATGTCGTTGATGTCGCCAACGCCAAAGAAGTCATTGAAGCCGTAGCTCTCGATGATCTGGCGGTATTTTTTGAATGGCGCGTCGATCGCATGCTTCACCTGATCGAGATTAACGCTGAGATGCCATTTGCCCTGATAGGCGGCGTAATATCCGAGCTCCGCCATGCGATGGCCGATTGTTTTCACCTGAGTCGACATATCGGGCTGCCACAAGGAATTGGCGTTGTCGAAAACGCCCGTATGCTGAATGTGCTGGCCGGTGTAGATCGTCGAGCGCGCCGGCGAGCAGACGCAGGAAGCCGCCTGATGGTTGGCGAATGTGATTCCGTTTGTCTTGATCCACTGGCGGCCGGGGACCGGCATTGGCCAAGTCTCGAAGAAATGCTCCTGATCCACAAGAATGAACAGGATATTGTAGCCGCCAGGCGGGGCGTCTGGAGCCGCGACAGGCGCCGCCGAGGCCGCGGCTTCGGCCGATGGCGAATCTTCGGCCGAGGCCGCAATGCCAGGTAGAAGGTTCGCGCTCAAGAGGCCGGCTCCCGAAGCAACGACAGCGCGTCGAGATGGATTGCGGCGGCGATCGGATTGGTCTGTCACGAAAGAGCTCCCTGCGGCGCCGGCGGCAAGACGGCGCCCAAACGCTCAACTCTTGAGCTTGAATAGCCGCCGCGCGTTCAGCCGGCCGATCTTCTCCCGATCCGCCTCGCTGATCGGACAATTGTCGAACCAGTCAACCGCCTCCTCCGTCCGCTCATAGGGATAGTCGATCGCGAACAGGACCCGATCGACGCCCATTTCCGCGATAACGTTGAGCAGCGTCGGCGTATGAAAGTTGCCGCTGGTGGTAATGTAGAAATTGTCCTTGAGATATTGCGCCAGCGGCTTTTGCAGCTTTTTACCGAAAGACGCGTAGTCGAAGCGGCTCTGCGCGCGCCACATCATCGGGACGAGCCCCTCCCCAAGATGCCCAATGATGATTGTCAGCTTGGGGAATCGATCGAACAAACCGCTGGTGATCAGCCTGAGGGCGTGCGTGGCGGTTTCGACGCCAAAGGCCCAGGCCGGGCCGAGCAGCTCCTCATGACCTTCATAGATTTTCTGTTGCGAAGCCAACGGACCGCGCGGGTGCAGGTAGAATGGAACGTCAAGCTCATGCACCCGCTCCCAGAATGGCAGGAACTTCGGCAGATCATAATATTCGCCGGTGTTGAGATCCCCTATGTTGCTGAAGCCGTTGGCGAGCGCGCCTTTGAAGCCGAGCTGCTTGACCGCGCGCTCGAGTTCGTCGGCGGAAGCTTTGGGGTCTTGTAGAGCGACCGCGGCAAAGCCCGCGAATCGCGTCGGATGCTTGGCCAGAAATCGCTCGGCGAGGTCGTCATTGGCGCGCTTGGCGATTTTGACCGCCTTGTCGCGATCGGGCTCCATTTGCACCCCATCGGCGGTCAGCGACACGAATTGCAGTTCTACGCCGTGCCTGTCCATCTCCGGCAAACGGTATTGTTCGACATCGCTTAAGCCGTCATCAATCCGCTTTTGGACTTCCACCGTCACGCCAAGACCCGGCAGATAGGCCTTGGCCTCTGGAGTCACAAAATGCTCTTCAAGCGCAATCTTTCCGATCATCGGGGTCGGGTCCTTGCCACGGCGAGAGGACGAAAGATGCGGCCGCGTCGCGATGATAGATCGACGCCGAGCCTTGTCCAGGCAATGTAGACTCCGCGTGTGCGAACGAAGCTTTTCGCAAATTGGTTGAGCAGAATTTCGCGGCGCTTATTAAGCTGCGCCGCGCATTCATCGGTTTCAGCCCTAGCCGTCGCTGAGATCGCTTGTCCGGCCTATCAGCTTCAGCCAATCCTCTTCGCTGATCGTCTCGACGCCAAGCTCGGCCGCCTTGGCAAGTTTCGAGCCTGCGCCTGGCCCGGCGACGACGAGATCGGTCTTCTTCGAGACCGAAGCCGCGACTTTCGCGCCGAGCCGCTCGGCTCTCGCCTTGGCTTCATCGCGCGTCATGCGCTCCAGCGACCCAGTAAAGACCACCGTCTTGCCGGCGACCGGGCTTGACGCGGCGATCTCCTCCATCGGCTGCGGCGCGACATGCTCGAGCAAAGAGTCGAGAACCTCCTCATTGTGCTTTTCGGCGAAGAAATCGTAGATAGCTTCAGCCACGACCTCGCCGAGCCCTTCGATATTGTTGATTTCCGCGCGAGCTTCCGATCCTTCGGACGCGGCTTGGGCGACAGCGCGCAGCGCCTCGAAGGAGCCGAAATGGCGGGAGAGGCGGCGCGCATTGGTTTCGCCCACATGCCTGACGCCAAGCGCGAAAATGAAGCGATTGAGCGGCGGCTTTCGGCTGGCGTCGATCGCGGCGAAGAGATTTTTCACCGAAATCTCGCCATAGCCCTCGCGGTCCTTCAGCTTCTTGAGGCTCGCCCGGTCGCGCGCCTCGAGCGTGAAAATATCGGCCGGCGTGCGAATGAGGCCCTCGCGGAAAAATAGCTCGATCTGCTTGTCGCCGAGCCCTTCAATATCGAGCGCGTTGCGCGAGGCGAAATGCTTCAGGCCCTCGATCGCCTGCGCCGCGCAGACAAGCCTGCCCGTGCAGCGGCGCACAACATCGGCGGCTCCGGTCTTCGAGTCGATCTCGCGAACCGCCGCCGACCCGCAGACCGGGCATATTTGGGGAAACACGTAAGGCTCCGCAGTCTTGGGCCGCATGTCGAGAACAGGCCCAAGGACTTGCGGAATGACGTCGCCGGCCCGTTGAATCGTCACCGTGTCGCCGATGCGAATGTCCTTGCGGGCGATCTCATCCTCATTATGCAGCGTCGCGTTGGAGACGACGACGCCGCCGACCGTTACCGGATCGAGCCGCGCCACGGGAGTCAACGCGCCGGTGCGCCCGACGTTAATCTCAATGTCGCGCACCACGGTTGTCGCCTTTTCGGCCGGAAATTTATGCGCGGTCGCCCAGCGCGGCGAACGGGAGACGAAGCCGAGGCGTTCCTGCAGCACGAGGCTGTCGACCTTGTAGACCACGCCATCGATGTCATAGCCGAGCGAGGCGCGCATGGATTCGATTCGCCGATAATGGGCGAGCAAATCCTCGGCCGAATGGCAGAGCGCCATCAATGGATTGACCGGCAGGCCGAATTGTTTGAAGGCCGCGACCATGCCCATTTGCGTGTCGGCCGGCAGCGCGCTTGTTTCGCCCCAGGCATAAGCGAAGAAATGCAACGGCCGCTGCGCCGTGATCGCGGGGTCGAGCTGGCGCAGCGAGCCCGCCGCGGAATTGCGCGGATTGGCGAAAACGGTTTTGCCCGCTTCCGCCTGGCGCGCGTTCAAACCTGCGAAATCGGCCCGAGTCATGTAGACTTCGCCGCGCACCTCGAAAACCTGCGGCGGATCGCCTTTCAAGACATGCGATATTTCGCCGATCGTGCGCACATTGGCGGTGACGTCTTCGCCCTCATAGCCGTCGCCGCGTGTGGCCGCCTGCACGAGCGCCCCGCCCTCATAGCGCAGCGAGCAGGAGAGCCCGTCGATCTTGGGCTCCGCGGTGATGGCGAGCGGCGCATCAAGGCCTAGCCCGAGAAACCGGCGCACGCGAGCGACGAAGTCCACCACTTCTTCATCTGCGAAAATATTGCCGAGCGACAGCATCGGCACTTTGTGGCGAACCTTGGCGAATTTCTCCGAAGGCGCGACGCCGACTTTTTTTGTCAAGGACTCCGACGTGACAAGCTCGGGAAAAGCGTCTTCGAGCGCCTCATAGCGCTGCCGCAGCGCATCATATTCCGCGTCCGATATGGTCGGCGCATCCTCGGCATAATAGCGCTGATCGTGCGCGGCGATCTCCGCGCCAAGGCGGGCGTGCTCGCGGCGCGCTTGCGCCGCGCTGAGGCCATCTATCGGCGCAGGCTTCTTCATCCGCCAAATTTAGCATGACCCTGAAGGCGCGAGAAGCTCGGCCCTGGCGCCGTCAGAGGAGCCGCTTAGAGCATGTTCCGAAAAAGTTGATCGACTTTTTCGATCAGAACATGCTCCAACTCTTTGAATTTGAGCGCTTTCCGATCAGATGACTCCATCTGATCGGAAAGCGCTCTAGCGGCCGGCGCCCAGTCCTCCCGGCGAACCTTTCGCCTCCGAGCTTGCGCTAGGGATCGCGTCCTCCAGCGTGAGCGGCAGCGCAAGCGACGGCGCGCTTGAGCAGTTGTGATTGCTCGGCGGCGTCACCACATTATAGCGCGAACCCATCAACCCGTGATCTTAAGAATATGATCAACCAACGACCAATCCCGCCAGACGAAGGGCGCCATCCCGAGCCGGAGATCATCCCCCCGGGCCATCCGGACCGCAGAGAAACGAGCGGGTCATGGAGCCGGGTCGTCATCGACGAGGATGGCCTGCGCCGCATCTATGTCGCCAGGATCGGCCCGCTCAGCCTCATCCCTTTCGCGCTGCTCGGCGCCATTGTTTCGATTGCCCTGCTGATCTTCTTTCTGGGCGCCTTCCTGATCTTGCTTCCCCTCGTCGGCTTGCTCATCGCCGGGGCCGTGATCGCCGGCCTCGTGCGCGCCTATTCTCGGCGCTAGCGTCGAACCGCCGAGCCGTGGATCAGCCCGCCCTACTCTGGACGAAGGCCATATCGAACCTGTCTGACCCCGCATCGTGAAGCGTAGCGCCGGCATTCTGATGTATCGCCTCGCCCTTCGCGAGCCTATGGTCTTGCTCATTCATCCCGGAGGCCCGTTCTGGCGCAACAAGGATCTCAACGCCTGGTCCATTCCGAAGGGCGAATATGGCGATGACGAGACCCCGGAAGCGGCGGCCATGCGGGAATTCGAAGAAGAGATCGGCGTTCGCCCGGCCGGCGTCCTTATCCCGCTCGGCGACGCTATTCAGTCCGGACGTAAAAGAGTCACGGCCTTTGCGCTCGCGGGCGACCTCGACGCCACGCGCATCGAAAGCGCATTGATAGAAATCGAATGGCCTCCCAAAAGCGGACGGCGTCTCCGTATTCCCGAGGTTGACCGCGCGGAATGGCTCCCGCTCGATTTGGCGCGCGACAAAATTATCAAGGGTCAAGCCGTCTTTCTCGATCGCCTGGAGCAAATCCTGCGATCTCCGCCATCGACGCAACAAACATAGCGAGCGACGTCAACCGGCGGAATATATGGCGCGGACACTTTTATAGGCGCAGGGAATCGCCCCATTAGGTGTTTGATGTGGGCGATTCCGCCCGGCCCTCATACATGTAGGTCAACACGCGCGGACCGTCGGCGTAGTCGGTCCGCAGCTCCGCAATCTCAAAGCCTGCAGTACGAATGAGATCATCGGCTTTCCGGTCAAGATGACAACCGCCGGAAATGTGGCGCCACATGGGGGTCAGTCTGTGTTGCCAGCGCTCGACTGTAGGCTCAGGCGATAGGCCATGCTCGACAAATAGCAAGACGCCGCCCGGCTTCAGCACCCGGCGCATCTCGCGCAGCGCAGCAAGCGGATCGGAAATCGAGCAAAGCGTCCAAGTCATCACGACAGTATCGACGCTGGCGTTCGCCAGCGGAATGTCGGTCGCCGAACCCAATATTAGATCGATCGGAGCGGCCGCTCCGCCCGCGCGCCGTCGCGCCGTCATCAAGAGCCGCTCGGACGGATCGAGGCCGATGATCGCCGCCACGTCGGCCCCATAGAGCGGCAGATTCAATCCGGAGCCGACGCCGATTTCAAGCACGCGGCCGCGCGCGCGCGAAACCGCCGCGCGACGATATTTCCCGAGCTGGCCTTGGCGCATCGCCAGATCGAGAAGCGGAGGCAGAATCCAGCGGTCGTAAAAACTCATGGCGAATCCCCGGAGCTCTATTCCCAATCAGGCGAACTTACGCGGTTGAAAAGGGACGCCTCGCTTCCGCGCCTATCCAACCGAGCCTCGCTCCAACGCGGCGCGATCCCAATGTCCGAGATCTGCGGCGGCGGCGTAAGTGCTCTCGAGGAATTCAAGCAGCCGTTCGTCGACCGCGCTCTCGCGCCTCACTACGTCATAAGGCAGGACAAATTCCGCGAGGCTCCCGTCCCAGCAAGCTCCGCTCGGTCGGACCCCCGCAAGAGCGAAGCCCGGCGGCGCCGGATAGGCGTAGGAATAGAATGCCGGCGTCGGAAACCTATCGTCGCCTGGCCAGAATCCACAGCTGCTGACTTCATGCGAATAGGCCTCGCGCATGACCCAGTTGCCGACATTGGGGGCGGCGCCTACGAAGTCGGGAGCGCGGCGGCCGGAGAAGCGGGTGACCGCAAGATCGAAACTGCCCCAAAAGAAATGGACCGGGCTGACTTTGCCAATGAAGCGCGATCGGAACAGCTTGAAGACTCGATCGCACTGAACGAGGATGCGCCAGAAGCGATTTGCAAATTCCTTATCGTAAGACGCGTGCGAATGATCCTTCTCGAAAGGAATAGCGTCCGGGATCTCAACTGGCGTCGTCCATATTTTCACGTCTATGTCGAGCGCCTTTAGCTGCTCCATGAGCTCGCCATAAAAGCTGGCGACCGAGCGCGGCGCCAGCGCGAAGCCCGCGACGCCGCCATCGCTGCTCGCGACGACAAGGCGGTGATCGATAAAATCAAAGTCGATTTGGAATGTCCTCGAGCCGTATGGGATCGGCGAGGTCGTGAGCCCGCGCGCGGTCACATAGAATGGCGTCTGCCACCAGTGATTGATCATGGGCGCCTGGGCCAGGCGGATCTTGCCGACCGCTTGCGTCCAGAGATGCAGCGTGGCGCGCGTCTCCCGCCATTCCTCGAAAGCCAGGCTCGGCCAGGCGTCGGCGCTCTCTGTCATATGCGCCTCGATTTCAGCCCTGGATTCAACACGCGCCCGATGCCGACGCTCGGACGAAGTTTTTTGGAAAACAAAAAGGGCCTCGCGCGACGCGAAGCCCCTTTGATTTCATCAAAACTGGAGCGCAGCCGGGGCGAAGCTTCAGTTGCAGACCCGCACGCGCGTAATGACATAACCGTAGCCATTCCATACCTGCTGCGGCTCATACCAGCAGCGCGGCGGCGGCGGAGCGTAAACGGGAGCATAATAGACCGGCGGAGGCGGTGGCGGCGGCGGAGCCGCGAGGGCGCTTCCGGCAATTGCTCCAAGCGCCATGCCTCCGATGACGCCCGCGGCGACCGCGCCGCCGTCGCCGGCCTGAGCCGGAGCGGAGGCCGCCGCCAATGTGGCTGCGGTCAAGCTCATCGCCAGACCCGCCCTGAGTGCTTTTCCGATAGTCGTCGACATGTATCCTCCGCGGCCGGACGCAGGCCTCACTGATGAAGATAAGCTACTACTTAGCGCGTTCGTCGCAATGTCAAGTCGATCCGACGGCCATGATCTCCGTGGCCGATTCGGCAATGACAATTACAGCGAATTTGAACCAATCAAGTTAATTATTTTCGCGCATTGCGGCTAGGATAGGGCCAAAATCCGGCGGAGGCCAACGCACGGTTGCAAATCCTCCCGTCGCCAACTACAGCATCGCCGGCAGAACGCGGTCTGGCGGGCGGTGGCCGTCCATGAAAGTCTTGACGTTGATGATGACCTTCTCGCCCATGTCGATGCGCCCTTCGGTCGTCGCCGATCCCATATGCGGCAAGAGCGTCACCTTGCCGGCGTTGGCGAGCTTGATGAGTTTTGGCGACACCGCCGGCTCATGTTCGAAGACGTCGAGCCCCGCGCCCGCCAGCTCCCCGGCCTCGAGCATGCGCGTCAATGCGTTCTCGTCGATGATCTCGCCGCGCGCCGTATTGATGAGAATCGCATGCGGGCGCAGATATTTTAGTCGGCGCGCCGACAGCAAATGATAGGTCGCCGGCGTGTGCGGACAATTAACCGAGACGATATCCATGCGCGCGAGCATCTGGTCGAGCGACTCCCAGTAGGTCGCCTCCAGCGCCTCCTCGGTCGCCGCCGCGACATGACGGCGGTTATGATAATGAATTTGCAAGCCAAACGCCCTGGCGCGGTGCGCGACGGCCTGGCCGATGCGGCCCATGCCGACGATGCCCAGTCGTTTGCCGGTGATCCGGCGCCCGAGCATCCAGGTCGGCGACCAGCCGGTCCAATGGCCCGCGGGAATGGCCCTCGCGCCTTCGACGATCCGGCGCGCGACCGCCAGGATGAGGGCGATCGTCATGTCGGCCGTATCTTCAGTCAGGACGCCCGGCGTATTGGTGACGGTCATCCCGCGGCTCAAGGCCGCAGGCACGTCGATATTGTCGACGCCGGTGCCGAAATTGGCGATGAGCTTCATCTGCTCGCCGGCAAGCGCGATCAATTCGGCGTCAATCCGATCGGTGACTGTGGGCACGAGCACTTCGGCGGCGCGCAAGGCCGCCGCGAGCTCATTTCGCGACATTGGCTTGTCGTCGATGTTGAGCCTCGCGTCAAAAAGTTCGCACATCCGCGTTTCGATGACGTCGGGCAATTTACGCGTTACGACAACGAGCGGTTTCTTCCGGCCCATCCTGTGTCCCGTCCTCCCGACTGGTCATGCGCCCTTCCCGACATCGCCGAAACGCGCGAGCGCTTGCCGCCTCGCGCGCCGCCTCACGGTGAGACGAGGAGCCGCCAAATCGATCTGGTCTTCACCCGACTTTAACGATGGCCAATGCACAAGAAAGGCGATTTCCTTCCCTCCATGCACTGGGTGCGGCCTCTGTAGCAGATGGCCGGGCAAAGACAAGAACGCCGGACGGCCCTTGAGCCGTCGCGTTGCAGCGCAAAATGAATGGTGAACGATGAATGAGGCGATACGCGGCGCTGACGGGGCGGAAAAATGACTGCTGGCTCCGCTCCAGAGTTTTCGCGCTGTTCGCCAAGTCGAACAATTGAGAAAGACGCCTTGAGGCAGCCGGCCAAAGACTCCCTTCGGCGCGGCTTGACGCAACCGCCGACGGAGCCTGCTGCGCTCCGCCCCGCGGCATGAGAGAATTAGAGGGTGGGTTGGTGCCGATCATGCCTTATCGCGTTTGCGGGTTGCATAGGTTTGCTTTGTCTTTCGCCTTCGCTTTCTGCTCCATGGCCGTCGTCGGGACTGCGCTGGCCGACCAGATAGGCACGGCCAGCGGCTTGCCCGTGCCGCGCTATGTGAGCCTGAAGTCGGATCGCGTGAATCTGCGCGAAGGCCCCTCGAAAGACCATCGGACGATCTGGGTTTTTCAACGCGCCGGCCTTCCCGTCGAGATCACGGCCGAATTCGAAATCTGGCGCAAAGTCCGCGATTCGGAAGGTGCGGAAGGCTGGGTGCTCCATTCGCTTCTTTCGGGCCGGCGAACGGCTTTGGTCGCGCCATGGAAAAAAGGGATCGATTCGACGCTCTACGACAAGGCGAACGCCCAATCGGCGATGATTGCGAAACTGCAGTCGAATGTCATCGCGAATGTGCGCAGCTGCGACAGCGCCTGGTGCCGGGTCTCGGTAGAGGGCTTCAACGGCTATATTCAGCAATCCGATCTCTGGGGCGTCTATCCCAACGAGAAGATCGACTGACCTCGGCATCCCACGGGGCTGAAGCGAAGTCATCTCTTACGTGATGGTGGAAGGCTGCGCGCTAGAGCGCCTTCCGATTGGATGGAATCATCCAATCGACAAGCTCTTTCCAGATCAATAACTTGGAGCATACTCTGATCGAAAAAGTCGATCAACTTTTCGGAACAGGCCCTAGACCAAAATCGGCTCGGGCTGAACCGATTTTGGCCGTCAACTTTTGATTGAGCCTGATCTTATCGCGAAACTGCTTCTCCCTTTCGCGACTCATACTCCGGTTTACGCGGCAATTACGCTGACGCATTAGTCATAAAGCCAGGCCGAATTGACGCGAGCCGAATTCGGTCTGGCGCGGCTACAGGTCCTTGGAGCGGCCGGTCAGCCTGGACCAACTATCCTGGATGCTCGACGTCAAAGCTTTGACCCCGCGTTCGACAACGTCCCAATTGACCACAGGCCGTTCGACCGATCCTTCTGGTCCGTCGGTCTTGCGAACCGAATCCGTGATATAGGCCGCGCCGATCGTAAGAAGTATGCCGAGGATAAATCCCAAAAACATGCGCATGGTGCCCTTTCCCGCCTAAAGTGACTTCTCAAGACGAGGCGCAACACTAACTTTTGTCTCTCGTTTAGGTCAAGCGGACCACATCCACTTGGCGACCTTATTCGCCCCGCGCGAAAGAGGCGGGCCGCATGGGGATGATTGGCGCGGGATCCGAGCAAGAAACGCGGGACGTGACGGACGCGAGCCGGCGCGAATCAGGGAACGGAAGCGCGAGTACAGCGTTTGCCATGAGTGGCGACGGGCGCCACGGACAAGCCTTCCGGAAGGTAAGGCCGAGTGCTTATCCGGCTTAGCTTATGATTATTGCCCTGATTTCTCGTCTCTATGTAAATAAGGGTCGAAAAGAGCGACCAAAAGTAGGAAATCAAGCCTTTGCAAGAACGTGGGGCGACGTGACCTATAGGCTGACCGGCCGGGGGTTTGCTTTTGCCGGCGCCGCCTGTCAGATTGGAGGCTCGATCCCCCGGTCCATTTTGCCTAGCGTAGACGTCGATGATCGGGCCCTTATCCACGTGACCGGGCGAGACGACTCAAATCCAGCCAATTCCACGATCGCTTCCTCGCACACATTGGGAAAATCCATTTGAGGCGCTCCGCCACACGCGAAATCCGATCCTGCTCAGAGCTTCAGGCGGTATGTTTACAAGCGTTGAAGCAATGCGACGGCTTCGACCGGGTCCATGAGGTTCTCGTGCAGCCGCGCGCCAATCCCGATGGGCTTGCAAACTGGACCTTGGCGGCAGTCAGGCCTCGGGTCGACAACGAGGTCCTGCGCGGAGCCCGCAGCGTCATCGCCTTGCTGCAACAAACCTATCAGTTGAGCGCCTCCGACCCGCCAGCGGCCCAGGCCAGACGGCGTCGTTGAGCCGTCTCTCTCGCGATTTTGACGCGCCGCAACAATTTGTTTCATAATTTTAATGATAATTGATGGTTGATCCCTTCTTCTTGGAGGAGATCGGACGCCGACGGCTGGCTTATCGCGACGTTTCGGCTTATCCCCTTTAAAGTCATAGCGAACAATGGTTCGCTCCCCCCATGTTCGCGCCTGTGGGGAAAGGCCGCGATTCGAGAGCGGCGTCACGGGAGCGCCCAAGACTGTATTGGGCGCAGCCAAGATAAAGTTGCGGGTCGCGGGCGCCGCGCAAGCCCAAAAGGAAAATTCGAGCCGTTCCGCCGCGGCCTCCATTCGTTTTCCCCGCCTGTGGTTGAGAGAGGCCAGGGTTTTGATATCTACCCATATTCTCGGGACTGGAGCCTATGCTCCAAAGCGGATTCTGACGAACCAAGATCTCGAAAACATGGTCGCTACGACCGACGCCTGGATCAGCGAGCGGACCGGCATCAAGGAGCGCCGCATCGCTGCGGAAGGCGAAGTCACGTCCGATATGGCCGTGATCGCCGCGCGGCACGCGCTGGCGATGGCTGGCTGCAAGGCCGAAGATCTCGACATGATCCTCGTCGCCACCATCTCGGCCGACATGCCGCTGCCCTCTTGCGCCGTTATCGTTCAAGCAAAGCTCGGCGCGACGCGAGCCTTCGCCTTCGATCTTTCCGCCGCTTGCGCCGGGTCGCTGTTTGGCTTGAGCATCGCCGACCAATTCATCCGGACCGGCAAGGCGAAACGGATCCTCGTCATTGGCGCGGAGCTTCTGAGCCGCCTCGTCGATTGGACCGACCGCAACACCTGCGTCCTTTTCGGCGACGCCGCCGGAGCTATGGTCGTAGGACCCACGTCAGATCCCGGCCGAGGCCTGATCTCGACTCATCTCCATTCCGACGGAACGGCGGCGGGCATCTTGTCGATTCCCGGCGGCGGCAGCCGGCATCCTCAATCCGAAGACGTTCTCGCCAGGAATATGCACAAGATCACGATGAACGGACGCGAGATCTACAAATTCGCCGTCCGCGTGCTGCCCCAGGCGATCCTCGAAGCGCTCGACGCCAATGGGCTGAAAGTCGGCGACATCGACCATATCGTCTCGCACCAGGCCAATGCGCGCATCGTCGAATCAGTCCTCGAGCGGCTCGACATACCGCTCGAAAAATGCTGGCTGAATCTCGATCGCTATGGCAATACCTCGAGCGCGTCGCTGCCGATTTCGCTCGACGAGGCCAATCGGGCCGGACGCCTCAAGAAAGGCGATCTCATCGCAATGATGGCGATCGGCGCCGGAATGGCTTGGGGCAGCGCCTTGATGCGATGGTAGCGCTTGCGGACGCCTTCGCGCCGCCGGCGCGCTGAGCCCAGAACAAAGCCGGCGCCGGTCAAAGATACAGAAGCAGGACCAACAGAGCGCGGGGTCCAGCGGCGCGATCGGGAGACCTCTTGCGAACGTTATTCTGAAGCAAAGCGCTTATATGTAGAGAGCTTGCCGAAGCTATTTTTTGTGGAGCGTCGATGATACCTGACCCTCTCGAAGCCGTCGTTTTCGATATGGACGGCTTATTGTTGAATACAGAAGCGCTCTACCGAACGGCGATCTTTGAAGCATGCGGGAGAGTCGGACATGAGATGGTGGACGCTCTGCATTTGAGCTTCATTGGCGCGCCGAAGGAGACCAGCGCCGCCTTGCTCAAAGCCCATTTCGGCCCGGACTTTCCACTGTTGGACTATTATCGGCATTGCCGCGCCGCGTTCGAGCGCCTTTGCGGCGCCGGGGTCCCTTTGAAGCCGGGCGCCCGCGATCTTCTCGAGTTCCTGAAAGATCGCGGCGTGCCGAGGGGATTGGCGACCTCGTCGGACCGCGAAGCGGCCGAGGATCATTTGCGGCGAGCCGGCGTGCTGGACCTGCTCGACATTGTCGTCGCCCGCACCGACGTTTCAAGCGGCAAGCCCCACCCGGAGACTTTCCTCAAAGCCGCCGAAGGGCTCGGCGTTGCTCCGACGCGCTGCCTGGCTCTTGAGGATTCGCACAACGGAGTTCGCGCCGCCAGCGCCGCCGGCATGGCGACGATCATGGTGCCGGACATGCTTAACCCGACCGATGAAATCCGGGCGCTCTGCGTCGGAGTTCTGCGAAGCCTCAGCGAAGTTCAGGAAGCGTTGGAGCAGACGGCCCCCATTTACTCAGGCGTCAATCATAGAGCCCTTGGTTGACCAGTCTTGAACCGGCACAGCTCCGCCGCGGCGTTCATGCGTCGCCGCGCGATCCGTCTCTCACGCAAAAAATCTATTTCGCGACCACGACCTTGGCGGCGGCGGCCATAACGGCTTTCTTGAAGGCGCCTTCGATCGTCACGGCGAAATTATAATGTGACGACGAAAAAGGCGCCGAACGAAACGGCTTGTTGCTGCGCCAGCCGACCAAAATCGCGCCAACGACAGGATCGCCCGCGCCCATGATCACGGCACCGCCGGAAGCGCCATCCCCGGTCTCGCAATCGAAGGAGAACTCCCGCGTTCCTTCCGCCCCGACCGTCAATTGATCATGCAGGGCGCATTTTTCCATCGACAGCTTGCGCCCTTCGCCCCAGTCGATGTGCCCACGGGCGACGAACTCAACAGACATATTCGGGCGCGGCGATTCCGCGAGGCCATAAGGCGTCACCCCATCGACCGGATGCTTGAGACGCGCCACGGCCCAGTCATGAACCGCCTCGATCGCGTAGGGATTGGTGCTGCCCGCGACGATCGAGCTTAGGTCGATCGGCGTTCGGATCTGCTTGCCGTCGGCCTCGGTCACGAAGAAGCAGGCTTTGGCGCGTGGGGCGCCCTTTTCATCGTAAAAGACATGCGCCGCCGTCGTCACCAGATCATCGGTCAAGGTGAGCTGACCCGCGCCATGCGCAGCGCCGCATTCGATGAGGCCGGAGGCGGTGAACTTATGCCGGAGCTCCGAGGCGTTGAGCTTGTGCTCGGCTGCAAAATCCTCGACGCTGCGACGGCTGTTCTTGCCAAAGACGACGACCTGGGTGATTTCCGCATCAACGAACGCCGGCGTCATGGCTGGCGCCGCCTGTTCGAACAAGGGGGCGGCCGGTGCGTGGGTCGAGAGTCCGAAAAGGAAAACACAACCAACAACGGCGCGCATTCCGCCTTTATGGAACATCCCTTGTTCTCCCATCTCTTCAGTTGGCCAGCATAAGGTCGAGCGCAACCGTTAAGCAAGCTTTACGAAAACGTATTTTCCGATTGCGAAAACAAAAAGGCAGGATCGGCGCCAACGCGCTTTTTGCTAGACGCATGCAGCGCGCCGAAGGTTTGTTCAATTTCATTTTGCCGCACATCAATGCTAGAGCGCGGCTGATGCGAATGGTGGATTTGCCCTCACAGCCTAGATAAAAAGGTCGAAGCCGCGCTCGCGCTTGCTGGCGCGCAGCTTCTACCCTGCCCACGCGCAGCGCTTTTCCTAGAGGTTCTGGTGTCGATCTCGCTTTTCGATCGTTATGCCGAAAAAGTAACCCGAGGTGACATCGAGCGCGACAATGGCCAAGACCTCGTCTTGCGCAAGCTCGACCAATTGCGAAGCGCCCTCGCCAACGACTCCCGAGCGCAAAGATCGAAGTCCATTGGTCGGCTGTTGCGCGCCAAGCCGATTGGCGCGCCCCTTCGCGGCCTCTACGTTTGGGGCGCGGTCGGACGCGGCAAGACCATGTTGATGGATCTGTTTTTCGAGGCTACGCCAGTTGCGCGCAAGCGCCGCGTCCATTTTCACGCCTTCATGGCCGATGTCCACGCACGCATCCACGCCATTCGCCAAGACCTATTGCGTCAAGACGGGCGGCGGGGCGCCGGAAAAAGCGACGATCCGATCGCGAACGCAGCGGACGCAATCGCCGAGACGAGCGCGCTGCTTTGCTTCGACGAGTTCAACGTAACCGACATCGCCGACGCCATGATCCTTGGCAGGCTCTTTGCGGCTCTGTTCGCGCGCGGCGTCGTTATCGTGGCGACCTCGAACGTGAAGCCCGACGAGCTTTACAGGGATGGACTCAATCGCGCGCTTTTTCTGCCCTTCATCAGTCTCATCGAAGAGAAGATGGAGGTCGTGCGGCTCGAGGCCCGCGCCGACTTCCGGCTCGAAAAGCTGCAGGATCGCGTCGTCTATCATGTCCCGCCGAATGCGAAGTCCGCGGCGGCGCTGACGAGCGCTTTCAAGGCGCTGACGGGCGCTGACCGTGGCCTGCCGATGACGCTCGACGTGCTCGGCCGCGCGCTCGCCGTGCCCGAAGCGCTCGCCAATGTGGCCCGGTTTTCCTTCGCGGACCTTTGCGCGGCGGCGCTCGGACCGGCGGACTATCTCGCCATCGCACGGCAATTCCATACGATCATCGTCGATTCGATTCCGGTGCTCGAAGCGGCGCAGAGAAACGAAGCCCGCCGCTTCATCACGCTGATCGATACGCTCTACGACCGGCACGTGAAGCTCATCGCCTCCGCCGAGGCTGAGCCGGCCGAGCTTTACCAAGCTGCGCAAGGGCGCGAAGCCTATGAATTCGCGCGGACGGCCTCCCGCCTCATCGAAATGCGCTCGGCCGCCTATCTCGGCCTCCCGCATGGCGCCCTCGATTCGTTTGGCTCGGGCGATGCGAGCGGACTTGTCGAAACGTAACGGACAATTCGCGCGAGAAGATGAATGCGAGGACGTCGATCGAGTTTGTCCATATCAGAGGCGCTTCCGCTCGATCGATTGGGCGAAGGCTTTTCCTGGTCGAACGCGTTCATTGCGGGCGCAAAGACGCTAGCCGCGATAGCGGAGTTCAGCTATCATGCCGGTGATGGAATCTCTCATTCGAAACCCAAATTTGCATCTCGAAGCAAGTCCCACGAACTGCGCGGCTGTTCCTTAACATGCAGAAAGCAAAGGGGTTTTTTAAGAAGCGGGCGCCAGATCCCCTCTTATGGCCAATCTTGCCGCCTTTTTTGCGCGTTAACTGGGTTGAACAAGCCTCCAATATTCAGCACAACCTTTTTCCCGATCCTTCCCGGTTCGGCGGCCGACAAGGAAAGGCAAGAAAATGGCGCGCAGCAAGATCGCATTGATCGGAGCCGGTCAGATCGGCGGAACCCTCGCTCACCTCGCCGCTCTCAAGGAACTCGGCGACATTGTCCTCTTTGACATCGCCGAAGGCACCCCACAAGGCAAGGCGCTCGATCTCGCCGAATCCGGGCCCATCCATGGATTCAATGCGACTCTCGAGGGCGCCAACGCCTATTCCGCGATTGCGGGCGCCGATGTCGTCATCGTCACGGCCGGCGTGCCGCGCAAGCCCGGAATGAGCCGCGACGATTTGCTTGGCATCAATCTCAAGGTCATGGAAGCGGTCGGCGAAGGCATCAGGCAATATGCTGCGGACGCCTTCGTGATCTGCATCACCAATCCGCTCGACGCCATGGTCTGGGCGCTGCAAAAATCTTCGAAATTGCCAGCGCAAAAGATTGTCGGAATGGCGGGGGTTCTCGATTCGGCCAGGTTCCGCCATTTCCTGGCTGAGGAATTCAAGGTCTCGGTCGAAGACGTCACCGCTTTCGTCCTCGGCGGCCATGGCGACGATATGGTGCCCTCCTTACGCTATTCGACCGTCGCCGGCATTCCTTTGCCGGACCTTGTCGAAATCGGCTGGACGACGCAGGCGAGGCTCGATGCGATCGTGGAGCGGACCCGCAAGGGCGGCGGCGAGATCGTCAATTTCTTGAAGACCGGCTCGGCTTTTTATGCGCCGGCCGCATCGGCCATCGCGATGGCCGAATCCTATCTCAAGGACAAACGCCGCGTGCTTCCCTGCGCGGCGAAGCTCAATGGCGAATATGGCGTCGACAATCTATATGTTGGCGTGCCGGTGGTCATCGGCGCCAATGGCGTCGAAAGAATTGTCGAGGTCAAGCTCGATCCCACCGAGCGCCAGATGTTCGACAAGTCGGTGGCCTCGGTGCGCGGACTCGTCGAAGCCTGCAAGGCCATCAACCCAGCCCTTGCAAACTGATTTCGTTTGCCGCGGGGCCTTCGCCAGGTTCTTATTCAAGGCCGAAGATTTGCATTAATGGGACCATGCGCCGCCCTTGATATAGACCCAGGACTCGACGGGCGGGACTCGATTTAGCCCTGGGCGCCGGTAAGTTCATAAGCTCGAGTTCGAGCGCCTTCGGCTTCGGTTGAACCATTATCTTCGCCCGCACGGCGATCGGTTGATTGAACAAAAAACAAGCCCGCGTGGAGGCGGCCTGGGAGGAATTCGGTTCCAGGATCTCGACCGGCGGCGCGGCATTGGCGCGGCCTAAAAGAGAAGTCGAAATGAACATTCATGAGTACCAAGCCAAGGCCGTTCTCAAGGAATTCGGCGTCCCGGTTTCGCGCGGCGTCCCGGTGCTGAAGGCGAGCGACGCCGCCGCCGCCGCGAAAGAGCTTAGCGGTCCGATATGGGTCGTGAAATCGCAGATCCATGCCGGCGGCAGGGGCAAGGGAAAGTTCAAGGAGCCAGAGGCTGGCGAAAAAGGCGGCGTGCGGCTCGCCAGATCGGTCGAGGAAGTCGAGACCTTCGTCGGCCAGATGCTTGGCAAGACCTTGGTGACCGCGCAGACGGGACCTGCCGGCAAAGAGGTCAATCGGCTCTATCTCGAAGACGGCTCCGACATCGAAAAGGAATTCTATCTTTCGCTTCTCGTCGACCGTTCGACGAGCCGCGTAGCTTTCGTCGCATCGACCGAAGGCGGCGTCGACATCGAGGAGGTCGCGCATCACAGGCCGGAGAAGATCGTCGCCTTTTCGATCGATCCGGTCACCGGCGCGCTCCCGCATCACGGCCGGACCGTCGCCAAGGCCCTGGGCCTTTCCGGCAACCTCGCCAAGCAAGCGGAGAAGCTCACCACGCAGCTTTACGCGGCCTTCGTCGCCAAGGATATGGCGATGCTCGAGATCAATCCGCTCATCGTCTCGTCGGAGGGGCAGCTCAAATGCCTCGACGCCAAGATCTCCTTCGATTCGAACGCGCTTTACCGGCATCCCGAGATCGTCGCCCTGCGCGACGAAACAGAAGAGGACGCCAAGGAGATCGAAGCGTCGAAACATGATTTGAATTATGTCGCGCTCGACGGCGAGATTGGCTGCATGGTGAACGGCGCCGGCCTCGCCATGGCGACGATGGACATCATCAAGCTTTACGGCGCGGAGCCCGCCAATTTTCTCGACGTCGGCGGCGGCGCCACCAAGGACAAGGTGACGGCGGCGTTCAAGATCATCACCGCCGACCCCAAGGTGAAGGGCATACTCGTCAACATCTTCGGCGGGATCATGAAATGCGACGTCATCGCCGAAGGCGTGATTGCGGCGGTGAAGGAGGTCGGCCTCGAGGCGCCCCTTGTCGTGCGGCTCGAAGGCACCAATGTCGATCTCGGCAAGAAGATCATCGCCGAGTCCGGCTTCAACATCATCGCCGCCGACGACCTCGACGACGCCGCGCAAAAGATCGTCCGCGCGGTCGGGAAGGCTTAGGGAAAATGTCGATTCTCATCACCAGGGAAACGAGAGTCATCTGCCAGGGCTTTACCGGCAAGAACGGCACGTTTCACTCCGAGCAGGCAATCGGCTACGGAACCCGGATGGTCGGCGGCACATCGCCCGGCAAGGGCGGCGCGACGCATCTTGGCCTGCCAGTCTTCGACACCGTCGTCGAGGCGCGCGCGGCGACCGGAGCCAACGCCAGCGTTATTTATGTTCCGCCGCCAGCCGCGGCCGACGCGATCTGCGAAGCGATTGACGCCGAAATTCCGCTGATCGTCTGCATCACGGAAGGCATTCCAGTCGGCGACATGATCAAGGTCAAACGCGCCCTCTCCGGGTCGAAATCGCGCCTGGTCGGGCCGAACTGCCCTGGCGTCATGACCGCCGGCGAATGCAAGATCGGCATCATGCCCGGCAATATTTTCAAGAAAGGCTCGGTCGGCGTCGTCTCGCGCTCCGGAACCTTGACCTATGAAGCAGTGTTTCAGACCACCCGCGAAGGCCTCGGCCAGACGACCGCGGTCGGAATCGGCGGCGATCCTGTGAAAGGGCTGGACTTCATCGAGATCCTCGAAATGTTCCTGGGCGATCCCGACACCAAGTCGATTATCCTAATCGGCGAGATCGGGGGAGCCGCCGAGGAGGACGCAGCGCAATTCATCGCGGACGAAGCAAAGCGCGGCCGAAACAAGCCGATCGTCGGATTCATCGCCGGCCGCACCGCGCCGGCCGGCCGGCGCATGGGTCATGCAGGCGCAATCATTGCCGGCGGCAAGGGCGGCGCGGAAGATAAGATCGCGGCGCTGGAGGCCGCCGGCGTCCGGGTCTCGGCGTCGCCCGCGCGGCTCGGCCGAACGCTCGTCGAGCTTTTGCAACGCTGACGCGGGCTGGAAGCTTTAGGCGAAATAACAGAGGCTTGAATTTTTTGAATGGGTTATTGCTGCTAGGCTGAGGAAAAGCGCTCCCGGCGCAGCTCGCGATTCGACAGTATCTACCGACGCCGAACTGCGCCAGATCAATACGTTGAAGCTTGTCCTGACTGAAAATGTCGGTCAACTTTTCCAGGACATGCTCGAGCAAAAATTTGATCGCAAGATCCGTTTCGACTTGATCGGATTTTGCTGGAAGGTCGGTTTGTTCTGACTGGGCGGCGGATGCGGACCAGACGCGCATGCCCGACAAACCTGCGGAGCTGAAAGCGTCTCGCTGGATTTTCCGAGGAAGCGGACAGGCGTTCGCGACAAGAAAATGGCTAAAATCAACAGGAGGAAGCTGATTCCGACCGCATGCGGTCGGAACGCGCTTCAGCCTCGACGGAGATGACGATGGCCCGACAAGATACAAATGGCGCAGCAAACGGTTCGGGCGGCGCGGGCGGCGGCCGCTCGGCGTCTAACGCCAAATTCGCGCAGACTTCGTTTCTCTATGGCGGCAACGCCGTTTATGTCGAACAGCTCCAGGACGCCTATCGGCGCGATCCCGCCTCCGTCGATCCGGAATGGCGCGAATTCTTCGACCAAATGAACGATGATCGCGCGGCGATCGAAAAAAATGCGCATGGACCCCATTGGAAGGCGCCGAATTGGCCGGTCGCCGCCAATGGCGAGCTCGTCTCCGCGCTGGACGGCAATTGGGCCGTAACCGAAAAGCAGATCGCCGCAAAGCTGGAGGCCAAGGCCAGCGGCGCCGGCGCGGTGTCCCCGGCCGATCTCCTGCGCGCGACGCGCGACTCGGTGCGCGCCTTGATGATGATCCGCGCCTATCGCATGCGCGGCCATCTGCACGCCAATTTAGACCCGCTCGGTTTGGAGTCGCCGAACGGTCATGAAGAGCTCGATCCGGCGACCTATGGCTTCGCCGAGGCCGATTACGATCGCATGATCTTCCTCGACCATGTCCTCGGCCTCGAATATGCGACCGTTCGCGAAATGCTGCGGATCTTGCGCCGCACCTATTGCGACACGATCGGCTTCGAGTTCATGCATATATCGGATCCGGGCGAGAAGGCTTGGATGCAGGAGCGGATCGAGGGCCCCGGCAAGGAGATCACCTTCACCAAGGAGGGCAAGCGCGCCATCCTGAACAAGCTCGTCGAGGCCGAGGGTTTCGAGAAATTCCTCGACCTGAAATACACCGGCACGAAGCGTTTCGGCCTTGACGGCGGCGAATCCATGGTGCCCGCGCTCGAGCAAATCATCAAGCGCGGCGGCGCCTTGGGCGTCAAGGACATCGTGCTCGGCATGGCCCATCGCGGCCGCCTCAATGTCCTCTCGCAAGTCATGGGCAAACCGCATCGCGCGATCTTTCACGAATTCAAGGGCGGCTCCTTCACGCCGGAGGAGGTCGAGGGTTCGGGCGACGTCAAATATCACCTCGGCGCGTCATCCGACCGCGATTTCGACCACAACAAGGTCCATCTCTCCTTGACCGCGAATCCGTCGCATCTCGAGATCGTCGATCCTGTCGTGCTTGGGAAGGTTCGCGCCAAGCAGGATCAATTGTGCGACGTCGTCGATCGCACCAGGGTGCTGCCCTTGCTCATCCATGGCGACGCGGCCTTCGCCGGGCAAGGCGTGATCGCAGAATGTTTCGGTCTCTCCGGCCTGAAGGGCTATCGAACCGGCGGCTCGATCCATTTCATCATCAATAATCAGATCGGCTTCACCACCACGCCGCGCCATTCGCGCTCGTCGCCCTATCCGTCAGACACCGCCAAAATGATCGAGGCGCCGATCATTCACGTCAATGGCGACGACCCAGAGGCCGTGGTCTATGCGGCCAAGGTCGCGATCGAGTTCCGGCAGAAATTCCACAAGCCGGTCGTCATCGACATGTTCTGCTATCGCCGCTTCGGCCATAATGAAGGCGATGAGCCGGCGTTCACCCAGCCGCTGATGTACAAAAAGATCCGTTCGCACAAGACGACGCTCGAGATCTACGCCGCAAAGCTTGTCGCGCAGGATGTCTTGACCATGGGCGAGGTCGAGAAGCTGCAAGCGAATTGGCGCCATCATCTCGAGACGTCGTTCGAAGCCAGCCAATCCTATATGCCGAACAAGGCGGACTGGCTCGATGGCCGCTGGGCGGGCCTCAAGCCAGCGCTGGCCAGCGGCGAGGATGCTCGGCGCGGCCGCACCGGCGTCGAGCTCGCGCGCCTGAAGGAGATCGGCGCGCGCCTCACGACGGTTCCGGAAGGATTCGAGCTCCATCGCACGATCCGCCGAATCCTCGACAATCGCAGCAAGATGGTCGAGACCGGAGAAGGCGTCGACTGGTCGACGGCCGAGGCGCTCGCCATCGCCTCTCTCGTCGATGAAGGCCATCCGGTGCGTCTTTCCGGCCAAGACAGCGAGCGCGGCACCTTCTCGCAACGCCATTCGGTCCTGATCGACCAGGAGACGGAAGCCCGCTACATCCCTTTGAATAATATCCGCGACGGCCAGGCGCATTTCGAGGTCTTGAATTCGATGCTGTCCGAAGAGGCCGTGCTCGGGTTCGAATATGGCTATTCCCTCGCTGAACCCAATGCGCTCGTTCTCTGGGAGGCGCAGTTCGGCGATTTCGCCAATGGCGCGCAGGTCGTTTTCGATCAGTTCATCTCGTCGGGCGAACGCAAATGGCTGCGCATGTCGGGCCTCGTCTGCCTCTTGCCGCATGGCTACGAAGGCCAGGGACCGGAACATTCCTCGGCGCGGCTGGAGCGCTATCTGCAACTCTGCGCCGAAGACAATATGCAGGTCGCCAATTGCACGACGCCGGCGAATTATTTCCATATCCTGCGCCGTCAATTGAAGCGCGACATCCGCAAGCCGCTCATCCTCATGACGCCGAAATCCCTTTTACGCCACAAGCGCGCCATATCGAAGCTCGCCGAGATGGCGGCGGGCTCGTCGTTCCATCGAGTCCTGACCGATGACGCCGAGCATATGGCGGGCGAGTCGATCAGGCTTGCGCAAGACTCAAAAATTCGCCGCGTCGTTCTTTGCTCCGGCAAAATCTATTACGATCTTTATGAGGAGCGCGAGAAGCGCGGCGTTGAAGACGTCTATTTATTGCGCGTCGAGCAGCTCTATCCGTTCCCGCTGAAGGCGCTCGCTACGGCTCTGTCGCGATTCAAGCAAGCCGATGTGGTCTGGTGTCAGGAAGAACCGAAGAACATGGGCGCCTGGAGCTTCGTCGAATCCTATCTCGAATGGGTGCTCGCCCAAGCGGGCGGCAAGACCAAACGGCCGCGCTACGCCGGCCGGCCGGCCTCGGCCGCCACGGCGACAGGACTGATGTCGAAACATCTGGCCCAGCTCAAGACAATCCTGGACGAGGTTTTCGCAGCCTAAATTAATCCGGGCTCAGCAAGCAGCTTCCTTTCCCTCGACAAGCAACTTTCTCGAAAGGCCGCATGGCGGTAGGCGTGACGAACATGGCGACTGAAATCCGCGTTCCGACCTTGGGCGAATCCGTCACCGAAGCAACGATAGGACGTTGGTTCAAGAAGGCGGGCGACGCCGTTGCGGCGGATGAGCCGATCGTCGAACTCGAAACCGACAAGGTCACGCTCGAGGTGAATGCGCCGGCCTCCGGCGTGCTGGCGGAAATCGCGGCCAAGGATGGCGACACGGTGGAGGTCGGCGCGCTGCTTGGGCAGATCGCCGAAGGCGCCGCGACGCCGGTCAAGGACGCGAAGCCTGCCGCGGCCGTGCTAGCTCCGTCCCCCGCGCCCAAATTTGCGCCCGGGCCGACCGCCATGCCGCCCTCGCCCGCCGCCGCCAAGATCGCTGCGGATCATGGCCTCGACGCCGCCGCCATCGAAGGATCGGGCAAGCGCAGCCAGGTCCTCAAGGGCGACGTCCTTGATCGCATCGCCAGGGCTCCAGCCGCCGCTCCTGCTCCAGCGGCGGCGCCCGCTCCCGCCCCTGTTCAGGTCCGCGCCCCCGCTCCGCCATCGGACGCGGCGCGGGAAGAACGCGTCCGCATGACGAGGCTGCGCCAGACCATCGCGCGAAGGCTGAAGGACGCGCAGAACACGGCGGCCATGCTGACGACCTTCAACGAGGTTGATATGACCGAGGTCATGGCGTTGCGCGCCAAGTACAAGGATCTCTTTGAGAAGAAGCACGCGACGAAGCTCGGCTTCATGGGCTTTTTCGTCAAGGCCTGCGTCAGCGCGCTGAAGGAAGTCCCCGCCGTCAACGCCGAGATCGACGGCGACGATCTGATCTACAAGAATTACTACCATCTCGGCATCGCCGTCGGAACGGACAAGGGCCTCGTCGTTCCCGTCGTGCGCGATTGCGATCGGCTTGGCCTCGCCGGCGTCGAGAAAACGATCGCCGATCTAGGCAAGCGCGCGCGGGATGGAAAGCTCACGATCGATGAGCTGCAGGGCGGCACGTTCACCATCACCAATGGCGGGATATACGGCTCGCTGATGTCGACGCCGATCCTCAACGCGCCGCAATCGGGCATTCTCGGAATGCACAAGATCCAGGAGCGCCCAATTGTGATCGCCGGCAAGATCGAAATCCGCCCGATGATGTATCTCGCGCTCTCCTACGATCACAGAATCGTCGACGGCAAAGAGGCTGTGACATTCCTGGTGCGGGTGAAGGAGGCTTTAGAAGATCCGGCGCGGCTGGTGCTTGATCTTTGAGGTTTGCGCGTAGGCTCCCGCTGATTTAATTGCCAGGGCAAGACCCGTAAATGCCGACAGTCGCAATCGTCGACGGCGTCAAGATCCAATTCTACTTCGATGAGCATCCGCCGCCACATTTCCACGCAGTTTTTGCTGAATTCGCGGCTCAAATCCAAATCGATCCACCGCAGGTCTTGCGAGGGTCATTGCCGCAGGCGAAGCTTGCGGCCGTGCTTGACTGGACAAGAAAGAATCGGGACGCATTGACGAGCGCTTGGGCCGCCGCCGCGGCCGGTCGGAAGCCAAAGAGTCTGCAATGAGCGAAATCATACCCATGAAGTCCGTCGAGCCGATCCTTCACGGAGTCGTAAAGATCGTTTGGCTCGACGGATATGAGGCGGTCGTCGATCTGCGGCCGGTCATTTCAGAAGGCGAGGCGTTCGCCTTTCTCAGGCGCTCGCAGGAGCGCTTTCGTGCGGTGAAACTCGCTGACTTCGGTCATGCGATTTATTGGCTCGACGACCAGGACGACGAGATTGATTTCGGATCTGACTCTTTACGCCGGCGGGCCGAACGCCAAGCCGACATCCTCCGGCAAGCCAGCTAACGTCTGAAAGGTCACATGTCCTACGATCTCATCGTCATCGGAACAGGCCCCGGCGGCTATGTCTGCGCCATTCGCGCCGCGCAGCTCGGCCTCAAGGTCGCCGTCGTCGAAAAGCGCAAGACCCATGGCGGAACCTGCCTCAACATTGGCTGCATCCCGTCCAAGGCTCTGCTTCACGCGTCGGAAAAATTCGCCGAAGCCGAGCATGAGCTCGCCGCCTTCGGCGTCATCACCGACAAGCCGCGGCTCGATCTTTTGGCGATGATGAAGCACAAGGACGAGACCGTGGCCGCCAATGTCAATGGCGTCGCCTTTCTCTTCAAGAAAAACAAGATCGACGCCTTCCATGGGCCGGCCTCGATCAAGGCGCCGGGCGAGGTCGAGGTGAAGGCCGAAGACGGCTCCACGCAAAGGCTCGAGGCGAAAAATATCGTCATCGCCACAGGGTCGGATGTCACGGAGCTTCCGGGCGTCGAGATCGATGAGAAGACCATTGTGTCCTCAACCGGCGCGCTTTCCCTCGCCAAGGTTCCGGCGCGATTGCTCATTGTCGGCGCGGGCGTCATCGGCCTCGAGCTAGGCTCCGTCTGGAGCCGACTCGGCAGCAAGGTGACTGTGGTCGAGTACCTCGATCGCATCCTGCCCGGCCTCGACGGGGAAACAGCCAAGCAGTTTCAGCGTATCCTGCAGAAGCAAGGTTTTGAGCTCCATCTCGGCCACAAGGTCGCGAAAGTGGAGAAGGCGGCGTCAGGGCTGAGCGTCACGATCGAGCCGGCCGGCGGAGGCGACGCGGCGATGCTCGAGGCCGATGTCGTCCTCGTGGCGATCGGCCGCCGCCCGGTCACGCAAGGCCTCGGCTTGGAGGCTCTCGGCGTCGCCCTCGATCGCGGCCGCATCGTGATCGACGATCATTTCGCAACCAATATCCCCGGCATCTACGCCATCGGCGATGTCGTGCAGGGCCCCATGCTCGCCCATAAGGCGCAGGAAGAGGGCGTCGCCGTGGCGGAGATCATCGCCGGGCAGCACGGCCATGTGAATTACGAGGCGATCCCGTCCGTCGTCTACACCATGCCGGAGATCGCCACCGTCGGCGCCACGGAGGAAGAGCTCAAAGCCAAGGGCGTCGCCTATAAGGTCGGAAAATTCCCCTTCACCGCCAACGGCCGGGCGCGGGCGATGCGGAGCATGGACGGATTCGTGAAGATCCTCGCCGACGCCGCGACCGACCGCGTGCTCGGCGTTCACATCATCGGCGCCGGCGCCGGCGAAATGATCGCCGAGGCGGTCGTGCTGATGGAATTCGGCGGTTCGGCCGAGGATCTGGCGCGGACCTGCCACGCCCATCCGACCCTGTCGGAAGCGGTGAAGGAAGCCGCGCTCGCCGTAGACAAGCGGGCGATTCATATTTGAGATAGAAGCTGGGGGACGACGCTGGGGCGCGGCCGTACCTTTCTAAGTCTCGATCAGCTTGAGGGTCAGGCACTTGGCCGCGCCGCCGGCCTTCATGAACTCGGACAATGGCGTGATGACCGGCGTAAAGCCGGCGTTGCGCAGACGCGTCTGCAAATTTTCCGAGGCGTCGTTCATAAAGACATGCCTCTCAAGATCGACGGCGTTGCAGCAGAATTTCAGGGCGTCGGCCTCCTCGACTTCGATGCGCTTGTCTCGGGCCACATGCGATTCAATCAACGCGCATGATTTTTCGTCGAAGGCCGCCGGAAAATACAGCAAATACCCGCCCTCCAAAGGGCACAGGCAAGTGTCGAGATGATAAAAGCGCGGATCGACCAGATTCAGCGCCGCCGTCTTGCGGCCCAGCATTTTTTCCAAAAGCGCGGGCACCGCGGCGTCTGACCGAAAGCCGTGACCGACCCATAGCAAGGCCTGCCCGCGATCGAATAAGGCGTCGCCCGCCCCTTCAAAGGGAACGTCCTGCGGCCAGTCCAGAATTTCGAAGCCGCTTTCCGCGAACCAGGCGCGGTTATGCGGCTCCTCGCCCCGTCTTTCGGCGCTGCGGAACCGGCTCACGATGGCCTTTCTACCCAGAACGAGGCCCGCGTTGGCCGTGAAGACAATATCCGGCAGATCTCTTTGCGCCGGCTCCAGCGCCAGTTTCGCATGGCGTTCTATCGCATCGCGCAAGCCACTCCATTGCCGGTGCGCCAGCGCGTCGTCGGTATTCGCAAAATGCCCTTCCATCCATGGATTGATCACATAAGCGACCTCGAAGTGATCGGGCGGACACATAAGGATAGTCTGCGGGAATGACGTCATAAGGTCCTATCCATTTGCATGTGGGAGACGTCGTCCGACGCGACTCTTGGCGCTCGCCCGCAATCGGGCTCAAGCGATCTTGGCTCCTGCGTTTTAACACTTTACCCATCCTTGAACGTGAAGGGCGAGACGTTGCGCATGGTTTCGTCGACGGTCAGCGTGCGCAAGGCCGGCGGCGCGGCGCGTTGCGGGCAGGCTGGACGGTCGCAGAGACGGCAATTGACGCCGATCGGCGTCGCGTCCAAGGCGTTGAGGTCGAGGCGTTTCCCGTAGACGAGTCGACGCGCGTATTTTATCTCGCAGCCGAGCCCAATCGCGAAGCGCGGCTCGATCGCGCCCCAAGGCGTGATCGCGCGGCGCACGGTCCGGGCGACCGAAAACCATTGCGACCCATCGGTGAGCTCGACGACCTGGGTCAGAATGCGGCCGGGATCGGTGAAGGTCGCGTGAACATTCCACAAAGGGCAGGTTCCGCCGGAATGAGCGAAAGGAAATCGGCCGGACGAAAACCGTTTCGAGACGTTTCCCGCAATATCGACGCGCACCAGGAAGAAGGGAACGCCGCGCGCGTTCGGCCGCGCGAGCGTCGTCAGCCGATGCGCCACCTGTTCGAAGCTGGCGCCGAAACGGGCCGCCAAGACCTCGACGTCATAGCCGAGAAGCTCGGCGGCTTCATGAAAACGGCCATAGGGCATCATCACGGCGCCGGCGAAATAATTGGCGAGGGTGACGCGGAGCAATTTTCGGCTCATGTCGTCACTCGGCGCGAGCCGCACAGCGGCCTCGTTCAAAAGGTCGCCAAATTCGCTCAAGGCCAATTGATAGGCGGTCTGGAAGGTGCGGCCTGGCTGATCCATCGCCTCGGAGATCATCAATTGCCGGCGGTGGTGGTCATACCAGCGCAGCCGATCGCCCATGACTTCGAGCGGAAGCGCCCTGACGCGAACGCCATGGCGGGCGCGAAGGTCGTCGGACAGGGCGAAGAACAAGTCGCGGCCGGCCGGGAGATCAGCGGCGAAAGCCTCGGCCGCGTCGTCGAGCTCCGGAAAATGATTGCGAGCGTCCCGCAGAATGGATCTGATCCGGTCGATCGGGCTTTCGCCGAGAAAGGATTCGGCGCGATCCGGGTCGGCGCTGGCGAAGACGCCGGCCTCGCTCGCCTCCCGGGCGGAGGAATAAGCGCGATAGAGCCGGACCATGGCGGCGAGCAGCGCGGGCGAATGTTCCGCCGCGTCGCGCATTTCCGCGCGCGGGACCGCCGCTTCGCGAAACAAGGGGTCGGCCAGGATTTGCTCCATCTCGCCGACCGACTGCTCCCCGTCGGTCTCCATGAAGTCGCGCGGATCGACGCCATAAACATCGGTGAGCCGGATCAGGACCTGGACGGTAATCGGCCGCTGGTTGCGCTCCATCAAGTTCAGATAGCTCGGCGAAACGTCGAGCTCGTCCGCCATGCGCGCCTGGGTCAACTGGCGCTCGCGCCGCAGCCGCTTGAGCCTTGGACCGGCGAAGATTTTTCGTGGCGCGGCGTTTTCTTGGTTCATTGTGTAAATATATTTACCTATAGACACGATGACAATGTCAATTATTTACAAACAAACTTTATTCTGGGGCAAATGTCTTGGTGACGAGGCAAGCTCTCGCCTATATAAGCCTTGGCCTTCCATCTCCGTCGCGGATTTTGTCAATTAATGTGAATTTGATGCGAATTTGGAGAAAAATATGAGGGGCCGCTTGGCTTCGAAGACCAGACTAAGGGACGCATGATGACCTATCAAAGCAAGATCCCCCAGGCGGGGCAGGCCAACGAATATCAGAGCCATATTGTCCAGGTGAAGCAGCTCGTCGAACGCCACAACGGCACGTGGAGCGGCATCAACCCTGAGTCGGTCGCCCGCATGCGTCTGCAGAACCGCTTCCAGACCGGTCTCGACATCGCCAGATATACAGCCGCCATCATGCGCAAGGACATGGCGGCCTATGACGCCGATCCGGCCCTTTACACCCAGTCCCTGGGCGTCTGGCATGGGTTTATCGCCCAGCAGAAGATGATCTCCATCAAGAAGCATTTCGCTGGGACCGACCGCCGCTACCTGTATCTCTCCGGCTGGATGGTCGCCGCGCTCCGCTCCGAGTTTGGCCCGCTGCCGGACCAGTCCATGCACGAGAAGACGTCGGTGCCGGCGCTGATCGAAGAGCTTTACACCTTCTTGCGCCAAGCGGACGCCCGCGAACTCGGCGGCCTCTTCCGCGCCATCGACGCCGCCCGCAAGGCCGGCGACAGCGCCAAGGAGCAAGAGCTGCTGGCGGCGGTCGACAATTTCCAGACCCATGTGGTGCCGATTATCGCGGATATTGACGCGGGCTTCGGCAATGCGGAAGCGACCTATCTGCTCGCCAAGAAGATGATCGAAGCCGGCGCCTGCGCGCTCCAGATCGAAAACCAAGTGTCGGACGAAAAGCAGTGCGGCCATCAGGACGGCAAGGTGACCGTGCCGCATGAGGTCTTCCTCGCCAAGGTGCGCGCCTGCCGCTACGCTTTCCTCGAGCTTGGCGTCGAGGATGGCGTTATCGTCACGCGCACGGATTCGCTCGGCGCCGGCCTCACCCAGCAGATCGCCGTCAGCCACGAGCCGGGCGATCTCGGCGACCAATACAATTCCTTCCTCGACTGCGAGGAAGTCGCGCCGGGCGACGCTCATAACGGCGACGTCATCATCAATCGCAACGGCAAGCTGCTGCGGCCGAAGCGCCTCCCCAGCAACCTCTATCAGTTCCGTCCCGGCACGGGCGAGGATCGTTGCGTGCTCGACAGCATCACCTCGCTGCAGAACGGCGCCGACCTCCTTTGGATCGAGACCGAAAAGCCGCATGTGGAGCAGATCGCCGGCATGGTGGACCGCATCCGCGCCGTCATTCCCAACGCAAAGCTCGTCTATAATAATTCGCCGTCATTCAACTGGACGCTGAATTTCCGCCAGCAGGTGTATGACGCCTGGAAGGCGGCGGGGAAAGACGTGTCCGCCTATGACAGGGCGGCTCTGATGAGCGTCGACTATGATTCCACGGATCTGGCCGCCGAGGCCGATGAGCGCATTCGCACCTTCCAGGCGGTGGGCTCGAAGCGGGCGGGCATTTTCCACCATCTCATCACGCTTCCGACCTACCACACGGCGGCTCTGTCCACCGACAATCTGGCGAAGGAATATTTCGGCGAGCAGGGCATGCTCGGCTACGTCCGCAATATTCAGCGTCAGGAAATCCGCCAGGGCATCGCCTGCGTCAAGCACCAGAACATGGCGGGCTCCGACGTTGGCGACGATCACAAGGAATATTTCGCCGGCGAGGCGGCCCTGAAGGCGGGCGGCGCTCACAACACGATGAACCAGTTCGGCTAATAGACCGGCGCCTTTGAGAGAGAAGACAAAGCGGCCCCGAGCGCGATGCTCGGGGCCGCTCTGCTATTTGGCGAGCATTGGCGTCATGCGCCGCCAACCGCGCGGCGCTGGCAGGCCTCGGGCCGGTGTGAACAGTTGCCGCCGATACGCCCGGTTTCAAGAATTCGTTAACCTTTTCGACACAGGCTGGCGCAAGCGCGGTCGTAGAGCCCTTGTTGAGCCGCCGCTAAAATCTAATAAAAGCGTGAAGCCTCCGGGAAGAACTTTGGACGAGGATGAAACCCGTTCGGCGCGCCGAGCCGCGATCTTCGAAACCTGTGGATTTCTCGCCTCAGGCCATTTGGAAGCCACAGAAATTTAAGAGCCTGTTTCTATCTTAATCAAGTCTCGCTTCCGGCGGCTTTGGGGGCTGAGCGAAAATGACAGCCAAGAGCCGGAACGCCCCCCGCAATGGTCATCACAGCGATAAATGGATGACAAGATGACGATTTTCGCCCTCGACGCCCTAGATCTCGCGGCTCTTCTCTGCTCCCGGGTCTGCCATGACGTGATCAGTCCCGTCGGGGCCATCGTCAATGGCCTCGAAGTTCTCGAGGATGAGAAAGACGCGGAAATGCGCGGCTTCGCCCTCGAGCTCATCAAGAAAAGTGCCGAAACGGCTTCGGCGCGTCTGCAATTCTGCCGCTTGGCCTTTGGCGCTGCGGGTTCGGCCGGGGCTTCGATCGATACGGGCGACGCCGAAAAGGTCGCGCGCGGCCTGTTGGCGGACCAGAAGACGCAGCTTGAATGGCATGCGCCGCGTCTTTTGATGCCGAAGAACAAGGTCAAGCTCATCTTGAATTTGTGCCTGATCGCAGCCGCGGCCATCCCCCGCGGCGGGGTCATCACGGTCGCTGCGGGCGGCGTGGAAGAGGCGGTCCGCATCGCGGTCTCGGCAAGAGGCCAGAACGCCAAGCTCGCGAGCCATGTGCCGCACCTCCTCGCCGGGACGCCGGATCAAAATTCGGTCGACGCGCATGGGATACAGGCGTTTTACACAGGCCTCGTCGCCAAGGCCGCGAATATGAGCCTCAACATCGCAATGGCGAGCGATCTCGTCACGATCGAAGCCGCACCGGCGCCCGCGATCGTCGAGGCGGTGGCGTAAGGTCCCTCAGCCATTGCGGAACGCCAAAGGCGCGACGGACGGTCGGAACCGTCTGGGCGAATGACCTTCGTCTGCGCGCGCAGGTTCGGCCGCATCGGCTGGAAGCCGCGGACCTCGGCGTAAGGCTGCAGGGCGCGATCGCGCCCGCGACATCGCCGCGGCTGCGCCGGCTTGACGAACCTCCCTCTCCCATGCGCCATGCTTGACGATAAAACCCCGATATCTCCGCCGGAGAAAGCTCGTCCATGTCGTTGAATGTCGCTGTCCAGATGGACCCTGTCGAAAAGATCAATGTCGCCGGCGATACGACCTTCGCCCTCATGCTGGAGGCGCAGGCGCGGGGCCATCGGCTGATTTATTATACGCCGGACAAGCTTTCGCTCGTTGACGGGCGCGTCGTCGCGCAGGCGGCGCCAATCGAGGTGCGCGACGTCAAAGGCGACCATTTCACATTAGGCGAGAGCAAGCGCATCGATCTCGGCGAGTTCGACGTCGTGCTGTTGCGCCAGGACCCGCCCTTCGATCTCGCCTACATCACCTCGACTCATCTGCTCGAGCTTTTGCCCCCGGCCGTGCTCGTCGTCAATGATCCGGCGAGCGTGCGCAATGCGCCGGAAAAGCTTTTCGTTATGAATTATCCGCAGCTTATGCCGCCTACCCTCATCACCCGCGATAAGGAGGCTATCGAAAGCTTCCGGGAGGAGCATGGGGAAGTGGTGATGAAGCCCTTGCATGGCCATGGCGGCGCCGCTGTCTTCAAGATCAGCCGCAAGGACCCCAATTTCGGCTCGCTTTACGATCTTTTCGCCGTCACTTTCCGCGAGCCCTGGGTGGTGCAGCGCTTCCTGCCGCAAGTGAGCGAAGGCGACAAGCGCATCATCCTCATTGACGGCGTAGCGGCCGGCGCGGTGAACCGCGTGCCGGCGGAAAACGACATACGCTCGAACATGGTGCGCGGCGGGGCCGCCGCCGCGACGGAGTTCACCGAGCGTGAAAGGGAAATCTGCGCGACGATCGGCCCCGAGCTGAAGCGTCGCGGCTTGGTCATCGTCGGCATTGACGTCATCGATGGAAATCTCACCGAGATCAATGTAACCTCCCCGACCGGGATAAGGGCGATCAAGCGGCTCGGCGGCCCCGATCTGGCGGCCGCCGCATGGGATGCGATCGAAGCGAAAAGAAAGGCCAAACCCGCCTTGCCCTTGGCGGACGGAGAGCCCAAATCCAATTGGTTCTTGCGAAGGATGCGGGGCGGCCGGCGTCCCTCAGCCAATAGTCGGACCAGATGAGCGCCATGCTCGATACGGTTTCGCCGGCGCGGCGCCGGCGCAGCCGGATGATCTTGCCGCAGACGGCGCTATTCGATCGAGCCGGGCTTCGCGCCAAGCTCGCGGCGCTCCACGCCGGCGGCGAGCCGGCCGCCGACTTGCGCAAGAATGTGATCGCCCTGTTTCGCGCCGGTCTCGATCAAGGCCGCGCTCTGGCCCAAAAGGCGCTCGAAACCAATGGCGGCGGGCTGGCCTGCGCCGGCCAACTCGCGCATGTCGAAGACGAGCTGATCCGCGCAATCCATGACTATGTGACGGTTTATGTTCATCCGGCGGAGGGCGACGCGGCAGGCAAGGCCTGCGTGATCGCCGCTGTCGGCGGGTATGGCCGCGCGACCCTCGCGCCGGGATCAGACATCGATCTCCTGTTTCTTCTGCCTGACGCCTTGCGCGGACATGGCGAGCGCGTGGTCGAAGCCATTCTTTATGTCCTTTGGGATCTCGGCCAGAAAGTCGGGCATTCGACCCGCACGGTGGAGGAGTGCCTGACCGAGGCCAAAGCGGACGTGACCATTCGCACGGCTCTGCTCGAGGCCCGCTTGCTCCTCGGCGACAGAGGCCTGTTCGAAACGATGCGAACGCGTTTCGAGCGGGAGATCGTTGCGGGAACTGCGGCGGAATTCGTCGCCGCCAAGCTTGCCGAACGCGACGCGCGCATCGCGCGGGTGGGGCGCTCGCGCTATCTCGTCGAACCCAATGTCAAGGAAGGGAAAGGCGGCTTACGCGATCTCAATACGTTGTTTTGGATCGCCAAATACGTCTACCAAGTGCGCGAAGCGGCTGATCTCGTCGGCGCCGGCCTGTTCTCGCGCTCCGAATACCGGCTCTTTTGCCGCTGTGAAGAGTTTCTTTGGCGGGTGCGCTGCCATCTCCACTTCCTGACGGGGAGAGCGGAGGAAAGGCTCACCTTCGACCATCAGCGCCAGATCGCGGCGCGGCTCGGCTATTCCACCCGCGGCGGCCTCGCGAGCGTCGAGCGGTTCATGAAGCATTATTTCCTCATCGCCAAGGATGTCGGCGATTTGACCGCGATCGTCTGCGCCGCCTTGGAGGAAAAGCAGGCCAAGCCTTACGCCAAGCTCGATCGTTTCGGGCCGGGGCCGCGCACGCAGAAAATGTTCGCGACCGGCGATTTCGCCATTGAAAATGGCCGCGTCACGGTTCCGGGACCTGAAGTTTTCGCCCGCGATCCGGTCAATCTCGTCCGGCTGTTCTGGGTCGCCGATCGCAACGGATTGGCGATCCACCCGGATGCGACGAGATTCGTCACTTTGTCGCTGAAGCTCATCGACGCGAAATTGCGCGAGGACGCTGAAGCGAACCGGCTCTTTCTCGGAATTCTGACTTCGCGCAACTCGCCGGAGATCGTGCTGAGGCTCATGAACGAAGCCGGCGTTCTCGGACGTTTCGTGCCGGACTTCGGCCGCATCGTCGCGCTGATGCAGTTCAACATGTATCACCATTACACGGTGGATGAACATCTTCTGCGCGCGGTTGGCAATTTCGCCGATATCGAACAGAATAAGCTTCCCGGCGACCATCCTTTGGCGAGCGAAATCCTGCATTCAATTGCCAATCGGACCGCCGTCATTCTAGCGCTCTTCCTGCACGACATAGCCAAAGGGCGCATGGAAGACCATTCCTTGGCCGGGACCGCAGTCGCGCGCGCGCTTTGCCCTCGTCTCGGCCTCTCGGAAGCCGATACGGAGACTGTCGCCTGGCTCGTCGAAAATCATTTGATCATGTCCGATACGGCGCAGCGGCGCGATCTCGGCGACCGCAAGACGATCGCCACTTTCGCCAACTGCGTTCAGACGATCGAGCGGCTGAAAATGCTCTTCATCGTGACGATTTGCGACATACGCGCCGTCGGGCCGGGGGTCTGGAACAATTGGAAAGCCGAACTGCTGCGCACGCTCTATTGGGAGACCGAGGTCGTGCTTGCCGGCGGCCATTCGACGATCGACCGCAAGCGGCGCGTAGCGCAGGCGCGCGCGGAGCTGCGGAGCGCCCTGCCGGCCTGGACGGACCTCGATTTTGAAGCTTACGCCGCTCGCCTTCCCCAGGCCTATTGGCTGAAGACCGATCTTGGGCAAAAGACCCTTCACGCCAAGCTCATGAATATGACCGAGGTCGAGATGCCTGGGCCGGTGACGCATATTGTCGCCGAATCCGCCCGCGGCGTGACCGAGCTAACCGTCGTCGCGCCCGATCATCCCCGGCTGTTGTCAATCATCGCAGGCGCCTGCGCCGCGGCGGCGGCCAATATCGTCGATGCGCAAGCGTTCACGACGACGGACGGAACCGCCCTCGACACTATTTTCGTGTCGCGCGCCTTCGACTTTGACGAGGATGAATTGCGGCGCGCCGGGAGGATCGCCTTCGCGATTGAGCGCGCCCTGAATGGCGACATCAAGTTGCAGGACATGGTCGCCACGAGGACCAGCCAATCGAGCCCAAAGCTCAACACGTTTCGGCTCCATCCCGAAGTCACGATCGACAATACGCTATCCAATCGCTTTACGGTCGTCGAAGTGTCGGGCCTCGATCGTCCGGGCCTCCTCTTCGATTTGACGACGACCCTCTCCAGGCTCGATCTCAACATTGCGTCGGCGCATATTGCGACATTCGGGGAAAAAGCCGCCGACGTGTTCTATGTCACCGATCTCACGGGCGCCAAAGTCACTTCGCCGGAGCAGCAGGAGCTGGTCCGCCGCCTTCTTCTGAAGACTTTCACGAGACCCTTGGCGGCGGCCAAGTAGCGCCCGAGGAATCGGCGCTGGCGCCCGCACCCAGCTGGGATGAGCTGGCTCCAAATGACAGGGGCGGTCTACGACAGAAAAGTGACAGTCCTTTTGATCATCGAACGAGTCCCCGCCGGTCGGGTCCGTCTAGCGGCCTGCCGGCGAAAAGAAAAAGAAAATCCGGGAAACGAAATCGGCCCGCTCGCGCTTTAGAATTGTTCGGCGCGAAGCCGACGCTCCTTCGCTAAACCAAAGCCCTGCGCCAAACCAAGGCCTTGCGCCAAAATTGCAAGCTTTGATTGATTTCTCGCGGCGCCCCAATGCGCCCGCAAGGAATCCTCCCTCAAGCTGGGCCATTTGCGGAAGAACTTGATTTTTGTCCGCGGAAAACTGATATCCCAATATAGTTTGTCACTCAGCAGAGCGATCATGAACGATTCAAAGAAGCCCAATAATGATGCGACGAATGCGAGCGGGGACGACGCCGCCGCGGCGCTTGCCGATCAAGCGGCGAAGCAGCGCGCCGGCGAGCCGAATCCTTTCGCCGTTCTTGAAAATCTTCAGCTCGAAAACGCCGATTTGAAAGACAAACTTCTCCGCACGCTTGCGGACATGGAAAACCTGCGCAGGCGCACCGAACGGGAGGTGGCCGACGCCAAGGCCTACGGCGTGACCTCGTTCGCCCGCGACATGCTGACGTTCGCCGATAATCTGCGCCGCGCGATCGACAACGTTCCGGCCGAAGTCCGCGAGAGAGCGGAAGGTCCGGTGCAGGCGTTGATCGACGGCATAGAACTCACTGAGCGCGACTTCGCCTCTCGGCTCGACAAATATGGCGTGAAGAAACTTGATCCGCAGGGCGGGAAATTCGACCCGAATATGCAGGAAGCGCTTTTCGAGGTGCCGGACGACAGCGTCCCGAACGGAACGGTCGTGCAAGTGGTCGAACCGGGCTACGCGATTGGCGATCGAGTCCTGCGCCCGGCCAAGGTCGGCGTCTCGCGCGGCGGCCCAAAAGCGGCGAGCTAGGCCGGTCACCGCAGCCATCGCCGTCAATTGTCGTTCATTCGAGAGCGACACGCTGGCTCAAAAAGAAGTTTCCGGCGAACCATTGGTTCGCCGGAAACTTGCGCCAGGCGCACTAAAGTTTAGCTGATTTCAGCAAGGTCCCTGCTCGGCCCCGCGAGCCGTGCTCTCAAAACCGCTTCGCCCACACGACCCGCGGTCCGAGGGCAAGCGCCCCGGACTACGTGTTCGCTAAATCAGAACTTGACGGTAACGCCAGTCCCGATGACCCATGGATCGAGCTGCACATGCGTGCGAATTGGAATGCCCAATCCAACGAGGGTCCCGTTTGCATCCGTGGAGAGGAACAGCTTCTTGGCGTCGACATACACACCGAGGTTCTGCGTGAGCATAATGTCTGTGCCGAGCTGGAGAGCCAGCCCGAAATTCTGGTCGACGCTGAAATTATTCACGAGAATGCCGTCGGCGACATTGCCGAAGTTGAGAAGATAGACGGCGCCGATGCCGGCGTAGGGCTGAATGGGGCCCCATTGCGTGATGTGATATTGGAGCAGCGCCATCGCGGGGCCCCAGCGCAAGCTTCCCAGGAGATCGGTCCCGAAGACGCTGTTTGCAGTGAACCCCGTCGCCTTGAGATGCAAGGTCGGCGGCACGCCGGCGCTCAGAGCGATCGCGATATTGGGCGTGATGAAATATCCAAGCTCCAGCCCCACGGTGTAATTCGGCCGGGTCGCAATGTTCGAAATGGTCGCGATGCCAGCAACATTGTTGAAATAGCCGCCGCCGGTGGATTGCGCGTTGGTGTTAAAGAACGCGCCGAGCGCCCCCACATGAAGGTAGAATGTTGGGGCTGGCGGGGGCAGCGGCTCAACCGGCGTTGGCGCTAGGTCAGCCGCCTCGACACGTGTGATCGCGAGGGCGGCGATCAACGCCGCGGCACATAAGCGCATTGCAGACATCATGGACTTCCCTCCTCTTTCTGTCGTTGAAGGGTTCACGCCAACACGATTTTTTGTCAATCGATCGTTGCAGCTTGCGCTTCATCCGTTGTCCGCTATGACTTATTTATCACATTTTGCAGGCGCTAAGATCCCTGCATACGGGAACCGCCAGACACTCGATCGCAGAGCCGCGACTTGCGACGAAATGAGCCAGTTTGCGCGGCCTGATCGTTGCGAGTTTGACAATGACAGACGCCGGATTAGATGGTAGCGGTCGATGAAGTAAATCGAGATCGCAATGCTGCGATCCAGCTTGGCTATTAGGGAGGAACGATAGCGTGAATCTCGATTTTGGTCGCCATTGCGACTTTTCTCGGCGGGGTCATCTTTCTCTCCACAGCGAAAATCTTGGATCCGGCGATCGACAATCCGCCGGCTCGCCTTCGCGAGCGGTTCGCCGCGCGTTGATCTTCGGCTTTGCGGCTATGTTTGGGTTTGGGGTTTGCGTTTCCGGGGCGTTCGCGCATTCTCGGCTTGTGCGGTCGGAGCCTCCGGCGCGGGCGGTTCTCGACTCGGCGCCGAAGGAGCTGAAGCTTTGGTTCAACGAGTCGATCGAGCCGGCCTTCGCGAAACTCTGGCTGGTTCCGGCGAGCGGCGACAAGGTTCCTCTCGAAAACCATGGCGACCCGTCCGACCCGCGCCTGCTCATCGGCCTCCTTCCCAACAATTTGCCGAATGGGCCGGTGGCGATCGCCTATCACGTCCTGTCGGTTGACGGCCATGTGGTCGAATCGCAGCTCACCTTCACTGTGGGGGCCGCAAACGCGGGCGCCGCAAAAGCTTTGACGCAATAAAACGACGAAACAAAACTGCAATAAAAACAAGGTCGCTTAGAGCATGCTCGACCCGCTTGCCATTGCGCGAGCCGTTGCGACGATCGCGGCCGCGATCGTCATGGGTTCCGGCTTTTTGATCTGGTGCGCGCAAGACGCGCGGGCGACGTCGGGCGGCCTCGAATGGCGCCGTCGCGTCGTTCTTTTGAGCGCGGCCTCGGGCGTCGTCGGCCTCATTGCGACCGCCCTCTTTGCAATCTGGACCGCGTCGGGCGCGGCCGAGGCCGGGACCTTGGCGTTCAACGCCGGGGCGCTGCAGGTGTTTCTCCGGCAAACCTGGGCCGGCCGGGTCATGGCCGTCGAGATCGGCTATGCTTTGGCGGCGGCGTTGCTCGCCGGCGTCGCCTGGCTCCGGCTCGAAAAAACCTCGACCTCCGACCTGTCGCTGCTGGCGGCGATCGTCGCCGGCCTCGGCCTCGCGACATTCGCCTTCGCGAGCCACCCGACCTCGGCCGATCCGAAAGCGCTCGCGATCTTCGCCGCCATCGCGCATCGCTTAGGGTTCGGCCTCTGGCTCGGCGGCCTCCCCGCCCTCATTCTGCTGATCGGCGTCGGACCGGTCGCCGACGACACCCGTCGGCTGGCCGCCCTCATCCTGCGCCAATTTTCCCAGATCGCCACGATCGCCATGGCCGCGATCCTTGTCAGCGGCGTCGTGCTGACCTGGCTCATCCTCGGCGAATTCGCGCCGCTGATCGGCACGACCTACGGGCGCCTGCTGGTCGCCAAGCTGCTCTGCCTCGCCGGCGTGCTGGCGATTGCGCGCAGCCTGCAGCAGAAGCTGCTGCCGGAGCTCGAGGGGAAGCCCTCCGACGCCACCTTTCTGAGCTACGCCAGGCGGGTCAAGGTCGAAACGGGCCTGGCCGTCCTCATCGTGATTTTCGCCTCCTATTTGGCCGGCCGCAACGAGCATGAAGACATTGTCTGGCCGCTGCCGTTCCGCTTCTCGATCGCGGCGACCTGGGGCGGGCCATGGGTCGCAGCCTATGTGATCGGCGGCGCGGCTCTGGCCTTGCTCGGCTCCGGCCTGATCGCCCTCGCCGTCTTCCCCAAGCTGCGGCCAGCCAGCTTCAAGTCGAGCCGGACGCGCCCGGCCCTCGTCGCGGGCGCCGTCGCCGCCGTCGCCGGAGCCGGTCTGGCGCTGCAAGCGGTTTCGGTGCAGGCCTATCCCGATACGTTCCTCGACTCGGACATTCCCTATTCGGTGGAGGCGATCGCCAGCGGCCTCGATCATTTCGAGCAGAACTGCACGCCCTGCCATGGGGTCAGCGGCTTGGGCAATGGGCCTATGGCGAAGACCTTGCCGCGGGTTCCGGCCGATTTTTCGGCGCCGCACACGGCGCTGCACACCGGCGGCGACCTCTATTGGTGGGTGACCCATGGCATTCTGCCTTCCGGCATGCCCGCCTTCGAGGAGATATTGAGCGAGGACGCGCGCTGGGAGATCATCAATTTCATGGGCGCCTTCTCCGTCGGCTACCAGGGCCGCGTCATCGGCCCGACGATCGCGGTAGGCCAGGCCTGGATGGCGCCCCCCGACTTCTCGCTGACCGATGAGAATGGCGTCACCGGCCTCGACGTCGACTATCGCGGCAAATCCGCGCTTCTGCTCGTGTTTTCGCCGGGCGGCGCGGAGGATGAGGCGCGGCTTGAGCAATTGCTTTCCGCCCGCCAGCGGTTGAGCGATCTCGGCGCCAAGATCGTGCTGATCGCTCCGCCGCAGACGGGCGACGCCCTGCGCGCGCGCGCGGCGGGCAAGATCCTCACGGTGAACCAGAACCAGGACTACGCCTTCGCCGCCTATGGCCTGCTCACCCGCACTTTCGCCGACCCGAAAGTCGACGCGGCGCGCGTGCCGATCGAGCATGTGGAGTTTTTGATCGACCGCTCCGGCTATATCCGCGGCCGCTGGATCCCCTCGCAGGAGAGCGGCGCCGGCGGCTGGGGCGATCTCAGCCTGCTCGAAGAACAGCTGCAGCTCCTCGCCAAGGAGCCGCTCAGAGCCCCACCCCCAGACGTCCACGCACATTGAGCGGCTGCTTCTGCGAGAGGCGCGCTCAGCTTGCGGCGATGGGGCGCTCTAGCCAGCCTTAAGGGTTCACGCCGGAAACAGCGCCAGCGCGTCGGCGGCGAGCACGCCGCCGGTGATAGAGACTTTCGCGAAAGGGGCCGCCTTCGCCACCTCCTGGCTGGAGAGCATGATCTGCCCAAGCTTCGTTGCAAGCTGGTCAATCGAGGCCGCGAAAACCACGCGGCCGATGCCGCACCACAGGATGGCGCCCATGCACATGGGACAGGGCTCGCCAGAGGTGTAGAGCGTCGTCCCCTGAAGCTCCGCTGCGGGCCGCGACGCGATGAAGCGGCGGATCGCCTCCATTTCTCCGTGCGCGGTCGGATCATTGTTCGTTCGGCCCAGATTTCTGCCCGTGGAGACCACCTGCCCAGCGCGGACGATGACGGCGCCGAAGGGCATGTCCCCCCGCGCCGCCTCCGCGATCGCCATTCGCATAAAATGCTCGTCTTCGGGAAGCGGCGCCGTGTAAGTCGAGCCCGCCGAAGCCGGCTCTGACGCGCTTAGGGCCACGCCGACGAGATCGGCGCAAAGCAAGGTTGAGAGCGCCCGGCGCCTATCGAAACTATTCGCGTCGCCGAACAAAGCCTTAGGGCGCATGCGCACGCTCATCCCCTCCTCCCACTTGCGGCGAGAACAACCGCGTTGCGGCCGAAGAACCCCCACCCAAGCTTTCCGGCATCAGGCTAGCTCCTCGTCCCTGAGCGAGACAAAGATCAGCACGCCGAGCATGATCACGACAATGCGGAAAGCGCTCGGCACGCCATCCCAGGTTTGCGACTGCCACATGCCGAACCATTCGCCGCCCACAGCGACAAAGCCGCCTTCATAGAGCAGAAAGCCGAGCGTCAGCCCGGCGACCGCGAAGCTTTTGGCCTGCTGGAACGGCTGCGCCTTCGCCTTCAATTGGCGAGCCATCATCATCGCGCCGATGGCGTTGAGCGCCGCGACAAGGGTCTCCACCGCTATGATCAGGACGTAGCCCGCATGATGGAGGATGGGCGACGTTACGGCCCGCCAGCGAATGTCGGACTGCGGAAAAACCTGGTCCATGTCGAGCACATGGGTGACGAAGACGAAATTCGTCCAATAGTCGGTCATATTGTTGAAGGCGACAAGCGCCACATAAAAGGCCACGGCGGCGACGCAGCCGATTTTGGCGAGGCGGATGGCGAGCACGCAGGACCCCTCGATGGCGCGGACCAGTTTTTAAGACATAACACGATCCCGCCGCGCGCGTCCCGATCTCCCTGGGTCGGGGCTTTGACTTGTCCACAAAGCCAGTCAGCGAAGCTCGATTGTCTCTTCGACAACGCGATTGAGCGGCGCGTTCTCGGCCGTCAGAGTCATGAGCAACTTCAGCTTGCGGCCCTCGACCTTGCCGTCGCGGACGACGCGCTCGATCTCCCGTTGCGAGGCGACGCCGACGATCTTGAGGAATTTGCGCACGGCCATGTTGAAGCCGCCCTCGTCCATCGCGATTCTCCCAAGTCCTTTACGAAACCGTCCTTCCTCCTTGCGCTTCGCCAGCATGATCTAGTCGCGAAGCCGGCTCCCGCTTCGCGAATCTCGCTTCAAGGCGACTTCGTCGCGGCGCCCTGAATGAAGTCGAGCATTGCCGCGTTCATGCCCGGCCATCGACTGTGCGGCCCGGCCGTTTCGCAATAGGCGACGCGCCGCCCTGCAGCGCATCCGGAGAAATCGCGGCAGCCTTCGTCGATCCCCTCGAGATCAAGGGGCGCGCAAGCCGCGCATTGGCCCCAATAGGCGGCTGCCCCGCGGCCGAAGTCAGGGAAAAGGGCGTCGGCGCGGCTGTGGACGATCAAGACCGACGCCACCGACGGACAGGGCAAGGTATCGAGGTCTTCGCGCGTGATCCCCGCCGCGCTCGCCACGATGGCGCGCGGGGCGACGCCGGAATCTGGAATCGAGGCCGTTATCCCCTCGGCCATGGTGGCGCCGTCGGAATGCCCGACATAGGCTATCGAAGCCGGATCGACGCAGAAGAAGCTTTCAACCGTCGAGCCTACCTTGGCTTGCTGCGAAACCGCTTGGCGCGATAGTTTCAGGTGGTCGCTGTAGGCAACGATGAATCCACGCGCCGTCGCCTCTGTTGTAAGGCCGTAGAAAACCTCGGCCCCCCGCCTGTCGTATCCAGCTGGCGGGAAGACGACAAGCAACGGATAGGCGCGCGTCGGATCGTAATCGCTCGGCGTGCGCACGGCAATTCTGAGACCGTCGCCGGTTTTCACGCTGTCGTCGAGGCCCGCCTGGCCGGTTCGGCTGCCGGGACTGCACGCTGCTGCGACGCCGACGTTGGGACCGGCCAACGCGACGTCGGGCCGAGCGGGAGCCGGCAAGAAAAACCGGACGCCAAACGCAGCTAGCGCGAACGCCGCGATCAGAGCAATTGCCAGCCGCGAAAGACTAATACGCATTGAAAGGTCTCCAGGCGATCAAGCCAGCGCTCATGGATGATAGAATTGCAATTCGTAGCCCTGCCCGATTCTCGCCGCCAAGCTATCCGGCGAAGCTGTCGCGCCGCGACTCAGCCAAGCTCGAAAACAAAATTCTTTTTTCTGTCCGACTAAGGCGATATTCATTGCGCATGGAGCTCTACCAGATCAAACATTTTGTCGCCGTCATCGAGACAGGGAGTTTCACGAAAGGCGCTCAGCGCGCGGCGGTCTCGCAGCCCGCGATTTCGGCCAGCATAGCGAGGCTCGAAGCGGAACTCGACGTCAAATTGCTCGACCGTCGGCGCTCCCCGGTGGTCCCGACCGCGGCCGGAGCGCATTTGCTCGAGGCGGGCAAAGCCATTCTGAACGCCTGTAATAAGGTGAAAGCCGAACTCAAGACGATCAACACGCCGAAGCTTCTGAGAATAGGGATCCTGCAATCGCTTTCGAGCCGCCATGTTTCCAAGCTGCTGAGCTCCTTCCGGCGCGCCAACCCGCATGTCGCAGTCGAAGTGTTCGATGGGTCTTGTGAGCAATTAATTGCATTTCTCGATGAACAACAGCTCGATGCGATACTCACGATCTTGGATGGCGCCGCCTCTAAATTCGTGAGTCGGGTTCTGTTCAAAGAGCCCTATGTGTTGGCCGTCCCGGAAGATCATCGCTTCGCGCAGCGGCAAAGCGTGACGCTCGCCGATCTTCACGACGAACCTTTTATCTTGCGGACGCGCTGCGACTTTTATCATGACGCGGCCAATGTGCTCGTCTCTCGCGGCGTCAAAGTGCGGGTTGTGTATCAGACCGACCAAGATGACAGGGCCCTGGCTCTTGTCGCGGCCGGAATAGGCTTGGCCTTTGTTCCCGCCCATTTCGACGCGCCCAGCGTAAAACAGGTGCCGGTGTCCGATCTTGGGATCGTCCGAGAGGTCGGGCTCATGTGGTCGAGCGATCGGAAAGACGCCGATCTCGAGGAATTCATCAAATTCGCAGGACGCCGTTGCTGGACGGACTGACCGTTTCCGAAACTGATCGCCAAAAAACGATGCGAAGCCGAACGGCCCGAAGAGGCGTCGGCCTCCGCCTGCATTTATTCACGCCTTCTTGCTGGACGCGACGGTTCCGTATCTTCGCGAATAGATCCAATAGCCGAGAGCGCCCGCGACGATCGACGCGGCAATCAAGCCGTAAAACAATATGGCTCCTCTGTGGGCTTGCCCCACGGAGAAGGGGAATTGGGAAACATAGATCTGGCCATGCTCGTTCTTCACCGTCACGATCCCATGATATGTGCCCGCGCTGGTGAAATTATGCTGAAAGCTGATGATGCCTGTTGGGTAAAGCTTGGGAGGCAAATGTTTTTCCGTGACAGGGTCGAGAGCTTCGGGCGCCACTTCGGCGTCGCTCAGGATGTTTGGCGTTCCCGACATGTCGGCGCCGCCGCCGACGTCCTTGATGACGCGAATGTCGGCGATCATGTTCCGCAACTCGGCGTCGACATAGTCGAGCACGATAATGACCGGCCCAATGTTCGGAATTTCCCTGCAGAATTCCGCGCGGGGATCTTGCGCTTGATAAGCCGTGACATGCATGAGATCGGGCCCGACCTTCAACACGCACTTGCTATCATTGTCTGAGCTCAAAATGGCGTCTGCGCAGGCGACCGAGGATAGCAGGCTCATTGCAAAGAGACTGGCGGTTGCCGCTCGAATGAACATCTTTCCATCCTCTCCGAATTGCTTCCCCCGCCGGAGCTCCGCGGCTCCTGCGGGGGAACTGGCGTTCTTACGCGCCTTTGCTCCGCCGGACATTACTGCCGGACCGCCGGCGCCGGATTATCGGAGCAATTTCAATTTGTCACAATCCCCAAAAACGCTTGTTCCCTAGAGCGCGTCCCGATTGGATGGAATCATCCGATCGAAAAGGACCCGCTCAAATTCAAAGTGTTGGAGCTTGTTCTGATCGAAAAAGTCGATCAAAACATGCTCTCGGGCGGCCGTTCCTCACGTCGGTTGTCCTTCGAGAAACGACCGCATCCTCGGTCAATCGCGGGCGGATCGGATCGCCAAACGATCCTCGCCGCCCGCGTTCATTATTCCGCCGGCTCGAGGCCGACGACGTCTTCATAGCCGGAGCAAAGCTCCTTGACCCGGCCGAGGATCTGCAGCGACACGCCGAACACCGCGAGGGCGAACCAGCCGAAGAACACGAACATCCAATGCAGCGGAGCGACGAAGAGCTCCTCCATGAACCAGAACGTGTGGCCCCATTC
>Ga0182030_10000793_pt1 | contig 62109 bp, 51 predicted proteins | sample 812S3MmetaG_FD_121299 | JGI IMG/M metagenome (GOLD analysis project Ga0182030, IMG submission 121299) | Permafrost microbial communities from Stordalen Mire, Sweden - 812S3M metaG (Illumina Assembly) | ecosystem: Environmental > Terrestrial > Soil > Wetlands > Permafrost | place: Sweden... | reverse complement strand
TCAGTGATTTCGGCTCCTACTCCACCAAGAAGCAAAGAAGCAAATTCCGGGAAATTGCCACCAGCATCAATGAGGGCAGTATGCCCCTCTTCGCCTATACCCTTCTTCACCAACCCGCAAGGCTAACCACCGCCGATAAAACCATGCTCCTTCAATGGTCACAAACGCTTTCAAAATGAAGATACTATTCGCACTCGTCCCTATATTATTCCTGTCGATACCGACCTTCCCGCAACACCGCGGCATGAAACATATTCAGCCAGTGAGCCCGGTAGATGCCCCGGCAGATACCCTACACAGTCCGTCATCTAAAAACACCGTCCGCTACGACCTCTATATCAGCGAAACCGTCGTCAATTACACTGGAAAAAACAAAAGAGCGATGGCCATCAACGGCTCCATACCTGCCCCAACCCTCTACTTTACTGAAGGAGACACCGCCGAGATCTATGTTCACAACAATATGAAAATGGAAACTTCCATCCACTGGCACGGCATCATTCTTCCCAATCAGTATGATGGCGTATCCTATCTCACCACAAGGCCCGTCGAACCCGGCGACATTCATCTTTACAAATTCCCTATCGTTCAGAATGGCACTTACTGGTACCACTCCCATACCATGTTCCAAGAGCAAAGCGGCCTATATGGCGCCATCGTCATCCGGAAGAAAGCCGAGCCTCCCATGAAGGATTACACCGTCCTGTTAAGCGACTGGACCGATCAGAACCCGGTGCAGGTGGACCGAATGCTCCACCATGCCACCGACTGGTACGCCATCCGTAAGGGCAGTACCCAGGATTATGCTGCCGCCATCAAAGACGGCTTCTTCAGGGCTAAGCTCACCAACGAATGGAAACGCATGCTGCCGATGGACGTCAGCGACGTCGCCTATGACCGTTTCCTCATCAATGGCAAAACAAACAATATGCAGCCCCAATTCAAAGCCGGCGATAAGGTCACCCTACACATTGTCAACGGCAGTTCCTCCACCTATTTCTGGATCAACTATGGCGGCGGCAAGATCACTGTCGTCGCCAATGATGGCAAGGACGTCGTCCCCGTTGAAGTCGACCGCATGATCATCGCCGTTGCCGAAACCTATGACGTCATCGTCACAATACCCGACAACAAAAGCTATGAATTCCTGGCCACCGCCGAAGACCGGACAAAATCCGCTTCTCTCTGGCTCGGTGCAGGCGAAAAAGTAAGAGCCAGACCCCTTCCCAAGCTCAACTACTTCGAGGGCATGAAGATGATGAACGGAATGATGAAAATGAACGGTGACATGAACAATATGGGGATGCAGATGAACTTCCAGCAAATGGACATGAACTCGGTGATGTATCCGGAAATTTCGGGTAGCAACAGGTCGCAAACAGATACGAGCACTGGTTCCAAAGACACTACCTTGGGAAAAATGACAATGGATGATATGCCAGAAATGAATATGACCAATTCTTCCTCTGATATAATAACCCTCAAATATGCTATGCTTCGCTCCCCAGAAAAGACCAACCTGCCTGAGGGTCCCACTCGCGTGCTGCACTTCAACCTCACCGGCAACATGAACCGCTACATCTGGAGCATCAACAATAAGACTGTATCCGAAGCTGACACCATCCTCATCCGGAAAGGCGAGAACGTCCGCGTCATCCTATACAACGGCACCATGATGCGCCACCCCATGCACCTGCACGGCCACTACTTCCGCGTGCTCAACGGGCAGGGCGATTACTCTCCCCTTAAAAACACCCTGGACATCATGCCAATGGAAACAGACACCCTGGAATTCGCTGCCAACAAAAGTGGCGATTGGTTCTTCCACTGTCATATCCTTTACCACATGATGAGCGGCATGGGCCGCATCTTCCGCTATGACAGCTCACCACCCAACCCCGAAGTGCCAGATCCCAAAATGGCATTGAAGATGATCTATATGGAGGACCGACGGATCCACGCTGCCGCAAATATCGGCGTCGAAAGCAACGGCAGCGATGGCGAGATCATGCTGTCCAACACCCGCTGGCAGGCCAGTACCCTATGGCACCTGGGCTACACCAATATCCACGGCTATGAAAGTGAAACCATGATCGGCCGCTACCTGGGAAAGATGCAATGGTGGTTCCCATATGTGGGTTTCGACTACCACTACAAAAAAGAAGGTGGGCCCAAAAACATCTTCGGAAGCGAAGAAAATACAATGTTCGGCCAGATCAGCGACAAAAACGACCGGAAAACCGTCGTCGCGGGTTTGGCCTACATGCTGCCCTTGCTCTTTGTCGCCGATATCCGGATAGACGGCAATGGCAAATTCCGTTTCCAACTCAGCCGCGAAGACATTGCGGTCACCAGTCGGCTTAGGTTTAGCCTAATGGTCAATACTGATAAAGAATACACTGCAGGTCTCCGTTACATCCTGAACAAAAATTTTGGGTTATCAACTCATTACGATAGTGATATGGGCTTTGGAGCAGGCATCACCCTGACCTACTAACATGACATAAATCATAGTGCCGGCAACTCAATCATAACCCGCCAATCCGGGACTATATTTTTATAAGAGCATCAACCACTCCACCGTGAAAAGATTCATATCCATATTCTTCCTCCTTATATACACCGGCACGGCGTCCGGGGTGGATATAAACTTCCACTTTTGTGGTTGCTACCTCGCCCATATCGCCTACCGGGATAATTCTGGACTTTTTATTAACCTGAGTTCGGTTTAGGAGGCTAATAATTTTTGCTGACTTAATTGAGCAATCAGATGAGGATCAGTTTCTTCAATACCTGTTTTGATTGAAGGTTTCTTTGGGAAGAAGGAGTATGCGGCAATTGCAGCCATTATATTTAAAATGGAGCCGGCAACACTACGGTGGCGTGTATGCTCGACCTGGCAGATATTTTTTAGTTCATCATTCACAGTTTCGATCACAGAGCGTTTGCAGAGCAATAGCTTTTCTTCATTGCTCAGTGCTTTTTGTTTCATATTTCTTCCCACTGCAGTTATTAACTATATGTCATCGCCAAATAACAGATCTGCCAATGCTTTATTGACATTCCCTTTATCCCCGAATACTTTACCAAATATTTCTTTGGTCGTCCTGGTTATTATTTTTGCGCTGCTATCGTGCGTATTGCCTTGTGATAGATAGAAAGAGAGGATCTAGCCTTTGTCATTTATGATCAAATGCAGCTTGAGCCCAAAGAACCAGCCCACTGTTGACCTGCCCACTTTTGCCAATCCTTTGAACACTTTATTCCGCTTGATCCCTTTGTTATTGCATACGCGGACAACGGTAGAATCAATAAAGCTGCTGCCTGTGCGCTCGCCCCGGCAGCAGTAATGCAGGAACATCATGAACGGCACCGCACAGCGATGGCTTACCTCTATAGACCGGTTGTAAGAAACCACATCGGGGAAGCGATCCCTTAAATGAAGGCATGCATAGTGGCAATAAAAGTGCTTGAAGTTCCTGAACTGGCCGCCATGGAAAGCGATCAAAATAGCGATCACTTCGGGGTCGCTCAACGTTGCCTTTCTATTGCGCTTTTTTATGTCTTTTGGGGGCTGGCAAGCTTTGCTTTTTGAACTCATCTTCAAAATGATTACAAAAGTCATCGACTTTTATAAAAATTTCCGCAATTTTGCCTGAGAAAAATGGGGTGTTCATGATTGACTTATTAGATTGATTGTCAAATATTTATTAAGAAATAAATATTCCACTTTTCTTCTTATTTACAAATATTTTATGCCATTTCTCATCCCGAACTTAGGTTAATAGTCAAAAAGGGCCTCATGGTTTGTCTGTTGAATGTGCAATAAATAGCCCTAACACTCATCCAAGATCTTCATCTTTAAAATTATTTTAGATATACAGATCCAATAAAAAAATGATTTTCCGGGCTTTTTATTTAATAGAAACCAAAACTAATAACCAAGCCCAAAATATTATCCTTTCTCCGCTGCTGTTTTTGGCGCGGTTAACGAAGATGCCTCTACAAAAATGCAAGAGCGACGGAAGGGCTGGCTAAAAGTGTTGGCGTTTTTGTCTCATATAGGGGGGAGTTGATTTTATCAAGAAGGGAAAGCTGATCGCCCCGGGCCTTTAAACGGAAGAGGCTAAACACGCAGTTAAATGTTTCGGGAATCCTTCTCCACAAGGAGCCTTTCACAAACAATACTACTTAAAACTTCGGCTTGCCGCTTGCCATAACTCACGACCATAGACCTGTCAAAAGGCTCTATCGACTTTATTTTGATCCTTTGGCCTAAACTCAATTCGCGGGCATTCAGAAATTTCAAAAAATCAGATGATGTGTTTATTACAGCAGACAGTTTAACCGATTCGCCGATTTTGCAGTCGCTCAGCTTATCGTATGTTTTCCAAACCATTTTCCCATTTTTATCAGGAATGGGCGAACCGTGGGGATCAATTTTCGGATATCCCAGGATTTCGTCCATCTTATCAAAAAAAACGGATGATTGAATATGCTCAATCTGTTCCGCGATATCGTGCACATCTTCCCAACCAAAATTCATTTTATTTACCAGGAACATTTCCGTAAGCCGGTGCTTGCGGATGATCAGTACAGCCGCTTTTCTGCCCTTTTCGGTAAGCCGCAACGGTTTATAACTTTGATAGTAAACAAGCTTCTTTTCAGATAGCTTTTTCATCATGCTTGTCACAGTTGGCATTTTTATGCCAAGGCTTTTAGAAAGCTCATTGACATTCACTTCGCCTTTTTCGCCTGCAATATTGAACAAAGCCTTTATATAGTTCTCTTCTGTAAATGAATTCTTCATCAGCATATTTTTTGAGTTGCGGGTGTTCTTTGCATTCAATATTCAAATTTAATTAAAATAAGTTTGCCGGTTCGTTCTATAAATTATTTATAAAGAACTATTTTGTTAGATTAATATAACATTATACATTTACTAACAAAACAAATACACCTTGCGATAACAAATATTTTACCATGCTGCATCGAAAAATAGTCTTTGTGCCCGTCTTATTATTTTCCGGGCTTTGTCTCAGTGCCCAGTCCATAAGCGGCTTTGTCACTGACTCTGCAGGCAATAAGCCAATCGAAAGTGCATCCGTCTATTTTCCGCAGCTAAAATCAGGAGCAGTTACAGGTGCAAAAGGAAATTACAAAATAACAAGGTTGCCCAAAGGCAGGTATGAAGTGGTGATCGAATCGTCAGGTTATGCCACTATAACCAGGCAGGTCAATATCAATGGAGATGTAACATTTGATTTTGCGATGGTTCTTTCTTTTGCTACTTTAAAAGAAGTATTGATCACATCCCTTGGCAATGCAACTACTATAAGGCGTGCGCCTGTGCCTGTCACAGCAGTCTCGCATGATATGTTAATTCAGCAATCGTCCACCAATGTGATCGATGCCGTCGCAAAGCTGCCCGGGATCACCGCAATCACAACCGGGCCCGGAATATCCAAGCCCGAAATAAACGGGCTGGGATATAACCGGGTATTGGTACTAATGGATGGCGAAAGACAGGAAGATTTCCAGTGGGGCGATGAGCATGGCATCCTGATTGACCCTTTTGCAGTATATGATGCAGAAATCATAAGGGGTGCTGCTTCCCTGCAATACGGTGCCAACGCAATGGCAGGGGTGGTAAGCTTCAAATCTCAACCATTTTCAGAAAACGGAATAATAAGAAGCAGTGTGCAGTCAGAGTACCAAACGAATATCGGATTGATCGGGAACTCGGCAGATATTGGCGGAAATAATCATGGTTTTGTGTGGGATGTCAGGGGCAGTTACGAAGCAGCTCATTGTTACTCGGACCCTCATGACGGGTATGTGTGGGGGACGGCTTTCGTTCAGGGCAATGTAAAAGTAGTGATTGGATTGAACAGGGAATGGGGCTATTCACGGCTATCTGTTAGTTCCCTGCATAAACAAATCGAAATCCCCGATGGAAATCGTGACAGCGCGACAAGGCGGTTTGAGTTTGATGTGCCTTTAAACGCTCAGTTTGTAAATGGAAAATACGTGCCCGGCAGCGGGAAAATATTTCCTGCACTGTCTGATTTTTTATCATACAATCCTGACATATCGAGCTATCAGGTTTTAAATCATAATGAGGTTTGGTGGCAAAACAGTATAAATACCGGCAAAGGAAAGATTGGAGCAGATATTGGCTATACGCAGAGCATACGCCATGAAATAGATACCGGTAATGTTGCTGAAGAAAATATGTATGTAAATGATATACCCTATTCGATGAAATACCAGACCGAGGCAGGCAATGCTCATCTGAAGATGACGACAGGCTTGAACGGCGTATATGAATTTATGAAAAATGGCCCTGAGCCAGCCGCCCCCTATATTGGGGATTTTGAGATACCTGATTACCATATTTTTGATGTTGGCGGCTATGCTATTTTGCAAAAAGATTTTAAAAAACTTACAGTTAGCGGCGGGTTAAGGTATGACCTCAGGAGCATAACCGGACAGCCCATGTACTTGGTAAATTATAACACTCCTGAGCAAAGACAAGTGCCTGCATCGACACCACAGGCATATACTCAATTCCCATCGTTCAGCCAAAAATATACCGGGTTTTCAGGAAGCATGGGGGCATCAATCCAATTACCCGGAAATAATTACCTGAAGCTGAACCTGGCAAAAAGTTATCGAGCTCCTGCCATAAATGAATTGACGAGCAATGAGCTCAACCCCGGAGCATTTGCTTATGAATTAGGGAATACCAACTTAAAAGCAGAAGAAGGATATGAAGTTGATGCTGCCTGGGGGAATAATGGCGGGGACATCAATTTTGAAGTTGATGGGTTTTATAATTATATCAACCACTTCATATTTTCTGACAGGCTTGGGACTGAAAATGGTGGTGATTCACTTATCCTGGGGAAACCTGCCTACAAATACAATGCTAATACAGCCATTATTGCCGGGGTAACTGCATATATAAATATTCATCCTTCCAATATAAAATGGTTTGAGATAAATAACGGTTTCACATATATCTATTCTTACTTGCCCGGTCAAACGGATTCAACCCGGCATGTGCCATGGACGCCCGCCCCCCGCCTGACTTCAAAAGCTAAGTTTAAGCTCTCAGACAAAAATGGTTCAATTATAAAAGGAACTTATTTCGAATTCGGGCTTGCAAAGTATTGGGCACAGAAAGACATTTACAGTGCCTTCCGGACCGAGCTGCCTTCTTACCCATATACTTTATTGAACGCGGGCATAGGGACAAATTTTATTGATCCTAAAACAAAACGAGTTGTATGCACCATCATCTTCAACTGTACGAACCTTACGAATATTACCTATGTGGATCATACTTCCCGTCCGCAATATTTTTGGTCATACAATGGCGTTAATGACCCAACAAACTTTGGCCATACGCCTGCCATCGTTAGCAAACAAAGCGAAGGGATATATAATATGGGAAGGAATATGGGCATCAAGCTCATTTTCCCTATTGGCGTGCATAAAGACCAGAATACTGAAATACATTGAAATCATTAAGGAGAAAATTAAACATAAATAAAAAAGAGAAGTATTGTTTTACTCCATTTTTTATCGTCAGATCAAGATAAATGTAGTTGGAGAAAATTTGTTCTTATTATGGCTGGCAGATATTTTTGAGCTCACAATTTACCGATTCTAAAAAGACACCTTGGCTATTGGGCCAACCGCTAACGGACGCTTTGCCAATCCTTATCAGTACTAAAAGCAATGGTATTTAACTTAATAGCCTGATTTGCCGGAGAGTTGCATGTGGTGGCAAATCCTCCAAAGCAAAGAACGAGAGGCTGATAAATCTTCGTCATTATTGAAAGCCTCAGAAATTTAGTTGTGAGAAGGACTTTATGATTACGGAAGATTGTAAAGCTCGTTTGGAATAGCGGGCTTACTTTTTTGGCCTGAACTTTATTATATATGATCTTATGTTTTCCCTGAACCAAATTACTCATCGACCCGATAATCCATATTATCTTCCTGAACTTCAGGAAACAGAAAACTTTATTGAACAATCAGTTTTTGGGTGGCGAGAAAATTACTGCATGAATACGTTACAAGATAAATGCCCTTAGCCAGCAGACTGATATCCAGCGATACTGAACTGGCATTTACATTTGAGTGAAGCACAATGTTACCATTCACGTTTCGTATAAGTATGATGCCGTTATTACGCAATCCTGTTACAGCAAGATTTTTGCTGGCGGGATTAGGAGATATGGCGAATACGAGAGAAGGGTCGCTATTAAATACAAGCGTAGGGCTATAAGTGTGATTACCGTCCATGTCTGTCATTTTGAGGCGATAAAATACAGGGCCTTGAGCAGGTGAATAGCTATTAGTGAAATAATAATTGACGTTGCCTTTGACATAATCAACGATGCCTGCAGGAACGAAGAGTGAAGTATCAGTGCTTTTTTCAATCTCAAATGTTGAAAAACCGATTACATCGCTTACCGACCAGTTCAAATTAATGTTTTCGCCGCTTTGCTTTCCAGAAAAGGAAACAAGCGAAATGGGCAAAGCAACTAATTTGGTCAATGATATATCGTCAAAATAAGCATTGATAGCAGGGCCTGTCGCAATTGTAGTTTGTAACCGTATCCTGACTTTCCTGGTGCCTGTTACCGCCGTCCGTGTGTTGGTATATGGTATCCAAGAAGCACCTGACCCACCAGTTCCGGATTGATAGCTTGAAGTATAGCTGGTGCCCAGTACAGTACCGCCGGAGTTGAGATAATCAACGATAAATCTTCCTGCATCTGCCTGAGCAGCAATTGGCGTTTGCACATAACCGCTAAAACTGAATGATACGAAACCGCCGTCGATTTGCGCGGCATTTGCTGAAACATCAATAGTTTGATTTAGTTCAAATGGCCCGGCAGGGACTACAGTATTACAACCAGCATAAAAAGTTTTCGTGCCTCCGTGAGCTGCCGGATAATTTGCGCTCCCATCAGGAGTCATCGTCCAATTTGAGTATGTAAATGCCGCGGATCCTGTTGCACATACATTTGCCCCTGCGCTAACAATCGTCCAACCGGTGCCTGCAGGAGTTAGCTCAGCGCCGGGATTAGTTACCAGATTTTGGGATATAGCTACGGAAAAAGTCGCTAACAGCAGAACGGATAACAGAGAAGCCTTTGCCAATAACCTATCGTTAATGATCTGCGAAAAATTGTGGAGGGGGTTGGCGTTCTCAATTGATTTTTCACTGTTTTCGAAATGCAAGCGGCTCATCTTTAGGATTGAATTTTAATAACTGCAGAATTGGGTTTGTGCTTAATAAGGGTACAAAAAATGAAAAAAGTGAATACTTAATTTAACTGTTTTCAAGAGATCTGAAACAAGATATCTATGCCGAAAACGTCAGCAAAGAAAACGTACTGTTGCGGATGCAGCAATAGATGAAGATGCTAACTTTATGTAGCGAAACAACTACAATGTGCAACTTTGCCTCTGCAATGATGAAAAAAAGCATGTATTCCCAATCAGTGACACGATAACAGTTGCAGGCATAGTTTTGTTATGACGGAGTTTCTTAAAGACCTTACACATTATTGCTGTTAGTTGCTGTGAAAGACCTGATTTTGAGGTAAATGACTTGGACAGTTTTATCACCTGAATGAAGGGGCATTCCCAGATTTATTGCCAGCTTCTGAAAGAAACTTTAATGAATCAAGAGCTTCTTCATGGCGCTTTGGTGATTCAATCATTTTATTTAGCCCGCTACCGGCTGATTCGGGTATGTCACTCAGTTCAATCGCACAGCAGGATTTTATTTCCCTGCTTTCTACAAAAGCTTTCTGGTAAATCCCGCATACAACAATGGCTAACAATACTAAAATGATCATAAAAGGCTGCGTATAATTTTTGGGCCTTTCCCTTTGTCTTTTTTGCTGCGGCATCATCAAACAATATTTTCCCATAGTGGATTTTTAGGATTTTCGTGAAGACCTGTTCAGAAAAGAATCACAGTTGGCTTTTCTTTTTAAATTCCGGCAACAAATTGACAGAACAAAGAAAGGTAAGCGAAGGAATTAAAAAAATAGATTTCCCTCTCGAAATCTGGTTATAAATAATCTCATCTGGATGTAGAGCAAACACTACAAAAATGTGCAACTATATAAAAACCTTCTTCTCAAATCTAATTCGTTATCAATAGAGAAGGTTCATATTTCCGGTTGAGCCGGCTTGCACTTAGCAACTGTTTTAAGAATGGGCATATTGTTAAGTAGATGTGTTGGTTCACTATCACAAGCTAAAATTGAAGATATGGGACAACGGCATTGGTTTTAATACAGATAAAGTAAAGGGCGGGATTGGCCTCGCGAACATGAAACGAAGAGCAGAATTATTTTCAGGGAAATTCGACGTTCATTCATCACAGGCGACGGCTGCGAAATCATAGCAGATATGCCTTTGCCAGAAATTAAATGACCCAAAACTATTTTCTACCTTGTTATAGCCTTTGCATTAATAACAGCAGATTACAATGCCGACCTTGAAAACTTTATTAACTGAATAAAGCAGAGAATTTAAGAAAGTAGTCTATCAAAAATACTGCCACGGCACATAATGTTATGAGAATAAGTAGGGTCTTTGCTTTTTTTCTTGTTTCTGCTCTTTTTAAATATTTTCTGCCTCTTTGCAATATTATGCAGACTGCTTTATTTTTCTGTTCCTCTTCAGTAACACCTTGCTCGCCAATCAGTCTGTGGGCGTTTCTTTTGGATACAATAAGCTTTTTATTACAAAGGTCGGAAATGGCTTCTTTCAATTCCTGCAGGGACAGTCTTGTTGAATTGTTGCCCCAGAAGCTCATCAGTTCATTGTATATGTGCACGTCTCTGGCGACTTTAGTTACCAAAAATTTCAGGAAATGTAGTTGAAAATTTTTGATTGATTTTGAATTTGAAGACATTTTTCAAATTTTTGTCAGTCCTTTGAATATTCTCACGGCATATTTTTTACCAATTTTGAAAATTCAGTGTTCCGCTCAAATTTGAAAAGCAGGATATAAATATCAAATTCATAATTCTATCCCATGATGCCTTTTAAGCGTCTCTCCAATAACAGAAGGCTCTATTGTGTCACTCGAATAGTCAAGCTTTTTTTCATTATCATCCCAAGAGACATATATATCATGGTCAGGAAACTGTTTTTCTACTGGCTTAAAAATATGTGTCAGGCCTTTTTGGATCAGCCCGAGATTGGGTACCTGCTTTATGTGCTCCTTAGCTAAGTCTGATAAAGCGTATTTGTCATTACCAATCAGGACATTCATTTTAATCACATAGTATAGATTAAAAATTAAAACTACATTTCTCCCGGGATTGAATTGTTACATAATTTTTTAAAAAATTGTATAATTCACACATTTTGCTGGGAGCCGATGAGTGCGGGAAGAAAAACCATTCATATTGTGATGAACTTTTTCTGCCTTTGTGTACTGAAGAATAGCCTTGGACGAAAACCAGAGGAGTCTGAGTCTGACAGACAGAAGAGATGCAAATTAAAAAACAAACCCCTGACAGTATTAGTATTTTCGGGGGTTTGCGTTGAAGTTCAGGATGTGATCCGGATTGGATTCGAACCAATGACCTACAGCTTAGAAGGTTGCCGCTCTATCCAGCTGAGCTACCGGACCTAAATGGCGGCAAAAGTAAATAATGTTTGCGTACACGCCAAAACGCAGATGGTGTGAGGAGACCTGTCCAAAATCATTTTTTTCATTTATGCTCATTCCTTACCTTAATCACAAATTTGCTTGTCATGCCTAACTTCGATACCTCTCACGTAAGAAACATTGTGCTGCTTGGTCATGCAGGAAGCGGCAAAACCACGTTAGCCGAATGCATGCTTTTTGAAGCGGGACTAATCACACGCCGTGGCGCGGTGGAAGAAAAAAACACTGTCAGTGATTTTTATGAGCTTGAGCAGCAGCGGGGCAATTCCGTTTTTTCAAAATTACTGCACACGCAATGGCGGGGCTATAAAATAAATATTATTGATACGCCGGGCTACGATGATTTTTCAGGCGAAGTAGTGTCTTCGCTCCGTATTGCCGATACCGGTGTTTTGTTGCTCAACGCAAATTTCGGCGTGGAAGTAGGAGCCGATATTATATGGGAATACACGGAGAAATTTAAAACACCCATGATTGTTGCTGTGAACAAATTGGATCTTGATAAGGCGGATTTTGAAATAACGGTAGCTCAGGCAAAGGAGCATTTTGGCCGTAATGTGGTAGTGGTGCAGTATCCGTTGAATCAGGGATTGGAATTCAATTCGATTGTGGATGTGCTCAGGATGACCGTGTACAAATTTCCGCCACAAGGCGGCAAACCGGAAAAACTGTCCATTCCCGATAATGAGAAAGAAAAAGCGGAACGCCTGCACAAAGAGTTGATAGAAGCTATTGCTGAGAATGATGAAGAACTGATGGAAAAATATTTTGATAAGGGAGAATTGATGGAGGATGAAATGAAGCTCGGTTTGAAGAAAGCAATGATCAATCACGATTTGTTCCCCGTGTTTTGCATCTCTGCAAAAAAAAATATGGGTAGCGGAAGACTAATGGGTTTTATTGACAATGTTTGCCCCAGCGCTAATGAAATGCCTCCGCAAAAGACCAAGGCAGGCGACTTGCTGCCCTGCGATGCAAACGGGCCTGTTTGTATTTTTATTTACAAAACCATTTCAGAAGCCCATATCGGAGAAATGTCATTTTTCAAAGTGTACTCCGGCACTATCAAATCAGGAATGGAACTGGTAAATGAATCCAATGGGGTCACTGAAAAGATCAATCAGTTGTTTGTGGTGGAAGGCAACAAAAGGACTGCTGTTAATGAATTATATGCCGGCGATCTGGGTGCTACCATTAAATTAAAACATACGCATGTAAACAATACTTTGCATGCCCGAGGGAAAAATTATGAGCTGCCTCCTATTGAATTCCCATCTCCTTTGATGAGCGTTGCCATTGAACCTGCGCAAAAAGGGGATGAGGAAAAATTATCCATCTCCCTTCATCAGGTACAGGAAGAAGACCCGACTGTTATTGTAGAAGTCTCCCAGGAATTGAAACAGACCATTATCCATTGCCAGGGGGAGCTGCATCTTTCCGTTATCAAATGGAAATTAGAGCATATCTCAAGGGGCCTTGCAGTGAAATTCGCAAAAACGCGTATCCCTTACCGTGAGACGATCAGAAAATCTGTTCAATCAAATTACCGCCATAAAAAGCAATCTGGTGGTGCGGGGCAGTTCGGGGAGGTGTATATGCAGGTTGAGCCATGGCATGAAGGAATGCCAGATCCCAAAGGATTTTCAGTGCGCGGCCGTGATGAACATATCTTAGAATGGGGAGGCAAACTGGTATTTTTGAATTGTATAGTTGGTGGCGCCATTGACCAGCGCTTTCTTCCCTCCATATTAAAAGGGGTGATGGAAAAAATGCATACAGGCCCGCTAACGGGCTCGTATGTACGCGATGTGCGTGTGAGCGTGTACGATGGCAAAATGCATCCTGTTGATTCCAATGATATATCTTTTAAGATTGCCGGCCTGATGGCTTTCAAGCAGGCATTCCAGCAGGCAGACCCACAGATATTGGAGCCGGTTTACACAGTTACTGTTTTGTGCCCGGATGATCTCACAGGAGGAATCATCAGCGACCTGCAAGCTCGTCGTGCCATCATGGAGGGAATGGATACCGAAGGCCATTTCACAAAGATCATTGCCAAAGTGCCGCTATCTGAAATGAGCGATTACTCATCTTCTCTGCGTTCCATTACTCAGGGCCGCGCAAAGTTCCGTATGGAATTTCACGATTATGTTCCGCTACCTTTTGATCTTCAGAGAAAATTGATTGATGATTACCATAAAACATCCATACGAGAAGAAGTCTGACAGTCGATTACCTTGTGCCTTCTCCTTTAAGAGATGTTTTGAAACTTTTACAAATCAGGAATTCGCTCTTTTTGTATTCCAAAGTTTATTTACTTTGCCGCTGCACAATTGCTCAAACCAAGATCATGGATGTAAAAATTGAAGCAAGCTGGAAAGAAGTTTTGAAAGACGAATTTTCGAAGCCCTATTTTTTACAGATTACCACGGTGCTAAAACAGGAAAAAGCTACAGGCAAAACCATTTATCCGCCAGGCCCGCTTATCTTCAACGCATTCAATACCACGCCTTTTGATAAAGCAAAAGTGGTACTGCTCGGACAGGATCCTTATCATGGGCCGGGGCAGGCTCATGGGCTTAGCTTTTCAGTGCCTAACGGCGTGGCACAACCGCCATCGCTGATAAATATTTTTAAAGAACTTCGCGATGATATTGGCATCTCAATTCCCGCACATGGGAATTTGACCCATTGGGCAGAACAAGGTGTGCTGTTGCTGAATGCATCGTTAACGGTGCGTGCCAACGAACCAATGAGCCATTCGAAAATTGGCTGGGCTGAATTTACAGATTCAGTGATCAGAAAAATATCTGAACAAAAAAACAATGTTGTGTTTTTATTATGGGGCAAATTTGCGCAGGAGAAACAACTGCTCATTGATGACAAGAAACATTTGTTGCTGAAAGCAGCACACCCCTCTCCTTTCTCAGTCGAAAGGGGCTTTTTTGGCTGTAAACATTTTTCAAAAGCAAATGCATATCTCGCACAGCATAATATTGCTCCCATCAACTGGCAAATATGAAAATAGCAAAAGAAATATTCGGAAGGATTTGGTCGACCTGGGCATTGATAGCTTTCGTTATCACCATGCTGGTTTTTTTGATCCCCTTTTTTTTGTTCTGTTACTTTAAGGCTGACCCCAAAAAGACAAATATTTTTATCCGGCTGGCCAGAATATGGATGAATGTTTTTCTTACTTCTGCCGGATGCCCGGTGACTATTAAAGGGAAAAAGAACTTTCAACCTGGCGAAACCTACATTGTGGTTTGCAATCATAACGCGCTGCTGGATATTCCAATTTCCTGCCCTTATATTCCCGGAGGCAATAAGACTATTGCAAAAATTGAAATGGCAAAAATCCCATTATTTGGATTGATTTACAGAACAGGCAGTGTGCTGGTTGACAGGAAAAATGACGCGAGCCGCAGGGAAAGCTACAACAAAATGAAAGAAGTGCTGGCTATGGGATTGCATATGTCCATCTATCCTGAGGGCACCCGAAATAAATCCACCGAACCCATCAAACCCTTTCATGAAGGGGCTTTCAGGCTGGCTTGTGATACAAAAAAATCAATTATCCCGGCTATTATTTTTAACAGCAAAAAAGCGATGCCTGCTGATAAAGTATTTTTTTTATTGCCTTATCGGTTGTCAATGCATTTTTTAGAGCCTGTAAAAGTCTCGAAGGACGACACCAGCCAGACATTGAAAGAAAAAGTGTTTGCGATAATGACGGATTATTATGTGGCAAATAGTGAGTAGTGAATGGTCAATAGTGTGTGGCGATCGATACAACTCAGGAGCAAAATTGAAGGATCATGCATTCGTTCATGACTCACTAATCAATAATGACTATTCACATCCTCCTTATTGCGTGTAAAAATATCTCGACCTTGTCACTTTCAAATCTTTAAGGATACTTGCTCTTGGGCTGATCGTAATGTTGAAAGAACGGGTGAGGCCAATAGGTATCACGTTAATGGACATCTGCCAGCAGTGCATTTCACGTGCAATTGACAGGGAAAGAGAGTTTATTTTTGCAAGCTTTACATCATAAAAAGAGCTCATGCCCAGTTTCCATTTGGGGGTTAAATTAAAATCGCCGCTCCAGTTAAGGCCGGATTGGAAAATAGTCTGATAGCCCGAATAATCCGGTTTGATAGATGTCGTAAAATTCAATGAGAAAGCTAAATTGATTGACCAACTCACATTAAAATCTGCAAACTCCGCTGCGTGGGTAGCAATATAATTCATCTCAGCCTGTTGCTCGTCTGCTGTCATTGGTATCTGGTTGTCTTGTTCTTTTTTCTTATCCTCATCTGCCGTCTTGTCTTTGGATGGGCTTTTAAAACTCGTTGAAATGGCGATGTTTCCCTGCGTGATGTTTCCCAGTGAAAATTTTCCCTGTTGCCAGGCATAAAAATCTTTCCTATCTCTTCCTGTCGAGTCTCTAACGTATGGATCCAGCGTCGAAGTGGCACTGATATTTATCTTTCCAAATAAAGTGCTGCGCAAATAAATAGAGAGGTACGATAGCCTGTTTGAATCTGCGAGATAATTATAGCTGCCGGAAAAGCCAAAACCATCAATCAGTTTTATTTTTTTGATGCCAGCATCGCTGGTATCGGTTTTTGAGCGCACTTTCATTTCAAGCGTATTATCGAATCCAAATGACATGCCCCCGAAACGCCCTGCAGCAAAGGGAGAGAAAGCATTGCCCTGAAAATAAGATACTTTTTGTACATCGCCTGCGCTGTCCCGCTGAAATGTATAGTAGTCTTTGCCGGCCAAATCCGGCGAATAGCTGAAGCTGAATGAAGGCCTTATCACATGCCTTATACCAAGTATCGAGCTGTTTTTACCGAATTTATTGAAAGTTCCGAAAATTGCAGTGCTGATGCCGAGGCTAAAAGAGGCACTGTTCTCCGTAAAAAATCCTTTCTGAATAGTAGTGTCTATTTTTGGGTATTCCCCTGATGGGTTCCACTTCAGGATTGTTTTTTGAGAGAACCAGTTTTCCTGAAAACTCATGCCTGGCGCAATTTGAAAAGGCCCAAGGGCAGGAAGCGCAAGCGTAATGGGAATACTGTGATGGGCTCCCCACTGAAAGGTATCTATTAATTTTTTTAAGTTGAACAATGAATCATAAACCCTTGCCTGATTATTGATGTTTGTAGTAAGCCCAATGCCTAATTTTTCATACCATTTAGGCGTTCCGATGACTTCTTTATTCTGGAAAGGATAAATCGTAGTTGCAGTGAAACCAAGATTTGGAAAAGTGATGGAAATAGACCCATCATTGCTGTTCTGGCTGTGGTTAGCACTTGCTGTCAGGTTATATTTACCATTCCATGTCTTTGAATATGAAATAGAGGACCCAAGGCTATTGGTGTAGTTGGCCGTGGGGTTATTAAATACAAATTGATTATATTTTAAAGATTGCAAATTCACACTCGCGGCAAAAGTAGTTCCAGGCCTGGCCTTGCTGTCAACAGTATGGCTCCATGCAAGCTTGTATGTTTGGGTAGTAGTAAACTCTTGTGTTCCGGTTGTGCTTAATATTTTTGTTTCCTGCAAAGTGAAATCCAGGCGTCCCCGGTAACGGTAACGCACAAGGTATTCCGGGTCAACATAAATTGCCCAACCGCCGTAAGAATATAAATCTGTCCGAAACGTGACATCGAAATTATCATTGATAACCTTATAATATCCGAGGCCTGTAAGGCCCAGGCCAAACTGGTCGCTGGCGGTAAACTGTGGCGGAAGCAAGCCCGAGTGCCTGCCCTGGGTGAGCGGAAAAAATCCAAATGGGATGTAGAGTGGAATAGGTACACCCTCGAATTCAGGATGCACAGGGCCTGTTATTGCAAATTTCTTATTGATGAGCTTCATTTTTTTCGCACGGAAAGCAAAATGCGGTGTATCCAGATCACAGGTCGTAAACCTTCCTCTGTATGCATAAAATTCGTCCACAGATATTTTCTTTATCTTCTCTCCATATACAAACATCTCACCAGACTGCGTATAGCTGCTTTTTGTGAGACCTTTCTGGGTCTTCATATCAAAAACTATCGAATCTGATTCTATGGTGCTTTCAGCCTGGACCATCTTTGGCCTCTGAAGCATGTTGCCACCAGTGTCCAATGAATAGGTTGCTACCACCACCTGCTTATTCTGGTCATATAGAATTTTATAAGCATCGAGGTTCATATCCTTTTGCTTGGTATTCGCCTTGTTGTATAAAGTGATTTTTTTAGAAGGCACTTCCATTACAATAGAATCCGCGGCACTGTATGCAATAGGAGCATCAAGAGAGTCTTTCGAAACTTTCACATCGAAGGTATCTGTCTTCTCGTACACGCTATCCCTGAATGCAGTATCCTTCAAACTAGTGTCCTGCCTGCTGAAAACCGGTCTGCTTGTATCCTTTATTGATGTATCTTTCAACGCCTGCAGCAAAGGTTTGGAAGTATCAGATATAGCAGTTAAAGTTCTGTAAAAATGCGGCGCCGATGAATAATTTGAAAGGCTATTGAACGTTACTGAAAAGAATAGCGCAGTAAAAATCAATACCAGTAAATATTTTGAGCTAATTTTGCGTCCGTTAAACATAATTTATAAACAGAGAACCGGATTCTGGTGAAAATTGAAAACGACAAAATCAAAAACCTTCCTGCAATTAAAAAGCAGGAAATTTTTTTACCCTGCTTTTGCAATGGTACAAAAATAGCTATTACAGCATTAAGATTTTGTGAAGATTCATTCTAACCTAACAAATTCAAAGACAGTATAATGAAAAAATTGGCTGCATTGCTTATTGTTATCGGATCATTTTACTTCTTAACATCATTTAACAAACACCCGCTCAATACTAAGCCCGGTCTTCACACAATTGTAATTGATGCAGGTCATGGAGGTCAATTTCATGGAACAAAAGGTCTGATATCAAAAGAAGAAGATGTTACACTTGAGATTGCTTTAAAATTAGGCGAAGCAATAAAAAAAGAATTTCCTGACATTAAAGTTGTTTACACAAGAACCACAGCAACCAGTGTAGAAAATGCGACTACTCTTAAAGAAGATCTATATAACCGCGCTCAGATTGCAAACAATGCCAAGGGGGATTTATTCATAAGTATACATTGCGATGCCACGCCGCAACCTGCAGGGGGGTATTATGCAAAGCGTATTATCGGCCACAAAAAACAGATACAGTATGTGGGCAAAGGAAAAAAGAAAAGAAAAAAAATGGTTACCGTTCCAATATATGAATCTTATTGGGTAAAGAACATGAGAATCGGTGCAAGCGTTTTAATATGGAAAGCCGAAAAAAGTTCTGATAAAATAAATGCTATAAGCAAAAGTAATGAAGAAGGTGGTGGCGAATTTGAGGACAGCACCTATAATGGAGCGCAGGAGTTTGACGAGGGGTCACCGGAAGCAAAGATTCGAGCTCAATTGTACGAACAAAAATATTTAAAAAAAAGCGCCTTACTTGGTTCAATGATTGTGGAAGAATTTGCAAAAGCTGGTCGCACAACTTTGGGCGTTTATCAAAGAGATAAAGGGATACGGGTTCTACAGGCCACAGGCATGGCAAGTGTACTTATCGAAACTGGTTATCTTACCAATAAAGAAGAAGAGGAATATCTCAACAGCGATAAAGGCCAGGACGAAGTTGTTGAAAACATTATCTCGGCGCTGTCCAGGTACAAGCAACAACTGGAAGGAACTAAACATGCTGCGAGCACGCCTGCTGACAGCCTTAATCAAAATTAATCAACCCTGTTTCTGCAAAATGAAGAAATGATATTTAACGGTATCTTCTCAACGCTGCTTCACAATTTTGCTACATTTGTTGCCGGGTTGATTTTTTATTATGAATTTTAAGTAAGGGTTACTTCAATAATTTCAACAAAAAGGAAATGTGAATGAAAATTTCTAATGAAACAAAAATTGGCGCTTTAGCCGCTGTATCGATCACAGTGCTTATTCTCGGTTTCAATTTCCTGAAGGGGCAAAAGGTTTTTGAGAAGAGCAAGAAGATTTATGCGGTATTTAATAATGTAGAGGGCGTGGAAGTTTCAAACGCCGTGAAGATAAACGGATTGCTGGTTGGCAATGTTTCCGCTATCAAAGAAACTGACAAAGACCTGAAAAGTATCCTGATCGAAATAAACCTGAAAAAAGATATTCATATCCCAAAGAACTCCATCGCAGAAATCCAGACAAGTTTATTGACATCCCCTGTAATTGTAATCAAAAAAGGAGATGCAACAGATTTTGTTGACAACGGAGACACGCTTGTGAGCAGAGAAAAACCCGGTCTGCTTGCTCAGGTAGAAAGCAACATCAATCCAATAGTGGGGCAACTGAATGGCACACTAAAATCACTTGACTCGCTGGTGGAAGTTGTTGGCTCTATGTTCGATCCCAGGGCAAAAAACAATTTCGCTACTATCCTTGCAAATCTTGCAGGCTCCTCCGCATCGCTCCAGCAAATGTTAAACTCACAAACCGGCACATTAGCAAAATCGTTGAATAATGTAGATACATTCACAAAAAATCTGGCAGGCAACAGCGGGCATATTAATGAAACGCTTGCAAACCTTGACAAAACAACTTCAAAGCTCGCCAATTCAAAAATCGAGGAAACGGTTGAATCAATTCATTCTACAATGACCCAATTGAATACTGCCATCTCAAAGCTGAACAGCAACAACGGCTCTCTTGGGCTATTATTGAACGATAGAAAATTATACCTGAACCTGGAAAGCACTTCACATAGCCTGAATACCTTGCTGGATGACCTGCGTATGCACCCAAAACGTTACGTTAATATTTCAGTATTCGGCCGCAAAGACAAAAGTGGTCCACTGATGAGCCCTTTGGGCGATTCATCTTCAAAAACGAGCAATTAATCAAATGAAGCGCATCGTTTATTCGGTTCTCATTGCATTGTTTTTTTTTAACTTTCATGGCTATGCGCAAATACCCATTCAATTTAAATCTGCGGACAGTGATACCCTGCGCACTGTTTACATATGGCATGCAGACAAACTGAGAGAAGAAACAAAAGATTCCGTTAAAATGCAATCTCTCGTCGGGAATGTAAAAATGCAGGAAGAAAAAACTTTCTTCTATTGCGACAGCGTGGTAATGAACCACAAGCTGAATATCATTGAAGCCTTTGGCAACGTACATATCAACGATTCGGATACAACAAACATATTTTCACAATACATGAAATATTTTGTTGATAAAAAGTATGTGGTATTTCAAAAAAAGGTAACCATGACCGATGGCAACGGGACTCTCTATACTGATGATATGCAGTATGACATGAAGCAAAAAATCGGAACCTATCTGAATGGCGGTAAGGTAATCAATGAATCCAGTGTGCTCACCAGCAAAGAAGGCACCTACTATGCTGACACAAAAGATGTTTATTTCAAAAAAAATGTGGTGCTGAAAGACCCTGCGTATGATTTAACCACAGATTCGCTTTTGTACAATACACAATCCCAACTTGCTACTTTTATCACCAAAACGTATATCACGGATAGCAGCGGCAGCACCATCACCACCAAAGAAGGCAATTATGATCTGAAGCATCATAAAGCGGAATTTGGTAAAAGACCGACCATCCATCAGGGCTCACAAAAAATCACAGGCGATCATATTCAGTTTGATGACAGCACAGGATTGAGCATTGCAGATGGCAACGCGGTTTATGTTGACAGCACACAAGGTATTTCAGTCCTTTCCAATCACATGATCGCAAACAAAAAAACCAAAACTTTTTTTGCTACAGAGCACCCGTTAATGATTTTAAAGCAGGAAGATGATTCTATATATATCACGGCAGATACTCTTTTTTCAGGTAAACTTTCTGATTTGCTGATAGCAGATTCTATAGCCAGGCATAATGACAGCGTAAGGACAGCGCTGCAAATGATTAAAGACAGCATTTACAATGACAGTATAAAATCAGCACAGGCAAGGATCGCTGATTCACTAAAAATTATCAATGCCATTATAGCTAAAGAAAACCAAAGAAAAAAAGACAGCCTGGAACTCGCACATATTGACATCCCAAACTCCGAGCTATTGAAATATATTGTAGAGCAGGAAAACATCACCCCGAAGAAGCCCGATAAGAATAGCCGGAAGACAATATCAAAAAAACTACCAGACAAGAAAGACACAGGAAAAGAAAATGTTGCTCAGAGTAAGGTAATTGCAAAGGACAGCAGCAGCGTAGCCACCGCCTTGCGCAATGATTCCCTTACTGCAAAAAATACACATACTAATAAGGATAGTTTAAAAACCAACAAACCAATCATAAACGACAGCAGTAAAATGTCGCCATCAGTCAATCCCGATTCCTTTATAGCGAAAAATATTTCACCGGGAAAAGATACTCTTAAAAATACCCTGGAAATAAGCACCAGCGAACCTGCTAATGACAGCGCAAACCGCTATCTGCAGGCATATCATCATGTGCGCATTTTTTCCGATTCATTGCAAGCAGTATCAGACAGCTTATTTTACTCTGCAAAAGATTCCATTTTCAGGTTATTTACCAATCCCATAGTTTGGGCAAATACAAACCAGATAACAGGCGATACCATTTATCTTTTCACAAAAAATAAAAGGGCAAGCCGCCTGTATGTTTTTGAAAATGGCCTTGTGATAAATAAAGTGGGGGCCAATCTTTATAATCAAATCAAAGGCACTACGCTGAACGGATACTTTAAGGATGGCGTTATTGATTACATGCGGGCAAAAGGAAATGCGGAAAGCATTTATTATGCTCAGGATGACAATAAAGCTTTTTTTGGGGTGAACCAGTCAAAGGCAGATGTAATCGATATGATTTTTCTGAACAAAGAACTGAACAAGGTGATTCTCCGCAATGATGCAGAGGGAACGATGTACCCGATCAAAAAAGTAAACTTCGATGACATGCGCCTGCGCAATTTCAAATGGCTGGAAGACAAGAGGCCAAAGTCAAAATACGAGCTGTTTGGACAATAGCATTTCCCGCAAAGGCGCAAAACTTTAATCGAGCATTTAATATTGAGTGTTGATTATTGAATATTTTTTTCTCCACTGCATCTTAGGATGTTTGGTTAGGCCAAAATATTAAGAAACTTCTAACACAATTGCACAAATACTCCATCTATTATTTTCGTTCCAAAGCAATAAATTTTTATATGCGCAAACTATTTTTCATTGTTGCTTTAATTACATCATTTGCTTTTTGCAATCAGTTAGCAGCTCAGGATTATAAGGTAGCTATTGGCATCCGCCTGAGCAGTGCCGCACCTACGCTGAGCAATTCAGTGAGCATAAAATACTTTATGAATGAGCGGGAAGCGCTGGAAGGCCTGGTATCTTTTGGCCCGACGCGGTTTGGTATTGGCGGATTGTTTGAAGTGCATCAGCTTATTGGCGCAGTTCCTGCTTTCACATGGTTTTACGGTGGCGGTGCATATGCCGGTTTTCAAAATGGCAACGCGTACGTAGGCCCAACGGGAGTTGTGGGCCTTGATTATAAATTTCAGAATGCGCCCATCAATTTGTCCCTGGACTGGAAGCCGGAATTAGATATTATTCCTGCGATTAATTTTGTGCCGGATGCGTTTGCAGTGACGGCAAGATTCACTTTCTGATTTGCCTCCTGCGGAAATGGCTTTTTATCAGCTAATAAAAAGGAAGAAATTTTCCAATCGCAAATAATCCCATTCATCTGCATTCTAAATCCCAATCTTACCATTCACGATTTTTAAAATCTCTTCTTCCAAATCAAACGTTTTATTTTGCGTATCGGTTCCTTTACGAACGATATCTGAAACAAAATTTTTATCATCGAAGTCTTTCGCGTTGATGCGCACGTTCATGAATGCGCCCATCACAGCACTGCGGGCACAAAGCGCCGCAACGCCTGCATCGGAAACGGAATTTGGATTGCCGGTTTCAGCCATTGCTTTTATCACTTCCATTGCAGCACATGCAGCCTCCATCACTTTGAAAGGGATCTCAATCGCAAACCTTGTTGCGTCCTGAATTGCTTTGGTTCTTGAGGCTTTTTCTTCTTCTGTAGATTTTGGCAACCCGAAAGCCGTCATGATCTGGTTAAAGGCTTTGGTATCTGCATCCACCAATTTGATGAGCTCATTTTTATATCGTTCACCTTTCTCTGCCCAATCACTGAATTCTTCCCATCGCTCATCCCATCCTTTTTTGTGCGAGGAAAGATTCGCAACCATTGTCGCCAATGAGGCGCCTAACGCTCCCATATATGCGGAAATAGAACCGCCCCCAGGAGCAGGGCTTTCGCTTGACGTTTCATCTGCAAAATCAGCCAGGCTCATGCTAACCAGCCTTAAGTCGGATTTTTGTTGCAGCATGTATTCAATGATCCTTTCCTGTGGATTGAATTTCCCAAGCTCATCCAGTCCCATTGACCTCACAGCTATCTTGATCAGTTCTTTTTCTGAAAGCCCTGTTGATCGCTTTTGCTTTTTTAAAAAGTATTTCCCGGCATCCAGCATCGCTTTCAATGGTATCAGGCCAACAAGCTCGCTGCCTGTAACCCGGATGCCTCTCGCTTCTGCCTTTTTGCAAACCTCATCAAATGCCACATGAACAGGTGTGATATTGATATTCGTAAGGTTCATGGAAATCTGCGCAATGCCATATTCTTCAATAAACCATCCGATAGCTTTCACGCTTTTCAGGCTGCCGGCGATATTCACTGGTTTTCCATTTTCATCCAAAACAGTTTTATTATTTATCTTTTTCACGCGGCCTGCTTCCCTCACATCAAATGCGATGGCGTTTGCACGTCGGACTGAAGTGGTGTTGAGGTTTATATTATAAGCCACCAGAAAATCCCTGGCTCCGATAACAGTTGCGCCGCGCTTTGCATCAAATTCTGCCGGGCCGAAATCGGGCTTCCATTCAGGCTGTTTTATTTTTTTAAAAAAGCCTTCATACTCACCCGCACGTATAACCGATAAATTGTTTCGTGATTTGTCTGGTTGCGCTGATTCGTATAAATACACTGGCAATTGCAATTCCACACCTACCCTTTTTGCCAATTGCTGTGCATATTGAGCCGTTTCTTCCATAGAAATATTGGCGATGGGTATCAGCGGGCAAACGTCCGTTGCGCCCATGCGCGGATGCTCGCCTTTGTGTTTGCTCATGTCAATCAGCTCTCCTGCTTTTTTGATAGCTTTGAAAGCTGCGTCCACAACGGCTTGCGGCGTGCCGACAAATGTCACTACGGTACGGTTGGTTGCTTTTCCCGGATCAACATTCAAAAGCTTTACGCCGTCAACGGTTTCAATTTCATCCGTTATCTGTTTGATAGTGTTCAAATCATTTCCTTCGCTGAAGTTGGGGACGCATTCGATGAGTTGCTGCATGCATTCAATTTATGCCTCAAAAATAATAATGATTGCGATGATATCCGCTGTTTTAAATCAGAAGCCCGACACAAAAATTATTCGTCCTCCACGAGGTCTTCTGTCTTCTTTTTGTAAAAAATCATCCCTAGCATCATGATTACAGCACTCAACAGAATCACAAAGAATAAAATGCCTCCATCAAATGTCTTCAGGCTGAAAGATGGGGGTATTTTGTAAAATAACAATATGGTGATGAGACCTCTTGGTATAAACATTACTTCGGGATAAACGCTTTCTCTTAAAAAGAACCGTAAGTAAAGGAACCTGGAAAGGAAGAGTACCAGCACAAGTGCGCTGCCGATCAACACGACTTCTGATTGCATTGCGGCTTTTATATCAATTGAAAACCCGAAAAGGATAAAGAAGAAAGTGCGGATAAGGAAAGAGCTTTCTGCAGTAAGAGAGTGAAGCAAGAGTTTTGTCTCATCCACTTTTTCTTTCGGGAACCATAGGTTGATGCGCGTTATTTTCACGATATCCCAGTTATTCATAAGCAGCCCGAACATCATAATGATGATCAGCGAAGGCAGATTGAATAGTTTTCCACCTTCGTACAGAATCAGCAACAAAGCGAAGATGAGAAAGAAGCGAACGTTCAAGCTCGATTTCGTGATAATAATAAATAAAATGATGGAGAAAATCAGGGATAAAACAATTGCAATAATGATATTCAAGAAGAACATCCCAATTGCAGCCCCTGAGAGTACCTCCTTACCAATAAAATAATTAAACACAAGGATTCCGATAATGTCACTGAAAGACGCCTCATATACCAAAAATTCTTTCTTAGCCTCAGACAGATGATGAAGACTCGGGATGACAATAGAACTGCTCATGATAGAAAGAGGGATGGCATACACAATGCATTTTATCAGCCCTTCATTTAGCCAGTAGTGCAGCACTTCAGCTATGCCGGCAGCAGATATTATAAAAATGATCAGCGCAGCAAAAAAAGAATTGCGGATAAGCTTCACCTTATCTCTGCTTAGCTTCAGGTCAAGACCTGCTTCCAATACAATCATGATCAAACCCACGCTGCCAAGGATTTCTGTAAGATGTTCCGGAAAAACAATTTGAAGATTGTTATTATTTGCGACTATTCTGGCGCAAATGCCTGCTGCAAGCAATAAAAGCACGGAAGGCACCCGTATGTATCTTGAAAGAATTGAAAACAGATAAGACAATACAACGATAGAGCTACAAATAATGATCAATAATTCAGGTGTAAGGTTTTTCATAAGTGAATTTTCAATAAATGAATTGCCCATTTATCATTACTTTATCTATCAAATTCGTGCCAAATGCATATGGATAATAAGAAAGAGAGGGCATTTGCTTAGTAAATATCAGGTTTGCTTTTTTGCCAGCAGTGATACTTCCCAGCACATTACCCAGCTCTAATGCATAAGCGCCGTTGACAGTGGCAGCATTGATGGCTTCTTCCGGAAGCATTTTCATCTGTATACAGCTTAGCGCAACTACAAAATTCATATTGCTGCTTGGCGATGAACCTGGATTAAAATCTGATGCAAGTGCAATGGCGCAATTGGCATTGATTAGTTCACGGGCAGGTTGAAAAGGCATCCGCAGAAAAAAGGCTGCCGATGGTAATAAGGTGCCAATGGTATCAGACTGACTCAAAGTCCCAATATCTTCACCCGTCATCGTCTCGAGATGATCCAACGAAACAGCATTCAGATTGATTCCTGATTGAACCCCTCCTATACTGCTCAGTTGGTTCACATGCAGCTTAGGCTTTAATCCATAACTCATTCCGGCTTTGCAAATGGTTTCCATTTCTCCGGCGCTGAAAAAGCCTTTCTCGCAAAATACATCAATATAATCTGCTAATTTTTCTTTTGCAATCACCGGAAGCATCTCATTGATGAGCATATCAAGATAACCCTGATGGTTTTCCCTGTATTGCAAAGGGTAAGTATGTGCTCCTAGAAAAGTTGATTTAATATGGAGGCCGGACTTCTCTTTTAATTTTTTTATCACCCGAAGCATTTTCAATTCTCCTTCTACCGTTAACCCATAACCGCTTTTTATTTCAACAGCACCGGTTCCAAGCCTGCTTGCTTCTTCCAGCCTTTTCCATGCCTGAATAAACAGTTCGTCTTCCGAAGTTTCGTTCAATCTTTTGGCAGAGTTCAGAATTCCGCCGCCTTTTGCATTGATTTCTGCATAGCTTAATCCCTTAATCTTATCAACAAACTCTTCTTCCCTGCTTCCTGCAAATACAAGATGTGTGTGGCTGTCGCACCATGCGGGGAGAATGAATTGGTCAACTGCGCTTGTGGTTTGTAATTTATAGTTTGTGGTTTGTAGTTCTTCCATACGGCCATATGATGCGATCTCGTCATCTTCTATAATGAGATATGCATTTTCGATAGAAGGAAGTGTGGTCAATTCATTCCCACGGAGCAAATGGCTTTCCTTTCTTGTGCCGATGAGTCGTTTGATATTGGTGATGATTGTTGAAGACATGCCGAAAGTTAGCAATTTCTTTCATTGAACATAAAAGGGGACAACTTTTAAAAAGTTGTCCCATTAATAAAAAAGAGCCCTGCGTTTTGCAAGACTCTTTATAAAAAGTTGAGGAGATATTATCTTACCAACGTTTGTTGCTGCTTCTTCCGCCGCCGCCACCGTAAGAACCGCCGCCGCTTCTTCCGCCGCCGCCTCTTTCTTCTCTTTCTCTTGCAACCGTTACAGAAATCGCTCTGCCTTCAATTTCTTTGTTGTTCAGAGCTGTCATTGCTGCTTTGCCTTCTTCTTCAGATGGCATTTCAACAAAGCCAAAACCGCGTGACCTTCCCGTTTCCCTGTCTGTGATTATTTTAGCAGAAGAAACCTGACCATGCTGGCCAAACATGCTGTTTAAGTCTTCCTCTGTTGTGTGGAAGCTTAAATTCGAAACATAAATGTTCATAAAATCTAATAATTAATAAATAAAAAATAAAATACCTGTGATTAACATAGAAAGCAAAAAGTAGAGAAGAGAAAAATTTACCGGAGGGGAAAAATTTGAATCATTCAAGTACTGTGTGCCTGCAGAGCTTAAAACACATACAAATGTAATCAAATAAACGAAAGCACGGGATTTATTATTGAAAAGCGATCCCATACGGAATATATTGCACTCTCTGGTCTTTAATCCGTCAACAGTTTCAGTTCTTTCAGATAATCATATTGCAAATCTTCATGAAGAGACGCAATAGCAGTTTCGATTTTTTTGATCTGGCTATTATAAAGGTTAGCGAGCGCAGTGCTTTTTTTAAATGAAATATTTGATTCATTCAAGCTCAGGCAGAAGTGAATCAGCAATTCAATCTCAACTGTTTTTGAACCCGAATAGCGGATGTATTTACTGGCAGTGCGCAGTATTTTGCGGATGCTTTTTTTTGCAAAATATAAATTGCTGCTATTGATGTTCGCAAACTGATCATCCATTTCCTTTTTCACGCTTTTAATATAAGACTGCTCATCGTGCGATTCAAAAAGCAGGTATGTGAGCAGTTCTTTGTTTTCTTTTTTAAAACGGGCAAGACGAAGGCACAAATCCAGCAATTGTGCAGACGGGAGGTTGGTTAATTCCTGCTTGAGTTCGTTTATAGTAGATGTTTTCATGCGTGATTTTTTGAAGGATCAAATCAGTCGTCCTGCCCTCTGGTAAATATACCAGGTATGGCTATTCGTAAACCCATCAAAGATTGCTTGCCTTGTTCATAGCCGCATAGGAAATCAACACGGAACACTTTTAAGATGTTTTCCAGCCCGATAAATCCTTCGATATAATTACTGTAAGGATTAATATAAAATCCATTGGCTCCTGCAACCAAGTGCCAGTTTAGATTCCTGAATAACGGAATTTTGTTTGTCAGCAGGCCATTAAAATGATGATCAAGATGACCGGCTGCATACAGAGGTGCTTTGTTGCTGTAAAGATAATAAGGCAACAATTGAAAGCTATTTGAAAAATCAGACTCAATAATAATCTCGTTTCCATTAAAATGATTGTAGTCAGGAATAAATAATTTATTGGCATTGATAAAACCTCCGGCTGAAAAATTGTAATCTAAAGTGCCCGCCAATTTTAAATTAAGGTTTTGATTGACACTGAATTTCCATTTTGAATAGTCCACATCACTTCCAAAAATATCAGGTATGCCCTGCACATAATGCAAGGTGAATCGTGGCAATTTCGAACCTACCATAATTTTTCGGTCAGGGAATTCAATATATCGTGAGCCAGGCTGCCAATCAATTTCTGCGCTCGCAATCAATGCCTGATTGCGTACCATATTTGATGATAGCAATTCTGTCGGATAATTTGGGGTATACGATCTCGTTGCCCATTTTACCCACGTATAATTAGTCGTATTCTCCAGCGGCATCCGGTTCTGGAATTGCAGGCCCGCGGAAATCCTGAAACCATCTCCGATACTTTTGCTGTAATTAATCCTGCCAAACCATGCTTCGTACAATTTCATGTAATTGCTTTCCCAAAGCAACGTTGAAAAAGTATTGTAGAATGGAGCAATCGGGTTGTCATTATTGAATTGATAAACACGTTGGCCGCCGGCAATATTCAGGGAGGACAAATATTTTTTCCCGTAATTATAATTAACAACTGCATACGAATTAAAATGATGGTTGCTGAAGCCATATCTGAATACAGGAGTTATGCTTATGCTTCTCCGCGAGAAGGTATTTGTGCTATCCAATCGTTTAAAATAGATGCCACGCCAGTTTAATACAAGGCCTTCTACTGTGTTGAAGCTGAAAGCTGAAAGCAAAGAAGGCATCGTAACCTGCTCCCTTTTTTTTTCATTGTTGAAGGTCTGGCCTGTTAAAAGGATACCTGTTACCGTTAGCTTATTTTTAATACGGTCGAGCGAATCCAGATAATGCGGGTCTCTTCTGGCTTTTTCCAGACTGTCTTTCTTGTGATAGTCTGCTATTTCATCCAACTGCAAAGGCACAGGGCGAATGGAATCCCAGTAATCAGCGGGTTTTTTGTTGGACCCTTCGTTGAATTTAAGAAAGGTATTATTGAAAAATTTTTTCTCCAATGGCGGATCAAGGTCAAATTTTGAATATACGTTCACAAAGCTGCCATAGGCATCAAACCCAAAAACTTTTACAGCAGGATAAAGCACCTGTGTTTTGATCACCCAAACATCTTTATCAAAAGGGACATACAATTGTTCAATCCGAAGCGTATCCACAAATTGCATCTGGGATTCTTTGGTAAGCTGCAGGTGCACACTGTGGATGCGCCAGTCACTGTCAGTAATGTTTATATACCCACTGAAGAGCGGTTCGAATTTTCTTTTCGGAATCACTTTAATCTTGTTCACTTCTTTGCCATCTTCAAAAAAAGTGCCTTCAAATTTGTACTTGTAATAGTTGAGTGCATTGCTGGCAATGGGCGAAATAAAACCACGCGGATTAAGGTTTCGGCCAATCTGGATATTGTTCTCATAAAAAGAAATGACCTGAGGTGCGCTGAAGCCAAATGCATCGCTTTGCCCGCTGACCTTTGTTGATACCACTTCTACTTTTGTTTTATTGGGCTTTTGAGAAGAATACCTTGCCAGAGTCTCGGACAGATAAACCATTTTCTTTTTGCTGGTGTCACCGTCTTCGAAATCCACCTTCTGGCCAAATATTTTATTTGGGTAATTGCGCAGGCGAAGCTGCCCTTTGATATAGACTTCGCATTGAAATTTATCAATCTGGTTCAGGTAATAAGTTCTCTTTTTGATGGCATTGCGGATGATTTCATAAGCAGGGTCTTCACCGCCGGGCTTCACCACCACTTCAGCTAAGGATAGCTGTTGCAACGAAAGCTGAAAATCAAGCACCACATTTTCGGCGCCCACTTTGATTTTTTTTTCTGTCCTGTTATATCCTACATACTGGCAAACGAGGGTATAGTTGCCTGAATCCAGATTCAAAAAATATTTACCCTCATTATTGGCCGTTGTGCCACGTGAAGTGCCTTTCACAAGAACAGAAGCAAACGGGAGTATCTGACCTTTATCATCGGTGATGGTGCCTGAAACCTTGCCTCCACGGGCTATCAGGAAAGAAGCAGAGATCAAAAACACAAGGAAGAGTTGTTTCATCAGATGGTTTCAAATAGATACGAAAATAAGCCCTGATTGGTTATCAAAACGTGAAATTAAGATAGTGGCTTCTAAAACCTCTGCTACCTGAAGATACTACTTTAACAACCCAAGATCTGGCTGCGCATATTTGTACACTTTAAAATACATTGTCGTTTTCGTCTGGTGAACGCCATTGATTTTTGATATCTCATTTATAAAATGAACCAGATGATCATTGTCCCTGCACATCACATCCACTTCCAGGTCATAGTCGCCAGATGTCATCGCAAGAAAACTCACTTCGGGAAGTTTCGCAATAGCTTTTGCTACTTTTTCTTTCAATGTTGCCGGCCTGACAAACACGGCTATGTGGGAATACGACCGGAAACCCACTTTCTCAGGATCCACCCTGCCTATAATACTGATTGTGCCGTCTCCTATCAGGTTATTGAACCTTGTTCGGACGGTGCCCACGGATACTTTCAATTTTTCAGCCATCAGCGTGAACGACATCCTCCCATCCTGCTGTAAAAAGGAAAGTATAGCAAAATCAAGTTCGTCAAGCGGGGTATTTGTTTTGTTCATTTTCAGCGTGTGTTTTATTAAGCCACAGAGATCCCGTGTCGCAGGGCATTTCCGTGGTTTTGTATTTCTCCGGTTCAAATCAATCACTAAAATAATTTCTTCAAAACGAATAAATAATGCATTATTTTTAGTAATGTTACAAAATAAATACATTTTTTTTATAAATAATCATTCACGATGAAATACGCCCCTGTTCAGAATTATATCAATGGTCAGTTTGCAGCTTCTGCATCAGAGAGAAAACTGGATGTAATATCGCCGCTTGACGGAAGCCTTCTTTCGGTTGTCCCCATGTCTTCAGCAACTGAATTAGATTCCGCGGTAAAAGCTGCCAGATCAGCGTTTCCCGGATGGAGCAAAACGCCGGTCAAAGAAAGGGTACAGGTTTTTTTCCGCTACAAATATTTGCTTGAAAAGCATTTGCAAGAACTTGCCGCATTGATAAGCGAGGAAAATGGAAAGACCATTTCAGAATCAGTTGCAGAAATTGAGAAGTCCATTGAGTTGTCTGAATTTGCGTGTTCACTGCCACAAATCATGACCGGAGAAATTTTAGAAGTGAGCAAAGGCATCGAATGCCGGACTGAGCATGTGCCATTGGGTGTCGTGGCATCGATAGTGCCATTCAATTTTCCTTCCATGGTACCGAACTGGACAATCCCCAATGCCATAGCGACAGGCAATTGTATGATCATAAAACCATCGGAAAAAGTGCCATTAAGTTGTGGGCGATTGGCTGAATTATTAAAAAAAGCAGGATTGCCGGATGGTGTTTTCAATATCGTGCATGGGGATAGCGAAATAGTGAATGCCATTTGCGATCATCCGCAAATTGAAGCGATATCATTTGTCGGCTCTACTAAAGTTGCCAAACTGGTTTATCAGAGAGCTACAAATAATCTGAAGAGATGTCTTGCGTTGGGCGGTGCGAAAAATCATTTACTGGTATTGCCCGATGCGAAGGAAGATATGACTGCAGCCAATATTGTAGCGAGCATGAGCGGCTGTGCAGGACAGCGCTGCATGGCGGCAAGCGCTATGGTAGGCATTGGCAACATTGATCATATCATCAATAAGATATGTGCTGAAGCAAGAAAAGTTATTCCGGGAAAAAACTTGGGCGCAGTCATTAATAAGGCATCGAAAGAGAAGATTGAAAAATATATCACAGAAGCCGAGCAGCAAGGCGCTAAAGTTTTAGTGGACGGCAGAAATGCAAAAGTGGAGGGAAAAGAAAACGGGACTTATGTAGGCCCGACTGTGATTGATTATGTAAAACCGGGAATGGCTGTTGCAAGAGAAGAAATTTTCGGCCCCGTGATCAGCATTATGCGGACAGATACATTAGATGAGGCAATTGCTATTGAAAATCAAAATCCTTATGGAAATGCAGCGAGCGTGTTTACCCAAAATGGCAGTTATGCAAGGTATGTGATGGAGAAAGCAAGCGCCGGCATGATTGGCGTGAACGTTGGTGTGCCTGTGCCACGGGAACCATTTTCATTTGGCGGATGGAACGAGAGCAAGTTTGGAGTTGGGGACATCACAGGCAAAAGTTCTATTGAGTTCTGGACGAAATTAAAAAAGACTACCGTTAAATGGAACCCGGAAGCTGGGGTGAATTGGATGAGTTGATCTTTGTTTGAACCACAGAGACACAGCGGCACTGAGTTTCATATGGATTCTCTATTTTTTTCTTTGGCCTCTGTGTCTCTGTAGTTTAATGGCGCAAAATAAATAAAATACTATGAGCACAAGAACAATTTCCGAAGCACAGGAAATCGTGCAGGAAAATCTTGATTACACCTTGTTTTCATGGAGCAAACAAAAAGGGCTGAGCCCGATTGCCGTGAAATACGGGAAAGGTGTGTATTTATATGACTATGATGATAAAAGATATCTTGATTTTTCTTCCGGCCTGATGAATGTGAACGCCGGTCATGGCAATGAGCGGATAGCCATCGCCGTGATGAACCAGATGCAGCAGTTGAGTTATGTGACGCCGGCTTTCGCAACGAAGGCCAGAGGAGAGCTTGGGAAAAAGCTTGCCTCAATAACGCCTGATGGCTTAAACAAAGCTTTATTCACAACCGGCGGCGCTGAAGCAATTGAAAATGCGATCAAGCTGGCAAGACTATATACGGGCAGGCATAAAATCATTACGAGATACCGTGCATTTCATGGTGCATCGTATGGTGCCATGTCAGCAGGTGGAGATCCGCGCAAACTGGCAACAGACTCGCAGCAAGTACCCAATATCATTCATGCAGAAGACCCTTATTGTTACCGCTGCCCTTTCGGGCAAAATTTTGGTTCATGCAAATATGAATGCGCCAGCCATATAGAAAGGATCGTTGAGTTTGAAGGCCCTGAGAACGTCGCAGCCATCCTGATGGAAGGCGAAAGCGGCAGTAGCGGATGCATCAAATACCCTCCGGATTATTTAAAAAAAATCAGGGCCATTTGCGACAAGCATAATATTTTATTGATCGCAGATGAAGTAATAAGTGGTTTTGGGAGAACAGGAAAATGGTTTGGCGTCGATAACCATAGTGTAGTTCCTGATATGATTGCCACTGCAAAAGGAATCACATCAGGTTATTTGCCATTCGGCGCATTGATAGTGAATGATAAAATTGCCAGGCATTTTGATGACCATGTGCTATGGCTGGGGCTTACCTATTCTGCACATCCGGTGTGCTGTGCTGCGGCTGTTGAAACGTTAAAAATTTATGAAGACGAAGGATTCATTGAGAACACAGCAGCAATGGGAAAATATATGAATGAACAAATAGAAATATTGAAGCATAAGCATCCATCAATCGGCGATTGGCGTAATACAGGTCTTTTAGGTTGCCTTGAACTGGTGAAGAACCGTAGCACAAAAGAACCGATGGCGCCGTTCAATGCAAAACCTGATGAAATGGCAATCATGAATAAAGTGGCTGCAAAAATAAAAGAGCTTGGAATGCTCACATTCGTTAGATGGAACTATATTTTTATCGCGCCACCCTTATGCATCACAAAAGAGCAGATTAATGAAGGGTTAGAAATTATTTCAGAAGCGCTGATTGTTGCTGATATATATGTGAGATAATGAAATAGGCTGTCAGAAATCTTCAGGAGGTTGGCGTTTTCTAACATAGCTCCCCGCTAGTCCCGCGAAACCCGCTACCAACGCGCCAATAAAAGCAGTTAACAATATCAGTAAAACGGATGAACCGCCGAGCGGCAACAATTGCGCGATTTTTTGAGAAAGTATGCTATTATTGTTTGAATCAATCCACCAGGCTAAAATCCCCCACAGTAAAAACACACCGAGAAACCCGGCCAAAAAAGCCTTCCATGGAGTAAGGGAAATTATAATACTCGTAAGAATTGCTGCCAATGCAACCGACCACCATGGCAAATACAATCCTGCAACAAAACTCAGTATCGCAGTTAATAATAAAGAAGAGATAAATTTCATTTTATTTTCACTTATTAATTAACGTTATTTAAAGCTCTGAACTGCCAGCTTCATTTACACATTCTTCACTTTCCAAACTCCATTTTATACTTCACCCGCTTATCACCTGTTTCATTTCTATTCATGATCCATAGGAAATAATATTCTCCTTTAGCCCATTTATCTACAAAGGTATCGTAGTAAGGGCTTCCGGGATTACCGCTTTCTCCGCCAGGAAACACGCCGTATGCTTCAGTCGTGTCTGTAAGTGAAACAATCATTCTCCAGCTTGGGCCATGGTCTTGGCTCGTTGCATTGATGCAATGACGGCCACCACCGGTTGTCAGGTGCAACCGACTGAATGGCGCAAGCCTTGCAAGATGCATGATCCTGGTATCTTTTGCTTTATCCCAATCCAGCCTGCCTTCCCCTTCCAAAGATTTTAGTGCAATCACCGCTTTAATAAACCCGGTTGTGATCTCATCTCGCAGTGTTTCTTTCTGAGGCGTTCTGATGTCATCTACAAATTTGAACGCAGTATCTTTCAAAAGTGCTTCCAGCAAAACGCTTTCAACCGGATGTACCATCGGCAGAGAAGTTTTAGTCATATCGTCATACCAGACTTCTTTTTCGAAATAATCCCATGCCTCAGTAAAAACAGTAGCACCTTGTTCACCCGCATCATCTTTTAGATTCCATGACTTCAGGATATCAAAATATCTTTTCTCTTTTTCATCTAAGGAATCTGTTTTCATATATTTCAAAAACAAAGGCATTGCCATCTCTGCAAACACATTGTAATTTTCTGTCTGAATCTTCATCATGTCTGCCGGTGAAATGTTACTCATCCCTGACAAGAGGCGGTTAATAATAAGACCTCTGTAGGGGGGAAATGATCCTCCGAGATAATAAGGATAGGCAGCAGGATCTGCCGGCAACTGATTCGCGCTGCTCACAAAGCCTCTTTCGGGGTTTATCAGGTGCGGGTTCTCGTCCTGTGGGATATTGCCTTGCCACATATACGTGCTGTCGATGCCCGGCATAATAAATTCACCCTGATGTTTCCATTTAGCCGGGAACTCGCCCTGATCCCATATCGCCACGTCGCCGCTCTTGGATGCAAACACAAAATTTTGTCCCGGCGTATGCATCCATTTAATTGCTTCGGAGTATTCTTTATAATTTTTGGCATGATCCAGCCTGTTAAAAGCCATCAGTTCATTGCTCGGGTCGTTGCCTTTCCACCGCACAGCATAATATTTTCCATCAGTTCTGTCGCCAGGCATTCCATCTTTTCTGGTGCCACGAAATTTTTTATCATACATCACCGGGCCAAAAACCGTGTATGCAATCGTGTCAATCACTTCAGGTTTATTTTTAATGACGATATGTTCGTACCTGAAATCAGTTTGCTTCCATTCGCCTTTAAACCAATATTCCTTCATGGACTCATCGCGGAATTTTATTTCGTAGTAATCCCGCACGTCCCGTTCCGCATTTGTCTCGCCAAATGCGATGCTATCATTAAACCCTATGAGGATGCCTGGAGAAGCGGGGCAGGAAACCCCATATACATTGAATTCAGGAGTAGACATCTGCATCTCGTACCAAATAGACGGAAAGTTCAATCCCAGATGCGGATCGCTGCACAGAATAGGCTTTCCGCTTTTTGTTTTCTTTCCGCTTACAGCCCAGTTGTTGCTACCGTTTTCCTTATTCGGTTTATCGTGAAGAATATCGGAAGAATCTTTATTATTAAAATACAATGAGTCCGCGCTAACCGGGATTTTTACTTCCAGCTTTGGCTTTTCATATACTGTGCCTTTGGGGACAATCGGGTCCAGAGAATCCTGCCCAATCGGGTACATCAGTTCAAAGTCTTTTAATCCAAAAACAGATCTGGCATTCGTATATTCAAAGTCATTTTCATAACCCGCAAGCTCAAATGTCATGTACTTCAGGAACAGCGCGGTTTTCAGGTTACTCCATTTCTCCGGCCGATAATTCAAGAGCTTATACTCCACCGGCAGTTCGCTTTGTTTCATGTTCTCAATATAAGCATTCACGCCGGCAGTGTATGCATCACACTGGGCTTTGGTAATCGAATCTTTCTCCATTTCTGTAACTGCTTTTTCCGCGGCACTCACCATCCCAAGCCTTCTTCTTTCACGATCATAGTTAACCGCTTTCTCTCCAATCAGTTCGCTGATGCGGCCTGCAGCCGCAAAAGTTTCAAATTCCATCTGCCACAAACGAAATTTTGCATGCAGGTAACCCTGAATAAAATATGCATCTTCCTCGTTATTCGCAAACACATGCGGCACCATGCGTTCATCAAAATATACTTCCCCCTTATCTTTTAATGAAGGGAATTTTACATCTGTATTAAAATCTTTGTCAACAGGGTCTGCATTTTGCCAGAAACCTTGTTGCGGACTGACAAACCTGCCAATCGGCGGCAGCGATTTATCACCAATCTGCCATTCTTTATTCAGGACTATAATTAATCCAACGGTGATGATCAGGCAAACAGAAAAAGGAATGATTCGCATAAACAAATAATATGGCTTAAAAGTAATTTATTTTTTGTGATAGTATATTCAATGATTGCAATTCTACCAGCTCCGTTTACTGTATCCGCATCAATTTAACAGGTTTATCAACCCTACCACCTCTTCAATGGTATTGAAGCTATGCAACACAATTCTCAGCCGCTCGCTTCCTTTGGGCACAGACGGGTAAACAATAGGCCTTACATCAAAATTATTTTTTTGCAAAAAACCCGCTGTTTCTTTCACTGCGTCATTGCCTGGAATAATAACAACCTGAATTGATGTTGAGCTTTTCAATTTTTTAAAATGAATAGCGGCATTTTGAAACTTTGCAATCAAATTTTGCAAATGCGTTCTCTCAAGATTCAGTTCAGGGAAAATTCTATATGCTTCCTTAATAACGGCAATGCCTGATTCCGGCAATGCAGTTGTGTAAATAAAAGTTTTTGAAAAATTAATGAGATAATCGCGGAGCATTTCACTTCCTAAAACAACGGCACCATGACAACCAACTGCTTTCCCAAAAGTGTGAACCCTTGCAAAACATTTTTTCTGCAAGCCCAAATCCTGCACCAAACCCTCTCCCTTTTTTCCAACGACCCCTGTTGCATGCGCTTCATCCACTATTAAATTAGCATTGTATTTTTCGCAGAGACCAGTCATTTCAGCGAGCGGTGCAAAATCGCCATCCATCGAAAAAACAGATTCTGTAACAACAAAAATATTCCCTTTAGCAATCTTCAATTTCTTTTCCAGATCATCCAGGTGGTTATGGATGAAGGAAAACGAATTTGCAAAGGACAATCTGATGCCATCACGGATGGATGCGTGGCTGAGATAATCATAGATAACAGTATCTCCACGCTGAGGCACACTGCTTAATAAGCCAACATTTGCATCATAACCGGAATTGAAAATCAACCCTGCTTCTGCATCATGAAATTTTGAGATCATTTTTTCCGTTTGCTCAATCAATTCACAATTCCCCGTTAACAATCTTGACCCTGTCGAACCATGTTTGAAAATGCCCAATGCCGGACGCCCGTTGACCGAAGCCTGATTAATTAAATTATTCTTTACAATACCAAGGTAATCGTTAGAACAAAAATCAATTTTATGATCCGTTAATCTTAACTGCCTATAAGCATTTTGATTTTTACGTTCGTCTATTTTTTTTTGCAGAAAACCTTCTTTCATACTTTTAAATCGCAGTTTCACATTATGAGACAAAGATAACAAAGAGCACATGGCTATTATATTGCATTTGTTTGTTTTATTTGCGTGAAATATTAATTCATGGCTCAGACAAATTCAAAAAACATTCTTGGCCTGCAGCTCCCAACTGATCCCCGTTGGGTTGACCTGGCAAGCATTTCGTTAGCAGAAATATTGACTGATCATGCCTATTGTGAGCAGAAAGCAACAGCAAGCTGCATGTCATTGATACAGCGATATCCTTCAAAAGAAAAATTGGTGAATGAATTGTCACCGGTTGTTACGGAAGAATGGGGACATTTCAGGTTAGTGCTTGCTGAATTGCAAAAAAGAAATTTGAAATTGGGCAAACAGCGCAAAGACGAGTACGTGAATAAATTATTAGCATTCCAGAAAAAAGGGGGCGCCGAAGAAGAACGCTTACTGGATCAACTATTGACCATGGCAATGATAGAAGCCCGGAGTTGCGAACGTTTCAAAAGATTAAGTGAAGGATTAGATGACAAATACCTGTGCAGTTTTTACCGCCGTTTTATGGAAAGCGAAGCCGGGCATTACCATTTGTTCATTGAACTGGCGGAAAATTATATTGATAAAGAAAGAGTGCGCAGGCGATGGAAAGAATGGCTGGAATACGAGGCAGAAGTAATTGAAAACATCGCGTTGCGCGGAGACCGGATTCATTGAAAATGCATAAAGAATAGCAAATGGCGGTAGCTCTAAATCCCCTGCCTGCCTGTCTAAGGCTGCCAAGTCAACACTTCCCCGCATTCGTTTGCGCTAAAATATAATCGCCCATCTGATAATATCCGCGAAAAAAAAATTACTTTGTTTTCTCATTTCATACCAAAACAAAAATCACATGAACCGAAGGGATTTTGTAAGGAATTCAGCATTTGCGGCAACCAGTGTTGCGATACTTCCTTCAGGAAGATTGTCAGACGATACAAAAAAGGCAAGATTGGGCTTTATAGGTACCGGTCTTCGTGGGCAAAGCCATCTTGATAATGCGCTTCGCCGCAACGATGTGGATATCGTGGCCATTTGTGATGTCAATGACCACATGCTTCAGATGGCAACAGATATCATCAAAAAATCAGGCAGGCCTATGCCACAAGTTTTTAAAGGTGATGCCTATGCGTACAGAAAACTGCTTGAACTGAAAAACCTGGACGGCGTTTTGATTGCAACACCCTGGGAATGGCACAGCCCCATGGTCATTGACAGCCTGCAGGCCGGCATAAAGTATGTTGCCACCGAAGTAATCCTGGGCATTACGCTGGAAGATCATTGGAATGTAGTTCGCGAAGCGGAAAAACAAAAAGCAAATGTTATGATGCTTGAAAATGTTTGCTACCGCAGGGATGTTGCTGCTGTGCTGAATATGGCAAGGCAGGGAATGTTCGGCGAATTGCTGCATCTGCAGGCCGGCTACCAGCATGACCTGCGCGATGTGAAATTTAATAACGGCACTGACGGCGGCTTGGGCGTTGAATTTGGAGAAAAAGGGTTTTCCGAAGCAAAATGGCGGACCAACCATTCCGTGCATCGTAACGGTGACCTGTATCCTACGCATGGCATCGGCCCGGTTGCGCAATTGCTGGACATCAACCACGGAAATCGTTTTTTATCATTATCATCATTCGCAACAAAAACAAGAGGGCTGCATAAATACATTGTTGATAAAGGCGGGGAGAATCATCCCAATGCAAAAGTTGAATTTAAATTGGGCGATATTGTCACAACACACATCAAATGCGCAAATGGCGAGACCATTTTACTCCAGCATGACACGAATAATCCAAGGCCTTATTCACTGGGCTTTCGGGTACAGGGCACAAAAGGGATATGGATGGACGTCAATAAATCTATTTACATTGAAGGGGTGAGCGCAAAAGAAGATGCGTGGGAAGATGCGGCGACCTATCTTGAAAAATATGACCACCCGCTATGGAAGCGCTGGGGAAAAGATACAGAAGGAGCTGGCCATGGCGGAATGGATTTTTTTGTGCTGCATGCGTTGGTGGAGTCCATCAAAAGACGAACTGCCACGCCGATGGATGTTTACGATGCTGCTGCATGGAGCGCTATAACCCCCCTCAGCGAAGCCAGCATTGAACTGGGCAACCAAACGGTAGAGTTCCCCGATTTCACCAGCGGGCAATGGATGTACAGAAAAAATAACTTTGCCCAGACAGATGAATTTTAAAAGGTTATCCGTGAACAATGCTACCGTAATCAAAGCAGCAGAGCAGTTTTTAGGCACAGGGAATTCCGTGTTCGTTGAATTGCTCGGGAATGGCCTGATCCATCAAACCTTCAAAGCAAAAAATGATGATGACAAAAAGGCAATAGTGTTACAGGCTATCAACACTTCCATTTTTAAACAACCTGAAGATGTTGTGCTGAACTATCTTCAGATTTATGATCATCTATTGAATAATAAGAATGGCATCAGTATACCTGCCCCAGTACCTGCAAATAGCGATCACTGGATATGGAAAGACGGAGAGGACAATAACTGGAGGGCTACCTCATTCGTCAGTCATTCCTACTCACCAATGGTTGCAGATAATGAAAAAGCAGCGCACACCGTTGCAATAAGCTTTGCTTCGTTTACACATTCACTTGCTACGCTTGATATTAATAAACTGAAAGAGATCATTCCAGGTTTTCATGACCTTTCATTCCGGTACAAGCAATTTGAAGATGCCGTTTCGAAAGCACCGCAAAGTCTTTTATTAAAATCAACTCATATTATTGCTGAGCTCAGGCAGAGAAAAAAGCTGGTTGATTTTTATGAGCGTATTAAAAATAGTGCTGATTTCCCGACACGAGTAATGCACCATGACTGCAAGATCAGCAATATTTTATTTGACAGAGAGACAAATCATGTGATATGCCCTGTTGACCTAGATACCGTGATGCCCGGGAAATTTTTCTCTGACCTTGGCGATATGATACGGTCTATGGCCTGCACAGTGGATGAGAACAGCACAGACTGGGAAGCGATTAATATCCGACCGGCATTATATAAAGCAATATTGGGCGGATATCTGGAAGGAATAGACAATATTTTTACCAGGGAAGAAAAAAACAATATTCATTACGCCGGCCCGATGCTTGTTTACATGCAATCGCTTCGTTTCCTCGCGGATTTTTTGAACGGCGACGTATATTATAAAATAACATACCCTGAACAAAACCTTAACCGCGCTTTGAACCAGTTTATATTGCTCCAAAGACTGGAAGTATTTTTGGATGAGCAATATTACTTTAGCGCTTAATCCCAATCTTTTTTGTTTCAAACAAAGAGAACAACGGAGACAAAGAAAATAAAGAATATTTATCGTGATTTTGTGTTCTTCCTATTCGTTAAGTGAACCGGCGCCTAATTTATAGAACATCCCGTAACTTTATAAGGATAACCTTCTATGCCAAAAGAATCCCTCAAAGACCTCACGAAATTTTTAAAGCCTTTTGCGGATGAGAAAAGGGAGATCGTTTTATGGCTGAGGGAATTTGTGTGGGGCTTATATCCCAACTGCAACGAACTGATTTACGACAACTACAATGCGCTTGCCATCGGCTGGTCGCCAACAGACAAGCTTGGCCATACTTTTTGCAGCATTGCCATTTACAGAGCAGGCAATAACCATATACATTTCGGTTTTTATTGGGGCAGCGAGATTGCAGACCCTGAAAAAAAATTGTTGGGCGAAGGAAATCAATACAGGTATATACTTGTAAATAAGAAAACTGATTTTCCAAAAACGTATATAAAGAAGTTAGTGAAAGAAGCCTATGCTAATTCACTTGCGAAAGTGAAAGATGAGAAGCAAATTTTGCACGGGCTGACGTTTACAAAATCAGTGTCTGCAAAAAAAAGAATCTGATTTTTATTTGAGCCTGGAAGTCACTGTGTTTCATAACATACCTCTGTGTCACCGTGGTTCAATAAACGAAATAAAATCAACCCTCATCTCACTTCCAGCAAATCCCTGGCAGGCAATTTTGGAAATGGTGTATGCGGATCCGTTTGATACCAGAAAGCAACCGAAGCAATATCATCCTGCAAGGGCAGATAGCGCCCATCCTGCCTCCAGCCGATATCCTGTATGGTCACTTTTAAACTTTTTTCGAACCGGATAGGATCTGTGATATGCCAGCGGTAAAGCCCGAAGCGCTGCATCACATTGTAATGCCCATCACCACGAATCACCTGTGCCAACCCTGAGTATGGCGTGCAGAATTCAGTGTATGCAGACAGCTCCACTCCTGCTGCATTTTTTGTTTGTGTATCAAAATCGTAAGAGCCGCAGAAATAGTCCTCCGTACCCGTTCCGCAAATCGTCGGGAATTTCTGGTCGCCATCCATAAAAAATTTTATCTCCCCTTCACCCCACCAGCCATTATCTTTCGCGCCATAAGCAATATAAGTCCCCACATATTGCCCGTTGCCTTTGATGCTATCGACAATCGTATAATCCTGTTTGTATGGCAGGGAGTTTACACGGCGGAACTGCGCATGAAAGTAGGCCGCATCAGAAGGAACTTCTGTAAGTACATAATCCACCTGGTAATAAATTACCATGTCTTCATCAGCAATATTTTCCATGGTAATCCTGCATTTTTTTCTAAAGGGCATCGGCCAGTAACAATTAAAGGCACTCCCGGGATTCACACAAACTGCCAAAGATTTTAAAGGCGCATATTTTGTCCAGCCCATGCAGAAGAAATCACCCACCGGCGCTTCAACGGATGGCTGGGTTTCATCATCCCAATACATGCGGATGATAGAATAGCGCCAGTTGCCTGTCGGTGTCATCCAAATATGTTGAATAGAGCCGGAGCCGTCAATCTCAGCAATCGTATAGGTCGTATTTTTTTTTATGGTGACGCAAGGACTCACTTTCCATGTTTGCCCGAGATCCCTCGCCGGCCCTGCGCCCATACCGCTTGTAGCCATTCCGCCTTTCCCTTTTTCACCGTTGAAATTTTCAGGGCTTATAGAACGCGTCCTTGCATCAGACAAACGAAATATATTGCCCATATTCACATCAATACCATTGAATTTCTGTGCGTTGGTTTTAGAAAAACAAAAAACAAACATAAAGCTGATCGAAAGTAATTTTCTCATAACAGATATTTTAGCAGTAACTGGATACAATATTTATTATACTAAGCAGTTCTTAACCACGGAGCCGCAGTGGCACAGAGCGACACAGAAAACCACTGCGCGTTTGAGCCTCCGTAGTTTAAATAAACACTCACATCTTCTCTCCCACCAGGTTGGTTAATTTTCCAATGCCATCAATGCTAATATTCACTACATCGCCCTTTGCCAAAGTAAAATCATCAGGCGGCACAATACCAGTGCCTGTCATCAAAAAACATCCATGCGCGAAATCGCATTCTCTGAAAAGATAGGCAGCCAGATCTGCAAAGGTGCGCTTCATCCTGCTCAGTTCTATGCTTCCACCAAAGACTTCTTCGCTGTCACGTACTATTTGCAAATGAATATTCGTCTCTTTAGAAAGCGGGTGCTCCGGCACATATAAGCAGGGTCCAAGCGCTGCGCTGCGCTCATAGCTTTTCGCCTGCGGCAAATACAGAGGATTCTCACCTTCAATGCTTCTTGAGCTCATGTCATTGCCGACAGTATAAGCCTGGATTGCACCAAATGAATTGATGAATAAAGTCAGCTCCGGCTCAGGCACATTCCATGTCGAATCTTTTCGGATATAAACTTGCTGTGTATGACCTGCTACACGATGCGGCAACGCTTTAAAAAACAATTCAGGCCTTTCTGCCTCATAAACTTTTTGATAGAAATCGGAGCTACCGGCATTTTTTGCTTCTTCCATTCTTGCATCGCGGCTGCGCAAATACGTTACCCCGGCTGCCCACACTTCCTGGCTGCCGATAGGAGCTAAAACATTTTGTCCGATAATTTCTTTATACATCTGCCCACTCACTTCGATGGCAGATTTTGTTAGTTGAGACAGATGCTGGAATAGATTTTTCTGATTAATCGTTGTATCCCATTCATCGTAAATGACAAAAGCTTTCTTATCGCTGACTAAAATATTCCCCTTATGTGTTTTGTATAAATGCATGCGCTTATTTTTTTATTTCGTTCAAATCCACACCAAGTAATTGCCTGGCAATATTGTTCAAAGCATTGTAATCGCCCTGCAAATGACAAGTAGTTTGTTTGTACTCCAGCTTTTCTCCAGTTTTCAATTCTTTTGCAGACGAGGATGATTCAATTTCATAAAAAGGCCCAAGTTGAGTACCATCTTGCAATGGGCCATCGTTATAAGAATTTACCACATCGCCTTTGAATGGCTGCTTCTGTATTTCCCATTTAGAGTTCACATATATGCCATTTCTATCAACAGGGAAAAAAATAATGCTCAATACATTGTTTTTAAAATCGTAGCTCGCAGCGATTGATTTCGCAATCACCGGCGATAAGCCAATCTTACCGCGTGATTTTCCATCACAAGTAAAAAACAATACGCTGTCTTTTATTTGCAATCTTTCAGCCGGGATCTGCCCGAAATAATTATCCGTAATAAAGTCATGGATATTTTTCTGTGCAATGAATGGAATAATAACGGTCGTTTGCTCCGATGGCGTCATCATTCCCAAGAGCCAGATGGACAATAAGCCATTTTCCTTTTTCCAATCTCCTGTACCGGTATTTTTTATGCTGTTATCAGTTTCATAACCCACAAAACTTACTGAAGCCGGAATATTCGTCCTCAATCTTTCTTCAAGCTGTCTTTTATCAAGCAGTGAAATTTTTCTTTCGATATCAATATCAAACCGGGTGCCGCTGTAGTTGACCAACGATGCTTTCTTCGAAAAGACAACCTGTGACTTATCAGGCTGAGAAACATCATACATTTCTGTATCAATCACTGAAGGCACCTGCCAGTAAGCAATATTGAATGAGTCCCCTTTTTCAAAATAGAGTGCGTACTGCCCGCCTTCGGGGCCCAGCCAGAATCTTTCTTCACCACCTACCGGATTAAACTGCTTTTTCTTTTCGCCTGATGAAATCAGTTTGTAATTGATCCATCCAAAGCTGTTGCCGCTATCCCCGGTTGCTGTGCTTGTCATTACCCTACCCTGATAATCGCCACTAATCAATATCTTCGAATTGCTGTCTGCACTTTGCAGTTCAATCGTATTTTTGGTATGGCTTTTTAAGAACTCACGGTCATGCGCATATGATTTTTGAGTTCCGGTATTCGTCGCGGTATCAGTTGAAGCGGGCGTTTTGTTATTTGTGGTATTGCATGCAATAGCAAACAGGATGAGATAAAATCCAAAAGTCTTCCATTTTATCTTTTTCATAAGCAAATCAATTAGGCGACAAGTTAAATTTTCAATTGGAATTCAAGAATAAAAATTTATTTCACACAACGGAACAACGTACACAAAAAGAATAACGTTTTTAAATTATAAAACATTGTTTCGTTGTATTCGCTGCGTTCGTTGCGCGAAACATACTACAGCGAGATTCCTCTTTTCCATGGAATGAAATCATCATGCTTTTGCATATCTGCTTTCACTTTTATCTCCCCGCCTGCTACTTTGATAACATAGTCCAGCACACGCTCTCCGGTTTGTTCAATCGTTTCTTTGCCCGCAATAATATCACCAGTATCAATGTCAATGATATCTTTCATCTTTTCATACAAAACGGTGTTGGTAGAAATTTTCACAACGGGTGTGATCGGATTTCCGGTTGGAGTTCCAAGACCTGTAGTGAACAAAACAATATTGGCGCCGGAACCGACTTCAGCAGTAGTTGATTCCACATCACTTCCTGGAGTGCATAGTAAATTCAATCCTGGTTTCGTCGCTTTTTCAGGATAGTCCAGCACATCGGTTACCGGAGAGGTGCCTCCTTTTTTTGCTGCGCCAGCGCTCTTGATTGCATCGGTGATCAATCCATCCCGTATATTACCTGGTGATGGATTTGCATAAAAGCCCGAACCAAGCGATTCAGCACGTTTGTTATACGTGTTCATCAATTCCATGAAACGGCTTGCTGTTGCTTCATCTGTGCAGCGATCGCTCAGTTCCTGCTCCACACCACATAGCTCAGGAAACTCTGATAGAATAACGGTTCCGCCAAGCGCAACAAGTATGTCGGAAGTATAGCCGATTGCAGGGTTTGCAGAAATTCCCGAAAACCCATCAGAACCGCCGCATTCAAGACCGATACATAGTTTATTCAATGGCGCAGGTATGCGGACATTTTGATTCGCAATGATCAATCCTGCGAATGTTTGCTTGATGGCTTCCTCCAACATCTTTTGTTCGTTGCCGATTTGCTGCTGTTCCAGAATATACAACGGCTTTGAGAAATTCTTGTCGCGTTTTTTTATTTCATCCTGCAATAAACCAACCTGTGCGTTCTGACAGCCAAGGCTCAAAACTGTTGCCCCTGCTGTGTTTGGGTGGGTGATGTATCCTGCAAGCAAACCACAAAGCGCCTGCGCATCCTGTCTGGTGCCACCACAGCCTAAGGTGTGGTTCAGAAATTTTATGCCATCGATATTGGGGAATATTTTATGAGGATGTTCTTCCTCCTCTTCTAAAATCAATTCAGTTGATAAAATATCTTCCTGCTTTTTCGATGCTTCATGCATCTTCACTAATTTCTGTACGAAGGATTGATATGGAGATTGTTTTGGCTGATAACCCAACGCTTTCATAAATGCATCTTCAAGCACGTCCACATTTTTATTTTCACAAAACACCAATGGAATTACCAGCCAGTGATTAGAAGTGCCAACTGAGCCATCTTGCCTGTGAAAACCCATGAAGGTTTTTCCTTCCCATTTGGAAACATCCGGTTTGTGCCAAACTGTTTTCCTTTCCCCGAGTTTGTATGTATTGGAAGCGTGCCTGATATTTCCAGTGCTTATCAATCCGCCCTGAGAGATAAATTTTGTGGCTTTGCCAACCAACACGCCGTACATGATCACATTTCCGCCTTCAGGAATATCAGTTGTTGCAAACTTATGCTTAGCGGGAATATTTTCTTTTAATGCTAATTCGCCTTTGCTGCTCTTTACAATTGCATCTTTGGATAGATTCGTGAGCGCCACTTCAATATTGTCGGAAGGATGTATCAATAATGTCTGATTCGCCATTTGTGACATTTTTTTACAAATTTACTTGCAATTATTTTACTGTAATCTGCAATGTTGCCGGTTGCAACCCTTCTGATGTTGCGGTCAACTGAATGATGCCTGCCTTTGCTTTTGATTGTACCACAGCCAGTGCCAATCCGTTGAAAGCCTTTCGCTCACTGGCTTTGAATGATTCCATGCTTGTCTCGCTTCCATTATCAACCCCGGCAATTATTCCTTCGCCAATTATTTTGAATTGTACATTGTTGGCCGCATCAGGAACCAGATTACCATCTGAATCCGTGACCTTCACCGTTACAAATGACAAGTCATGACCGTCTGCCTTGATCAAATTTCTGTCTGCAGATAATATGATTTTTGCAGGCTTGCCTGCGGTCTTTATCTCCTGAGTCAAAACAATATTGCCGTTCTTTTTTGATACGGCTTTTAAAGTACCTGCTTCAAAAGCAACCCGCCATTTTACATGCAGGTCATCGGCGGCTTTTTTTCTTGTTCCCAACGATTTGCCATTGAGAAATAATTCCACTTCATCGGCATGATTGTAATATGCCCATATATCCACTGTATCTCCTTTTTTCCAGTTCCAATGAGGAAAAATATGAAGCACAGGCTTATCAGTCCACTCGCTCTGATACATGTAATAAACATCTTTTGGAAAGCCAGCCAGGTCAATGATCCCGAAATAAGAACTCCTCGCCGGCCACGGGTAAGGCGTTGGCTCGCCTATATAGTCGAAACCAGTCCATATAAACTGCCCTGAAAGAAAATCATATTTTTTGAAAACCTTCCATGCTTCTTCATGCGTTGATCCCCACGGAGCAGAGACCTGATCGTAAGCAGAAACAGTAAGGTCAGCATTGCCTTTATCAAAAGGCTTATCCCATCTTTCAGGCCAGCGACGAATGCTGTCAGAAGGCAGATAAATATCATAATGCCCTCTTGTTTCCAATGCGGAAACTGTTTCTGTTCCAAGAAATTTCCCTCCGGGAAAACGATCATGAAAATTTGCGAGGTTATTGTTATCATAGTTATAGCCTATCAGATCTAATGCGCCGGAAAAATAAATCGGGTTATTACGGTTGGGGTTATTCAATGCGGAAGTGATGGGGCGGGTTGTGTCCAATGAATGAACGATAGCGGAAAGTTCACTTGCGGTCATTGCGCCTTTATTATGCATTGTAGAATCCTGTGTGTTCCAACCTTCATTGATTTCGTTCCCAATGCTCCACATGATAACTGATGGATGATTTCTGTCACGCAGCACCATATCTTCTAAATCCCTTTTATGCCATTCGTCCCAGTACAAATGATAATCGTATGGAGTTTTTTCTAACTTCCACATATCAAACGCTTCATCTAGAACGATAAAGCCCATTTTATCGCAAAGGTCTAAAAGTTCCGGTGCAGGCGGATTGTGAGATGTGCGGATGGCGTTACATCCCATTGCTTTCAGAATTTCCAACTGCCTTTCCAGCGCACGATAATTAATAGCCGTGCCAAGACAACCCAGATCATGATGATTGCAGACACCATTTATCTTGATATGTTTTCCATTTAAGGAAAACCCTTTATCAACATCAAACTCAAAATAACGGATACCAAACGTGGTCGAATATTCCTCATATTTTTTCCCATTGCTCTTGATCAGTGTCACTGCTTTATAAAGCGCAGGATTATCAACAGACCATAAAACAGGGTTCGGGATATTGATATGATCGTTAACAAATAATGCAGTATCCTTTAAGGAACTGCTGAAATTTTCTTTCCTTGCTACTTCATGCCCCGATGCATCATAAATAATTGTGTTTACTGAAAGCGAGCTCTGAAAGCCAGCAAGATTTTTGATCCGTGTTTCAAAATGTGCAGTTGCAGATTTTGCAGTGATGGAAGATGTGGTTATAAATGTGCCCCAATGATCCACGAAAATTTTATCAGTTGTCACCAGCCACACATTCCTGTAAATGCCTGAACCACTGTACCAGCGGGAGTTTGGCTGCGGTGCATTAGTCACTTTTACTGCGATCACATTTTTCCCGTTGCCAAATTTCAAGTAAGGTGTAAGCTCATAACGAAACGAGCTATAGCCATAAGGCCGCTTGCCAAGATAATGATCGTTCAGCCACACTTCACTGTTCATATACACGCCATCAAAATCAATAAATATTTTTTTGCCTTGCGATGAAGCAGGGACTGTAAATGTTTTTCTGTACCAGCCAATGCCGCCGGTCAATGCGCCGCCAGCCGTTGTGGCCGGGCTATGCTCATCAAATTTTTCTTCAATAGCCCAATCATGAGGAACATTCAGGCTGCGCCAGCTATCATCGGAGAAGTTTTCAGCCTGCGCATTTGGCGCATCGCCCAGATAAAACTTCCAGCCCCTGTCAAAATTTTCAATTTGCCTTGGTTGCGCGTATATAAATGCGATGTAAAGATTTGCACAAATAAGAAGAAAGAAGAACTTCATTATTTTCGCTGACACCATTTGCTTTTTCATTTTGCAGGAATTATGAAAGCTGAAAATAAGAATTCCTCTTGAAAAAGAAGTCGGGTTGACCTGATTAATGAAAAATAAAAATCATGGCTAAAAAAACAATGAGAGCCAAAATCAGCTTGTTTATTCCTGAATGATGCCCTGGATTCAGAGAGTCTCTTTTTTAAATTCTTCTATCTCATTCATGAATTTGATTGCTTGCACCACAGAAGTCCACTCGCTGCTGCCAAACAATACCCTGAACCATTTCTTCTCCATGTTTTTATAATTGATATTTCTAAAAAGCCAGATAGAAAGGAATAGAAACAGCAATGAGACAGGAAGCGTAATTAAGAAAAACTTGACAGGATTTGAGGTAATCATCTCAGGGTTCCAGAAAAAAGTGGAGTAAAAAGGAGTCTGCAAAAATAGAATACGGGTTATTTGAAGTGTTGATGCCTGAAGTTTTGCCGTTTTCTCCTGTGCTTCGGTCAGGCTTTCACTGTTATCAATATCATTAATCAGAAGAATTTGCCTGATGTACACAACAATTGCGATAATATTAAATACAACAATCGCAGACAGCGAAGACACAAAAAAAATATTCGACAATTTCAATGAATTTAGAATCAGGAACAGCAGAAAAGCAATCAGTAAGACTCCTGCGATAATCACTCTTTTTTTAAAACTGCCCAGCGAATTCAGTTTTGATTTCGCTTTTTGTGTTTGCAGGTCTTCATATGTTCTGATATTCAGCATCCACGATTGCATGTTGAGTATCCTCGCTTCTTCAAATTTTCTGTCATATTCCTTCCAGAGGTTCTTTAATTCTATGTCTTCCATTTTCTTAATTATTTAATGTCGAAAATTTATGTTTCAATTTTTCTTTAATCCGGCTGATCTTCGTTGCCACATTCGTTTCCGTGATACCCAGGATATCGGCGATCTCACTGTAACTTTTTTCTTCGAGATACAGTATCATCAGCGCCCTGTCAAGTTCTTTCAATTCATTGATGAACTGTTGCAAGAGGTTGATGTTTTCCGCTTTATCATGAAGACCATCATCAGTGGCTGCAATATTTGCATGATGATTTGAAATAGAAACGAAGGGTTTATTCTTATTTTCCTTTCTGTAAAAAGAGATAGCCGTGTTCAGCGCAACGCGGTACATCCAGGTAGTGAACTTATGTTCCTGATCAAAACTGACGGCTGATTTCCACAACTGATAAATGATTTCCTGAGCAAGGTCTTCCCGGTCATTGGCATTATGGCAATACGCATTGCAGATTTTGAAAATGATCCGTTTATTTTCTTCAATCAACTTTAAAAAACTTTCCTGATCTGTCTGCGTGCTCATCAATAAAATATTCTTATAATCATTATTCGAACAAGTAAGAGTAAAATCACATCTTAAAATAAAATATCTTATGAAAATAAAACCGAAACAAACTATCCTGAGTTCAGAGCCTGGAGAAGATTTCGACAGTTTAAGTTGATCTATTAACCATAAAAAAATCCCAACCGGCAGGTTGAGATTTGAAATCAAATTTACTTGTTAACGTCAACCCCTATCCTAATTTTACCTCCCATCCACTACGATATTCGCGTTTTACAAACTGGTTGGCTTCATCAAAATTGGTGATCTTCATGTTCACGGCATCCCATAGCAATTTCTTTCTTCCCGGGAAACCTTTGCCATTGCTGCCTTTGATCATATAGCTCCGTAGTGCAAGATTGCCCATCAGGATCGTTTCGGTCAATGGCCCCGCATATTCAAACGGAGAGCTTAGTTCGTTTTTGCCATAGCCGGCAATGCATGCGTTCACCCATTGCACATAGTGCCCTTCGGGAACACGGGCAAGTGTTTTAGGCACATTCACTTCTTTGGTCCGCGAAGTTGGCAGAAGCGTCGGATTGGCACCATAGGTGCCGCACATCATTTTCCCTTTTGTTCCTTCTATGATCACACCGCCATCACCCCCTCCCATCATTTCATCAGGCCCCAGTTCTTCGGGGCGCTCAGGCGTAATACCACCATCCATCCAGTGCAATTTCACATCAGCTTTGCCATCTTTGCCGGGAAATTTCAATATGACTGATGAAGATGAAGGGCAGCTCTCCGGATAATAAGCTGCGGTCCACATCTTCTCATAAATAGTCCCTTCGCTGCACTCCACCTCAGAGGGATAAGCAAGCCCGACTGTCTTAAATGCAGGATCAATCAGATGGCATCCCATATCGCCCAAAGCACCTGTGCCAAACGCCCAGAAACCACGCCAGCTAAAAGGAACATACTCTTTGTGATATTCCTGGAATTGTGCCGGACCGAGCCACAGATCCCAATCCAGTTCTTTAGGCATATCGTCTTTGGTTTTTGGTGTGCCTGTGCCCTGAGGCCATACAGGTCTGTTCGTCCACACTATTATTTTATGCGCATCTCCGATGATGCCTGCATTATACCATTCCTGCATCTGGCGAACGCCATCGCCGCTTGCGCCCTGATTGCCCATCTGTGCCACCACCTTATATCGTTTAGCCATCTCCGTTAGCGTCCGTGCTTCATAAATATCATGCGTCATGGGTTTTTGAACATAAATATGCTTGCCTAACTGCATGGCTGCAATAGCTGCCACTGCATGCACATTATCGGGTACAGAAACTGACACCGCATCAATGTGCTTGTGCTCCCTATGCAGCATCTCGCGGAAATCTTTATAATATTTTGCATTTGGGAAGCGCTTCACCGAATTGGCTGCCTGCCTGTCATCCACATCGCAGAGGTACGCGATCTCTGCTTTGCCGCTTTCAAAAAAATTCTTCAGGTCGCTCTCACCTTTGCCACCCGCTCCGATGCCGGCAATTACCAATTTATCGCTTGGTGCTACAAACCCTCTTCCCAGCACACGCCTGGGGATGATAAAGAAACCTGCTGCTGCCATTGAAGAGTTGCGGAGAAACTCCCTGCGCGATGCGCTATGAGCCTTTTTATTTTTCATATAACAACTTATTTAAGAATCTGAAAGAAAAATTCAAACGGTAATTTATATAAAAGATGAAATAGTAGGAAAAGAAATTTGCAGCACGGCAATAATATCAAACCAACGGACGGGAAAAAATCATTTATTAATGCTGGTAAAATCCTGCGGAGTCTTGCCCAGCAACCATTTGAAACCAAGTGCTGCAACAAAACAGGTGCATCCTGTTACCCACCACAGGGCACGAAAACTGTAATGGCCTGCTACCTGCGCACCAAGAGAAGGACCCAGCACCTGTGCCGATGACCAGGCCATGGTATATAAACCTGCATACTGGCCCCTGTTGTTTGCAGAAGTCCGCCCAACCCAGAATGAATTCATAAATGGCATTGATGAAATCTCTCCGAATGTCGCCACCAGCATACAGAGCACTGCAATCAATCCGGCACCGGGCAAGAGGTTCAGCAGCAAAAAAGAAATGCCTACCACAAAAACGCCACGGCTTACATAATGCAAACCGCTCCGCTTTCCTTCCAGTGAAAAAACAAGGATCATTTCGACGGTGGCGATCAATACACCACTCATCGTCATCAGCAAGCCGATCCCATATTCAGGTAGACGCAGCTCGTTTTTAAAATATACAGGCATCGTGGTGAACAACTGGAAAAAGCAAATCCCGAACAAAATAGTGCATATAAGGAATGCAAGGTACCCCTTATCCTTATAAGCAGATTGAAGTGGCGCGGAGGTTGCCTTTTTCGGTTGATGTGTTGCTGTATTTTTTTCCGGTGATAAAAAATAACGGAGCAGTACAGCAGCTATAATATTAGTGCAGCCATCAACCCAAAACAATAAATGATAATCAATGGAAGCAAGGAGGCCGCCCAATGCGCCACCAAAAGCCCAGCCCAGGTTAATGGCCATGCGGTTCAGTGAAAAAGATCGTGTGCGGTTTTCTTCTTTGCTGAAATGTGCAACAGCCGTCGAATTGGCAGGGCGGAATGCCTCATTCACCAGGCTAAGCAAAAAAGTGAATATGCAAATAAAAGTATAACTCGTCATCTGCCCGAGGATCATGAACATAATGCCACCGCCGGTTAATGTGATCAGTTGAACATAATAAAACCCAAACTTATCAGTGAGCCTGCCGCCCATCAATCCTCCGCAAACTGCTCCAAGGCCGAACAGTCCCATTACAAAACCAGCCTGCTCGATGCTATAGCCCATAGCAGGTTGTGTAAGGTAAATAGTCATGAAGGGGATCACCATGGTACCGCTGCGGTTAATCAATATAACCAATGACAACAGCCAGGTTGATTTTGATAAGCCACTGAATGCATTTTTATAAAGAGAAAGCGTACTTGTCAGCATTTCTATGTTATTAAAAACATGGCAGTAAAATTAAAATATAAATATCAACTGCCGTTCATTTTCGTTTTTCGATGAAGAAGGATTTGCATAATAAAGGTATATCCGGATAACCTTGAACGTTAGTTATCAAAGAGGACTCAAATGAGTGCAACAGAATAAAACCCGCTGAATACAGGAATAAATGTTAAAGTATTTGCAAAGCAAAATATATTGACTGCCATGAAGCAACGGAAGATTTTTACAGCCCGTATGCACTGACATGTGCACAAGTTTCTGATCCTGCCGAAGAGTAAACCTATCAAATTTAGCCCCTTAAACAAATGAAAAATCTCTTCCTGATTTTACTTTTGCTTGCAGTAAATAATTCCTATGCACAGTACACCAAGTTCCATGGTTCAGTCGGGTTAACCGGTGGTACTTTGAATTCAAGCCAAAGCATAGCAAGCGGGCTTTCTATAAATATGGACCGGAATGTACTGACAATGAAAAATGCTTCCTTTTCATTGTCAATAAGATTAGTGCTTGGCACGGAAGACAAAACAGGACTTGTTTTCCCCGCTATATTGGTTTTGCTTATGCTGGAAGGCTATGCCAACACTTCGCCTGATCTTGGCAATCTCAATATCAATGCAAAGCTTTTTTCAGAATTCCCATTGATGCTTCATTATAATTATGGCCTCGGTTCCGGCTGCTACAATGATCACCGGTTTGGCTTTTATTTTGGCGCCGGGTTAAGCTATGTGCTGACAGGCTATACCGATACAGCAGGCATCGGGCAAAGCACTTCTTTTTTGGGATATAAAATGGACGCCGGTGTGCGTTTTCACAGGGATATCGACATCAACCTTTCACAAACCATTTCTTTGCAACCCAATATCGGTCAAATCCAAAATCCCGTTTTTATCAATTTACCATTTCGAAATCCTTTCGATAGGGGATCTGATTCTTCAATAGCTATCATAATAGAAAACAGTAAAATCAATTTACGCGTATCGCAGGCAAGTGATACTGTGCAGCCAATCTTGCATACCCGTTCTTAGGCACCTGCACCAGCAGCGGATGAAGGCTGGCATCTATCCAGTGAAGTATTCGTAGCAGGTCGTCTTCTTTCATGGCGGTGCAACCTACTGTGCCCGTGCTTTCATTTTCCCAGATATGCATAAATATGCACGAACCTTTTCCCGCTGCTGCATTGGGGGCATTATGATTGATAAACAAGCCCCATTTATAAGCATCATCTTTGCGGTGCATTTCCTCAAAGCTTTTCCAATCGCTTTTGGCAGGATCATTATTCACGAGGGTATTGTAATGACCTGACTGCATATCGTCCACACAAATCAGCGTGTCTGTTGCTTTGATGTAAGGGTTTTTTATCCATCGGGTATCTTGTTCATCTGCATAGCCAAATGCTTTACCAATAGTGAAGATGCCTGCAGGTGATCTCAGGTCGCCTTCTTTTTTTTCGGGTGCGCCTTCAATGGCAATAGTAATGATGCCTTTGCCAATGCCCAAACCATTGCGCCCCACTACTACTACGTTGTCGAATAGCTGCACCCATTTCCCTTTTCGTTTTTCAAAGCAATAGATATTCCCGCGCAGGCTGTCCCATCCATTGGTAATCACCACCATCAGTTGTTGTGCATGGAGGCTGTCTTTGACACTTGCAATCGCAGCAGATTTGCACCACGCCGTTTTGCCGGAAATGAAAAATACAATGGTATAAAGAAGAACAATATGTCTCATGGTATTATATAATCATCCACCTGTGCTGCTTTTGCTCACACTCTCAAAAAAACTTTTTTCTCATACAAGAAATAAAGTGCGGACCATTTCACCAATACAAAACAAATGGCTAAAGCCACTGCGTTGTAAGGGTTGCCCAGCAATTGACCGAGCCATTGAAAAAGCTCATCTGTTGTGAAATCCCATTTAATGAATGCTTCCGACAAATAGATCAGGATTGAGTTCATGCCGATGACTTTAAAGAAGAACGCCCATTTTTTATATCCAAGCACATCAATGACATAATAAAAAAGCGAAAGCAGCACCATGCTGTAACCTCCTACATTCAGCACGAAGGAACTTGTCCAGAGATTTTTATTAATCGGAAAATCGAGGTTCCATAAATGCGCAAGCCCGATAAAAACAATGCCAATAACAAACAGGCGCAACGCTTTCTTAGCCGGATCCACTGTGCTGTTCTTTAAAAAATTACCAGTCATTATTCCCAACAAACCTGTACCAATAGCCGGTATTGTTGACATCAGGCCTTCAGGGTCATGTATGCCAAGGTAAAGACGGCCCGGCATAACCAAACGATCTACATAGGAAGCAAAATTTCCTTCCATAGTGAGATCACCGCGGGGAAAGCCGGGAGCAGAAGTGAATTTCAGCAGCAGCCAGTAACCTACTACCAGAAAAATAAACCAGACGGCCTGTCCAAGTTGTTTTGTATATAAATAAATGATGTTGGCAAACATGTATGCTGTTCCAATACGCCCAAGCACACTGCCAAAGCGAATCTGTGAAATAGGTTGAATCTTCAGCCCGTTATTATAAATGATGCCAAGCAAGATCAAAATCAAACCCCTTCTGATCACTCTAAGCAGTAATTGATTCCTGCTCTTTCCTTTTTCGAGTTCGCGGCCCACTGAATATGGCGTTGCAACACCAGCAATGAAAAGAAACATCGGAAATATCAGATCATAAAAATGAAAGCCATTCCATGCAGGGTGCGTAAGCTCATTGGCAAAGCCATTCCAGAAAGGAGAGCCGGTTGCCTTGGCCATAGAGTTCACAATTTCTTCTGCGCCCATGATCCAAAACATATCAAAACCGCGAAGCGCATCAAGAGAATACAATCTTTGAGAGGGGTTTGCTAATTGTGTCATAACGGTTGGTTTTGGGGTTTGGCTTTTTAAAAATAAACGTTTAAAAGATAATTACTGAAAAAATATTTCCCCTTTTTCAGTTTTATTGATGACAAACGTTTGCATAGATCACAAAACTTCGGTTATTTATACCTGTGATTTTATAAAAACATTTTGTCATTCGCACAAGCTGATCAGATCTCTTTTTTTTTCTTTAGCCGTTTTGTATCCTATTTCATAAATCATATCCGCCTTGTCATTATCAAACATGCCAAACTGATCGAGCGAAGGCTCTATGAATACATCGCAAAGCATTTTTTTTGAGTAAGCACCGACAGCCGATGCCATGTTAAAGCACCTTTCAAGAATCGAGGTCTTCCCAATTTTCACAGAAGGTTCCTTGATCTCATCTATTTTGTTCACATAGCAGCCGATCAGCTTATTGCATATATTTTGCAAAGGCTCAACAGGGAAATTATTCAGCACACCACCGTCAATCAGGAGGCTGCTCCCAAATCTCACAGGCTCAAAAATCACCGGCACTGAGGCCGAAGCAATGACTGCCCGGAATAGTTCCCCTTCCGAAAAAACCACTTCTTCATTCTTTGTGAAATCTGTTGCCGTGACAAATAATTTTATTTGCAGGCTTTCAAATGAATCCTCTGGTATCTGTTTTTTCAATGCGTCCGCCATAGGCTTCATAGAGAAAAAGCCATCTCCTTTGAATATAAAATTAGACCAGCCGAAATAGGAATTCCCTTTCATGAAAGCCAGTATATTTTCAGGCTTGTTGCCTGCTGCATACAAAGCGCCGATGATAGCGCCGGCGCTGACACCTGAAATGGCATCAGGAAGGATGCCCCATTCATCAAGTGCCTGCAATAAACCCAAATGAGCAAACCCTCTTACTCCCCCGCCGCTTAAAATAATCCCGATTTTAGCCATATAACTGAATTCATTTTTTACAGGACTAAATAAAATAAGCTCAACAGCGATCCACGAGGTTCGTCATTTCGATCCGCCGCGGCGGATCGAAATGACGAAATCGCGTAATGTTGGATTTTCTATTATTCAACCTACTCGCATTTTATTAAAAGTAAATATAATGACCAGCATTTCCCTGCAGAACTTTGCCATGCTGCAAAACAATATTCATTTTGCATTAAAATTGACTCCGGCAGCCATCTATCGGGCAGATGATTTGATATTGGGAAAAAAATAACGTTGATGAACAACCTGAGATCGTTACCCGTAAAATACGACAGTGCCATTATAGTTGTCAATGGAATAGTAAAATAGGATTCACGCCTGCGAGGGAATGACGGTGAGAGCAAAAGCATTTGGGGCAGCAAGCTCCGCGAAAACTTATTTTGGGCAATGTGAGTCCTACTATTGCTACTGCCCGCATCGCATCACCACCTCCAGCGTGAAACCCTTGCCCGGTGCAGTGTTGATTTGGGCTTTGCCATCGAAAATGCTGAGCCGTGCTTTTATATTTCGTATCCCGATGCCATCGGTTTTCTTATTTTCTTCCATGCCTTTTCCATCATCGGCAATTGCCATTTTAAAAATGCCATCGTTAGTAGAAAGTATGATGTTTACTGATCTTGCTTCAGCATACTTTATGATATTGGTGCATTGCTCCTGCGCTATGCGGTAAATAGCCAGTCGCTGTTCGTCTGTCAGCCATTCTTCATGCAGATGTTCCGTTCCGATATGAACATCAATACCTGATTTTATCAGCATATTGTCCGTGAGGTTCAACAATAGTTCAGCCAGGGATATCAGTCCGAAATTGGGGGTCACCAGCACATGTGCAATCTTCCTATTCTCTTCAATCGCGGATTGAATATTTAGCATAGAAGAATCAATGTACTCCTGGCTTTTCTCAGGCTGCTTTTTGATCATCGAAAGAAACAGCTTGGTACCTGCGAGTATCTGGTTCACATTGTCATGCAGTTCCTGCCCGATCGCATTCCTTTCTTTTTCCTGAGCTTCCAGCGCCGTTGCTGTTATTTTCAACTGTTCCCTTTTTTGCTGCTCAAGCAATTCGTCCCGCAGCTTTATTTTTTCCGTGATGTCTGTAATGGCGCCAATGGCTTTTACTGCTTTGCCTTTTTCATCTCTTATAAAAATGGCATGATTGATAATATGCAGCATATCTCCATCCGTAGTGTGCACTCTGTATTCATCTTCCCATAATTCACGGTCCTTATCCTTTTTTGCCTGAAGAAAGCTCTTTTTTATCCTCGTCCTGTCTTCTTTTACAATGTACTCTCCGCTTATGTCAAGATGCTTTTCATTAATCTTGTTGCTTACATAAAGATGTTCCTGCCCCTGATGCACTGTGTATTTTTTTGCCTCGAAATTCAATTCCCAAATGATATCAGATGAGGCCTGCGTGGCATATTGAAAGCGCTCATTGCTTTTTTTTATTTCATCTTCCGCGATTTTACGTCGGGTTATGTCCAGCATGGCACCCACCATCCTTTGTGGCTGCCCTTCATTGGTGTACACGATATAACCATAGTCAAGTATAAAAGCAAATGAGCCATCCGATTTCATAAAGCGGTATTCATCTGCCCATGTCAGTTGCCCGCTTTCTATGCTGCCACGCAAACTTGCTATCACCCGTGGTTTGTCTTCCGGGTGCAAATTGTCCTGCCAGGAGCTTGTGTCAGGCACAGTAGTTTTCTCATCATAGCCGAAATGGGAATAATAATTTTTATTCCACCAAATCTTATTGGTCTCTAAATCCCAGTCCCATATCACATCATTGGTGGCGCTGACCACCAGTTCAAACCGTTCATTGGCTGTCAGCAGTTCCTGTTCTATTCTTTTCCTTTCTGTCACATCGGTGCGAATGGCGAGATACTGGTAAGGCTTCCCTTTCTCATTCAGGAAGGGGATAATAGATGTATCAACCCAGTAAAAACTATCGTCTTTAGCCTTATTCATGATTTCCCCCCTCCAGACATTCCCATGCGCAATAGTTACCCACAAATCCCGGATAAACGCTTTCGTATGGTACTTTGAGTTGACAATCCGGTGATCCTGCCCTATCAATTCTTTTGCTGTATATTTTGAGATTTTACAGAAATTTTTATTCGCATAAATAATAGTGCCCGTCTGGTCTGTGATCGCAACTATGGCCGATTGATCAATGGCATATTTATAATCTGTCAATTCTTTCAGTCCCTTGCGTTTCTTTACTGCGGCATCAATGGCGCCGGGCAATCTTGCCATCCGGTCTTTGAGTATATAATCATCCGCTCCGAGTTTCATCATCTCAGCAGCAAATTCTTCCGACACTGTTCCTGTTACCAATATAAAAGGCACATGCATCAGCCACTGTCGGGTCATCTTCAATGCATCAGCAGAATTGAATTGCGGCAATGAGTGATCGGAAAGCACCACATCCGGAGAAAAGGTTTCCAATGCCTGCACAAAGCTTTTTTTATCCATGGCAAGGTGGAAATCAATATGCATATTTTCCCTGTTCAATGTGCGCTTGATCAATTCCGCATCGGCGATGCTGTCCTCCAGCAATAATATTTTTAAATGTTGTTCCATAATTTCTAGGATGGTCTTTGGTTAAGCAATAGCCAGTAGTAGCCAAGATTCTTAATGGCTTCCGCAAAGCTTTCAAAATTCACCGGTTTCACTATATAGCTGTTAGCACCCAGCTTGTAGCACTTTTCTATGTCCGGGTTTTCTTTTGACGATGTAAGTATCACCACCGGAATCGTGCTTGTCCATGGATCAGTTTTTATTCTTTGCAGCACTTCTATGCCGTTCACCTTGGGCATTTGTATATCCAGCAATATTACTTTAGGCGGATATTGAACATCCCTGTAACCGGAATATTTGCCCGTGGCAAAAATAAAATCCAATGCCTCCTCCCCGTTTTTTACATGGAAAAGCTTATTGGCCAGATTATGTTTCTTTAACTCACGGATAGTCAGTTCTGCGTCTGCAATATTGTCTTCTACCAATAAAACTTCTACTTGATTTGCGTTCATCATAAAAATAATTTTACAGGACTGTGCATACTAGGCTCAGCTCAAATTCAGGACGTTCGTCATTTGGAATCCCGCCTCAGGCTCATACCAATAATGCATGATG
>Ga0182030_10000792_pt1 | contig 62149 bp, 56 predicted proteins | sample 812S3MmetaG_FD_121299 | JGI IMG/M metagenome (GOLD analysis project Ga0182030, IMG submission 121299) | Permafrost microbial communities from Stordalen Mire, Sweden - 812S3M metaG (Illumina Assembly) | ecosystem: Environmental > Terrestrial > Soil > Wetlands > Permafrost | place: Sweden... | reverse complement strand
TTCATCCTCGGCCGCAACGGCGGCTCCGGCGCGGACGTGATGACGAACTCGCTGGTCAACAACGTCACGAACATGACGCTCGTCATCGGTCTGCCCGCGATACTTTGGCGGATGAACGTGCTGCCGCCGCAGAAGAAAAACAGCAAAGCCGGCAACAAAACGCATGAGCTTAACCGGCTTTCGCTGTTGCTCACCCTGATGGCGGTTTTGTTTTTCACCGGCGCGGTCTGGGCGCTCGGCCGCAAGGGGGATTTGAACTTCAACGACGGCCTGGTGCTGGTCGGATTGTTTTTATTCTGGCAATGCTTCCACGTTTTTGAAGTGCTCAAGTCCAATGTGCGCCAGGGCAAGTCGCTGGGCTGGACGCTGCCGTTTGACCTGGCGCTGCTGGCCGTCGGCGCGTACGGGATTTACGTGAGCACCGACTGGCTGGTGCATTGGATTTCCAACCCGGCCCTCACCGGGTTTATCAGCGCGAAACACATCGGCTGGTTGAGCGGCTGGCTGATGGTGCTGCCCAACGCGCTGCTGGCGGTTTATTACGCCTGGCGCGGCCAGCCGGAGACGGTTTATGCCTCGCAGGTCGGCGATTCGCACGTGTCCATCCCGCTGTGCATCGGCGTTTATGCGTTGTATCACACGATGGTGGTGCCGCCGTTTTTTCACATTGGAATGTTGATTCTCCTGGGCGCGACGCTGGTGCATCTTTTCTTCGTCGCGGCGTTTGGTAAATTGCCGCGTTTCGTCGGCTGCCTGTTGGTTATGGCCTACGGATATTTTCTCTACCGGGGACTGCTCGGCTGAAGTTTCAGCAGGCGGTCAGGTGGTTCTTTTGAAGAACTGCGTGTCGCTGGTCATCAACAGCGGATTGGCCCGGACCTTGTCGCTCAGTTCGGCGAACGGCACCTGCGCATCCAGCCAGCGGGGGTTCCGGGCAATGGCGTCCATGGACTCGCGGGTGTTGTTGCAGATCAGATAAATCCCATGGCTCAGGACCATGAACACCTCGAAACCGGTGCCGGTGCCGTGCCGCGCAAACGCGAAATCGCCGACGCCATAGTGTGCCCCGAGCAGTTCCGCGCGCAGGCTGCCGAGGTCGTTCACGAAATTCTTCAGGAAATCGTCGTTGCGCGGGCCGGCGTAGGAGAGCACCCGCGCCTTGTTTTCGGCGAGCGACACCACCGCCCATTCATTGAAAACGGTTTTGCCGTAGCGCGAGTCCATCTGGCTGGCGCAGACCTTGATCAGGCTTTTGGTTTCGTCCAACGTCATGGGTCAATTTCTTTGAAGGCAGAGCAAAGCAAGTTTGCTGCCGCGGAACAAGGGAAATCAGAATTCTTTCCGTTCCCGGCCATGGGCATCCACTCCGGCGGTGGTCTGCCGGGAGGAATCAAAAAATTTAACTGCGCTGGCGGCGGCAAATCCATAACCTGTCCGCAAATCATGCAATCGCCAACGCCGCCCGGACAACGGCCCCGAACCCCCGCCGCAAAACCAAGGCTGGGCTGGCTGCACTGGCTGTTCACCGCCCTGCTGGCCGTGGCATTTTTGCTGGCGCTGGCCGCGAACAGCCAGGCGTTGAACCTGCCCGGCAAGACCGGCTGGCCGGAGCTGCTGCTGATTTTGCTGGCCACCGTTACCACGATCACCGCGCTGGCGCGCCAGTTGGCGCTGCAAAATGTTTTGCTCGCCGCGTTCGTCATTGCGCTCATCGGCGGGGCGGTCCAGGCGCTCAACGCCGCGATGGAAATTCCATTCGGCCCGTTGATTTATGGCACGGAGGCCGGACCGCAATTGTTCAAAACGCTGCCGTGGGTGCTGCCGTTGATCTGGGTGGTGGCGATTTTGAACTCGCGCGGCATGGCGCGGCTGGTTTTGCGTCCGTGGCGGAAGATCCGCAATTACGGTTTCTGGCTCGTCGGCCTGACGGCGGCGCTGGCGGTATTGTTCGACCTGGCTTTTGATCCGCCCGCCTCACGGGTGAAACAGTACTGGCTCTGGATGCCGACCAAATTTCCGGTGACGTGGCAGGGCGCGCCGCTCGTGAATTTTTTAAGCTGGGCGGCGGTGTCGCTGCTGGTGCTGGCAATCATTACTCCGGTGCTCATCAACAAGAATCCCGCCCGCCGCGCGCCGGATTATCATCCGCTGGCCGTATGGCTCGGGGCCATGTTGCTGTTTGGGGTCGTCTCCGCGTTGCACGGAATGTGGCCGGCGGTGGTGCTGGACGGGGCGTGCGCCGTTCTGGCGGCCATCTTCGCCATCCGCGGCGGCCGCTGGTGAAAGCCTTGGCACCGCGCGTCAAATGTCCGGGTTCTCCGGCCCGGCGACGGCACGTTTGGTGATTTTCAAGCGGGTAACGCGCGGGCCGTCCGTTTCCTCAACGCGCAATTCGCAGGCGCCCACGGTCAGCACGTCGCCGGTCTTGGGAAAACCGCCGAGCTTTTGCGTCAGCCAGCCGCTGGCCGTGGCGACCGTCTCCTCGTGCTGGGTTTCGCCGATGATTTTTTCCAGTTCATGCAACGGCAATGTTCCGACAGCCTCCCAGACGTTTTCGCTCACGAGCGTCAATTCGGATTTTTCCTGGTCAAACTCGTCCTGAATCTGGCCGACGAGTTCTTCCAGCACGTTTTCGAGCGTGGCAATGCCGGTGGTGCCGCCGTATTCGTCCACGACGATGGCAAAGTGCAATTTTCGTTCGAGAAACAACTGGAGCAGTTTTTCGAGGCGCGCGGTTTCCGGCACGTAAATCAAAGGCCGCGCCACCGGCAGCAAATCCGCCGCCGTTTGCGCCTTGTCGCGCAGGGCATAAAGGTCCTTGATGTGCACCACCCCGCGTGTTTTTTCCAGATCGCCGCCCTCGCAAAGCGGGAACCGCGAATAGCGCGTCTTCTCCGCCAGCGCCACGCATTCGGCAAAGCTGGCCTCGGTGTCGAACGCGGCGACTTCATGGCGCGGACGCATGACCTCCCGTGCGATGCGATGCCGCAAATCGAGCGCGTTGAGAATGAGATTGCGCCCGCCCGCCACGCCCTGTGCCGTGGTGACCAGCAGACGCAGTTCCTCCTCCGATTGCGCGCGGTCCGCGGCCCGGTCCGGTTCCATGCCGATCCGTTGCAACAGCCAGCGGGCCGAATAGTTCAGCAGCCGGTTGAACGGATAAAGCGCCAGATAAAACCAGCGCAACGGAAAGGCCGACGCCAGCGCCACCGGCAGGGGCTTTTGAATTGTCAGCCATTTCGGAGCGAGCTCGCCGACCGTGATGTGCAGAAAGGTCAGCGCGCTGAAACCGAACGCAAACGAGATGGAATGCTGCCAGGTCTCCGAAGTGACCCCGAGCGAAATCAGCACCGGATCCAGCAGGGTCGTGAACACCGGCTGGCCGATCCAGCCCAGGCCGAGGCTCACCATCGTGATGCCGAGCTGAGTTGCGCTGAGGTAGGAATTGAGATTGCGGACGATGTGCTGGGCCATCTTCGCCCGTCGCCAGCCCTTGGCCACGAGCACGTCCAGTTGCGTTTCGCGGATGCGGACGAGGGCGAATTCCGAGGCGACAAAAAATCCATTCAGCAGCACGAGCGCGAACACGGCCACGATTTTCAACGCGATCAAAATGACGGCATCCCAGTTCACAATTTCACCTCGCCGAACATCAGCTTCAAAATGTCCTCCAGGCTCACGATGCCCAGCTCGCTGCCGTCGCGGTTGAGCACGATGGCCAGCCGTTCGCCGGCGCGCTGCATCCGGCGCAGGGCCACTTCCAGCCGCGTGTCCTCGCCCAGAAACAACGCCGGTGTCATGTGGGCGGCGGCGGGCTTCTGCGGATCAAGATTGTCGCGAAACAGCAACGGTCCCAGCATGAGCAGCCCGGCAATGCGCGGGCGGCCGTCGCGCGTTTCCCAGACCGGCAGCCGCGACAATTTCCGTTCGCGCGCCAGCGCCAGCGCGTCAGCGAGGGTTGTTTGCGCCTGGATGGTCACCGTTTGCGCCAGCGGCGTGGCGATCTGGCGGACGGTGAAATTTTGCAGATCGAGCACCCGGTTGATCATCGCGCGCTCGTCGGTCGTCAAAGCCTGGGCGGATTCCTGCATGACGGCGAGCATCTCCTCGCGGTTGCCGAAGAGCCGCCCGGTCAACACCCGTCCGCCCGTCCAGCGCAGCACCGTTTTGGACACGTCCTCGACGATCAACACGAGCGGGCTGAGCACGAAATAAACCGGCCGGAACAGGTTCGCCGCCGACAAGCACAACTGGTTGGGATGGGCGCGGAACAGCATTTTCGGCAGCAAGTCGAACAGGGCGTAAAACAGGAAGACGACAACCGCGAACACGATGATGTTCCAGGCGCGTTGCCCCAGAAAATATTCGTGCAGTTTGGCCACCGTCCAGCCGAGGATGAGAAAATTGGCGAGCGTGTTGCCGACGAGGATCGTCCAGAGAAATTTTTCCGGATTTTCGAGCAGGCTGAGGAGCAATTTGGCCGAGGGTTTGCCGGTGCGGGCCAGGCTCCGCACCCGCAGCCGGTTCAACGCGAACACGCCCGCCTCCATGCCCGAAAGCAAAAACGACGCTCCCAGGCACACGGCCAAAATCAACCAGTTGAGGATGTCCGCGTTCATTTATTTCATCCGCTGGACCACCAGCTTGCGCACGCGCCGCTCATCCACGGTTTCGGCGGTGAGTTTCAGGCTGCGAAAGGTCGCCGATTCGCCCGCTGCCGGCACGACGCCGAGCAGATGCACCAGCAATCCGCCCATGGTCTCCACCTCGTTCACATCGCCGAGCGCGGGATATTCGCGGCGAAAATCGTCCAGCCGCATCGAACCACTCACCAGCCACCGTCCGGGCGCCGGTTTCTCCATCACAAAACCTTCCGCCTGGGTGCCCATGTGGATTTTCCCGACGAGCTGGCCAAGGATGTCCTCCATCGTCACCACGCCCGCCGTGCCGCCGAATTCGTCAATCACCACGGCCAGGCCGCGCTGTTGTTTTTGCAGGCTCTTGAACAGTTGCAGCAAATTCGTCGTTTCCGGCACGAACGAGGGAAATTCAATCGCATCGGCCAGGTCAATCTTCGGGTCGAGCAGCAGCGCGCGGGTGTTGAGAATGCCGACGATCGTGTCGGGCGTTTCGTCATAAATCGGCAGGCGCCGGTGCTTGAACTTTTTCGCCGCCGCGATCATTTCCTCGACCGTTGCGTCGTCGGAAATGCAGGCCATGCCGGCGCGCGGACGCATCACGTCGCGCGCCGTCCGCTGGTCCAGGCTGATGATTTGCAGGATGATTTCCTTTTCCGACTCGGCGAGCGTGCCCTGGCGGTAGGCCATGTCCAACAGATCCTGATATTCGGCTTCGGTCAGCGCCCCGACTCCCTGCGTGGAGATGGATGCCGGGGTGATGATTTTTAAAACGGCCGCGTTGAGCTGCTGGGCCACGCGATGCAGGGGCGCCGTGATTTTTTCAAAAACCAGCAACAGCCATGCAACCCGCAAGGCCCAGCGTTCCGGCTGCCGCACGGCCAGTGTCTTGGGCAGCACTTCGCAGCCGAGCAGGGTTATTGCCAGCAGCGTCAGCATCGTCAGCGCCAGGGTCCAGTGCGCGGTGAAGACCATGCGCAACGCCACCGCGAGCATGGCGGCGTTGGCGAAGGTGTTGCCCAGCGCGAGGGTCGCCAGGAGGTCCTGCGGCCGTTCGAGCAGTTGCGCAATGATTTTGCCCGCGCCGGGATGATGCTCGGCCAGTTGCCGCGCCTGCCATTTGCTCAGCGAAAACAAGGCGGTTTCCGCCAGCGCGAAAAAGAAACTCGCGCCCGCGAAAACCAGAATCGCCGCCATCGCCGTTTCCACACGCGGATTATGCTGCAAAAAGGCCGCCAAAAAAAGGAGAAACGGGTGACACGGATTTCACAGATTTTCACGGATTAAACCTGCGTCAATCCGTGTAATCCATGTCTCACCGTTCCAACACGGCCGTGGCCACCGCGTAATTCGCCGTGTGGCTCAGGCTAACCAGCAGATTTTTGGCGCGGCGCGACTTGAACAGTTTTTTTCCCTTGCCGTGCAGGACCACAAACGGTTCGCCGGATGACTTGCGGCGGATTTCCATGTCCAGCCAGCCGAGCGACGCGCCGATGCCGGTGCCGAACGCCTTGGAAATCGCCTCCTTGGCCGCAAACCGCACGGCGATGAACGGCGCGGGGTTTTTGTGCGACCGGCAGTAGGCGATTTCGTCCGCGTGCAGGATGCGTTTGACGAACCGCTCGCCAAACTTTTCGTAAGACGATGCGATGCGTGTCACTTCGATGATGTCAATGCCGACGCCCAGAATCATGGGATTTACGATTTACGATTTGCGATTGACGCGCAAGCAAACTCGAAACGAAGTGGACCGCAACAACAAGCTGCTGCTGCGGCTGATCCTGTGTCGTACGGGGCACGGTCGCGCTCCAATTCTCACACCGTGCGATATTCCTTCATCAAGGCCAGCATTTCGCGCACAGCGTTTTCCAACCCGACGCTCACGGCGCGGCTGATGATGCTGTGGCCGATGTTCAATTCGACCAGATGCGGCACGCGGTAGAGCAGGGGAAGGTTCACGTAATTCAACCCGTGCCCGGCGTTCACCTTCAAGCCGAGATCATGCGCCCGTTTCGCGCCGGAAATCAAACGCTCCAATTCAGTCGAGAGCCGAGAGTCGAGAGTTGAGGACGCAGCGTCTTCCGGCTTTCGACTCTCGACTTTCGACTCCCGACCCTGTTGAAATTCCTCTGCGAACCGGCCGGTGTGCAATTCGATGAACTGGCTGCCGGTGCGTGCGCTGGCTTCAATCTGTTTCTCATCCGGCGCGATGAACAAGCTTACCTCGATGCCCGCGTCATTCATTTTCTTGCGGGTATCGGTAACGGCCTTTTCATTCGCCACCACATCGAGCCCGCCTTCGGTGGTTACTTCCAGCCGCCGCTCGGGCACGATGCAGACGATGTCCGGCTTCAGTTTCAGCGCGATGGCGATGATTTCCGGCACCACGGCCATCTCCAGGTTCAGCCGCGTCCCGACGGCTTCGCGCAGCTTCCAGATGTCGCGGTCCTGGATGTGCCGGCGGTCCTCGCGCAGATGGGCGGTGATGCCGTGCGCGCCGGCGGCTTCACAAATCCGCGCCGCCGCGACGGGATCCGGTTCGCCGAATCCGCGGCCCCGATAGCGCGCCTCACGCAGCGTTGCAACGTGATCAATGTTGACTCCCAGTTTGAGCATGGAATCAGTGTGGCACGGGCGTCCCGGGAAAGCTCAATAATTTCACCGGTTTCTGGCCGGGCCGGAAGCGCGGTGGCGTTATGCGCAGATCACAGCCGGGAAAATTGGCGGCTTCGAGCCAGTTTGCCAGCGCGGTGAGTTCAATTGCCGTCAAGCCGCCCGGCGCCTTGCGCTGGAAGGTCAGTTCATCCGGCGCAGTTTGCGTGATTTCGGTTGCCGTAACTCCGAGGCTCGGGCCGATGCGGTTAAGCCATTTGGCGGCGGCCGATTGGGCGTCGAGCTGTTTGTGCCGCGTGAGCATGAGTCCGAGCTGGGTCAACTGCGGCAATTGTTTCAGACGCTCGCCGGTGATTTCCCAGTCGTAATACACCAGATTGGACCGGCCAAGTTCCGTGAGCAGTTCCGGCGGAAGGGGTTTGGTTTTGGGGCCGTTCGGGAAAAATCCAACCAGCAGAAAATCACCGGCCGGTTCATGCAGCGCCAGCACGTTGGGTGCGATGAACGGCATGCCGCGCCAGGAGATCTGGTTGTTGGTCATCACCATCGTGACCGGCATCGTGAAATGACTTTGCCAGTTGGTGTGGACGGACAACTGCTGGTCGAGTTGCACGAGCGCGCGGCTTGCGTTCGGCACTGGCACGGCGGCGAACGTCTGGAGCGGAATTTGCGCCATCGCCCAGAAAAACACCTGGTTCGGCACCGGCGCGATTTCGTACGGCTGCGCCCAGGTTTGCTTTTCCAACCACGGTGCGATGCCGCGCGTCGCGGTGAAGCCAACGAACGGCAGGTGGATCGTGTTGGTTGGCAACCGCCATTTCTCAAGTGAGATCGGCAGCGGCTCCCGGAAAATCAGCTTGCCGAAAAATTGCAGATTGCCATCGCGTCCGATGGCCTGCCAACGCATTTCCGGCAGATCAATTGTGCTCAAGACGGGAAACAATTGCGCCAGGCGCGGCCAGTCCAAATCCGCGGTCAGCCAGTCATTTTTCGACGACGGTGCAGGCCGTTTATCAGCCAAAATTTTCCGGATAATTTCCTCGGTCAGGGGCAATTCATTTTGTCCGCAGCCGAACACGACCCAATCGCCAACGTGAACGCAGCAAATTGAATTGGGCGGCTCGTGCTTTTCCAATCGCCAGCCGGTTTGTCCGGCAATCTGGGATTTCCGCGCGGGCAATTGGGTCCACGACTCAAGGACGGTTTTCAGGTTCATGTCCCACCGCAACGCAGGCTCGGCGTCCAGACGGATCGCCAGCACGTATTCCGGCGGGGCGTTCGACGGCGCGCGGATTTTCAGGTACCATTCCGCGCTCAATAAATCGTCAAGCAGCGGCCGGAGTTGCGCTGTTCCATCGCCGGTCTCGGGGGTTAATTTTGCCTTCAGCCATTCGTACGGCACGCGGGACAGCTTGTCCAGGGTTTGCGTGCGGAGTGCCTGCGCCTCGGGCGAGCACCAGAGATTGGTGAATGCGATGGCGTTGGTGTCGGCAGAAATTTGCGCGGCGCCGGCAAAATGCACCTGCGCAATCAAATCCGTCGCCGGCGGCGCTGCCTCGGCCGAAATCACCGCCGACCAGCCGGACCAAATCAAAAGTAAAAAAAAGCGTCTCATCGAAGGCATTTCTGTGCCAAATGCGCCGCCGCTTGGCAAATCCAATCACATTCTGATTGCCCCGGACGCGGAATCCGGTTTTGATTCGGCGTGCTCAAACTCCGTTCGTTTCTCGGATCCTGGCTGCCGGTGTTTGCGTGGATGGCGCTGATTTTTTCAGCGTCGGCTGATTCGCATTCCTACCAGCATTCCTCGCGTTTTGTCGAACCGCTTTTGCGCTGGCTGTTTCCCCGCCTGTCGGAAGCGCATGTTCACGACATCCATGAGGTGATCCGCAAATGCGCGCACCTGACCGAGTATGCCGTGCTGGCGCTGCTGCTCTGGCGGGCGGTGCGCCGGTCGGCGAAAACTGATTCGCATTCATGGAACTGGCCGGATGTCCGGCTCACCGTGCTGCTGGTCATGCTTTACGCCGCCACGGATGAATTTCATCAAAGTTTTGTTCCCACCCGGACGTCGCTCGTTTCGGACGTGTTTATTGACACGACCGGAGGCGCGCTGGGTCTGTTCGCGCTCTGGATGATCGGCCGCTGGCGAAAACACCGGTAGGAATCCAAGATGAAACGTCCGCTGGTCGCCGTCGTTTCCTGTTATGTCGTCGGCTTGTTGTTCGCCGAAACGTTTCGGCTGCCGCTGGCCGGTCTTTTCGCCGCCGCGTTCGGCCTGCTCGCCCTGGCGTTGTTTCTGCCGCGATTCCGTCCGTGGTTGATCTGTGCGCTTATCGCGTTCGCTGGCTGGGCAAATCTCGCCAGCCGCACGGCCGTCGTTTCACCCGCCGATTTGCGCACGTTGCTCGGCAACGATGATGCCCTGGTGACCGTGCGCGGGTTTCTGACCGAAACACCGCACTTGAAAATCTCCGGGCGTGACGACCCGCAAACCGAACATTCACTTGCAAACGTCCAGGTTACGGCGTTGCGCCTGAACACCCGCTGGCAGCCGGCCATGGGGTCAATTATCGTGACGACGCCCGGCGTGCTGGCCGGTGATTTTTTTGGCGGCCAGCCGGTGGAAGTCAGCGGGGTCATTGGCCGACCGGCGCCGCCTTTGGCCGAAGGACTTTTTGACTACCGCGATTACCTCCAAACGCGCGGGATTTATTACCAGCTTAAAATCAGGTCCACCAACGACTGCATGTTGGGCGTGTCGTCATGGACAAAACCGCCGCTGACCGACCGGTTTTTGAACTGGTCACGCTCCACACTCGCGCTCGGGCTGCCGGTGGAGGACGAACCGCTGCATTTGCTTTGGGCGATGACGCTCGGCTGGCGGACAGACATGACCGCCGACATCGGCGAACCCTTTCTTCGCGCCGGCACGATGCACCTGTTTGCCATTGACGGGCTGCGCATCGCCTTGATTTCCGGAATGCTGGTGGCGCTGTTGCGCGTGCTGCGGGTTTCGCGGGCGTGGTGCGGTGTGGTGGCGATTCCGGCCATCTGGTTTTACACCGCCTCCACCGGCTGGGAGCCTTCCGCCATCCGCGCCTCGGTGATGATGACCATCGTGCTGGGCGGTTGGGCGTTGAAACGGCCGGGCGACACGATCAATTCGCTCGCCGCCGCCGCTTTCATCATCCTGCTCTGGGATCCGCGCCAGCTTTTTGAAGCCAGTTTTCAACTTTCCTTTTTTGTGGTGCTCGTCATTGCCCTGATGTTGCCGCCGTTGAACCAGCTTTCCGACCGGCTCTGGCAGGGTGATCCGTTGCTGCCCAACGAGCTGCGGCCGCGCTGGCAGCGCGGGCTTATGGCGACACTGCGGATGCTGTCGCGCTATGCTGCGCTCTCGTTCGCGGCGTGGGTGGGTTCGATTCCGTTGTCGGCAAAGTATTTTCACCTGTTCAGCCCGGTTTCCACGCTTGCCAATATTGTTGCCGTGCCGCTGGGCACGCTTGCGTTGATGAGCAACCTCGGCAGCCTGGTTTGCGGAGCGTGGTTCCCTTGGGCGACGGTGCTGTTCAATCACGGCGCGTGGTTTTTCATGTCAGCGATGACGGCGGTGAGTGAATACGCTACCAAAATCCCCGGCGCCTTTTTCTACGTGCCCGCGCCATCCTGGCTGGAAATCACGATTTATTACGGCGTTCTGGTCGGTGCGTTGAGCGGCTGGCTGTTCGCGCCCAAACTGAGAAGGTGGAGCGTGGCGGCGTTGGTTCTGATGTGCGCCGGTTTTGCCTGGCACTGGCAAACCACCCGCAGCGAAGTCAAATTGACCGTCCTGCCGCTCAACGGCGGTCATGCTGTTTTCGTGGACGCCGCCGGGCGGAAAAATGACTGGCTGGTGGATTGCGGCGATGAGAGCGCCGTGGATTTCATACTAAAACCTTTTTTGCGCGCACAAGGCGTGAATCGAATCCCCCGGCTGGTGCTGACGCACGGTGACCTGCAAAACGTCGGTGGCGCGGGATTGCTCGACCGGCTTTTTGGTCTGGACGAGGTTTACACCAGCCCGGCGCGGTTTCGTTCGACCGTCTATCGCGGGATCGTCGCAGGATTTGAAAGAGAAACCGGGCGGCATCGGATTCTTCATTTGGGCGGCACCGCCGGTTGCTGGGAGGTTTTGCATCCCGCCGACGCGGATGCTTTTGAACGCGCGGATGACGCCGCGCTGGTGCTGCGGGGAAATTTTTGCGGGGCGCGCGTCCTGCTGCTGTCCGATCTGGGCCGCGCGGGGCAAAGCGCCCTGCTGGCGCGGACAAATGATCTGCGTTCGGACATTGTGATTGCCGGATTGTCCGATGACGGGGAACCGCTTTGCGATGCGTTGCTCGCGGCGGCGCAACCCAAAATCATTGTCGTGGCCGACTCGGAATCTCCGGCCACCCGCCGCGCCAGTCCGGCATTGCGCGCCCGATTGGAACAAACCGGGGTTCCGGTCATTTACACGCGCACGGCGGGTGCGGTGACCGTGATCATGCGCCCGGGCGGCTGGGTGGTGCGGGCCATGGACGGACAAAAATTTGAAACTCAAATCGCGGCGGAAAACCAGGCCGGATCACGTCCAGCGTTGCCACCACCACAAGGGTCGTTTCATGCTGCCGGGTTCCGCCTGCTGTTTGGTGATGCTGACTGAAACATACTGCGCCGCCGGAATGACAAATTTTTTCACCTCGACGGTCACGCTTTCGGGGTGGAATTCGGACAAGATTTTGTTGGCCACGTCCGTGGCCACGGACTCAATGAGCCGCCAGCTTCGCCCTTCGCCGAGTTTCAACAACCGTTCGACAACGTCAGAATAATCAATCGTCCTCCCGACACGACCGCTCACCGCCGCCGATGAAAAATCGAACTTGATGTCCACGGTCAGCAGCAAACGTTGCGGCTTGGCACGCTCCTCTTCCGGAACGCCGACGCGATAAAAGACTTCCAGGTCAACGATGGTGATAAACGACATGACAACTCTTCCGAAATGTTTCCAATTAAACTTTGTTAGCTTCTGGTTTTGGTTTTCCGGGTTTCCTGCCGTTCCATCACGGCGCTGATCAGTATCCGCGTCGGCATATTAAGCTTCATTTTGGCGGCCTCGGCAAGCGTAACCCACCGGGACTCCCTGGCTTCGTCATTGAGTTTGACCTGGGTTTGGCCGGCGCAACGGCAGGTGTAGTTCAGCAGCACGAAATGCGCGTCCCGATAAAACTCCGGGGAATGGATGCAATCCTGGACCAGCACAAATTCGATTCCGGTCACTTCGAGGCCGGTTTCCTCCATGATTTCACGGCGGAGCGCGGTCTCGGAGGGCTCGCCCCATTTGATCTTGCCGCCGGGAATGCCCCAGAGATTCGACCATTTGTGCGTGCGGATCATCAGCACCTCGCCCGCGCCGTTGAAAATCAAGGCGCCGACGGTGGCCAGCGGCGGGTGGGCTTCCTCAAAATTTTTCGCCGCCGGCCTGAGGTCGAAATCATTCTCCAGCAGCAGGCGGCGCAGTTCGCCCAGGTGCTCAACAATCAAATCCGGCTGCGATGCGCGCAACTGCTCCAGCGTGTTGTAACCCGTCAGCACGGCGCAGGAATGGACGCCGCCGTGCCGGGCGGTTTCGATGTCGTGTTGCATGTCGCCGATGAACACCGTCTCGTCCGCGCGCAACTGGTTCTCGGCCAGGATTTCGTGGATTTTTTCCCGCTTGTCCCAGACATCCGTGTACGGCCGGTCGAGATAGGCGGCGAACCCGGTGACGCGGCACTGGGCCGCAAAATGGTCGTGGTGAACCGTGCTCAGCAAAAAAGTCCGCATTTTTTGGGCGCGGCAAAATTCGAGGAAATCGCGCGCGTAGGGCAGCTCGCGGACGGAATCCTGTGCCTGTCGAAAACTGGAATGAAACCAGTCCTCAAGCTGCGGCATGGGAATGTGCGGCGTGTGGCGGTCGTAAAAATTCGTGAAGGGCAGGGAAAACTCGGCGCGAAATTCCTCCAGCGACATTTCCGGCCGGCCCGCCTGGGTCAGGACGAAATTCGAGGCCTTCAAAACGGCCGGCAAATCGTCCACCAGGGTCCCTGACCAGTCGAAAATGATGTTACGGATCACGGGTTCATTTAACCACAAAAAATGCGAAGAACACAAAGAGAAATCAATCCTCCTCGTCCTCGGCTTCCGGGAATGCCAAACCTGTTCGATTACAAGAACGAGGACGACGACGAGAACGATTTTCTTGAAACCTGACACCTGACACTTGAAACTCCCTCGGTGCTCATTGCCTTCCACAAACCTTACGGCGTCATTTCACAATTCACGCCGGATGGTTCGCCCAACCGCCCGCTGGAGGAATTCGGTTTCCCGAAAAATGTTTATCCCATCGGTCGGCTCGATGCGGATTCCGAGGGATTGTTGTTATTGAGCGACGAACCGGCCTGGAACCAGCGCCTGTTGCATCCGCGTCACGCCCACGAGCGCGAGTATGGGGCGCAACTGGAACGCATTCCGACGACCGCAGTCTTGAAGCAGCTTGAACGCGGCGTTTCGGTTCAGGGCCGGAAAACCCTGCCGTGCCGGGCATGGATTTTGGAACCGCAGCCGGATGTCCCGCCGCGCCAGCCGCCGATCCGTTTTCGCAAAAACGTTCCGGATTGCTGGATTGGCCTGGAGTTGATTGAAGGCAAAAACCGGCAGGTGCGTCGGATGACAGCGGCCATCGGCCATCCGACACTGCGATTGATCCGCGTCCGCATCGGACAATTCAAGCTTGGTTCCTGGCCGGCCGGGCAGTGGCGGATACTGACGGCGGAAGAATGCGCGCTGGTGGCGAAGTAGGTTGGTCTTCCCAGGGTGGATTATTTCTGTGCGGCGCTGCATTGACCTGATTATATCCGTTGTCTAGCCTGTCGGCATGGTACGTTCCGAGGCCTGAAACTTGAGAATTTCCACCGCCAGCCGTGAGACGAGACAACTTGCCTGGATCACCGGCGCGAACGGACTGATTGGCAATTATCTGGTCCAGTCCGCTCCGAAATTTGCCCCGGCCTGGCGGGTGCGCGCTTTGACTCGCGATCAGCTTGACCTGCTGGATTTCAATGCCGTTCGCAGCGAATTTCAAAAAGACCGGCCTCAACTGGTCATTCATTGTGCCGCGGTCAGCACCGTGGTCGCGGCGCAGGCCAATCCGGACCTGGCCCGGCGCGTGAACGTGGAACTGACCGGATTTCTGGCCAGGCTGGCAGCGGACGTTTCGTTCGTTTTCTTCTCGACGGATCTGGTGTTTGACGGTCGCCGGGGAAATTACACTGAAACCGATCTGGCGAATCCGATCCATGCCTACGGCGAAACAAAGCTTGCCGCCGAACAGATCGTTTTGAAAAATCCGCGCCACCTGGTTGTGCGCACATCGCTCAACGGCGGCACCTCGCGCGCAGGCGATCGCGCCTTCAACGAAGAATTGCGGCTCCGGTGGCAGGCGGAGCGGGACATGACCTTGTTCACAGATGAATTCCGTTGCCCGATTCCGGCAGCCGAAACGGCACGCGTGGTCTGGGAACTGGCGGGGAAAAATTGCACCGGGCTGTTTCACGTGGCGGGGGCGGAAAAGTTGTCGCGCTGGCAAATCGGTCAACTGCTGGCCGCGCGCTGGCCGCAGTTGAAGCCAAAAATCACGCCGGGTTCGGCCAGAGATTATCCCGGTCCGCCGAGGGCGCCGGACACGTCGCTGGACATTTCCAAGGTTCAAAAAATCCTGGACGCACCGCTGCCCGGTCTGGGTGAATGGCTGGCGGCCAATCCGAACGAGTTGTTTTGAACGAGGCAGGGATCGCACTCCCGTGCGGGCCGTCCATGTAATTATTTTGCGTCGCGCAGGAGATTGCGTGCCCTGCCTGCGAGATTTTATTTTGCCTTCAGTTCCAAAATCGTGATGGAGTAGGGCGGGAATTCGCGGGTGAAGTCCGTTCCGAGCCTGTCCACCTTTTCCGTGACGGGAACGATTTTGTCCGGTTCCTGGATGGAATTGGTGTCATCTGGGCGGTCCGCCTTCAAAACCACGGCTTCACCTTCGGCTTCAACGGCGGCAACACCGCTGATTTCGACTTTCACCGGTTGCGGTGTGCCGAGGCTGTTCACCAACTTCAAAATGATTTTTCCAGTCCGGCTGTCGCGCGTGGCGTCGAAGAATAATTTGGGGTTGGTGGGAATGTCGCGTGAATCCGTGGCCAGAATCTGGTCGCCGTGATGGTTGCTGAACATTTTTTGCGCGTAGTAGCTGGGGCTGCCGAAACTGTTCAGGGCGTCGTAGCCGATCAGATCGGGACGCCACTGGCGGCCGCCCGGGTTCACGTTCACCAGCAGCGGCGCGTAGCATTGCATGACGATGAGGTCGGAGTTGCGCTCCAGCGCCGTCATCCACGCGGCATCGCCCAGCGCGGCCTTGAAGCTGGGCGTCGGCGCGAGCTTTTCGGACTTTTTGTTCCACGGCTGGATGTCCTCGTAAGCCGCCCACTCGCCGACGAAAATTTTTGGGCCGTTGCGGTCGTATTTTTCAAACTGGGTGGGTGACTCACGTTCAAAATCTTTCACTGAGCGATAATAATGTTCGTCCAGCAAATCGGGTTTCCGGCTGTGCACGCGCTTCTTTTCCGGTTGCTCGTTGCCCACCGTCGAGATGCACTGAAGCTGCGGATATTTTGCCTTGATGGCGTCGTAAAACTGGCTGAACCGGCCGTCGTAGGAGCCGGATTCGTCAAACCAGTCCTCGTTGCCAATTTCGACGTAGCGCAACTTGAACGGCGCGGGATGGCCATCGCGCGCGCGCTGTGCTCCCCAGGTCGTGTTCGTGTCGCCGGTGACATATTCAATTTCGTCGAGCGCGTCCTGGACGTAAGGTGCGAGGTCAGGACCGGGCTTGACGTAATCATGCTTCAAAGTGTAGCCGGCAAAGACGGCCAGCACCGGCTCCATGTTCAAATCCTCGCACCAGCCGAGAAATTCCGGCAGGCCGAAGCCGTCCGTGGACCAGTAGCCCCACGGGCTGCGGTGACCGGGCCGCTGCTCCAGCGGGCCGACGGTTTTCTTCCAGTCGAAACGTTCCTTGAGATTGTCGCCTTCCAGATAATTGCCGCCGGGAAAACGGAGAAATGCCGGCTGCATGTCGGCAAGCAATTGCATGAGGTCGGGACGGTTGCCATTGGCGCGGTTGTTGAACGTCGGCGGAAACAACGAGACCTGCTGAAACCAGACTTCGCCGTGCTTGTTAAATAATGTTCCCGGCTTCGTCGCTGAAATGACCAACTGGTTGTCCTGGGACGGTGCCGCGTTCCCGGTCGTCAGAGTCACGCCGTATTTTTGCCATTTGCCGGAAATTTTCGGGACCTCCGCGCTGGCATAAACCGTTTCGCCGTTCGTGCTTTTGATGGCGACAGTCAGCGGGCCGTTGAAATGTTTGCCCTTGGCGTAAAACGACGCATGATAGGTCGTGTTCGGCCGGACGGGAATTCCCCAGTAGCCGCCATTGGCGATTCCCACGGCGGAATTCTTTGACGCGTTGCCCGTGTCCAGTTTCAGACTTACGTTCAGCGCGGAGTTCAACGGCTGGTTGGTGTCGAGCGAAATCACGCCGTTGCCCACGACGTTCCAAAACGCCGCGCTGGCCGCGTTCGCCTTGAACGACCGGTTGCGGACCAGTTCGCCGTAAAGACCGCCTTCGTAGGAATAATTGATCTCCTCCGTCATCAAACCGTAAAGCGTGGGGCTGACTTTGGCGGTGACCTGGTCGGCCTTGATTTGCAGTGTCGGGATGGGGTTCGCCGGCTCAGTCGGAATGGAGTTGGTTGGCTGGGCGTGGGCCAGAATTGTCGCAGTGTTCACGGCGGCCAGCAGCAGGCCAAGCCGGGTGGACAGGTTCCTTCCGGAAAAATGGTTCGTTGGCATGGTGCAAAACTGATTTTTTCGACGGTATAAGTCCATACCTATTTTGCGGGATGCGCTGAAAAAGAAAGCTTTGTGCCCTGCCAGCTTAGCTGATTAATTGCCCGCGTGAACTTTTCCGCAAAGCCAGACTACCGCGGCCGGCTCGCGCCGTCGCCGACGGGGCTCCTGCATCTCGGTCATGCGCGGACGTTTTGGGTGGCGCAGGAACGCGCGCGGGCGAGCGGCGGCACACTGATTTTGCGCAATGAAGACATTGACTCCACGCGTTTCAGGCTGGAGTTCGTTTCGCAAATGATCGAGGACCTGCGCTGGTTCGGTTTTGCCTGGCAGGAAGGACCGGATTGCGGCGGCCCTTTTGCGCCATACAATCAAAGCGAACGGTTTCATCTTTATCGCGCCGCTCTGGAAAAACTCCGCGCCGGCGGTTTCATTTATCCCTGCACCTGCTCGCGCAAGGACATCCGCGATGCCGCGCGCGCGCCACATGCCGAGGACGATGAGGTGATTTATCCGGGAACATGTCGCCGAAATCGTAAATCCGAAATCGCAAATCGTAAATTTTCATGGCGTTTCCGTGTTCCCGACGGCGAAACCATTTCGTTTGTGGACGGAAATTGCGGAAGACAACAATTTGTTGCCGGCAAGGATTTTGGCGACTTCGTGGTCTGGCGTCACGACGATGTTCCCGCCTATCAACTGGCCTGTGTCGTGGATGACGCGGCGATGCGAATCACCGAAGTCGTGCGTGGGTCGGATCTGCTGTTGAGCACGGCGCGGCAGATCCTGCTGTATCGCGCCCTGGGATGGACGCCGCCAGTTTTTTTCCATTGCGCGTTGATGCTGGACGAGCAGGGTCGGCGGCTGGCCAAGCGGCACGATTCTTTGAGCCTGCGAGCCTTGCGAGGTCAGGGGAAGACGCCGGAAGCATTGCGGTGCAATTGGACGAGCTTGCAAGTCTGACGAGTGACGAGTTAATTCTTGGCCATGTTTTGCCAAGAAAATGCTTGTGAATTATTTCACGATGAGGCAGCCTTTCGCATCATCGTTTTGTGAAGCGCATGGCTTGTTTCGCCTTATGCGGTTTTTGATGTGACGCGATTAATCAAAATCATTTCCATCTGCGCACTTGTTGTCGCCAGTTTTGCGATACGAGTGAACGCCGAGCCGTCGGCCATACCGGAAAAAAGTTCCGGTGTGGCGGCGTCCGCGCCGGCTGCCGCCAAGCCCGAGGCGAGCAAGCCGCTGGTGTCGGAGGCGCCTCCGATCCTGTTTCACATCGGCGCACTGCCGGTGACCAATTCCATGATTTACACCTGGGTGGTGGGAGCGGTGATTTTCGGGATCGTTCGCTTTGGCACTCGGCAGATGAAGGAAGTGCCGTCCGGCGTGCAAAATCTGGTGGAGGCGACGGTGGAAGGGCTGGAGGATCTGGCGGCTGGCGTGCTCGAACCGAAGGTGGCGCGCTGGGTTTTTCCGCTGGCGGCGACGTTTTTCATTTTTATAGTCACCTCCAACCTGATGGGTTTGCTGCCGGGCGTCGGCAGCATTGGTTATGGCGAACCGGACAAGACGAGCGCCCTGCCGTTTGCCATCGTGCATGCGGAATCTCCCTTGTTTCGTCCACCGACCTCCGATGCCAACATGACCGTCGTCATGGCGTCCCTGTTTCTGTTCATGTGCCTGTTCTGGTCCTTCCGTTACAACGGGTTTTTCGGTTTCTTCAAACACATTTTCGGGGTGAAAGTGGAAACGAACAAATGGTCGTTCCCGCCCATGCTGGTGCTGTTTCTGTTCATCGGGGTGATGGAATTGATTTCAATCCTGCTCGTCCGACCCGTGGCGCTGGCCATGCGGCTTTACGGCAACATTCTGGGCGGGGAAAGCGTGATGGCGCTGATGTTGACGCATACGCCGCTGGGCATCGGCGCGCTGCCGTTTTATTTTATGGAATTATTTGTGGCGGTGGTGCAGGCGCTGGTGTTCGCGCTGCTGACCATCGCGTTTGTCGGCACGATGTGTACCCATGCGGATGAGGAGCATGGCCATTGAATTTTAAAATTTGCGGCCGGACCGCGCGGCACGCGGACGGTTGTAATAAACCAAACGGAAAGACAAAACATATGATGATCGCAGAAGCTGTAGGTAACATTCACATCGGTCTCGCCAGTGCGGGCGCCGCCATCGGCATTGGCATTGCGGCGGCGGGCGCGGAAGTGGCCATCGGACGCAACCCCGGCACCTTCGGCAAGGTTTTCACCACGATGCTCATTGGCATGGCCCTGGCGGAAGGACTGGCGATTCTCGCCTACTTCCTCATTCCCCACAGCGGCCTATGACCCAGACGCTCCACGATCTCGGCATCAACTGGCAGGAGTTGATCGCACAGTTGATCAACTTCAGCATCGTCATGCTGGTGCTCTGGAAATGGGCTTACAAACCCGTTTTCAACGTCCTGGCGTCGCGCCGCGAAAAAATCGCCGAGGGCATCACCAACGCCGAAAAAATCTCGGCGCAACTCGCCAAAACCGAGTTGGACCGCAAGACGATATTGACCCAGGCTGGCGACCAGGCGAACCGGATGATTGAGGAGGCGCGAGTCGCCGCCCTGCGGGTGCGCGAGGTGGAGACCCAAAAAGCCATTCAGGCCGCGGAACAAATCATGATCAAGGCGCGCGAAGCCGCCGCCCAGGACCGCGACCGGATGCTGCGGGAATTGAAACGAGAGGTCGGACGCCTCGTGGTGCAGACCACGACGACCGTCACCGGCAAGATCCTGACGCCGGAAGACCAGCGCCGGCTCGCCGAGGAAACAGAAAAACAACTGGCAGCATAAAAGTGGGGCGCGCTCTCCGCAGCGCGCCGCGGCGGTGTGGGGACACATCGCCCTATCAGAAATAAGGAATGAAAATTTCCAAACAGGCGCAACGCACGGCCCGGCAATTGTTCCACAGCTGCCAGGCGGATGGTTTGCTGGACGAGGGCCGGGTCCGCCAGGCATTTGCGCTGGTGCTCGCGCAAAAGCCGCGCCGCTACATCGAAATTTTATCGCGTTTGCAGCGGCTGGTGAGGCTGGACGTGGAGCGTCGCGCCGCCCGCGTCGAAAGCGCGGCGCCGCTGCCGGCCGATTTGCAGTCGGATCTGACGGGCCGGATCAAAAAGCATTACGGCCCGAGCGTGGATATTGCGTTCAGTCAGAATCCGGCGTTGCTGGGCGGCCTGCGCATCAAAGTCGGCAGCGACCTATACGATGGCAGCATCCGCACCCGGTTGGAACATTTGGAGCAGAGTTTTAATCAGAATCTATGAAGAATTTGTTGCAGGAAATTGAAGCCCAGATCGCGGGGGCCAAGGCCGCGACGGCCAAGCAGAACGTCGGCGTTGTCCGCGAAATTGGCGACGGCGTGGCGAAGATTGAAGGCTTGACCGACGCCATGCTCAACGAAATGCTCGACTTCGGCAATGGCATCACCGGCATTGCACTCAACCTCGAGGAAACCGAGGTCGGCGCCATCATTCTCGGCGATTACACTGAGATCAAGGAAGGCCGCGAGGTCCATACGACCGGCAAGTTGCTGCAGGTGCCGGTCGGCAAAGGATTGCTCGGTCGCGTGGTCAACGTGCTCGGCCAGCCGTTGGATGGCAAGGGGCCGATCAAGGAAACCGCGTTTTATCCGGTCGAAAAAATCGCGCCGGGCATCGTCAAGCGCCGGCCGGTCAGTCAGCCGGTGCAGACCGGCATCATGGCGATTGATGCGATGATCCCCATTGGCCGCGGCCAGCGCGAACTGATCATCGGTGACCGATCCACTGGCAAGACCACGATCGGCGTGGACACGATGATCAATCAGTCACGCATCAACAAGGCCGCCGAGACCGCCGGCGACAAGGAGACGCGCCCCATCTACAACATTTATGTTGCGATTGGACAAAAGCAATCGAACATCGCGCGCGTCATCGGGGTTTTGGAAGAGGCCGGTGCGCTGCCTTACACGATTGTGGTTGTGGCGGCGGCGTCGGATTCGGCAACCAACCAATACCTCGCGCCGTTTGCCGGCGCGGCGATTGGCGAATGGTTCATGGACAACGGCATGGACGCGCTGATTATTTTTGATGATTTGTCCAAGCACGCCGTCGCGTACCGCCAGGTTTCGCTCGTGCTCAAGCGTCCGTCCGGCCGCGAAGCGTATCCCGGCGACGTGTTTTATCTGCACAGCCGCCTGCTCGAACGCAGCGCGCGGGTTTCCGAGAAATACGGCAACGGTTCGCTTACCGCGCTCCCGATCATCGAGACGCAGGCGGGCGACGTTTCGGCCTACATTCCCACCAATGTAATTTCGATCACCGACGGCCAGATTTACCTGGAAACGGATTTGTTTTATCAGGGCGTGCGCCCGGCGATTTCTGTCGGCTTGTCGGTAAGCCGCGTCGGCTCGGCGGCGCAGATCAAGGCGATGAAACAGGTGGCGGGACGCATCAAGGGTGACTTGGCGCAGTTCCGTGAACTGGCGGCCTTCGCGCAGTTCGGTTCCGATCTGGACGTCAAGACCCAGGGCATCCTCGAACGCGGCAAACGCATCATCGAAATTTTCAAACAGCAGCAATACGATCCGATTTCCGTCGAGGTGCAGGCGGCCATTCTCTGGACGGCGCAAAACAATTACTTCGACGATGTTCCGGTGGAGAAGGTGAAGGATTTTCAGCAGAAGCTTTCGCAATTTCTGCATACACGGAAGCCGGAATTGCTGGCCCGGATCCTGAAGGAAAAGGCCTTCAGCGACGGCATTGCGGGCGACATGAAGGCGGCGGTGACTGAATTCAAACAAACCTATCGCTAGTTCATGCCCAGCACGCGCGACATACGCCGACGCATCAAGTCGGTCCGGAACACCGCCCAGATTACCAAGGCGATGCAGATGGTGGCGGCGGCCAAGATGCGCAAGGCGCAGCAGGCGGCGCTGGCGGGCCGGCCTTACGCAGCCTTGATGAACGAGGTGCTGGCGGAGGCCGCGTCGCGCATGACGGGCTTCACCCATCCGTTTTTGCAGGCCCGCCCGGTGAGAAAGCGGGCCGTTATTCTGGTGAGCACCGATCGCGGATTGTGCGGCGCGCTCAACAGCAATTTGTTGCGCGAAACGGCGAAATACGACCAGGCGACGACCACCTACATCACCGCCGGTCGCAAGGCGTCGCAGTTTATCGTGCGCACCAAACGTCCGCTCGCTGCGGAGTTCACCTACAAGGACACGCCGCTGTTTGCCGAGGCCCGGGCGATTTCCAAATTCGCGCAGGATTTGTTCCTCAAACGCGAAGTGGATGCGGTGGACATTGTGTTCACGAGTTTCGTCAACACGCTGGAGCAGCGGCCGCAGGCCGTGCCATTTCTGCCGGTGGAAAAAATCCGTCCGGTCACGGCCGGAATCCATCGCCACGGCGACGCGAAGGAACTGGCTGGCGGCACCGAGGTGCCGTTCTTTTTCGAGCCGGACGAGGAAACCGTGCTGGGGGAAATGCTGCCGCACAGCCTGAATTTCCGCATTTACCAGATTTTGCTGGAAGCCAAGGCCAGCGAGCACAGCGCACGGATGGTCGCGATGAAGAATGCGACGGACAACGCGAAGCAGCTCATCAAGGACCTGACGCTCGAATACAACAAGCTGCGCCAGTCAAACATCACGAAGGAACTGTTGGAAATCGCCAGCGCCCAGATGGCGCTGGGCTAGAATGCAAACTCAATTTTGTTTATGAACCAAGGTAAAATCGTTCAAATCATCGGCCCGGTCGTGGACGTGGAATTTTCCGGCCCGCTGCCCGCCATTTACAATGCGCTGACGGTCGAATACGACATGCCCGGTGGCAGCAAAACCAAACTGACGCTTGAGGTGCAGCAGCATCTCGGCGACAACTGGGTGCGCGCCGTGGCCATGTCCACCACCGAGGGGCTCAAGCGCGGGTATGCCGTCACGGATACTGGCGCGGCCATTTCCATGCCCGTTGGCGAGGCCGTGATGGGCCGCGTCTTCAACGTAACCGGTGATCCCGTGGACGAGCAGGGCCCCGTGAAGGCCGACAAATATCTGCCGATTCACCGTGCCGCGCCCGCCCTGATAGACCAGTCCACCAGCCCGCAAATTTTGACGACCGGCATCAAGGTCATTGACCTCATCTGCCCGTTTTTGAAGGGCGGCAAGGTCGGTGCGTTTGGTGGCGCGGGTGTCGGCAAGACCGTCGTGATCATGGAATTGATCAACAACATCGCGAAACTGCACGGCGGCATCTCTATGTTCGCGGGCGTCGGCGAACGCACGCGTGAAGGCAATGATCTTTACAACGAGATGATCGAGGCCGGCGTCATCAAGGTTGAAAAGGACGAAAAAGGACATACGAAGATTGGCGGGAACGGCCAGCCCATCATCAAGCCAGGATCGAAAATCGGCCTCGTCTATGGCCAGATGAACGAGCCGCCGGGTGCGCGCCTGCGCGTGGCGCTGTCCGCGCTCGCAGTCACGGAATATTTTCGCGACGAAAAAAACCAGGACGTGCTCCTGTTTGTGGACAACATTTTCCGCTTTTCTCAGGCCGGTTCGGAAGTGTCCGCGCTGCTGGGCCGCACGCCCAGCGCCGTCGGCTACCAGCCGACCCTGGCCGCCGAAATGGGCGACCTACAGGAACGCATCACTTCGACCAAAAAAGGTTCCATTACTTCATTTCAGGCCGTGTATGTGCCGGCGGACGACCTGACCGACCCGGCGCCCGCGACCACGTTTGCGCACCTGGATGCCACCATCGTATTGGAACGTTCCATCGCGGAACTGGGCATTTTCCCGGCGGTGGACCCGCTCGCCTCGAGTTCCCGCGCGCTCGCGCCGGAAATTGTCGGTCGGGAGCACTATGAAGTTGCGCGCGGCGTGCAAAAGGTTTTGCAGCGTTACAAGGATTTGCAGGACATCATCTCGATTCTCGGTATGGACGAGCTTTCGCCCGATGACAAGCTGGCCGTGTTCCGCGCGCGCAAAATCCAGCGCTTCCTGAGCCAGCCGTTCACCGTCGCCCAGGTTTTTACCGGGCGCGAAGGCAAACAGGTGCCCGTGGCCGAAACCGTCCGCGGCTTCAAGGAAATCCTGGACGGCAAACATGATGATGTGTCCGAGCAAAATTTTTACATGAAGGGCGGCATTGACGAGGTCGAAAAGAGTTAATACCGGCGGGGTGCGGATTTCGTAGTGCGCTCCCTGGGAATAATAAAATGGCTAATACGCTCAAACTGGAAATTGTCACGCCGGAGGCGAAAGTTTTCTCCGATGATGTGGACATGGTCACGCTCACCGGCATCGAGGGTGAGATGGGCATTTTGCCGGATCACATGCCGCTGATGACACAGCTTTGCGCGGGCGAAATCATTGCCCGCAAGGGGCAGGACACGATTTACCTCGCCACGGGTGACGGGTTTGTTCAGGTCACCGGCGAACGCGTGGCAGTGCTCACCGACATGGCCATCAATGCCGATGACATTGACGAAGCGCAGGTCCAGGAGGCGCTGCGCCGCGCCGAAGCCCGGATGGTGGAGAAAATCGGCGACGAAGAATCTGCATCGGTCCAGGCCGCGATCGCGCACGCGACCGCCCAGCTCAAGGTCAAACGCCAGCGGCGGAAGTAGAAACAGGTTGTCCTTCCCGATCGGTTACGGCTGCGAAAATGAACCAACCGCAGCAGCCTAGCTTTCGATCACGCTGATTTCCACCGGCTCCACGTTTACGCCCTGTTTCTCCAGCCATTGGATGGCGGCCTTCACTTCTTCGCGTTTGCCGTCCAGTTCCAGGCACACGATGCCGATGTCGTCCGCGATGCTGGCCTGGCGGACGTTGGTGATGACCTTGAACTTGTGGCCGACCTCCCAAATGAGCGGCTTCTTGATGAGCCGGGGCGGAAACATCAGCCACAATCGGCTCTGTGTCGGCGAGTCGGACTTTGTCCCCGGGGATTTCTTGATCGCTTTGGCCATAAATAAATGGTTTTTTAAATTTGGTGGGGCGAGCGTCCTCGCGAGCCGCGGCTCGCCGGCAGTCTCGCTCCACCGGTAAATTTCTAACCGCCGGCAATCGCCGGAATGATGCTGATTTCGTCGCCGTCCTTCAGCGGCGTCTCGCGGTTTTTGAGGAAGCGGATGTCCTCCTCGTTGACATAAACGTTGACGAAGCGGCGCACCTCGCCCTTTTCATCCACGAGACGTTCTTGGATGCCGGGGAAGCGCGTCTGCAATTCGAGGATCGCCTCGCCGATGGTGGCGGCGTTGATTTCGACCAGCTCTTCGTTGTTGGTCAACTTGCGGAGCGGCGTGGGGATGCGGACTTTTTTTGGCATAAATTAGAAATAACTTTAGAATTGAATGTGAACAATTTCAATCTCTTTGAGGCAAAGCTTTGTTAACCTTCTGAATCAATTGGGCGCTGGCGTGAATTTCCAAATCGGGGCTGTCAATGTCATCCATAAAAATTACCAACCACACTTCTTCTTTTCGGATGTTTGTGACAACAGGAAAGCAAAATGCTTTTGTTTGGTCATGCTTCATTTCTTCAACTACTGCCGCGACTTCGGCAATTTCGAGCGTGTCGAATCCACTTTCAACGCATTTAGAAAGTGTCTGCAATGCTGGTTCCAAATCTTCTATATCCAAATTAGCTGACCATTCTTTTAAACCTTTTGGCAACAAACGCTTTTTCACAAGATGAACTGGCGGCGGTGGTGTTTCGACGGGAAAGCCGAGTGCCTTCATTGTTTTTTTCGCTTCGCGGCGAATGTTAGAGCGCGAATGACTTAACAATCTCCGCACTCTTTCAACGTGCTGCTTTGCTTTCCGCCTGCCGATGATTGTCAATGCGCTCTGCGTCAACTCATCGTCGTCGAGGACGGTCACGGCAACGTCCAGCACGCGGCGGTCTTTAGTTTTCGCAAGCACGTCGAGCAAAAATCCGCTACGCCCTTTAAAGCTACGGTTTGTCAGCAGGCGAATCAAATCATCAGCTATTTCAGGCACGGCCAGATGGTTATAGAGTTGCTCGACAATGCGACTGCCATCGGATCTGTTTTTCGTCTGTGCGAGATGTTTCATCAGCCATTTTGCTACACGGGCTTGATCGGTTTTAGGAATAGCATCGCGGGTGAACAACCAACAAATGTCGCAACGAAATCTAGATTCGGTTTCATCGTAATGCCGCATCAATGCGTCAATGCAACCTTGCGATATTATTCCGTTACGGTTTTGAATGTCCTTTGTCGTCAGGCCGTCATGGGCAAGAATTTGATTGCTGATTTGCCGCGTGTTCCAATCTTTGTAAACATTTCCATTTTTATCTTCCGTGGAATATTTCAAAAGTTTCTGCCGAATTTCCGCTGCGAGTTTATCATCGTCTATTTCGAATTTGATTCTTGCCCATGGCCTTGTGCTGAAGACGGTCATTTGCACTGGCAATTTCTTGCCGTTCAAGGTGCAGAGACAAGTTACTGATTTCGGAAGCAATTCCTGCCGAAAGTCATATTGATTTGAAAATTCCCGATACGGCGTAAAGTCAATGCCAACATCGCTGTATGCCTGAATGAAATGCCAGCCCAATGTTAGCTCGAATTGCATGAAAATTAGATTTTACGCATTCACTTTTTCTTCATGCGCCAGCAGCGCCTCAAACTCGCGCAGGCTTGGCTTGATTTCGCGCGGCTTGCCGCAATGACCTTGCACGGCGTCGAGCGTCTTCAATCCGTTGCCGGTGACGCAGATGACGGCGGAAGAATCGCGCGGGATTTTCCCGGACGCAATGAGTTTCTTCGCCACGCCCACGGTCACGCCGCCGGCGGTCTCGGCAAAAATGCCTTCCGTCTCGGCGAGCAGTTTGATCGCGTCGCGGATTTCGTCGTCGGTCACGTCGTCAGCCGCGGCGTTGGTCTCGCGCATCACTTTGAGCGCATAAAAACCGTCGGCGGGCGTGCCGATGGCGAGTGATTTCGCAATCGTGTCGGGCTTGACCGGCTTGAAGAAATCGAGTCCGGCCTTTTGCGCGACGGAAATCGGCGAACAGCCCGTGGCCTGCGCGCCGTGAATATGCGTTTCAGAGCTTGCGACGAGACCGAGTTTCACAAATTCCTGGTAGCCCTTGTGAATTTTCGTCAGCAACGAGCCGGACGCCATCGGCACGATCGTGTGCTGCGGCAGTCGCCAGCCAAGTTGCTCGGCAATCTCATACGCCATGCTCTTCGAGCCTTCGGCGTAATACGGCCGCATATTCACGTTCACAAACGCCCAGCCGAACTTGCCGGCAATCTCGGCGCACAGCCGGTTCACCTCGTCATAATGGCCTTTGATGCCGATGACATTCGAGCCGTAAATGAGCGAGTTGACAATCTTGCCGTGCTCCAAATCGGACGGGATGAAAACGTAGGATTTCAATCCGGCGCTCGCGGCATTGGCGGCGACGGAATTCGCAAGGTTTCCGGTGGACGCGCAGGCGACGGTTTCGAACCCAAGTTCCTTCGCGCGGCTCAAGGCGACGCTGACGACACGGTCCTTGAAAGAGAGCGTCGGATAATTCACCGCGTCGTTCTTGACCCACAATTCGCGGATGCCAAGTTTCTTCGCGAGACGGTCCGCTTTGACGAGTGGCGTAAAGCCGACAAGCGGACCGACGGTCGGTTCACCGGCGATCGGGAGCAGTTCGCGGTAACGCCACATCGTTTTCGGGCGCGACTCGATGGTCGCCTTGGTCAGCGACTTTTTGATGCGGTCATAGTCATAGGCGACTTCGAGCGGGCCGAAGTCGAACTCGCAGACGTGCGTGGCGGTGAGCGGATATTCCCGCCCGCATTCGCGGCACTTGAGCGCCTTCATGAAACCGTGATGTTCACTCATAAATTTTTTTGTAGGGCGGCGTTGCTGCGCCGCCCAAGGTTCTCTGCCAAGGCCGAGCGGCAGCTCGGCCCTACCAACTCAGGGCAAACAAAAAAGCCCCGACTCATGGCGAGAAGGGGCTACAAAATTATATTGTGCACTTCTCATTTTTCCCAAGCGAACTGCGCTTGAGCTGGATTTGGCACCTGCATTGAAATCAACTTCCAACCGGTTGCCGTGGCGTCATCGGGCCAGTCCCTCAACCACTCTGCATGAGACCGTTGTATCAACGGATGCGGATATCATGATATTGAATTGATGATGTGTCAAAAACTTTTTTGGGCAGCGACCGGACAAGGGATGGCTGGTCTGCCAAATTCACGATCAAAAACCAGTTGACCAAATCGCCCCGAAGTCGTATAAGAACAACGTCGGATTAACGTTTTGAAGCAGCGGTTGTTGGCACAAAGCAAATCTAGGTTCCTCACCAATTAGTTGTGCCACAAGCGCGGTTGTGTGCTTTATGTTGTGGTTTTTTCTTTACTTGAACCGGCAATTTTGGTTGCCTAACGCAAATAATAAACATGTACCTGAAGAATTTGACACTTTTGGGGTTTAAGTCCTTTGCGGACAAGACCTCGCTGAACTTTCAGCCCGGTGTAACCGCCATCGTCGGCCCTAACGGCTGCGGCAAATCCAACGTCTCCGATGCCATCCGCTGGGTGCTCGGCGAGCAATCGGCCAAGGCCCTGCGCGGCGGCGAGATGGCCGATGTGATCTTCACCGGCACCGATGGACGCAAGCCGATGGGCATGGCCGAGGTCTCGCTGATGTTTGGCGCGGTGGACGAGGAACACCTGCGCGCGGCGGGCGTCGAAGTGGCTTACAATGAAGTCACGATCACGCGCCGAATTTTTCGGGACGGCGGCAGCGAATATTTCGTCAATCGCACCCCGTGCCGGCTCAAGGACATCCAGCAACTGTTCATGGGAACGGGCGTGGGCCGCACCAGCTACAGCATCCTGGCCCAGGGCCACATCACGCAGATTCTTTCAAGCAAGCCCGAGGATCGCCGGATGATTTTCGAGGAAGCCGCCGGCATCACCAAATACAAGAGTCAGAAAAAGGAATCGCTCCGCAAACTGGAATACACCGACCAGAACCTGTTGCGTATTGCCGACCTCATCCGCGAAGTGAAGCGGCAGATCGGGTCGCTCCAGCGCCAGGCCGGCAAGGCCCGCCGCTACAAACAGATTTCCCAGGAACTGCAACACCTCGACACGCAGCTCGCGCGCCATCAATTCGACGTGCTGCAATCTGAGATCATTGAGAAACAAAGCGCCGCCGAAAAATTGCGCGCCGGGATTGAGTCGGGCTCCGCCGACGTGCTGCGTTGTGAGGATGAAATCAAGCAATTGCGCGAACGGCTTTCCGAACTCGAGCACGAAGTGGCCGGCAAACAGCAGCGCAGCCTGGAATTGAAGGGCGAAGTGGACCGGCACGAAAGCCGGATTCAATTCAACGAGGAACGTTTGCGCGAGCTGGCGGCACAAAATACCAAGGCGCTGGCGGACATCACGCAGGCGGAGGAGCGTTGCAATGCCGCGTCCGATGAATTCAAGGCGGTGGTGGAACGGCTGGCCGCCTCGGAAGCCGCGCTCCTGCAACATCGCCAGATGCTGGAACAGAAGCAGTCGGCGTTGAACGCGGTGGAGGAAGATTTGCGCCAGCGGCAGGAGTCGTTGCGCCAGGCGCAGTCGGCGGCGTTCGCCGCGGCGCAGGATTTGTCGCGGATCCGCAATGAAATCACCGCGCTCGATTTGCAGAAGCAGGGCAACAGCATCCGGCTCGAAAAACTTTCCGCCGAAAAAGTGCAGCTGGAGGAGGAGCGCACCCGGCTCGAGGCGCGTCTTCAGGAATTCACCGCGAGCGTCGAGGTGGAAAAGCTGAACGCGCAGACCAAGCGCGGCTCGGTTGAACAGCGGCAGAACCGCCTGCGCGAACTGCAGGTTGAGTTGCAGGAATCGTCCGCGGAGCAGGACCGGTTTTTGCAGACGCAGGCCGAAAAACGTTCGCGCCTGAATGTGCTGGAGCAGCTCGAAGGCTCGCACGAAGGTTTCAGTGTGGGCACGCAGGCGGCGTTGCGCCAGTCGCGCACGGTCATTGGTTCGCTGGCCGACCGCATCCGGGTCCCGGAACAATATGTCGTTGCCGTTGAAAACGCGCTCGGACATCACCTGCAACTGGTCCTGACCGAGCAGCCGGAATCCGCCCAGGAAATCATTTCCGAACTCTGCACCAACAAGGTTGGGCGCGCCAGTGTGGCCGCGCTTTCGCTGGAATACACCAACGACAAGCAGCTGTCTTTTGAAGGCGAACTGGCGCCGGGCAGTGGCTTGGATGCGATTCAAAACGGTTTAAAACAGGGGCAGGTCATTCATGCCCTGAGCGTGGTCCAGGCCGAGCCGTCGGTGGAAAAACTCCTGAAGGCGTTGTTGGGTCGCACGTTCATCGCGTCCGACCTCGCCACCGCCACGGCCCAGATTCAGAACGGCCACGCGGGTTGCGATTTCGTCACGTTGAAAGGCGATTTGCTGAGCCGGCACGGCATTTATACCGGCGGTTATTTGAACGGCAACGGCAACCCCAAGGCGCCGGCCTCGATCTTGGGACGCAAAAACCAGATCTCCGAGTTGCAGGGTGAACTGACCGAAGTCCAGACCCGGGTGGCCGACATGAGCCGCCGCCGCGGCGCGTTGTTGAGCGAGCAGACGGAATTGCAGGCGACGCTCCAACAAGCGCAGACGGAATTGCGCGAGCAGGAAGTGGCCATCGCCACGCGCGAGGGCGAATTCAATGCGCTGCAAAATTCCAACCGGCTGCTGCATCAGAAGATCGAAACGGTGGTTTTTGAGGTCCAAAACCTCGCCGCGCAGGAGCAGGAAGGTTCGCAGAAGCGCAGCGCGCTGGCGGTCCAGTTGAATGAGCTGGAAGCCCGCGAACGCGCCGGGCAGGAACAGGTTGCCGCGCTCACGGTCGAACTGGAAGGTTTGCGCCAGCAGCGGGACGCCGCCAATACGGCGTTGACCGAAAGCAAGGTGGCGCTGGCGGCGGAAGAACAACTTTTGGCGTCATTCCGCCAGCAGCAGCAATCTTTGGAACAGCGCATCTGCGAATTGACCCAGGCAATCGAGCAGCGCCGCAGTGAAGCATCGTCCTTTATCGGGCGCAAGGAACAGGCGGAGTCGGAAATCCAGGATTCGCAGGCGCAAATCGGGCGTTTGCAGCACGACCGCGAGCAGGTGAACGCGCAAACCGCCGAATTGCTGGCGCAGAAACAATTCCAGGAAACCGACGTCATCGCGCGCGAGGAACAGTTGCGCGAGCAGCGGCGGCAGCTGACGCAGTTGCAGGAACAGCGCGGCACCTTGGACGTGGAACTGGCGCAGAAGAACATGTCCGTCCAGAACCTGCGCGAGCGGATCCAGCAGAAGTATCATCTCAACCTCGACGACGTGCGCAGCGAGTGCATCACCATCACGTTTGCCGACGAAGGCGCGGCGAAGGTGCATGTGATGTCGCCGGAGGAAATGGCCGCGGCGGGTGCGGCGACGGACTGGAACGCCGTCCAGCAGCAGACCGAGGCGTTGCAACAGAAGCTCGACGAAATCGGCCCGGTAAACTTGGTGGCCATCGAGGAATACGAGGAAACCGAGCAGCGCCATCAATTTCTCACCAAGCAGCACGACGACCTGGTTTCGGCCAAGGCGCAACTGCTGGAGGTCATCAACCGTATCAACGTGCAGACGCGGCAGATGTTCGTGGAGACGTTCGAGAAGATCCGCGACAATTTCCGCGCGATGTTCACGGAGGTCTTTGGCGGCGGCAAGGCGGATCTGGTGTTGTCGGACCAGAACGACGTGCTGGAAAGCGGCATTGACATCATGGCGCGCCCTCCCGGCAAGCAATTGCAAAGCATCTCGCTGCTGTCCGGTGGCGAGCAGACGATGGTCGCCGTTTCGCTGTTGTTTTCGATCTACCAGGTCAAACCGAGTCCGTTCTGCGTGCTGGACGAGCTGGACGCGCCGCTCGACGAATCGAACATCGGACGCTTCGTCCGCATCCTGCAACGGTTCCTGGGCCAGTCGCAGTTCATCATCATCACGCACAACAAGCGCACCATCGGCATGGCCGACGTGCTGTACGGCGTGACGATGGAGGAACGCGGCATCAGCAAGATCGTCAGCATGAAATTCCACAAGACTGGCGATGCCGCGCCGGTGGTGGAAACCCAGGCACCGGCCCCCGAGCTGGCGATGGCGAAATAAAATTCGCGGGGGCAGAAATTCTCCGGGTCAACGGATGATGCCCTTGCCGGACGTCACCGGGATCATCGTTTTCATAAATCAACCTGCGCGAAAGAGCCTTGCATTTGTCAGGCTAGGCAGGAGCCGGGTACTGGAGCAAAATAAATGGTTGAGGGTTGAGTGCCGAGGGTTTGAGGCCGCGTAAAAAGGCTTCGGCTTAAGCGGTGGAGACCTTTGCAAAATTTATGCCATTCCGAACCAGGTTGAAGCTTCAATGGATGTCCCCAAATTTTGTCCGCATTTGCGCGGTAACCGTTGTCGCGGTCTTTCCATTTTTGATTGCCGGGTGTGCGAGCCACAAGGTTGTGGCCAGGGCAGCCCCATTCTATCTGGGCGCGGATATTTCCACGCTTGCCGAGGTGGAAAAGCGTGGTGGCATTTACCTAGATGGCGAACAGCCGGGCGATGCGATCGCTATTTTCATGAAACATGGCTGGACCTGTTTCCGCCTCCGCATCTGGGTGGACCCGACCAATGGCGTGAACGGACTCGACTACACGATCAAGCTGGCCAAACGCATCAGGGACGCCGGCGGCACGTTCATCCTCGATTTCCATTATTCCGACTGGTGGGCCGATCCGCAGAAACAGAACAAACCCGCCGCCTGGGCCAATCTCGATTTCGATGCGCTGGCCAAACAATCCGGCGCTTATACGGCGTCGGTGGTCAAGGCATTGAAGGATGCCGGTGCCACACCGGACTTTGTGCAGGTGGGCAACGAAATCACCGGTGGCATGCTGTGGCCGGATGGGCAGGTGAAGGTTCCGCCCTCCACCGTCAAGGTGTTTGAAGGCGATGTGACCGTGATATCACCGCCGGAACCGTATGATGATACCAGGCAATGGAATCATCTGGTCCGCCTGCTCAAGTCGGACATCGACGGCATCCGGTCGGTCACCACGCCTGATGATCACGTGCGGATCATCATTCACATTGACTGTGGCGGCGACTGGCCGGTGACAAAATGGTATTTCGATCATCTCACCGCGGCTGGCGTGGGTTACGATGTGATTGGCCAGAGTTATTATCCGCACTGGCACGGTTCGCTCGAAAATGTGCGTGACAACATCCGCCGGACCGTCCGGCGTTACGGCAAGGACGTGATGATTGTGGAAACGGGCTATCCTTCGCGCGACACGCATCCTTCCGCCGCTGCCGCCAAATACATGCCTTGGCCGGAAACACCGGCCGGGCAGGAACAATTCCTGGCCGACCTCATCCGGACGGTGAAGGAAAGCGGCGGAATTGGCGTAAATTATTGGCATCCGGAGGCAACGTACCTTCCCGGAAATACGAACCGTTGGCGTGGGCCAGATGCAAATTCGCTCTTTGATGCCAGGGGCCATCCACTGCCGGCGATGAATGTGATGGAAGTTGAAGGGCCGATTTCTACCACGGCACTGGTGATGCATTCAAATCCATGAAAATTGCCGAACCGGAGTCCGGTGTTCCGGTGGCGATGTTGAGGTGCGCTTTCCGGGGGCTGATGCTCGGGGAATGGCAGGCCATGCTGGCTGCCTGAAAGCGATGCTCAAAACGGAAGACGTTCCATTTCGTCGTGCAGAATTTGATTTGACCAAATATGCTCGTCTCATGCACGCAACCCTTTCAACCTGGTACCGGCCTGCCAGCGTTGGTTTGTTGGGCGCAATCCTGCTGACGCAAACGGTGGCGGCAGAGCCGGGGGCGGACGGCTTGCCGGTCTTCGATGTGACCAACGTCCTGCAGGTCGCCCGCCTGGGTTCGGAGAATTCCAACGTCAGTCATTCCATTCGTCTGGAGGGAGCCGTCTGGTGGGCGAACCCGGCGCAGGGACGATTCGTTTTGAAAGATGAATCCGGGACGGCAGAACTGGAGATGGACCTGGCCGGCCAGCCAATTCAGCCGGGCCAACAAGTGCTCGTGGAGGGCAACGGCATCGTTACCCGGAGGGGCGCCGGGTTCCAGCTGGGTGCGATGGGGACGGTGGTGGACAACAATGGCATCCATGGAATGACCGAAAAATCCGGGGCGGTTTATCTGAAGGCCGGCCGGCATCCCGTCCGCGTGGATTGGTTCAACGGTGTGGAAAAATACGGGCTGGAAGTGGAATACGAAGGCCCAAGCCTGCCACGACAGAAAATTCCCGACACCGTGCTTTTCCGGATGGACACGACGGGCGGGTCCAACCGTCTCGTGAATGGATTGGAATATCATTGTTATGAAGTTCCCGGGGAAGCCCTGACGGATTTCAGCCGACAGACGGCAGTCAAAACCGGCACCGTCACCAATTTCAATCTAAGCGTCCTAGTGCGGCCGGAGCATGTGGGGCTGGAATTCACCGGTTTTCTGGAGGTGCCGCGCGATGGTTTATACACGTTCTACACCAAGTCCGATGATGGCAGCCGGTTGTTTGTCGGCGAGCCGTCGCTGCAATTGACGGTGACCGGGCGGGCGGAACTTCCCCGACCGCGGCCAATCGTGATCGGTCAGACCTTGCGCGACAACGAGGACGGTCAATGGGCGATGGTGGAGGGGAAGGTGACCTTTGTGAACGAACAGCCGGAGGGGATGAGGCTCGAGTTGAGCGCCGGGGCGGACCGGATGCGGGTGGAGATTGCGGACGGTGCGCAGTTGCCGGCCATACCGCTTTTGAACAGCCGGATTCGCGCAACGGGTTTTTGCCAGAGCGTTGCCACGGCGGACGGACAAAGAGTCCCCGGTGTTTTGCTGGTGCCCGGTGGCAGGGGGATTGAGGTGATGGAAACCCACCGGGAAATGATGGAAAGTCCGAGCACCAATGCGGGCGCATTGCCGGTGCTGACCACGGCCGCCGAAGTACATCGCCTGAAACGCGAGGAAGCGCAACTCAGCTACCCGGTCAAATTCCGTGGCGTGGTCACCTGCGTGGTGCCGGAACGCCAGGCGTTTGTCCTCCAGGATTCCAGCCGCGGACTTTACGTGGAGGACCATTCCGAAATCCGTTCGCGCCCGCCGCAAATCGGGGAGTTCCTGGAGGTGCGAGGCGTGTCGGACCCGAGTTTGTTTGCGCCGATTGTGGATGCGCAACAGATCATCAGCCTGGGCGAGGGGCATCTGCCGACACCGGTTTATCCCACGTGGGACCAGCTGTTGAACGGGAGCCTGGACGCGCAGTACGTGGAAATCCAGGGCATCATCACGGCGGTGCAGACGAACGGCGTAACCCTGCTCGCGCAAGGCGGGCGCATCAAGCTGGCATTGCGGGTGACCGGAATGGCACCCGAAGGCCTGCAGCGATTTGAAGATGCGCTGGTCAGTGTGCGGGGGTGTCTGCTGGCCTCGTGGGATTATGTGACGCACGAAGTGAAGGTGGGCGAGATTCGGGTTTACGGGGCGGACATTTCGGTGGATCAGCCGGCGCCGACGGACCTGTTCGCCATTCCCCGGAAGACAGCGGCCGAGCTGTTGCTGTTCGACCCGCAGGCGAGCGTGTTTCAGCGCGTGAAAGTGTCCGGCCAGATTGTGCATGTGCGCGACATGGAATATTACATGACGGATGGCCGGAGCGGTCTGCGGTTCGTCACCAAAAAACCGGAGACTCTGATGGCTGGTGACCAGGTGGAAGTGGTGGGATTTCCGGAATTAAGCGGTGCCTCACCCGTGTTGCGCGAGGCGGTGGCGCGCAAGACCGGCGCCGGCCAGCTGCCCGAGGCGAAAAGCCTGCCGGCAGACAAGCTGATCCAGTCGGATTGTGATGCGATGCGCGTACGGGTGAAAGGCGTGCTGATGAGCGTGCGGGGGACTCAGACGGAACAGGTACTGGAAATCCAGAACGGGGTGCGGACCTTTGTGGCGCGGCTGGATGCGACCAACGGGTTGGTGGAATCACTGCCGGTGGGCAGCCAATTGGAATTGACGGGCGTGTATTCGGGACAGGGCGGCAACCGGGCGGTGGGGCAGGACATATCGTCCTTTGAATTGCTGCTCAATTCGCCGACGGACATCCAAGTGCTGGCGCGCCCGCCATGGTGGACGCTGGAACGGCTGTTGATCGGCATGGGCGCGCTGGCGTGCGTGCTGGCCGTGACCGTGCTCTGGATTACCCAGCTCCATCGCAAGGTTGAAGCCCGCACCGCCGAGCTGGAAGTCCAGATTAAAGAACGCCAGCGGGTGGAGCATCAGCGGGCAATGGAACAGGAACGGGCGCGCATTGCCCAGGACCTGCACGACGAACTCGGGTCGGGCATCACCGAAATCAGCATGCTGGTGACCGTGGCGGGGTCGGCATCCGGCGCCGACAACGGGCCGGGCCGGCACTTGGAGGAAATTGGCAATCGGGCCCGGCAGATGGTCACGGCGCTGGATGAAATTGTCTGGGCGATGAACCCCAGGCACGATTCCCTGATGTCGTTGGCCAGTTATTCCTGCTTGTACGCAGACCGGCTCTTGAAGCTGGCGAACATAGCCTGCCAGTTGAAGGGGGCGGTTGATCTGCCGGACCGTGCGGTGTCGTCCATGCACCGGCATGAATTTTTCCTGGCGTTCAAGGAGGCGCTCACGAACGTGATCCGCCATTCTGGCGCCACCGAAGTCCGCCTGGGGGTGCGGTTGATCGGCAACCGGTTGCGTTTGTCCATTGCCGACAACGGAAAGGGGCTGGCGCTCACAGCCGCCCGGGGAGGCGGGAATGGTCTGGTGAACATGCGGGCGCGGCTGGAAAAAATGGGCGGCCGGTTTGAGATAGCCAGCCAGTCCGGGCGTGGGACCACGATCCGCTTTTACGTGCCCTTGAACTGAGATTTATGATCCGAGTCGCCATCGTCGAAGACAGCAAAACCATCCGGGAAAGTCTGACGCATTTTGTGCAGACGGACCCGGAGTGCCGGTGTGTGTTCGCCTGTGCGACGGCCGAGGAGGCACTGGTGGGAATTCCGAAGCACCAGCCGGAGGTGGTGTTGATGGACATCCAGTTGCCGCAACTTTCCGGCATTGAATGCACTGCCCAGATCAAGAAGCTGTTGCCATCCGTCCAAATCATCATGGTGACGGTGTATGAGGACACGGACCGGATTTCCGCGGCGTTGCGGGCGGGCGCGTGCGGTTACCTGTTGAAACGCTGCACGCCGGCGGAGCTGGTTTCCGCCGTCCGCGAGGCCCGGATGGGAGGTGTGCCCATGCCCCGCGAAATCGCGCGCAAAGTCATTGCTTCGTTCCAGCAACCGCTCACGGTGGCGGCGGCCATGGATGAGCTGAGGCCCAGCGAACGGAAAATCCTCGAATTGCTGGCGATGGGGTTGGCCAACAAGGAGATTGCCGACCGTCTGGGTTTAAGCACCGGGACGGTGCGCTGGCACTTGGAAAACATTTACAACAAACTGCATGTGCATTCCCGCACGGAAGCCGTGTTAAAGTTCCGTTCAACGAAGTCTGCATAACTTTTTCAACAATGGTCTGCCGTCGGCCACGTTGAGATCCGTCGGCGTTTGGACATGTCAAGGGAGGTATGGCGGTGCCGGTTCCATGGCCTTTTATTGATTTTGAGAGCCTGACATTTGCCGGGCTAGGCAAGCCCCCCAAAAACGTTACCTTATAATCAAATAAACCTTAAGAGCACCACGTAAATTGACGCATACATATCTTAATCGCGATGGTTTATCGAACAAGGTTTGCACAAGCTACACAACTCGAATGATTCATCTACTGCCGATGTTTGACTTAAAGCCATCAAAGCCAAGGAACGGGGCTCGACTTCGGTTGGGTTTTACGCTGATTGAATTGCTGGTGGTCATTGCCATCATCGCCATTCTGGCGGCTTTGTTGCTGCCGGCCCTTTCCAGCGCGAAACAAAGGGCGAAGCGTATTCAATGCGTGTCGAACCTCAAACAGTGGGGACTGGCCTTCCACATGTACGCCGGTGACAACAATGACAGCATGTTGGCGGGGTGGGATGATGCCAACGGGCTTTGGATGATGGCATTGCAGCAATATATTCCCGGGGCCCAAATTGGCGGGGACATTTGTTACTGTCCAATGGCAAAAGACATTTCGCGAAGCTCACTGCCAAATTTTTGGATTACAACCGGCACAATTTTTTTGGCATGGGGAATAGAGGGTACGAACGGTTATGATGTCCCGCTGCCACAATGGGCCCGCCCCGGAATGGGCGGCAGTTATGGAATGAACGGCTGGATGGCCAATCCTCCAGCCACGTTCTTGGCTGCTTATCCTGCGACGGCACCGGGATATTGGCAAAATTTAACTGCGGGAGGACGATTTTCAAATGCACCGTTGTTCGCGGATTGTGTTTGGCAGGGATCCAACCCGACGCCAACTGATTTGATGCCCATTCATTCAGGTGATTGTGCGCCGCTTGCCGCTATGGGGTCGTTTTGCATTCCCAGACATACCGGCAGAAGTCCTCTCGACATGGCATTCATAGATGGCTCGGTTAATGACGTGGGGTTGAGACAGCTTTGGCAGTTGCCTTGGAGCAAGATTTACGACCCTACTAAAGTGTCGCCTCTCGTGCCAGCGTGGTTAAAAGCCTACAACTAATCAAGAACGACGACTATATGAATTTCCACCGGCTGCAACTTTCCTTGTATTGTATAAAGCAGATAATCAAACCAATCAAACCCACGAAACTATGAAAAAAATACTATCAATGGCTGTCCTTGGTAGCGTCCTTTTTGGCGCGCTGCCGCTCGCGTATGCAGTGACCATTTACACCGAAGATTGGGGCAATGCCAATACGGCCATCCGTGTAAACGGCAGTCTTAATCTTGTGGGATGGACGGGTGTGGCCGATTCACAGACGGCACAGCCTTACCTTGGCATTTACGGGGCCACGGGCGCGAACGATCCTTTCCTTGGTTTAGGATTACCTCAGAATGTTGTTTATTTTACCGGTTTGTCGTTAACTACTGGCGGGAGCAACTTGGGACAAACCAACGGCGCTGGAATGTTTTACACAACCGCCGGTGCCGGTGCCGGAAGCGCTGGTGATTCTGCCTTTACCAGCATTGATCCGACGTTGTACACCAACCTGACTTTTAACGTGGAAGTCCGCAATGGTGCCGGGATTTTAACCAATTATTTTGCCATTCAAGTGGGAGGGTCATGGTATGTGGCAGCCAACAATCCGCTGCCTCTCTACAACGGGACTTATCCCGCCTTTACCAATTGGACCATGGCCTATACCAACCTGGCATCGGTTTGGAATAATCTGACCATAAATCCTTCCTATGTGACCATCGGTTCGCAAGCAGGGGCCAATTTATCAGGTCTGATCACTGGCATCGGCATTGTTGAACTTAATAACACCAACTTTGCCGCCAACAACAACGGATTTAATTATAGCAAAATTGTCATTAATCAAGGTCTGGGCGATTTTCCGTCGAGTCCGCCAACCAACGCCGCCGCGGCGGTTAGTCCCCAATACGTGTATGTCGGCGGCGGCGCGTCGTTTTTGACGTCATTTTCGGGCGCACCAACTCTGGTTTATCAATGGAAAACAAACGGAGTCAACATGACCGGAGCCAGATTTGTCGGCGCGAACACCACCATGCTGACCATCACCAATGCCAACAGCAACGACGGACTTTGGAATTACTCGGTGGTAGTAACCAATTTTTTTGGCAAGGCCACGAACAGCGGCCTGGCTTTGATTGTCAGCAATGTGCCTCCTGGGCTTTTGTATGCGGAAAATTTCCCCTATGTGGGGCCCAATGGCAACCTGCCGATTACTGGAGTTGGATGGGTTAGCGCAGCTTCTGTCAGCACGAGCATCGGTATCTACGAGCCTGGTCCCGGTCTCGGTGATGTCTTCTCCTATTCATCTGCCGCCACCACCAATGTTTACTACACCACTGACACCAATGACATCGGACTATCCGGATTGCCGTTTGTGGACATTAATCCCGCCAGTTATCCCGCGATCACTTTTCAGGCCGGCTTCGTCCCGGGCAATCCACCGGGTCAAGTTCCCGGAGCCGTCACTGTTTATTGGGCAGTTGCGATGAATGGAACGTGGTATGCCTCTACACAACCCGCACAGATCACCCTCACGGCGTTGAGTCCTTACGTAAACTATCAACAGGGTTTTAACCCGGCGGCAACGAATTGGAACAACCTGACAATCACCAGCACTGGTGGGATAATCGGAGGTCAGGCCTCGAGCGCCTTGACCGGCAACATCACCGGTGCCGGCTTGGTCATCGCCCACAATGATGCAAGCGGCTCAGACATGAATTTTCAGAATTTTGAAATTCTGACCAATCTGGCTGTGGGAACGGCGCCGTCCATCGGCACCGACATACCCCTTGCCGTGGGGGTCGCTTCCGGCGGCGGCGCAAGCTTTGGCGTTTCCGCCACGGGGACCCAGCCCTTTACTTACGGTTGGACGACCAACGGTATCCCGGTTCAAAATGGAGGCAGGGTTTCCGGCGCCAACACCGCGACATTGACCATCGCAAACCTAAACAGCAGCGACAATAACATGCAGATCGTTGCTTTTGTCACCAACGCCGCTGGCTTTGATGAAAGCGACAGTATCTATGGTGCGACCCCACTGACGGTAACCAATCCTCCCGTTGGCCTGATTTATTCGGAACAATTTCCGTTTACAGGCCCGCTCGCGGCCAATTACCCGATCAGCAATGTCGGGTGGGTGGAGGCAGCGCCCAGCGCTCCCAACGCTCTCTTCCAGTCAACGGCGTTGACAAGTGCAGGAGCGGTTTTTGCATATCTTGGAACTCCGGGAACGGCCGTGTATTACGCCACCACGGCCACGGACACCAACCAGTCTGGCTTGCCTTTCCCGAACATCAATCTGGCGTCTTATCCGAGTTTGAACTTTTCAGCGTCCATTGCCCCAAGCTCATCCTCCAGCAATGTGACGGCGTTTGTGGCGGTGCAACTCAACGGCACCAATTGGTATGTCGCCGCCAGTCCTCTGCCTGTGCCCACGACAGTTGATAGCGCGACCTACGCCACTTACACCATGGCGTTTAATCCCGCCGCCGCGAATTGGAAGAACCTTACCGTAACCGGCTCGGGAGGATTGATCGGGTCAACGGCAGCTGGCAAACTGAGCGGGGTAATGACGGGAGCTGGTTTGGTATTTGTCACCGTGGGGACCGGAGGAACTTTCAACTTCAATAATTTTCAGATAACGGGCACCGGAGTGGGCGGCATCAATGTTGGTCCGCTGACGGGCGGCAGCATCAATCTGTCGTGGGTTGGAAATCCGGCAGTGAACCTGCAAAGTACAACGAACCTGACGTCGAATTGGCAGGATGTGCCCAACACGCTCGGGCTTTATTCGCTGCCGGTGTCCATCACCGGACCGCAGAAATTTTTCCGACTCGTCCAGCATTAAACCAGCCTCGTATTGAGATTCAGAGCGGCTGCAAGCGGCTTCCACCGCTTGCAGCCGGTTTTAAATTATGAACTATTTGCTGGTTAAGAGCTGGTTTGATCTGCGGAAACCCGGGTGGGCAACGTGCGTGAATTTTTTGGCTTGGACAGAGGATCCATTCAATTAGCGGTTGAAGTACACGCGAGATTGATCATTCAACGGTAGTAATTTGGCAACGCAGCAGTTTTTTCCTGATTTCAAAGGGATTTGCGCGAGCCTGACGTTTGTCAGGCTAGGCAAATCCAATAAATAAGCGATGATTTAACAACAGAAAGCCAACAAAAACCTGTAACTCAACCTATGAAATCTATGAAGACCCTTATTTCAGTCACTTCTGTTCTTGCCGTCATGGCAATGACCATGTTGCCTGTGAAAGCCCAGGTCACTTATACTGGCACCGGCACTGCGCTCGGCGGCGGCGGGAACGGTGAAGGTATTAGCAGCGTTGTAATCAATAACACCGCAAGCACTATCACTTTCACCATTAATTCGAGTGCGGCCCAGAGTCAATACGTTCAGTATTATGTGCTAATGCAATATGTTGGCCAGGGTGCCAGTGGCAGTACGGCTCTCTTTAATTCTGCGGGCGCTTTGAATGGTTGGGGGCCAAGTCTTGGCATCAGCACTGGAATGAACGCTTTTGCTGCCACTTATAACACTGGCGCCAGTGGAGAAACATATAGTGGTGGAGTTTGGTCGAACAATCAATCAGTGAGTTATGATGCTGGTGGCACCGGATCTACTTTCAATACCTTTACGCTGTCGTTAAGCAGCCTCGGGTTGAGTGCTGGCACCAGTTTCTACTTCGACGTTGTGTCGTCGTACCCCAATGCTGCCGGGCAATCGGCTTATGGTGCATTGGACAGCATCGGAGGTTATCCCGCGGAGACAGACAATTCCTATCATCAATATACCCCGGGTCAAAATGCGTATGACGCCGCTACAGACGCTGCCGGTACGATCTTCGGCACGGCTGCGAGCCTGTACACTGTTACCGCGGTTCCAGAACCCGCCACGATGGCGCTTTTGAGCGGAGGGGCAATTCTCCTGCTGATGCTGCGACGCCGCGGTTCAGAAAATCGTGCAGCTTGAATCATCATAAATAAAAACCGCCGTTCGGATCGGCGGCGGAAAGTCAGAAAGCCGGGACTGTTTGACCGTATGTGGAGCAGTTCCGGTTTTGATTTGGTGGGTGTGGTATGGTTATAAACAGTCGCATGGGCCTGAAATTCATGAATCTGGTTCCTGCCGTCTTGGCGGTCGGCAGTTTGATTAACTACACACGAAAAGCCTGTCTTCTGTCCGGCTTGTTGCTGGGGGTGACTTTTGCGGCGTCCGCCGTTCAGGTCACTTATCAGGTGAACTTGGGAACGCAAATCGTCCTGGGAAATTTTCATCCGGGCGTGGACGCTGTTTTTGTCAGCGGCACATTTTCGTCGCCCAACTGGGAGCAATCGGCCTCGGACGGCTCAACGAGCTATCTGCTGACGCCAGCGGTGGGGAACACCAACCTGTACACGGGCACCTTCAACATCGTCAATAATCCTGGCAGCACCGAGAACCATAAATTCATTATCAATCCCGGCGGCAACTTCAGCGCCTTGGACTGGGAAATTCCCGTTTCCACACTGGGCGGCAATCGCTCGTTTACGGTTCCGGCCGTTGCCACCAATCTGCCGGCTGTTTATTTCAGCGATCAGGTGCTTCCGGTCGCTGCTCCGTTCATTGCCGGCGCGGATTTCTCGGACCTGAGTTTCTTTGAAAGCCGGGGCAAGATTTACAAGGCCGGCGGTCAGGTGCAGGATGGGCTAGCCATCCTCAAGAACTCCGGGCTTACCTGTGTGCGGTTGCGGTTATGGACCGGCAGTGATGCAATGGTGGCGACAAATAATTCATACAATTACACCAACAACCTTACTTATACCGTTCCCCTGGCCGTGCGGGTTAAAAACGCCGGCCTGCAGTTCATGCTGGATTTTCATTACTCCGACACCTGGGCCGACCCCGGGCATCAGGCCAAACCGGTGGCGTGGACCAATCTGACGTTCACGCAACTCGTGCAACAGATGCGCACCTACAACAGCAACACGATCGCCACCTTCGCAGCCGCGGGGGCGATGCCGGATTACGTGCAGATTGGAAATGAAATCACCGACGGCATTTTGTGGACCAATGGGCAGCTTACGGGCACGTGGAACAGTTCCAACCCATCCTGGATCCGCCTTGGCCAGTTGATGAATGCCGCCATTCAGGGAATCCAGGACGTTACGAATGCAACGGGAGCTAAAATGCCAAAGATCATCGTTCATATTGACCGTGGCGGAGACTGGGGCACCACCGAGTCGTTTTTTGACAATTTGAATTCACAGGGGGTTCCGTTCGACATTATCGGTGAGAGTTATTATCCGGTTTATCATGGTCCGTTGAGCAACGTGGCCAACTGCCTGACGAATGCGGTCAAGCGCTACGCCAAACCCGTGATCATTGCCGAGACCGCCTTCCCGTGGACCAACTCCTACTGGACGACCAACATTTACGGCATTCCCGGCACCACGAACGGCCAGGTCCAGTTTCTGGCCGCGCTGGCCCAGGTCGTAAAGAGTCTGCCCGGCCAGTTGGGGGCCGGCATTTTCTGGTGGGGAGCCGAATACCAGCAGGCAAATGGAGTGAACGAGTCCGGCTTCAACACCGCGTCATTTTTTGATGCCGGCGGCAGCGTTCTCCCGGTGGCGAACGCCTTTGGCCAGATGGTTGCCCCGGTCACGCTGGCTCCCGGGCTGGCGGGCACGGCGCTGACCTTGCAATGGCCGTTGAGCGGGGCGGGCATGACATTGATGACGGCCACCGACTTGATGTCACCGACGGCCTGGTTGCCGGTGCCAAACGCCGTTCAAAGCACTGGAACGTGGTTTAACGTCAGCCTGCCGCTGGATTCCAGCCAGACCCGCTTTTACCGTTTGCAGTCAAACTGATGCCTAAATATTCTTTCTCTGTCGGACAGAAAGCAAAAAATCGGCGCGTAATGCCCCGCAGGTTTTGGCCGTTTGCGGTCCTGTTGTGCATCGGCGCGATTTGTCTCAGCGCAGCCGAACCGGCGATGATCCCGTTTGACACCCAATGGCGGTTTATCCAAGGGGACGTGCCGTACGCACAAACGCCTGAACTTGACGACCGGACTTGGGAAACAGTGACCCTGCCGCATACGGCACATGTCGAGGCGTTGGTGACTGGCTCAGGCGCCCGTCAGTGGCAGGGTATTTGTTGGTATCGGAAATCCTTCAGCTTGCCGGCCACAGTTCGGAACAAGGAGATGTTCCTGCGGTTTGACGGGGCGATGAACACGACAGAAGTTTGGGTCAACGGTCAATCCGCCGGAAGGTTTATGGGTGGCTACCTGCCGTACGTCATGGATATTTCCAAATTTGCGCGACCTGGTGAAACTAACATCATCGCCGTCCGCCTGGACAATCGTGACAATCCCGTCACCGGTCCCAAACCGCTGGCCGATCTTGATTTCAATCTCTACGGTGGCCTTTATCGCGACGTTCATCTCATCATCAAGAACAAGCTGCACATCACCGACCCGATTCTCGCCGACCAGGCTGCCGGCGGAGGCATCTTTGTAACCTTCCCGGTCGTGACCAGAACGCAAGCTGTTATCCGGGTTAAAACAGGCATTCAAAACCAGGATAACGTTTTGCGGCGATTTGCCCTCAAAACCACCCTCTTGGATGCCGGGGGAAAAGTAGCTTCTTCTGTTGAGTCCGCCGCGATGGATCTTTCCGTCGGAGCAGACTGCAACCTCACCCAGGACATCACCATCGCCAACCCTCAACTGTGGTCGCCGCAATCACCCCAACTCTATCAAGTGCGCTCAGAATTAGTGGAACAGGGCGGGATTGCCGATGCGGAACAAACCCGCATCGGCATCCGGCGGATCCAGATTGCCAAGGACGGTTTTTGGATCAACGGCGAGAAAATGTTTCTCCGTGGTGCAAACCGTCATCAGGAATATCCATACATCGGCAACGCCCTCTCCGATGACGCACAGTATCGCGATGCCTTGAAAATCAAGGAAGCGGGATTTGATTACGTGCGCCTGTCGCATTACCCCCAATCGCCCGCCTTTTTGGATGCGTGCGACCAACTGGGGCTGGTGGTTATGGACAGCCTGCTCGGCTGGCAATATTTCAATCCGGACCCCGCTTTTGCCACCCAAAAACTTCGGGAGTGCCGCCAGCTTGTCCGCCGCGACCGTAATCATCCGTGCGTGATTCTCTGGGAAGTGTCCTTGAACGAAAGCGGCATGCCACAATCGTTCATCGCCCAGGCCAACGCCGTCGCCCACGAGGAATATCCCGGCGACCAATGTTACACTGCCGGCTGGGAGAGTGGTTACGATGTTTTCCTGCAAGCCCGCCAACACGGTGGCTGCCGCGAGATCACCAACCAGCCCTGTCTCATAAGCGAATACGGCGACTGGGAATATTACGCGCAAAACGCCGGCTTCGAACAGGGTCAATGGAAGGACCTGGAGCCTTCCGAACGCAGCAGCCGCCAGTTGCGCGGGGACGGGGAAGCCCGTCTGTTGCAACAGGCCATGAATTTTCAGGAGGCCCACAATGACGATTTGAAAACCACCGCCTTTGCCGACGGCATCTGGGTCATGTTCGATTACAACCGCGGTTACGCTCCGGACCTCGAAACGTCAGGCGTCATGGATATTTTCCGGCTGCCAAAGTTTAGCTACTGGCTTTTCCGCAGCCAGCGCGATGCTGACGAGCAAACTGCCGGCCGGCGTTTGGGGCCGGTGGTTTTTATTGCGAACTACTGGACGCCTGCTTCGCCGCTGGAGGTGCGGGTCTTCAGCAATTGTGAAGAAGTCGCTCTTTACCTGAACGGAAATTTGGTTGAACGTCGCCACCCGGACCGTTCGCGCGTCTCGACCAATCTGAAACATCCGCCCTTTATCTTCAAGCTGGCCCGATTTGAGCCGGGCGTGCTGCGCGCCGTCGGATATGTTGGCGGTCGCGAGGTCGCCCGGGCCGAGCAACGCACGCCGGACGAACCTGACGGGCTTGCCCTCCAGTTCGATTCAAGCGGCCGGCATTTCGCGGGCAGCGGCAAGGACGCCGTATTTTGTTATGCCAGTTTGCAGGACCGGACGGGAACAATGGTTCCGAATGCCCGGGTGCCGGTTTTTTTTGGCATTACCGGTCCGGTTCGGTTGATCGGGCATAATCCCATCATGAGCGAAGCGGGAACAGCAACGATTCTGGTGGAAAGCGATGTGAAGGAACCTGACTGCGCGGTTTATGCCATCGGTTTGATCCGGGAACAGGGACGGTCACGAATTTTGTCCGCAGCGCTTTCGCCGGACGGAGCCAAAGTTCCAGACTATCAAATCCGGTACACCACGGACGGGACCGAGCCTTTGGCCGCCTCGCCCGTGTACTCGGAACCGGTCAAAAATGATTCGCAGTTGCGGGCGGCCATCTTTGTCAACGGCCTGGCGGTTGCCAGTGTTGACACCCGCACCAAGGCGGCCTCAACCAGCGACAAGGCCGGTTGGGCGCTTCAAACTGCGTCTTCGCATTGAGTTCCGTCAAAAGAAACACTGCATGGCCACTGCGTCGGAGAGGCGTTGCAGGTATTCGCGGCGCGGGATTTCGATGGCACCCAGCGGTTTGGTGGCTGGCGTCACCATCTGGATGTCGAACAATGCGAACCCGCGCTGGCGCAAATGCTGGATCAGGTGATGGAGCGCAACCTTGGCGGCGTCGTTGACGCGGTGGAACATGGATTCGCCTGCAAATAGTCCGCCAATGGCCACGCCGTAAATTCCACCCACCAATTCGCCTTTGAGCCGGCACTCGATGCTGTGGGCGTGTCCCTGCTGGTGCAACCGGGTGTACGCTTCAATGAATTCCGCCGTGATCCAGGCTCCGCCTCGTCCTGGCGCGGCTGCGGCGCAGGCCTCCATCACCGCGCGGAACGATTGGTCAAAGGTGATCTCAAATCTGCCCTGGCGGATGACCCGGGCCAGACTTTTGGAAACGTGAAACCCGTCCAGTTCAAAAATCGCCCGCGGATCGGGCGACCACCAGGTGATGGGATCAACCGTCCACGGAAAAATTCCCGTCCGGTAGGCCGCCAGCAGCCGTTCGGTGCCGAAGTCCCCGCCGATGGCCACCAATCCCTCCGCATCGGCCAGGTTCGGGTCGGGAAAAGGCACGTCTTGGTTCAGCAAGATTGGCATCAGACTGAATTTACGATATCCGATTTACGATTGACGAGTTATTCCAGATTCCACGCGGTCGCGTAAATCGTATTTCGGAAATTGAAAGTCCTCTTTCAGCGTTCGCTCAGCGCATTAAGAAAGACCATTTGGAACGCGCCGGCGAGTTCCATCGTGCGAAAATGGGTTACGGCTTTCTCGTCGAATACAAATGGTTTGCCCTGTTCCGGGTCCGGCGAGCCGAGGGCGATCCAACCGCCGACGCGGACATCATTGAGCACCTGCAACAACCATTCGATTTCCGGCCGGGACAGGGTGAGGTGAAGTCCGGAGGCGGTCGTCTCGAAGTGTCCGGTCTGGTCCAGCATGGCCCGGACATTTTTCCGGTTTAATTCCCGCTGGGCGGCCAGGGATTCTTCAAGCAATCGCTGGTTCTCGTCCTGTTTGGCTGACCGGGCCGTTTTGCTGAGACGGTGGTGCGCGGTGGTAATCAGGGGATAAAGCCTGAGAACTTCGAACAGTAGGCGTTTTTCCGGCACACTGATTTCAAAAACCAATTTGTCCCGTTTGGTCCGGAGGAGTTTCACCTAATCGCGCTCCATCGTGGCATGCAGGCTGTATTGCTGGAGCTGGTGGACATAAAACTCCGCCTTTTCCATGCTCTCCCGCGTCAACACGCTTTTGCCCCGATTATGCACCTGCAACATGTGGACCTCGGCCTTCTGCCGTTTCCAGCCGAAGACCACCTGAAATACATGCGTCACGTAATCCATCAGGTTGACCGGGTCGTTCCAGCAAATGACCAGATAACCCGGTTCGCGCTCCGTCTGGGAATCGGTTTGCTCCTCCCGGTCAATGCCGGGCCGGGCTTCGGGATTTGCCGTGGCGGCCATGATTGGAAAATAAGCCTTCCCGGTGGAACTGTCGAGGGCGTCGCGGTGGCCAGTTCGTTCAGGCAGCGAGGGGTGATTTTTGGAACAAGGCCGTCTGTTCCAGCCCGTTAATGGCAAACTGCACGGCGATGGCCGCCAGCAACAACCCCATCAGGCGCGTGATCAACTTGATGGCCAGCGGATTGAGCCAGCGCGCGCCGTGAGCCGACAACCGAAGCGTCCAATAGCTGGCAAACATGACCATGAGAATGGAAAGCAGCAACGCCACGCGCTGATTCCAGCCTCTCGCCTGGTTCATCAGGATCAGCGAAGTGGAAATGGCCCCGGGACCGGCCAGCATGGGCACGCCCAGGGGAGTAATGGCGATATCGTCCTTGGTGATGCCCGCTTCGGTTTCCTCGCGGGTTTCCTGGGCTGCGGAACGCTTGCCATAAAGCATGTCCAGCGCGATGCGCAGCAGCAACACGCTGCCGGCAATTTGGAAGGCCGGCAAGGTGATGCCCAGGAGCCGGAAAATCCATTGGCCGGACAAGGCGAACAGGATGAGCACGCCACCAGCCACCAGACAGGCCAGGCGGGCGGTGCGCAACCGCGCGGATAGCGAATCACGTGGCGTCATGGCGATGAACGCCGGAACGGTCGCTATCGGATCAACAATCACGAACAGCGAACTTAGCGCCAGAAAACAGTACTCAACCAGTGTCATGCCGGCTTCAGCATATTCATTGGCCTGTGCAACCGACAGCTTTTAACCGATGGAAAGTACACACCCGGCGTATGATGAGAATTGCATGAATAGTTTGCGCGCCCGGCCATTTGTACAACTTTCGTTCTGCCGGTTTTTCTCTACGGCGAGGAAGCTGCTTCCAAATCATGGAGTGTTGGCCCCATCACATCGCCCAGGCGGTCGCTCACGGTGTATAGAACAATGGCAAATCCAACCACAACCACCAGCATCATGATGGACGCCCAAAAATGGCGCGCTTCAAAACGTTTCAATGATCGTGCGAAGGCGATCAACCCGAACAATGCCGCCACGACAATCACCGCATCCACGCTCGCCCGCTGCCAATAGCTGCCGCCGAGGTGCAGCCACATCCCAAATTCATCGAATGTGAGTCCCATGGCCACGCCGTAGAGCAGGGCGATGATTTCTGCTGGTCGTCCGACGGGCCGGCGGAAAACGCTGTACCCGCACACGGCGGCCATCAGGAAAATGCCGTAGTTCAGGTGATGAACGTGGGTGCCGTGCAGAAAGAAATACAGGTTCGGCATCTCGCCAGCCATGATCAGGAGCACACAAATCCGCGACAGGACAAACGTCAGGATGAAACTGAACAGAGCCCGGCGCGCCAGCTTGTGCGCCGTCTCGCGATGAATGGTATGCTCAGTGTTCACGGATGATTAATCGTCAAATTTCGTTTCACTTCGGCACCGCCAACCGGCGTGAGGGCCATCATCTTCAAATGCTGCGTTGGCAATGGGATTAACACCGATGAGTGATGGAATCAAGCGAACACTTCCCACAGGTGTCTGCAAACACGAACAGGTTTTGACACCGTGGTTGTGCCGGTTCGTGCGCCGGTCACGCGTGAGCGGTCCGCGCGCTTGTCCGAAATCTCGAAGCCCAAGCCCTGACCGGAACCTCCGGAAATAATTCCAATGGCCCGCTGCGGATTCGGAAGGCCAATCGTTGCGCTGGAACGAAAGGCACTGCCGCGGGAGCGAGCGAACGGGGAGTGCGTTCCAGCCAGGCCGCCCAAATGAAAAGTGCGGCAATGACCGAAAGACTGACCACGGTTTGACAGAAACTTGACATGGGGACCAGTTGAACGACGGTCGAGGCGGCAACCACCAGCGGCAAATGGAAGGAAAATACGGCCAGGGAATGCCGGCCCAAAAGGGCCAGTGGCGCCAGCGGTCGGGCCGGCACCCTCGGGTTCCAGGCCAGCAGCAAACCGACCCAGGCGGCGAAGTTAAGCAGCCGCAACGGCCCGAGCGTCCACTTGTCCATCCACAGAAACCAATCAGGATTGAACGGTATAAACGCGTGCCGCGCCAGCAAGCCGACCAGCACGATGGGAGCCGAGATTGCCGCCACGCCGACCCGCCATTGGTTGGACAGAACTGGTCGGCGAAATGCGGATTCTCCTAGAGCCAGCCCGCCGACCCACACCAGTTGCCAGGCGACCAAATTAAACGAACCCCAGCGCAACGGAAGCAGCTCCGACGGGTTGTTGTTGAAGTGTGCATTCCAATTGAACTGGGCGGTGAGCCAGATCAGGGCTGAAGCCGCCAGCACGATTCCCCAGCCGCGTTGCCGGGCGAGCGCGAGCAGCAGCGGCGTCCCACTTAGCAGGATGATGTAAAGCGGCAGAATGTCGAAAAGCGGCGGCTGGTGGAGCAAAAGAGGAATCAGCGCCAGACTTCCCCAAGGATGAACGAGAAAATCGTGAAAATGATTGGCCAGCGGTGCCATCCAGCCGGCGAACGCCCAGGCAGCCAACACCACCGGCAATACTACCGCCAGATGAATAAAATAGATTTGCTTGGTGCGATGCCAGACCCGCTGGGACATCGCCGACCAATCCGTCTGCCGGTAAATTTTACCGTAGGCCAGACCGGCCAGGCAGGCGCTGAGGAAGATGAAACCTTCGGCATCGCTCATGAACCCCAAAGGCTCGTAAAAATAACCTGAAACCGGCGCGGAAACATGCTTCATGGCCATCGAAATCAACAGCAGACCGCGAATGGCATCAAACCGCATATCACGGTTTATGACCGTCTTTGGCTGGGTTGGCGCCGGTCCACCCGGTCCCCGTAAACAAAAAGAAAATGCGCGCAAAAAAAATCGCACGCAACTCTTGAGGCAATCGGAGTGCCAAGATAGTTTGATTTATGTTAATTATTATAAATCCTGTGATAATGCTGATAAATCGGCAGGTTAAAATTCTGCCCGCACGGTTCGGGTCTGGTTTTGATGACGTTTACTAAGCACGGTGGCCGAAACAATTCAGCTCCGATGCTTTGGACCCGGTCGAGGTGCTGACGGTTATTTGTATCAACGACCACTCTGTGGATCCCGCCGATGTGCCTGGTGGGTGGCTTGATCAAGGGAAGTGTCGTAAAAATGGCCGTTACAACTTGGGTTAAGAGTGTCGCCATTTGCGTTGAACGCCGTAGAGCCTAAATTGAAGAGAAAAGGCGTGTATGTGTCACCGCTAGCCGCACTAAAAACAGTCATGAATAACGCAGTTAACATTACCATTGACGCTGCCATCTGCGCTTGTCCACAAAAAAGATTCGCCCCAAGCATAGTTTTGAGCAATGCTTGTCACGCCTTGGCTTGGCCGCCCGCTATGGTGCCGCCAGCCGGATTGGCTTTAATGCTGACAAACGACAAATCGCCGTTGTTTCTGTTGACTGAGAGCGTCGGGAAAGCGGTGGAGCTTCCGACAGCGGTGCTGCGGGTTCGGATTGATCAATTATCAGGACATCCGCAAACGGGCGGATGGGCGGCATAAATATTTGGCGGTGCTCGGCGACACGGAATTGACAGATTCCGACGAGTCATCTTACGTTTGTGCAGACAAGCATGGCGGGATGCAGATATTATTCTGGGACATCACGCATTCGACCGATGGAAAAACAAGCGATCAGGATTATTTCTTTCAGCGGCACCCGGCTCGTGAAAAGGGGAATGCCATTGTGAAATTGAAAAATCTTTCACCGGGAAGCTATCGGCTGGCGACCTGCCAAATTGGTTTCGGCCAAAACGATTCCCATTCGCGCTACCTTGAACTCGGCCAGTCTTCGGATTTGAACCGCACGGCCATCGGCGAGCTGAAAAGCCTCTCCTCCGGAAAACCGGTTTCCGAAACGACGGTGACCGTGGATGCCAATGGCGAATTCGAGACGACGCTGCCGTTGCACGAAGACGATGTATGTTTTCTCTCGCTGACTCCTGAATAAAATCAAAATCCAGAAAATACAAAAAAACCATGAAATTCGCATTTCCAAACATCACAAAAATTTCTTTTGAAGGGCCCAAATCCAAAAATCCGCTGGCATTCAAACATTACAACCCAAACGAAGTCGTTGACGGCAAGACGATGCGCGAGCATCTGCGTTTTGCTGTCGTTTACTGGCATACCTTCCGCGGCACCGGCAGCGATCCATTTGGCGCCGGCACGATGCAGCGTCCGTGGGACGACGGCAGCAATTCCGTCAGCAACGCGCAGAACCGCGCGCGAGTCGCGTTCGAGTTCATCTCCAAATTGGGCGCGCCGTATTACTGCTGGCACGACCGCGACGTGGCACCGGAGGGGAAAAATTTGGCCGAGACGAACAAAAATCTGGACGCGGTGGCGAAAGTGTTGAAGGAGGAGCAGAAGCGCACCGGCGTCAAATTGCTCTGGGGCACGGCGAACCTGTTTTCCAACCCGCGCTTCGTCCATGGCGCAAGCACGAGCTGCAACGCCGACGTGTTTGCGTTTGCCGCTGCGCAGGTGAAGAAGGCGATGGAACTCACGCACGAACTCGGCGGTGAAGGCTATACATTCTGGGGCGGCCGCGAAGGTTACATGACGCTGCTCAACACGGACATGAAACGCGAGCAGGAACATCTGGCGAAGTTCCTGCACCTGGCGGTGGATTACAAAAAGAAGATCGGTTTCAAGGGCCAGTTCTACATCGAACCGAAGCCAAAGGAACCGACCAAGCATCAATATGATTCCGACGCGGCGGCGTGCCTGAACTTTTTGCGCGAGTTTGGCTTGTTAAACGATTTTAAACTGAATATCGAGACAAACCACGCGACGCTCGCCGGTCACACCATGCAGCACGATCTGGAAGTGGCGGGCGGCGCCGGCGCGCTCGGCTCGATTGACGCAAACACCGGTGACTAACTGCTGGGTTGGGACACGGACCAGTTTCCGACGAGCATTTATCTGACGACCTACACGATGCTGATGGTTTTGAAATACGGCGGATTCAAGACCGGCGGAGTGAATTTCGACGCAAAGGTGCGCCGTGAAAGCTTTGAGCCAATTGATTTGTTTTACGCTCACATCGGCGGTATGGATGCGTTTGCCCGCGGGCTGAAGATAGCGGCGGCGATCCGCAAGGATGGCCGGCTTTCGGAGTTTGTGAAGAACCGTTATGCCTCATGGGATTCGGGTATCGGGGCGAAGATCGAAGCGGGCAAGGCGAGTTTCAAGGAATTGGAAACCTACATGCTCAAACAGGGCGAGGTGACGCCGAATGTCAGCGGCCGCCAGGAATTCCTCGAAAATCTCATCAACGAATTTGTTTGAATTGCAGTCAGATCATGAAAATCAAATCTGTCCTTGTTTGCGTCTTGGGTTTGGTTTTGCTGGCTGCCGCCAACGCTGCTGACAATACGTCGTTGCCCTTTGTCAGCCCAATGTTTGGCGACAACATGGTTTTGCAACGCGGCGAGGCCAACACGATCTGGGGTTGGTCAAAACCCGGCGACATGTTTCGCGTGGATGTGGCAGGCCCATCAAGGTGGTTCGAATATTGACATCAACGGTTTGCCGCCGGCAGTCGAACAGGAACTGGCCCAACGTGATGCCGAACTTTTTGGCGTCTTCCTCAAACATCACGATGCTGTTTCCCTCGTGACTTTGTGGGGTGTGACGGACGGGGATTTGTGGCTCAACATGCGCGGCCGGGTGAACTATCCGTTGTTGTTCGACCGCGCCGGAAATCCGAAGCCGGCGTTTACAGCCCTCATGCAGTCCAGCAAATGACATTGCAAAGTGGGCCGAGTTTAATACGCTCCATTCCCCGCCGGTCTTGCTTCATGTTATGCAAAACAATTGCTAACACTATTGTTTATTGAAGTGGTGCCGGTGGTGGGACTCGAACCCACACGACTTTTTACGGTCCCAGGATTTTAAGTCCTGTGCGTCTGCCATTTCGCCACACCGGCACGCAGCGACTTTACCCAAGGCAGTCATCACGCGGCAAGCACTGAAGGCGCAACCGCTCGTTGTAACGTTCAAGCGGTCGGCGATGCCTGTTTTCGGTCTGTGTCATGTTTCCATATTTCCCATTCCAGGCATTTTTTATTGCTGCAAGGCGAATTTATTGGCTCGGATACCCGAGGTTCCCGCGCACTCACTCTGACTCATTGCAGTGCATGATGGGAGTCGCAATGAAAATATCCTTTATTTCTCCCGGCAAAGGGAAACCGTCACTTTCACAATGTCCAGAAGCACGCCGCTCAGCGTTGACATCTCCGCGTCGAGAGGCGATTTACTTTCGGCAAGCGTTCCATCCAGATCGAATACAATGAGCTTTTTCATTCGGTTACGTTGGCCTGTCACGGCACGAGAACCGCCGCGCCTTCAAAACGCCCGGCGCGCAAATCGGCGAGGGCTTGGTTGGCCTGGTTGAGTGGATAACTCGTGGTTTTGGTGACGATGCCCATCTCCGGTGCCAGGCGCAGAAAATCAATTCCATCCTGCCGAGTGAGATTGGCGACCGACACGATCTGCCGTTCTTCCCAAAGCAACCGATAGGGGAAGCTGGGGATGTCGCTCATGTGAATCCCCGCGCAAACGACGCGTCCACCCTTGTGAACCGCCTTCAACGCCGATGGCACAAGATCGCCGACGGCCGCAAAAATGATTGCCGCATCGAGCGGCTCCGGCGGCAACTCGTCTGATCCGCCTGCCCAAATCGCGCCGAGACTTCGAGCATAGGCTTGGGTGGATAAATCTCCGGGTCGCGTGAAGGCAAACACGGATCGCCGCTGCCATTTGGCTACCTGTGCCAAGATATGCGCGGCGGCGCCAAAGCCGTAGAGACCAATCTTTTTACCAGCGCCAGCGATCACCAGTGAGCGCCAGCCGATCAGTCCGGCGCAGAGCAACGGTGCGAGCGACACGTCACCGCCGGCCTCGCCGAGCGGAAACGCAAAGCGTGCGTCGGCAATTGTCGCCGTCGCGAAACCGCCATTGCGGGTGTAGCCGGTGAAGATCGGATGGTCACAAAGATTTTCCTGACCGCCGATGCAATACGGACAGACGCCGCAAGTGTGACCAAGCCAGGGAATGCCGACGCGCTCACCCATTTTCAACCCTTTGACGCCAGCCCCGAGCAAATCAATCCGGCCAACAATTTCGTGCCCTGGAATGATTGGCACTTTCGGCTCAGGCAACTCGCCATCCACGACATGAAGATCCGTTCGGCAGACACCGCAAGCAGATATTTTCACTCGAATCTCGCCCGGACCGGGTTGCGGATCGGCAAGTTCAGTCCATTTCAGCGCAGCACCAATTTTCTTCAGCACCATCGCGTGCATGGCGTCCTCCATTTCCGTTGGCGAACATCGAGCAATTCAATTTGAGCGTTCATCATTTATCAGCCCACAGAAACGCCGAGAATTTTGCCGATTAAAGCGGTCACGGTCATGGCAAGGGCGCCACCGATGGTGACCCGCAACGCGGCCCGTCCGAGCGGCGCGCCACCGAGGTGACCACCAAACGCACCCAGCGCCGCAAGGCTCACCAGCGAGAATGTGGCGATCATGGGGATGCGCATGGCCACGGGCGCGACGAGCAGAGCCACGATAGGGACCACGGCGAATGAGGCAAAGCTGGCGGCGGAGATCCACGCTGCTTGCAGCGGACGTGCGAGGGATGCCTGATTAATTCCAAGCTCATCGCGCATGTGCGCGCCGAGCCGGTCATGGGCACTGAGTTGTTCGGCGACTTTCATCGCGAGTTCTTTTTCCAAGCCGCGTTTCACATAGATCAGCGCCAGCTCCTGTAATTCAGCTTGCGGCTCCGTGGCCAACTCTTGCTTTTCAAGTCCAATGTCCGCCTGCTCCGCATCGCGCTGCGAGCTGACCGAAACATATTCACCCACGGCCATTGACATTGCACCAGCAACCAGGCCCGCCACACCGGCGACCAGGACAGCCGCTTTGGACGTGGAGGCCGCCGCGACACCGATCATGAGACTCGCCGTCGAAACAATGGCATCGTCCGATCCGAGCACAGCGGCACGCAACCAGCCCGCCCGCCCACTTCGATGCAATTCCGTCTGGCCGATGCTAATAAATGGGTTCGTCTTCATGTCCCAAAGTGCCGATCACGCTACCGGGCGCCATCCGCTGTGGAGAACCTCAGTCCGCCCACCCGGTTGTTTGCCGGAAATGATGCTTATGGTGTCGCCGGTGCTGGCTTGCTCAAGTCGGCTTCAACATTGATGAGGACATCCACGTTGTTGCCGATTGCACCCTGATCCGCAGTGATGTCAAAATCGCGCCGATCCAGCGTGAGCTTGGCTTCCCAACCTGAAATCGCGGCACCCTTCATGCCCGGACCGAAACCTAACGATGTAACCTTGAGCACGACTTCCTTCGCCACATTTTTCATCGTGAGAACGCCGGTTACATCGTAAGTGTTGTCGCCGGTGCTTTTCCACGTCTTGCTTTTGAAGGTCATCGCCGGGAATTGGGCGGCGGCAAAGAAATTGGTCGAGCGCAAATCGTCGTCGCGCATCTTGGTGTTCGTGGTGATGCTGGCCACTTCAATTATGGCCTCAACGGAGCTGTTTTCGAGATGGTCGCGGTCCACAATGATGGTCCCTTTCACCTTGCTGAAATAACCAGGCACCTTTGTGAAAAAATGGGCGACGGAGAATCCGACCCAGGTATGCACCGGGTCAATGTTATAGGTTTCGACGGCTGCCTTGGCGGACGTAAGGGAGCCGAGCGCAAGCGCGGCAATGACCAGTGAGAGGATGGAGCGTTTCATGGTTTTGAATTTATTTTTGCTGGTTGGATAATTTTGCCTTTTTGGATTCTTCTTTCGGGAAGTCAGCTCCCCGCGCAATTTTTCCCACGGCTGAAAAATCCTTGCGCAGTTCTTCAAGCTTGGCCATGGCCCCTTCGTAGGAATCATTGCCCAGCAAAAGATGGCGCGGCGGTTTCGGCGACTCCACCGCAGTGATGAGGGCTTCCACCGCGCGTACTGGATCGCCCGGTTGCTTGCCCGAATCGGCGCGAATTTCACGGCGCCACGCCCCCGCCGTTTTCGCGTAGTCGGCAATTTGCTTTTTGCTTTCATTCGCCGAACGTCCGGCCCAGTCGGTGCGGAAACCGCTTGGTTCAACCACGATGACCTTGATGCCCAACGGTTCCACTTCCTGCAAAAGCGCACCGGACAAACCTTCGACAGCAAACTTGGTCGCGTTGTAAAATCCCAGCGCCGGCGCGGAACGCAGCCCGGCGAGTGAAGAAATGTTGACGATGCAACCCTTGCGCCGCCGACGCATGCCGGGCAGCACCGCTTGAATCATCCGGCTCATGCCGAAAACATTGATCTCAAACATTCGGCGCACCTGGTCATCTTCGCCTTCTTCGATCGCCGCGAAATAACCGATGCCCGCGTTGTTCACGAGCACGTCAATGCCACCGAACTTTTCCTCGGCCGCTTTGATGGCCGCGTCAATCTGGCTTTGATCCGTGACATCGAGCTTGAGCACCAGGGCCTCGCCCTTGGCCGCCAACGCTTCCACCTGCCCGGGTTTGCGCGCCGTCACCACCGTGCGAAAGCCGCGCGCCAGCGTCTGGGTGGCCAGTTCGCGTCCGAAGCCGGTGGAGCAGCCGGTGATGAACCAAACCGGCTTTTTGTTTTTTGCAGATTTTTTATTTTTCGTGGTCATGGTAATAAACTTTTCAAAGGGATCGTGGAAATTGATGTCATGCTGGCGCGTCAATCGAAGAAGTGCGCACCAATTTTTTATTCACAAATTCTTGGATGCCCAAACTTGAAAGTTCACGGCCATAACCGGAATTTTTGATGCCGCCGAACGGCAAATCCGCTGAGGTCCAAGTTGGGTGATTGATAAAGACCATGCCGGTGTCAATCCGGCTGGCCACGCGTTTGCCGCGCGCGACATCCGCCGTGAAAACCGAGCCGCCCAAACCGAACTCCGAGTCATTCGCCAGCGCCACTGCTTCATCCTCGTCTTTGACGCGGAAGAACAGCGCGACCGGACCAAAAAACTCTTCGCGGTAAGCGGGATTGCTCGGCTTGATGTTCGTGAGGATCGTCGTCTCCATGAAGGAGCCGGGGCGATCAATGCGTTTGCCACCCATCACCAGCTTTGCGCCTTTGCTGACGGCGCGTTTGATCTGACCCAGCAATTGCACCAAGGCCGCCTCGGTTGACAACGGTCCCAGGTTTGTTGTCCGATCCATCGGATCGCCCGGTTTGAAGGCCGCGAGCGCCGTCTGAAATTTTTCAAGAAACTTGTCGGCCAAGGATTCGACGACGATGAACCGCTTGCCCGCGACACAGCACTGGCCCATGTTGTTCATCTTGGCCCAGACCGCCCACTTCACCGTTTTGTCCAAGTCAGCGTCTTCGAGCACGATGAAGGCGTCGCTGCCGCCCAGTTCCATCGTGGATTTTTTTAGATTTTGTCCCGCTCGCGCGGCGACACTTTTCCCGGCGTCCACGCTGCCGGTCAACGCCGCACCTTTGATCCGGGGATCGTCAATCACGCGGCTGACTTGTTCGTGTGAAATCAGCAGATTGGTGTAGGCGCCGGCCGGCGCACCGGCATCACGCCAAAGCTTCTCAAAAGCGATGGCGCATTGCGGCACACAGCCCGCGTGCTTCACCATGACGACATTGCCCGCCATGAGATTGGGCGCGGCAAAACGTGCGAGCTGATAGTAAGGAAAATTCCACGGCTGCACCCCGAAGAGCACACCAATCGGCGTGCTTTCAATGATGGCGTCACCTGACTTCGGCTTGAGAATTTGCGGGGCGAGGAAATTTTCGGCATTCCAGGCGTAATAATCCAGGATGTCCGCACTCAGCGCCACTTCGCCCAGCGACTCGCCAATCAACTTGCCCATTTCCAGCGTCACCGGCTTGGCGAATTCTTCCGCGTGCTCCCGCATGATTGTGGCGGCCTTCGTGACAATGACCGCGCGTTCAGCAAAGCTCATGTGCCGCCAGGTTTCGAAACAAGTTGCCGCCGTTTTGATTGCTGTTTCCAGTTGTGCGTCGGTCAACTCTTCAAACGTCTTGACGGTTTTCCCGTCGTAAGGATTCACGCTCTGGTAGGCCTTGGCCTTGGCTGTGGCCGTCAGCTTGGTTGCGGTCTTTTTTTGTGGTTGCGGCCGAGAGGCTGGTAAAGTTGTCATAAAGGTTCTCAAACTACGCTTCTTTTCAAATGAGGGACATGGGGTGTTACCCGCATACTTATCAGGCGCTCACACAACTCGCTGCGGATGGATTACGTCCGTTCCATCGCCGCCGTGTATTCGCCCCGGCGCGCGGCGCGGTTGCAGCGGGCGCGATGCAGCAGCGCTTGAAGGTTCATCATCTTTCGGGCACATCGGCATGATGGTGGTGGTGCGGCTCTCGGCGTTTATCATGGTGTGCATCGGGGTGGGCATCAGTTGGAACGGCGTCAAGGCATTGCTGGCCGAAGTGGGTGTTGCGGCACACTGAACCGATAAGAATTTCGGGGTTCAAATTCCCGCCGGTAGTCCTTCAAGTCGCCAGACGCGGATACAACCTGGCTCCAGCCAAAACCAGAACCGTCGTGGTTACAAGTATGACCACATAGTCGAGACTCAAACCAAAGGTGCTGGTGCTGCCGGCCAACATGCAGGTGCGCAACGCATCTACCACATAAGTCAATGGGTTCAGATGCGAAATCATCTTCAGCCAGCCGGGCATGATGTCGGTGGGATAAATTGCGTTGCTCGCGAAGAACAGCGGCATGGTCAGCACCTGGCCGACGCCCATGAAGCGTTCGCGCGTCTTCACGATGCACGCGATGATGAGCGAAAACGTCCCGAACAGCGTCGCGGCCAGGACCACGACAATCAGCACATTGAGGAGCGCGGGCGGACTCCAGTTCAGCTTCACTCCGAGCAGCAGCGAAAGGCCATAAACAATGACCGTCTGCGAGAGACTTCGGATGCCGGCGGAAAAGCCCTTGCCGAGCACCAGCGCCGCGCGCGGAGTCGGGCTGGCGAGGAATTTCTGCACGATCCCGAGGTCGCGCTCCCAGATGACGTTGATGCCGTAAAAAATGGCCACGAAGAGGACGCTTTGCGCCAGGATGCCGGGCGCGATGAAGTCCAGATAAGGAATGTTGCCCGTGTGCATCATCCCGCTGCGTGAGAAGACCTGTCCGAAGATGAGCAGCCAAAGCGCGGGTTGCAGGGCGCGGGTGACGAGTTCCGTGAAATCGTGGCGCAGCTTGCGCAATTCAAACTCGGTGATGACGAATGTCTTTTCGATGAAGCCGGTCAATGGATGGATGAAAGTCGCGGTCATAGGTTAATGCCGTTTGCCATCATTCTGTCCCGGTTCCGACGCGGAAGCGGGCTGAAGCCGCGCTCCGGAGCGCGGCGTTCACGCCGCTTCATCGTTCGACAGCCCTTGAGGTCGTGTTCGATCTGAAAATTTATTTTGTAAATCATACTAACCCAGGCGCTGGGCCGTGGCGCGAACGGCGGCTACGTCGTGGAAGCTGCCGCCGGAATCCAGCGCGTTGCCCGCATAGTGGTCAAAGACGTCATTCAACGAGTGGCCGCTGCCCAGCGAAGCTTCCAGTTCCTTGCAGGTGCCCAGCGCCGCCACCTTGCCTTTGTGCATGATCGCCATGCGATCACAATGGCTCTCCGCCTCCTCCAGATAATGCGTGGTGAAAAATAGCGTCGTGCCATAATTGGCGCGCAGATCCACCAGATGTTTCCAGACCGCGTCGCGCGCAATCGGATCCAGCCCGACCGTCGGCTCATCCAGGAAGAGCACCTTGGGCCGATGCAGCGTGGCCTGGGCAATTTCCAGTCGCCGGACCATGCCGCCGGAGTATTGCCCCACCATGCGTCCGCCGTCCGCCGTCAGGTTCATGAATTCCAACGCCTCCGCAATGCGCGCCTCCCGCTCGCCGCGTGGCAGGTCGTAAAGCTTGGCAAAGATGAGCAGGTTCTCGTAGCCGGTGAGCGAGCCGTCCACGGACACCGCCTGCGGCACATAACCGATGGCACGGCGCACGCCCACCGGCTGCGTGGTGATGGAAAAGCCGGCCACGCGCGCCTCGCCCGACGTGGGCGGCAACAGCGTGGTGAGCATCTTGATGGTGGTGGTCTTGCCCGCCCCGTTGGAGCCGAGCA